>Ga0209802_1001895_pt1 | contig 14947 bp, 15 predicted proteins | sample GraSoiAngelo_129_FD_185886 | JGI IMG/M metagenome (GOLD analysis project Ga0209802, IMG submission 185886) | Grasslands soil microbial communities from the Angelo Coastal Reserve, California, USA - 14_0927_12_40cm (SPAdes) (version 2) | ecosystem: Environmental > Terrestrial > Soil > Grasslands ... | reverse complement strand
AACCGCCTCCCATTGGTACGCGACCGGGGAGAAGCGAATCCTGGAATGCTGCTCGCGTCTGTCACCCTGGTGCTCGTCGGCGGAGCCAAGCGAGACGTGCCCTACTGAGGAATCAGCGAGACACGAGTGTCGGGGCCGCTAGCGAAGAGCTGCCAGGTGGCCACGGATCTGGTCCGTGACGGCGTCGGGCTGCTCCACATTCGCCAGGTGGGAGGCGCCCGGGACGAGCACGAACTTCGCGCCGGGGATTCGCCCGGCCAGCTGCCGCGACTGCTCGGGCGGCGTCGATTGGTCGTCGGCCGCGGCCACCACGAGCGTGGCGGCTGCGATCCGGGGCAGGTCGTCGCGCAGATCCATGCCAGCGAGCGCCTCGCACGTGGCGGCGTACCCTTCGGGTGGCGTCGACAGGAGAATCGTGCGGATCGCCGCGACCGTTTCCGGCCGGCGGGCCGCGAAAGCCGGTGTGAACCAGCGCCCAATGACGGCATCGGCAATGGATGCCATCCCCTGGGTGCGCACCTGCCGTGCCCGGGCAGCGTAGTCGTCGGGACGCACCATCCGCGCGGCCGCACAGCAGACGACCAGGCGGTCGAGCCGCTCGGGTGCGTTAGCGGCAAGCCAGAGGCCGACCATTCCTCCCAGGGAGAGGCCACAGAACGAGACCCGCCCGAGCCCCAGCCGGTCGAGCAGCCTCACCAGATCCCGCCCGAGGTCGCCAATCTGGTACGGTCCAGCCGGGACCGACGAGGCGCCATGGCCGCGTTGGTCGTAGCGAAGCAGGCGGAAGTCTGCCGAGAGGCGCGCCACCTGCTGATCCCACATCGCCAGCGATGCGCCCATCGCGTGCGACAGCACCAGCACGGGGGCGCCCACCGGACCGTCCATTCGGTAGTGGACGTCAATTGCGGGTTGCTCGAGGTCGCCCAGCGTCATCGAGCGTCGCCGGCGTCAGTATCGAGGTCGCCAAGCACGTCCTGCGCGATCCGAAACGCGGCGTTGCCCGCCGGGACCCCGCAGTAGACGGCCGTCTGCAGGAGGACCTCGCGCAACTCGGCGACCGTCACCCCATTGCGGAGCGCCCCGCGCAGATGCAGCGCGAGCTCTTCCGGGCGATTCAGGGCCACGGTCATCGCCACTGTGATGGCGCTGCGGGTGCGCCGGTCGAGACCAGGCCGGGCCCAGATCTCGCCCCAGGCGTAGCGCGTGATGAGGTCTTGAAAGTCTTCAGTCAGTGGTGTGGTGGCCGCCTGTGCGCGATCGACGTGCTCATCCCCGAGCACCTCGCGGCGAATTTTCATCCCTCGCTTATGCCGCTCGTCGTCGTTCATTCCTCTTCTTCCCGGTGCGCATGATACGCAGCTAGCGCGCGCTCGATCAGCAAGCCGGCGACGCCGAGATACCCGGCCGGGTCGAGAGCGGCGGCCAACTCGTCCCGGTGGAGATACGGCGTGATGGCCGGGTCCTCCTGGAGCACGGCCTCAAATGGCCGGCCGGTTGACGTCGCCGTGGCAACGGCGGCGTCCACCAGCGCCCTCGCCATGACCCGGTCCACGCGCTCCCCAAGCAGCATCACCACGCGCTCCGCCATGATGCGGCCTCCGGTGAGGTCAAGGTTCCGTCGCATCCGGTCTGGGTCGACCTGCAGCCCCGCCAGCAGCGACGCCAGCCTGAAGGCGGCGCCGCCGGCCAGCCGCAGGGTCTCCGCCAATGCCGGCCATTCCGCCTGCCACGCGCCGGCGGCCCGCTCGTGTTCCTGGAGCATCGCCCCTTGCAGCACCGCCACCTGGGCGTTGAGGCCTCGCACCGCGGCCAGGATCTCGATCGCATCCACCGGGTTGTGCTTCTGTGGCAGCGTTGACGAGGCTCCCCGTCCCGCCAGGGCGCGCTCGGAGAGCTCGCCGACCTCGGTCTGCGCCAGAAGCACGACATCCAGGGCAACCTTCCCAGCCACGCCGGCCGCGATCCCGAGGGCCGTCGCCAGCTCGACCACGCGGGCTCGGGCCGTGTGCCACGGCAGGATCGGCTCCGGCAGGGCGAGCTCGGCCGCCAGCTCCCGGGCGACCTCCAGGCCGCGACCCGAGAGCGCGGCCAGGGTGCCCGCGGCGCCGCCGAGCTGCACCGCCAGTCGGGTGCGACGAACCCGGATGAGATCGGATCGCGCCTCAACGATGGCGGTGAGCCAGCCGGCCGCTTTCAGGCCCAAGGTGGTGGGCAGCGCCTGCTGCAGCAGCGTGCGCGCCGCCATGAGGGTGGCGCGGTGCCGGTCGGCGAGTGCCGCTGCCGAGGCGGCCGCCTGCTCCAGGTCCGCCAGGATGAGCTCGAGGCCGCGCCGCGCGATCAGCATCATCGCCGTATCCAGGATGTCCTGGCTGGTCGCTCCGCGATGCACAAAGGGCGCGGCATCCTTGGGCACGGCTGCCCGCAGTGCATTGACCAGCGGAACCACCGGATTCGCGCTGCGAACGGCGGCCCGGCCGAGTTGAGCCACGTCGAACTCGTCAACGCGGCAATGGCTCGCGATTCCCTCGGCCGCCGTCGCCGGAATCAGGCCGATCCGCGACTCGGCCCGCGCCAGCGCCGCCTCGACATCGAGCATCGCCTGCACCCAGGCGCGGTCCGACACAGTGACCAGCATCAGATCGGTGCTGAGGCTGGGCCCGAAGAGCGCGTCAGATGGCAAAGAACACCGTCTCCCGTTCGCCCTGCAGCCTGATGTCGAAGTGCAGCACGCCACCGCAATTCTTCGCCATGAGCGTCGCCCGACGGGACGGATCGACGAGGATCAGAACCGGATCCGTCGCGTTGGCCTCCGGCTCGTCAGGAAAGTACATCCGCGTCACCAGGTGACGGAGCAGGCCCCGGGCGAACACCGTGACGTTCAGGTGGGGCGCCTGCGCCCGTCCATCTGGCGCCGGCGTGGCGCCGGGCTTGACGGTGATGAAGCTGAATGCACCTTCAGTGTCGGTACGGCAGCGCCCAAATCCCGTCGCCTGGCCGTCGGCCACCGTGCCATACCGGCCTCGGTCGTCTGGCTGCCAGATTTCCAGCAGCGCGTCGGGGACCGGGTCGCCGTTGCCATCCAGGACCTGGCCCTCGACTCGAATCGTGGCGGCCGACCCCGGCTGGGCGATCTCCTCCCCCTTTTCGAAGGGCAGTCCGACGCCGAAGAAAGGACCCACCGTCTGGGACGGCGTCAACGAACCGCTCATGCCTTGTCCTCGAAGGGGGTCGCCGCGGGCCCGCGGAGGACGATGTCCCACTGATAGGCGAGCGCCCATTCGGGGATGGTTGCCTGCGGATCGAATTGGGACACCAGCCGCTCCCGGCCGGCCTGGTCTGGGATCGACTGCAGGATCGGATCGCGCGGCATCAACGGGTCGCCCGGGAAGTACATCTGGGTCACCAACCGGCTTCGGAACTCAGTGCCGAAGAGGGAGAAGTGGATATGCGCCGGGCGCCACGCGTTGCGATGGTTCTTCCACGGATACGCACCGGGCTTGATCGTAATGAAGCGATATCGACCTTCATCGTCCGTCAGGCAACGACCCCCGCCACTGAAGTTGGGGTCGAGCGGCGCCGGGTGCTGGTCATCCTGGTCGAGGTAGCGGCCGGCTGCGTTCGCCTGCCAGATCTCGACGATCGTGTTCCGCACCGGTCGCCCGTCGCTGTCCAGCACACGGCCGGTGACAATGATCCGCTCACCGATGGGTTCGGCTGCATGCTGCCGGGTCAGGTCATGATCCAGCTCAGCGATGGCGCGGGGAAATAGCGGCGCCGGGAAATCATGGAACCCGTCGGGCAGGTGGACCAGCGGCTTGGCCGGGGCGCGTAGTCGGGTCCCAACATAGTCGGGGTAGAGATACGGTGGTTCGCGCTCGTCTTGGCGGTCGCTCATGACCCCCCGCTCCGACCCTGCCCACGCGGGAAATCCCGCGACCCTGACGACAGTGGCTCCCCGGCAAGGGGGGAGGGAGAATCTTGCCGGTGTAGCCAGTAGCCGACTGGAAAGACTTGCAGATGCAGGCGGCTGCTGATCAGGCCCCAGATTCCTTTCGGCAAGAACATGGCGATGCCCACGGCCAGCGACCCGAGCAGGATCAGGTACCAGGCGCCGAGCTGGGCCAGGCTCTGCTGGATCGCGATAAAGATGCCCGTTCCCAGAATGGGTCCCTCGATACTGCCCAGGCCGCCGATCAGCGCGATGAAAATCATCTTCGCAGACCACTGCACGCTGAAGATCGCGCTCGCCAGCACGTTGAGCTGGCTGATGATCAGCAACGCGCCGGCTGCGCCGCAGCCTGCGGCGGACACGACGTAGACGGCACGCTGCGCGCTGGTGACGCGAACGCCGACACTGCGTGCCGCCAACTCGTTGTCCCGGATCGCGGTGAGATCGAGCCCCATCCGGCTGCGCAGCAGGAGATAGGTGGCCAGCAGCGCCGCACCGGCGACGGCCAGCGCACTCCAGTAGGTCACCGCCTGGCGCAGCACCGGATCGATGAGGGCAAGGCCGGGCAGCGCGGTGCCGGTCCCTCCTCCCAGCGAGCGGACCCGCACCAGGGCCAGGAAGAAGACCTCGGCGACGACCCAGGTGCCGATGGCGAAGTATTCCGCGCGCAGACGGAACACCAGAAAAGAGACCGGGACCGCGACCACCGCGGAGACCAGCAGCGCGGCCGGGATGGCGACATAGGCGTTGATCCCGTTTTGCGCCAGCACCAGGACCGTGTACGCGCCGACGCCGACGTAGGCCTGCTGTCCCACGGAGATCAGCCCGCAGTAGCCAGCGAGCAGGTTCCACATGCTGGCCAGCACCACCAGGATGAAGGCGTTGACGAGCAAATCGGTCACGTCCGCGTAGACGACGTAGGGCAACGTGGCCAGCGCGACCACGACCACGAGAGCCCCGACAATCCCCCAGAGCGCCGACCGCCGCGAGCGTGTGACGCGCATCAGGTCGCCAGCCGGGCACGGATCAATCCTTGCGGGCGGAACGCGAGGACGGCGAGGAAGACCAGGTGGCCGGCGAGGACCCCGCCACTGGGATCGATCTGGGCGCCGATCGTTTGGGCGACACCCAGGACGATGCCGCCGAGCAACGTGCCCCAGAGCGAGCCCAGGCCACCGATGATGACCGCCTCGAACGCAAAGACCAGGCGCGGCGGACCGGCACTGGGATCGAAGGAGGAATACGTCCCGAGGGCGAGCCCGGCGAGGGCGACCGAGGCGAAGGCGAGCGCGGCCGCGATCGCAAACACATGATGCGTGTCGATGCCAGCAATGGATGCCGCCTCCTGGTCATCGGCGGCGGCCCGGATCTGCCGCCCCATCGCCGTGCGCGAGAGGAAGAGCTGGAGGCCGATCAGCAGGGCGACGGCGGTGCCGAAGATGATCAGGGACACGTACGCGATCGACACCTCGGGCGTGATCCGCAGCGACGCGGAGATGAGGTGGCCGACGTCGAAGGAATGACTGTCGGCCGAGGCGAACACCAGCAACGCATTCTGGATCACGACGGAGAGTCCGAAGCTCACGAGCAGAGTGGTCAGCGGTGAGACGTCCAGGCTCTTCTGGATGATCAAGCGCTGGCCCGCGTAGCCCAGCAGCGCGAACAACGGCGCCACGATGACGATGGTGGCCAGCGCCGGTAGGTGGGTGGTTGTCACCACGAGGAGCGCCAGGTAGGCGGCCAGAACGGCGAAGTCACCGTGGGCCAGATTGACGACGCGGATGACCCCGAACAGGATCGACAAGCCGCAGGCGAACAGGGCGTAGAGGCCGCCCAGGAGGATGCCCTGGACGATGGCGTTGACCCAGTTCATGCGGCGCTCCCTGGGCCGGTCCGGCCGGCCAACCCGAAGTAGGCGGCTTCGATCTGTGCCGTCGTCGCCTCAGCGGGTTTGCCCTCCAGCGTGGTGCGACCCTCGAGCAGGCATTGAAACCGGTCGGCGATCCGGAGCGCCTGAGCGACATCCTGCTCGACAAGTAAAACCGCCATGCCCGTCTCGACCAGCTCCGGGAGGACGCCGTAGATCCGCCGCACCATGGTGGGCGCCAGGCCGAGCGAGAGCTCATCGAGGAGGAGCACCCGCGGATTCGCCATCAGGGCGCGGCCAATGGCCACCGCCTGCTGCTCGCCTCCGGAAAGGTGGACCGTCGGCTCGTGGCGCCGATCCCCCATCCACGAAAAGAGTTGGTAGACCGCGCCCAGGCTCCAGGCACCGGGTCGTCCCGATGATCGGCCGACCAACAGGTTCTCCTCCACGCTCAGCGATGGAAAGAGTCGGCGGGCTTCGGGAACGAGCGCGATCCCCTCCCGGACCCGGGCATGCGGCGGTAGCAGGGTGATGTCCCGGCCGCCGATCAGGATCGAACCAGCGCTCGGACGATGCAGACCGATGATCGACCGCAGCAGCGTGGACTTGCCCGCGCCGTTGGCGCCAATGATGGCCAGGGTCTCACCCGGCGCCACCCTGAGGCTGACGTCCGTGAGCGCTTGCAGGTATCCATGCCGGACGGTCAGGTGGTGAACGTCAAGCACCGATGTCGACTCCCAGGTACACCTCCTTCACCTCCGGGTTGGCCAGCACCTCCTGCGGGTCGCCTTCGGCGATCAGGCGACCGCCGGCGAGGCAGATGATGCGGCTGACGGCGCGGGTGAGGGCGTGCACGACATGCTCCACCCAGACGACGGCCACCGACCGCTGGCGCACCTGCTCGACGATCTCGACCAGCGCTGCCATTTCGGGATCCGTCAGCCCGCCGGCGACCTCATCGAGCAGGAGGATGCGCGGCTGGGTTGCCAGCCCGCGGGCCAGCTCCAGGCGTTTCCGCTGCAGCAAGCCGAGTCGTCCCGCCGGACGGTTCGCGTCCTCGGACAGTCCCGTCTCCTCGAGGATCCGGGCCGCAACGGTGTAGCCCTGTAGCCGGGAAAGCTGGCCACCGCGATAGGCCGCCACCAGCAGGTTCTCGAAGACGGTCATGTTCTCGAATGGACGGGGCACCTGGTAGGTGCGCGCGATCCCCATGCGGCACCGCGTGGCCGGGTCGAGCCGGAGAACGGACCGCCCATCGAAGCGCACATCACCCGCGTCGGGCTTCAGGTCGCCGGCGATCATCGCGAACAGCGAGCTCTTCCCAGCGCCGTTCGGCCCCACGATCCCCACCGTCTCCCCCGCTTGGAAGCGGAGCGACAGGCTGTCGGCGACCGTGATCCGGCCAAACCGCTTGCTGACGCCGGCCAGCTCGAGAAGGGCCGCCTCCGCCGTCATGGATTGGTCGGGACGAGGTCTCCGTTTAGGGGAACGTTCTTGTTGGCGCTGTTGTCCACCACGACCATGCTATAGGGGAACTTCGTCCCCTTCTTCCACTGCACGCCGACCGGCTTCTGGATCGCCACGCCGGGCACCGGCCCCGTGGTGAAGTCGAGCGGACCGCTGATCCCCGTGTAGTTCATGCTCTTGAGCTGCGCCGCCACCGCGGTATGGTTGTGCGGATCGTCGACGGCGGTGAACGCCTTGTGGGCGATCTCAAACAGCGAGTGCACGGAGCCGATGCTCTGCACCCATTGCTTGCCGGTGGCCGACTCAAAGGAATCCGCGAACTGCTTACAGGTCTGCCCGGTGAGCGTCGAGGTGTAGGGATGGTAGGGCGTCCACCAGGCGTCGGTGGCGACGTTATTGACCAGGTCGCCGATGGCTTCGGTATCCGCCGGAAAGAGGAGGACCTTGGCCACGGTGGCCAGCTTCGGCTTGAACCCTGCCTGGGCCGCCTGTTTCCACATCGTGTTGAAGTCGGGCGGGATGGGGGCGTTGGTAAAGAGCGTCGCGCCCTTGCTCTTGAAGTTGGCGATCATGCTGCTGTAGTCCTGCGTCCCGTCCGTATAGGAACCACCGTCGATATTGTGGTAGCCCGCCTGCGCGGAGTAGAACTCGAGACCGGTCTTGTTGTCGCGGAACGCGTTGCCGTCGGCATCGTTGGGATAGGTGAAGGCGACCACTTTATTGGTGTTCATCCGGTCCCACATCGGGATGAAGCATTCGCCGAACTGCTGCATGCCGAAGAAGAACATGGTGGTGAAGTTGAAGCTGGCCCCGGGCTTCCCGCCACGGGCGAAAAACCACGCCTCCCAGGGCACGATGGTGGAGACACACGGGATCCCGTTCGCCTCACAGGCGTCGGCCACCGGGTTGGTCGTCTCTGGGGTCGAAGAGGTAAGGATCAGGTCTGCCTTGTCGGTCAGGATCAGGTCGCGGGCGACCTGCGACGCGCGATCCGGGCTCGACTGCGTGTCCTTGACCACAATCTTCACGTCGTAGGTCTTGCTGCCGAGCTTGAAGCCATTCTTGTAGGTGCTCGTGGCCCTCACCTGGTCGAGGACGTAGTTGTCGCCGGACGCAAACCCGGCCAGCGCGCCGGTCTGGGGGCTGACATAGCCGATCACGATCGTGCCGCTGCTGGTGGTGCTCGAGCCCTTGATCCCGCCGCAGGCGGCCAGCAGGTCGGCCGAGCCGAGCATCAGGGCGCCCCCTCCGATCGTCTTCAAGACCTGCCGACGGCTGACTCGCCTCTCGAACGACAACCCTTGGTCGGCCATGTCCCTTCTCCTCCCTCTTAGGGCTTCAAATTCGTCAGTACACGGACTATAGTTTTCGAACCGGCCCATGTCAACCTCGCATGAAGACCTGCGCCGCCATCCCGGTCACCTGATCCGGCGCGCCCAGCAGGTCCATTACTGGCTCTGGAACGCCGAGGTCTCGCCCGAGGTGACCTCGCCCCAGTTCGCCGTCCTCTACGCGCTGCGGGCGGAGAAGAACATCGACCAGAAGACGCTGGGCGAACGAGTCTCCCTGGACCGCTCCACCACAGCCGAGGTGGTCGCCCGGCTCAAAGCCCGCGGGCTGGTGCAGCGCATCCGGGACCCGAAAGATGCCCGGCGCAATCTGCTCCGGTTGACCCCCGCCGGCCTGCGCACCGCCGAGCGCCTGATCCCCAGGGCCGTCCGCATGAACCGGCTGCTCGTCTCCGTGCTATCCGAGTGCGAGCAGGCCGAGCTGCTGCGGATGCTGAACCTCGTCGTCCACGCCGACGAACGCCTGCGCCGGCAGCGCCAAGCAGATCCCAACGGCGGGCGCGACGACCATGCTGAAGCCGGATGACGCAGGTCGGAATCATCGGGGCCGGCCCGGCCGGGCTCATGCTTTCGCACCTGTTGCACCGGCAGGGAATCGCGTCCGTGGTGCTGGAGCGGCGTCCCCGCGACTACGTCGAGCGCCGGGTGCGGGCGGGCGTCCTGGAACAGGGGTCGACCGATCTGCTCGCCTCCACCGGCATGGGCGAGCGCATGACCCGCGAAGGCCTTGTCCACGACGGCATCAAGCTTCGCTTCGCCGGCGAGCAGCATCGGATCGATTTCCGCCAGTTAACGGGGCGCGGCATCACGGTCTATGGCCAGCAGGAAGTGGTCAAGGACCTGATCCAGCGGCGCCTGGCCGATGCCGGCGAGATCTGGTTCGAGGCCGAGGCCATCGCCATCGAGGGCATCGAGGATGACCGTCCTCGCATCGCGTACCGCCGCCAAGGCGAGCAGGCAAACCTCTCCTGCGACTTCGTGGCCGGCTGCGATGGCTCGCACGGCGTCGCCCGGACCGGGCTGGAAGCCAAATCGTACGAACGGAGTTATCCCTTTGCCTGGCTCGGCATTCTGGCGAAGACGCCGCCCGCCTCGGATGAGCTCATCTACGCCTACCACGAGCGCGGCTTTGCCCTGCACAGCATGCGATCGCCCGAGCTCAGTCGCCTCTATCTCCAGGTCGACGCCGACGACACGACGGACGCCTGGCCGCAGGCGCGAATCTGGGACGAGCTTCGCCTTCGCCTTGCCGAGCCAAAACTGCAACCCGGCGAGATCATCGACAAGGGCATCACGCCGATGCGCTGCCTGGTGACCGAGCCCATGCAGCGCGGCCGCCTCTTCCTGGCCGGCGACGCCGCGCACATCGTTCCCGCGACTGGCGCCAAGGGCATGAACCTCGCGCTGGCCGACGTCAAGGTGCTGGCGGAAGCCCTGACGGCATGGTATCGATCGCGATCGCGCGACCTGCTCGACCGCTACTCCGACCTGTGCCTGCGGCGTGTCTGGCGCGCCGAGCACTTCTCGGCCTGGATGACGGCCCTGCTTCACCGGGACCCGACCGGCGATCCCTTCGATCACAAGCTCCGACTGGCCTACCTGCGCTACGTTGTCACGTCTGAAGCAGCAGCGACCACCCTGGCGGAAAACTACGTTGGATTCGATCCCTCCTCTCCTTCCCCCTTGCGGGGCGGGTCGGGGAGGGGGTAAATAGAAGAGCCAAGAGAGGAGGAAGCGATGAGCACAGTCGTATCTGACGAGAAGGCAGCGGCCAAGACCGCTCCGAAGGAATACCAGCAGTTCATCAATGGCGAATGGGTCGGCGCATCCAAGGGCGCCACCTACCCGGACCGAAATCCGTTCACGGGCGAGACCATGGCGACCATCCCCGCATCGACGCGCGAGGATTCCAAACGCGCGGTTGAGGCCGCGGCTGGCGCCTTTCCCGCCTGGTGGAAGACGCCGCCCGGCGCCAAGCAGCGCCTGTTCCTGAAAGCGGCCGACATCCTCGAACGCCGCCAGATGGAGGTGGTCGGCCTGCTCGCCGCGGAGACCGGCTGCACCTTCGGCTTCGGCATGTTCCAGACGATCTTCACCCCCAACCTCCTGCGCCAGGTTGCCGGCCTCGTATATCAGCCGATTGGCGAGATCATCCCGGCCGACCTGCCGGGCGCCTTCTACATGGGCGTCCGCCAGCCGGTCGGCGTCGTCGCCGGGTTGGCGCCCTGGAACGCGCCCCTCATCCTGTCGTTGCGGTCGATCGCGACACCCCTCGCGTTCGGCAACACGGTGGTCCTGAAGCCGTCCGAAGAGTCGCCCATCACGGGCGGCATCCTGTACGCCGAGATCTTCGAGGAGGCGGGGTTCCCGGCCGGCGTCTTCAACGTGGTGACGCATGCGCCCGGCCAGGCCGAGCCGGTGGTCGATGAGTTCATGGAAAACCCCAAGGTGCGCCGGATCAGCTTCACCGGGTCAACGAAAACCGGCCGGATTCTCGCCGAGAAGGCGGCCCGCCACCTGAAGCGGATGGTCCTCGAGCTCGGTGGACAGAACCCCTTGATCGTGCTGGCCGACGCCGACCTGGAATATGCCGTCAATGCGACCGCCTTCGGCACCTTCCTGCACCAGGGGCAGATCTGCATGTCCGCGCGCCGGATCATCGTCGAGCGTCCCGTGGCGAAGGAGTTCATCGAGAAGCTGGTTGCCAAGACCAAAGGCCTCAAGGTCGGCAGTCCCACCGAGATGGACACGATCATCGGCCCACTCATTAACAAGCAGGCGCTGGAGCGGGTCCGGGCACGGGTCGATGAGGCGGTCAGCCACGGAGCGAGGGTTCTCACTGGCGGCAAGGTGCTGGGCGCTTGCTACGAACCCACCCTCCTGACCGACGTACCGGCCGACGTTGCCATCAGCAAAGAGGAGACCTTCGGGCCGGTCGCCACCATCACGATCGTGGACGATGCCGACGAGGCGGTCAGGGTCGCGAACCAGACGACCTACGGCCTATCCGCCGGCATCCTAACGCGTGACGCGGATCGCGGGCTGGCCTTGGCCGAGCGCATCGAGGCCGGGATCGTGCACATCAACGACCAGCCGGTCAATGACGAACCCCAGGTCCCCTTCGGCGGCGTAAAGGACAGCGGCTACGGCCGCTTCGGCGGTGGCGAGGCGATGCACGAGTTCACCGAGATGCGGTGGGTGACGGTGCAGAGCCAGGGGAGGCCGTTTCCCTTCTAGCCCCTTGCAACGCGCCGACCACCTCCTGCGCGGTGCTGACCCAGCCGAAGAACGTCGTGACATTGTGGATCGTGGCTCGCTGGATCTCCGGCGGGCCAGCCGGCATGGTCGCGTCCTCGATCATCACCGGCCAGTACTCGTGGAAGTAGGCGTCGCGCAAGGTGGACTCGACACAGACATTCGACGCGATGCCGGCCATCAGCAGCGTGCGGATGCCGCGACTCCGCAGCTCGGCATCCAGCGGGGTGCCGACAAAGCCGCTATAGCGCGGTTTCGTGATCACCAGCTCGCCAGGATGTGGGGTCAGGGCGTCAACGATCTGAAAGTCCCAGGTGCCGTAGGTCAGGAGCTTTCCCCGCAGCTCGGGACGCTCCCGCATCAGGCACAGGGCCAGCTCCTTGCGCGGGTTCGGCGAATCCTCGCCCCCAGCGTTGGACTGGTCGGGCGCGTAGCCCATGACCAGGTAAATCACGGGAATGCCCGCCGCCCGGGCCGCGTCGGCCAGTAGCCGCGTCTTGGCGACGGCCTCCCGAGCCGGCCCCACGTCGATTCCTGCCAGGTCCAGCATGCCCCCCTGGCTGGCAAACGCGTTCTGCATGTCAACCAGGAGGACGGCCGTCCGCTCGGGCGCGATCGTTAGCGGCTCCGGTCTAGCCGGCAGAAGAACGGTCACGATGCGACGATACTCTCACGTCGATGGCCCTGAGCACCCGGCTCGCTGACATCCGCGCCGCGCAGCTCGAACGGCTGCGCGCGGGCATCGAGTCATTGCTGCAAACCAATCGCTTCTATCAGGCTCGGCTCCATCGCGTCGGCACCTGGGACGACTTCGAGCGGCTGCCGCTCACCACCAAAGACGAGATTACGGCCGACCAGCAGGCGCATCCGCCCTTTGGCACGGACCTCACGTTCCCCATCGACCGCTACAGCCGGCTGCACCAGACGTCTGGCACGAGCGGCACAACCCCGCTGCGCTGGCTCGATACCCCCGAGTCCTGGGACTGGTGGGTCCGAATCTGGGCCGACCACATCTACCGATCGGCCGGCGTGCAGGCGCACGACCGGGTCTTCTTCGCCTTCTCCTTCGGCCCCTTTATCGGTTTCTGGTCGGCGTTTTCGGGCGCCGAGCGGCTGGGCGCGCTCATCATTCCCGGTGGCGCGATGACCACCGAGCAGCGGCTGCGCACCATGCTCGAGCTGCACGCCACCGTGCTCTGCTCGACCCCCACGTATGCGATTCGGATGGCCGAGGCGGCAGACCTCGCCGGCATCGACCTCGCCGCCAGTGACATCCGGATCATGATCCATGCCGGCGAGCCGGGGGCGAGTGTGCCGGCAACCCGGGACCTGATCGAGCGATCGTTCGGCGCGCGCTGCTTCGACCACACCGGGATGACCGAGCTGGGACCGACCGGCGTTTCCTGCCAGGCCCGGGACGGTGTCCACCTGGTCGAATCGGAATTCGTCTTTGAAGTCCGCGACGAGGCCGGCGCGGTCCATTCGCTACCCGAGACAGGAACGATCACCGGGGAGCTGGTGGCGACCAACCTCGGCCGCTTCGGATCGCCGCTGATCCGGTATCGAACCGGTGACCGGGTAGAGGTGACACGGGCCTCATGCGAGTGCGGCAGTCCGTTCGCCAAGATGCTCGGCGGCATCCGCGGCCGCGTCGATGACATGTTCACCGTGCGGGGCGTGAACCTCTACCCATCGCAAGTCGAGGACCTGGTCCGGCGGCATGCCGTGATCGGAGAGTTCTGCATCGAGGTGCGGGAGGTCCGTGGCATGGAGGAGGTCACCATCCTGTGCGAATGCCAGGACGGCAACGGCGAGGCAGCCGTCTCACAGCTGGCCAACGAGCTGCGACTGGCGCTCGGCGCCCGGATCGAGTGCCGGCAGGTGCCAACGGGCTCACTACCTCGTTCTGAGCTGAAGTCCCGCCGCCTCCGCCGCGTCTAGGACGGGGCGGCGGCTACCAGGCCGATCGAAGGAGATCGCGAAGATCGGCCTGGGTGACCGGCCGGGGATTGGCCTGGACGGTGGCATTCGCGGTCGCCTCCTCCGCGACCGATTCCAGGATGGTCTCCGGCACGCCGGCATCGCGCAGCCGCTGGGGCACGGGGAGCGACGCGACCAGCGCCGCCACCCGCTCGGGAGCGGATCGCTCCGAGCGGGGGCCCGGACCCATGGCATCGGCGATGGCGCTCATCGCGGTTGGAGCCGTGGGCGCGTTGAATCGCATGACATGCGGCAGCATGATGGCGTTCAGGACTCCGTGCGCCACTCCGGTGCGCCCACCCAGCACGTGGCAGATGCCGTGATGCAGCGCCATGGCGGCGTTGCCGATGCTGAAACCGGCCAGGTAGGCGCCGGTCAGTAAGTCCTCGCGGGCATCGAGATGGCGGCCGTTCGCGATGCACAGGGGCAGCGACCGGACGATCCGTCGAATGCCCTCCAGCGCGACCGGTGGAACAAGCGGGTTGACCTCGCGCGCATAGCAGGCTTCGACGCAGTGCGCCAGGGCGTTCATGGCGGTCGAGGCGGTCAGCTCCGCGGAAAGATCAACCGTGACTTCGGGGTCGTAGATGGCCAGCTTCGGGAGCACCGCATCGTCTCGGCGCACCGACTTGCGTCCTTCGGCGCGGTCGGTCGTCCCGAATACCGGCGTCATCTCGGAGCCGGCATAGGTGGTGGGGATGGCAATCAGCACGGGCGACCCCCCACCCCGACCCTCCCCCGCAAGGGGGGAGGGAGAAAGAACGATCCCCTTCCCCACACCAATCGCGCTGCCACCCCCCAGGGCGACCACCACCCCGATCTGGTGCCGCTCGGCGATGGTACGAGCCGCCTCGACCGTTTCCCGAGGGACGTGCGGTTCCACCTCGGTGAACTCGGCCGCCAACCGGCTCCCCAGCGAGGACCGGATCCGGGCCGCGTGGCTCGACGCTTTCAGGCTCGGCGTGCACACAAACAGCACACGCTGACCGCGCGTCTCGGGCTCCGAGCCGACACGGTCGATCGCCCCGCGCCCGAAGAGGACGCGGGGCGCGTTGAGTGTCCAGCCGTTACTGGGCGAGC
>Ga0209802_1001893_pt1 | contig 14962 bp, 24 predicted proteins | sample GraSoiAngelo_129_FD_185886 | JGI IMG/M metagenome (GOLD analysis project Ga0209802, IMG submission 185886) | Grasslands soil microbial communities from the Angelo Coastal Reserve, California, USA - 14_0927_12_40cm (SPAdes) (version 2) | ecosystem: Environmental > Terrestrial > Soil > Grasslands ... | reverse complement strand
CGTGCAGGCTGCCTCGCTCGGGGGTCTCTTCTTTCTGGCAGCGTTGCCGAGCTGCTTCATCTGGCTGGCGTTCGGCGCCGCCGTCCAGCATGCGCTCCACAGCCCGCGCCGACTGAGAATATTCAACGTCGTCATGGGAGTGCTTCTCGCGCTGTCGATCGCGCTGATCGTTCGGTAGTGCACTCTACGTGGTGAGCAGGCGATGTTGCTCCACTGCGAGATCCGCCGAGAATAGGCGGAGGTTCTCTTCAATCGCTCGGAGCTGGCGTTCGACGATGTCCGCTGCCACACGCGGGGGCGCGTAGGCAACGTACAGTACGCGGGAAGTCTCCGGGGAAATCGGGGACCGAGCATCTTGCCCGTAGATGATCGAACAACAGATGCCGTCCGCATCCCGCATGATCATGTCACCCGATCGAATGGCCCTGGACGCGCTGTTCATCTGCGTCATCTGGTCGCCTTCGCGAGAGACATCGATCACGATCGGTCCGCGCAGTTTCTGGCTGTCATGTCCAGCCGTCAGGATCAATGTCTCGACTTCAGCCATGAAGTTGGCATCAACCGCGGGCGACACATCCGGAAGCTGTTTCCCCTTCAGGACGATCGACTCGAGTTGAAGCTGCACGTGATAGGTCTTGTTGAAGCGCCTGTAGTACCGGTCGTATTCGGCCATCACCGGAAGCGCCAGGAAGTCCTGCCGGGTGAAATCCTTGTAGCGCGCCCGCAAGCGCGCTTCGATTTCGCGTTTGCGCTCATTCAGCCTGGAGGAGGAGCCGGTGCTCTCCAGACTCGACAGCTCCAGCAAGCCGACCGTTGCTCCAGGGTGCGCTGTTCGCCATTCTTCGGTCGCTGCGATCGCAAGCATTTAGGCCGCCTCATCATTGCTTCCAGCCGATGCCCAGAAGGTGAGCGCTGACGCCAACGACGGACGATTCGGACTCCAACGCTCGCGCAACATCAAGCAGGTCCTTTCTCAGCTCAGCGTCCTCCCATCTGGTGTCGAAATCCTGCAAGATCCACCCGGGGCCTTCGACCCCTAGCACGCTGACATTTCGAAAGCCGGCGACCTCCAGTTCGGAGCGAAGATCATCCGGCCGATGAAAGTACGCGGTCGTAAAGTAGTCCACGTTGTCGGTGTCGTTCCGGTGCTGGCCGTCCGCAAGATCACGGTCGCGGATTTTCACGAAACGAGAGTCCAAGGAGAGCTTCCGCGCCAGGCCGTCCAAGGCAGAGGCATAGCGCGAGATGGCTGCCGCCACGGCTATACCACCCCTAGCAAGGACACGGAACACCTCGCGAAGCGACGCGACCCGATCGGCCTCGGACGGAAGATGGTAGAGCGACCCCATGACGAGGACCGCCGCGGCTGAACCGTCCTGCTGCGGCAGTCGGCGAGCATCGGCCACTGACAGCGACGCGATCGGTCTTGCCGACGTCGCGCTTCGCCCCCGCGCCTCTTCCACCAAGCGCGGAGAGGCGTCAACGAGATGGACCTCGTACCCCTGCTCGGCGAGCCATATCGAGTACGCCCCGGCCGCACCGCCAACATCGACGACTCGAGCTGGAGGCGGTGGCAAGACTCGCGTGAGGATCTCCTTCGTCCGTTCGAACTCCAAGCGAGACGAGCCAAACCCGAGGCGAGACTCTTCCGGGAACCTGGCGTAATACGCCTGAACTTCCGGCGGCGGCGTGACGGCGTCATCACTGCGTTCCATATGCTGGTGCGCCTTCGCCCTAACGTTGCAGTTCAGCCGCGGGCGAAGCCCGTCAGCTGGAACGAAGCGTTAGAGTGCAGTGTGCGGTTGAAGAACTGGAGGGCGTCGGCGCCGACCTTTCGGTGCACTTCCTCTCTGTCGATCCCGTCAGGATCAGTGCACAGCGAGCGCGCAACGACTTTGCCCAGGAGGTTACATCGGGCAAGGAACGTGTAGTGCGTGACGTGGGGGAGAATCTCGAGCTCAGCGTTCGGGATGGCCGATGCGATCGGCCTCGCGTTGACGTCGGGCAACGCCTGGTCATCTTTCGAGCCGACGATGATGTGGACCGGAGCCTTGACTCCAGCCAGACTGGCCTTCGTCATGGCAGGTTCTTCATACATGGCAAACGAGAGGCCGACAGGGTTCACTCTCTTGGGCGGCTCGGCGCACGCAACCGTGACAACGGATAGTGCGGCCACAACAATGACTCTAGTAGGTCGCATAGTGTTGATGCGACCGAGGAAAGTGACTAGCTCTTGCACGACCCTTTCGGCGTCCAGTCGTACGCGGGAGACGCGTCAAGACTCGCCTCGATCTTCTCGAGTTGCTCGCCCGCGGACAAGTCACCTTCTACCCGTATGACCGGACAGGAGACGGTCGCCAACCACGCCTCATGGAGAGCGCGACTCCTCATTTCTAAACCGCCTGTGTCGTAACGGCCAGCCCAGCCCAGGAACTCCACGTGCGCCCCGTGAAGCTCTCCTCCGGGCGCGATGGCATGCCGACCATAGCGCTCGCTCTCCCGCATCCGGAGGCGCGCCAGGCGAACCGGCGTCGAAACAGCCAAGAACACGACCACCTCAAACTCCGGGATGAGCGGATCTGCCCAGCCACAGAGCGAACCAGACAACACCCACGACTTCGACCCGCGCGAAGCTTCACGTAGCAACGCGAGCCGCTCCTCTCGTGGCCGCTTCTCGCGATAGGGAGGAATCGTCGGCAGCCAGAAGTAGTCGTCCGTGTCCAGGTGTCGGTGGCCGTATCTCGTGGCCACCTCGATCGCGAGTGAGGTCGTCCCGCTACCTGACGCGCCAACGATGTGGATACGATTGGGCAGCCGCACTGTCGCCTGTCCTTCTCTGTTATACGGCCTTGCCAAAGTGCCTCCTGAATAGCTCCTCCGCCACGCGAGCCCCTTCATCAGTCAGCACAACAGACTTTGCCTTAGACTTCCCTTCCACGCCCTCGTGACGCCGTGGTCGGTGTGGGCGTTGAAGTGAAGCAGCGCCAAGACCACTTCGTCCAGCTTCGTCACGTCGTATTCCATCGCCACTTCTCAGTCCTATTGAGCTGGCTGCCGCCGGGCGCCAGCTTACTTCGCGGTGAAGAAGTAATAATCCGCCGTGTAGTTGGTGCGAGCCCGCGTCCCGACCGCGGCTTGAGAACAACCGGCCTTAGGCGCCACGCCGCCAACGGTATTGACGCGCTGTATACCCGTGACCTTGCTGAACGAGCCTTCCGAGCCGACGGACTTCGTGGCAAGAAGCAGCCAAGGAATGGCGTCGGCCACTGGCGCATCGGCACGCTCCTTCACCGTACCCAAGATCTTGCTGCCATCGGTCGATTCCCAATGTGGGCCGGCATAGTGTCGGCCGATCCGGTTTCCGCGCGCGTCAAAGAGATCGGCTTCGGGAGCCACGAACGCCCATTCATACTCCCCGACTTGATCCTTTCTGGCACGGCATTCGTAGATCTGCACGCCCTTTGCGGGAACGATCATCGCCAGCGATTCGCTCGCGCCAGGTTTGAGCTTATCCGGCACCCTGACCATAGACGTCGGAGGTTGCGGGCTTGCGCAGGCGGCGCAGGCGGCGACGAGGAACGTGAGCAAGAAGGCGGTGACCTTGGGTGTCTTGGACATGGTGTCCTCCTCCCAATAACGTCCTTCTCGCCGGAGTCCCGGGAACGCGAATGTCATGATCACTCACCTCGCTGTAGCTTTTCCAATTGAAGCTTCGGTGCATACTCGCCAGTCCAAGTGCCAGAATCCGACAAAACAAAAAACAACTCACCGTCCTTCGTGCCTTTGGGGACGCTGGCCAATGAGACGCGAGCGATCCTATCGGTCGTGTTGCTGACGAAGCGCCAAGTAATCGTGACCTCGTCAGGGATGGCCTGCGGACCCAAGTAATTGAATGAGTGTTCGCCCCGCGCAAGCGTGCGGCACTCCGCGACCTTGGAGAAACCGGTGAGACTCAGCATGGCGATCTGGGAAGCGTGGCGGTTCTTAAAACCGATGGCACTACGGTAGCCGGGCTTGAGAACGCGATACACCAGGAAAACCGCGAGCACCGCAACAACTGCTCCGATGATGATGAAGAGAGGTTTCATGTTCGCGGTGCCTGGTCGAGCCGCCTAACGATCAGGCTAAGCGTCGGACGTCGGAGACTCGGTGTGCCGCGGAACCGCCTCGGCGCCTGTAGTGGTGTTATCCAAAGTGAATGCGCCCCCCTTCGCGCCTCGGGCTTCCGTCCTGTCCTGACCGTTGCTCCAGGCCTGCCTTGGCCATCGTACGCTGCACGTGACGGCTTCGCATTGTTCTGGCTAACGACCTGGCGTCGAGCGGCGGGCCGCTCGCAGCCTGTTGCCGTGGTTCTCCGGTCGGCGGCCCGTCCGCTCCAACGTGCGGTCCGGGCGGCCCGCTCGCAAGAACACGGATCCTAACTATGCTCACCTCCACGGACGAACCGAGCGACGAAGCTATCAAAGGTGAGCCGTTGGAAATACGGCCACGCAACACCGTCCGCAGTGACCTTGTCATCGCATGCGAGGCAGCGGCCGAAGACAACTGGCTTGGTAGTCGAGAGCGGGTGCTGAGCGGCGAGCTCGCGATCGAGCTCACGTTGAAGCGCGCCACCATCTGGTACCGACGCCCACCCGGTACCCCAGTCGAGAGTTCGCGCTCGAATTTCAGATGTCATTCGCTTTGCTGAACCTCAGGTCGCCTCTAACACTCGCGGTCACCGGCCGGGCCGAGCAACGCGAGCCCCGGTCCGGTGGACTGCGAAGTTGGACGGCTCACGCGCAGCACCGGCGGCTCTCTTTGAGGAAGGCCAGCACATGTCGCCAGGCGTCTGCGCCAGCCTCGGCGTCAGCTTCTGGCCTGCCGCCCAACGTGTACTGCGTACCGTCGATGGGGTGGACGAAGACGTTCTGGGTCGTCGAACTATAGGGGACGTAGATTCCGTGTCCCGCGCCCGGGTAGCTTACGTGGCGGAAGGGAAACGCGTGGTTCTTCTGCTCCAGACGGCGGATCGCAATTTCGGCCATGACCGATGAGGGCCAGATCTGGTCATCCTGCCCGGAGACCAGGAGGACTGGGCCCTGAATCTTCTCCACCGGAATCGTTGCCGCTCGACGGCGCTGACGTCGCGGAGCAGGGCGAGGTAGCGCGGCGCCTCGGCAACAGGAGCGACGCGGTAGTCGACGGATGCTGGATCGTCGGCGGTGTTGTTCTCACGCAGGTACGGCAGCGACCGGCCGCGATAGCTCCAGGCGGCACAGAGTCCGTCGTTGCTCGCGTCATCGGGTCCGAAGCCGCCATGGAGGACACCGCTCGGCACGTAGGCGACAATGCCGTTGATCTGAGGGATCGTCGAGCCGATCAACAGTGCCAGCTCGCCGCCGCGGGACACTCCCCAGACGGCCAGGAAATGGTCGTGCAGCCAGGTCTGGGCACGTATCCACTGGATGGCGTTCTCGAAGTACTCGAGAGGGATGTTCACCAGGCTCCGCGGCAATCCATGGCAACGGAAATACGCCAGGGATAGCGCCGCGTACCCGTGCGAAGCGAGCAGCGCCGAACGGTGCTCCGAGATGCCGCCATCCGACCCTCCGAGCACGATCACCGCGGGATGCGGGCCCGCGCCGGGTGGCAAGAAGAGCGTTCCGATCACGCCTCCTTCGTTCACCAAAAGTCGCGTGACGCCGGGGCCGGCCCACCGCCGCTCGAGCGTGACGTTCGCCGACGAAAGACCGGCTGCTTCGGCTTCGAGACGCACGATCCGTGGTCGCATGACCCCGTCCGGCGCCGCGGGCGTTTCGGCGCGTACGGGAGACGCGGACCAGAACAGCCCCATCGGCGCCACGCCGCCATATGTTCCCGCAACGGGCGCCTGCCGGGTCAGGTCGACGCGGCCGTCGCTATCGGCGGTGAACGTCGCATGCGACCGCCAGGGCACTGAACCGGGGATGTGGAACGTCGCGGTCAGGGTCGCGGGGTTCTCAGGAACTAGCCCTTCGACCACGATTGAAACAGCCGTGTCGTACAAAGCCGAGGGCTGATCGACGATGATCCGAGGCTCGCCCCTAGAACAGTCGGCGCCGCTCATTCAATCAGACCTCGTCTGTTAGCGAGCGGCCACGAGTGCCTCGAACTCCGAAATGCGAAACGTTGGCACGGAAGTCCCCCGGACGCATGGACGTCGGCGGCTCCGCGTCGCGGACCGTAATCTCTAGCTCAGCTCTCGGATCTTCGTTCCTACCGCGATCTTCTCGACCTGCGTGATGTCGCCGACGATCTCGTAGGAGATCGGCCCCCATTATGTCTCACCTCGCGCGAGCAGCAGCGATAGTGCCGCATAACGCCGGGATCAGCCGCGGCCGCAGGCCGTCGGCCTGATGCCGAAGTTAGACGCCATCGGCTCGCGATGCGATTACTCACGCCGTGGTATCAATCCAATACCTCCGGAGCGCGTCCGATTCGGGCGCGAGGCGGTTGGGCTCGCGTTGACCACCATTCCTTTCGATGATGCGCCACGATGCCACGTTGGCTTCATCGGCCGTGATGAGCACCCTCGTCAACCCGATCCTTCGCGCTTCGGCAAGGGTCAGTTGTAGTAGACGCGTACCATATCCCCGTGTTCGTTCGGACGGGCGCACATCATAGCCGATATGCCCTCCGTGCTCTGCCAGGAACTGGGTCAAGTTGTGCCGGAGACGAGAGCAACCAACGATCTTCTTGGCGTCGCGGACTAACCAGAAGGTGGTTTGCGGAACCCAACCAGCGGGCAGATTGCGCCCAATTGAGTGATGTCCGCACATCTCGACAAATGCAGCCACATCATGCGCTGCATCGCGGTATCTGCTGTCGTCTACGGCTAGGAACTCCTCCGCCAAGGCTCGGAAGTCATCGCAGAGGGCCAACGTAGGGCGAACGAGTCCAAGGTGCTCCGACATGTCAGTTATGGCCCGTCTAACGTTTGGCATGAGCCGCGCGCTTCAGCGCGTCGGCTCCATGCCTTGGTTAGGCGTAGCCGCGGCCAGATCTTTGCGCAACGGCCATGCCCCATCAGAATCTGGCGGGCCACATCGTAGGTAACCCCTCCGAAGGTAGTAGTCGAGGGCGTTCTGGCTGGACTCGAGACGCGCAGTCGTGTAGCCGGAGTTCCGTATGGAGGTTTCGGCGAATGTCAGAAGGACCGAGCCGACCCCGCGGCGGGAGCAAGACGGCGAGACATACAGCGCCGCGACGCGGTCGCGGTCCACTTCTACCCAGCCGATCGCGGCCTCTTCCACGGCCACCCACACGTCATGTTCCCGCATTGCCCGCGCCACGCGATCTGCTGCTCCTCGCGTGGCCCATCTTTCGGCCTGTTCCCTCGACATCGCCGGTACCGCCAGCGCGAGAATGGCACGACGCCGTATACTTGCGAGCGCTTCCTCGTCAGCGGCCTCGGCACGCCGAATCTGCATCAAGTCGCAACCACGTAGCCTAACGCCGGCAGTCAGCGGCCGGGGCGAGCATCGCGAGCCCCGGTCCGCTGCTCTGCGTTGTTAGGCAGGCGGATGAGAATCGTGGCCATCCACCCGTACGCTACGAACCCGACTCGCTTGGCCAGCGCGAGACTCGCCGCATTGCCATCCCGCGCCCGATACTGCGGCAGCAGGTTGTCGGCTAGAGCATGGCTGATCGCGGTCTTGAGCGACTCAGCAGCCAGACCGCGCCGCCGGTAGCCTGGGTGACAGAACACTTGGAATTGCGCGATTTCGCCGGACCAGCGCTCATAGCCGGCCACCGCAACAATCTGACCCTCCATGCGCACCCCGAAGACTCGCGAGTCGGGTCGAATGCCGGCTTCCTCCCATTCCGCAGGCGCTACGTCGCGGAGTCCCCCGAGCGACGTCAGGCCATCACCAGCCAGCAACTCGGCCTGCCCCCGCAGTGACGGCCGCGAGAACGAGGTCGGCCAGTATGCCAGATAAGCTGGACCTCGAACCTCCAGAGAAGAGTTCGAAACACATGAGGCCACGTAGCGCCGTGGCGCGCGCTCCATCTGTTTGAGGCTAAGACCTGCATTCTCAAACGCGTGAGCTAGGCCTGCGGGAAGAGACACGACAGTTGCTGACGACGTCCCGACTATGGGCGCGCGGGGTTGTGCGGCCGCATCGGGGCGTTCACACACGTGGAACCCCTCGGTTCTGAGGACACGAGGGGCGACACCGAGCTCACTCGCCCAGAAACGATCGGCTTGGTCCATCCAGTCCACCGAATCCTCGCTCTTGACTCCGCTGCCTAACGCTCGCGGTCACCGGTCAGGGCGAGCAACGCGAGCCCTGGTCCGGTGCACTGCGAAGTTCGACTGCCGCGGCGATGACGTCATCCCCAGAAGATTCCCGTTGGGTCGGCGTCGACCTCATCGAGTAGCTTGGCGAAGCTCGAGGCGGCTGGCAGCGCTTGGTAGCTGTGCCAACGAAGATCGCGGTGTTGGCAGTAGAGGCGCCACTCGCGCTGCGTGCCCACGTACGTGAATTTTGCTACGACCATCTCCTGCCAGTCGTGGGGCGGCCGAAAGGCCGGCCTCTCTTCGTAGAGAGTCACGGCGTTGCCCTCGATTCGGTAGCCTACCCGAACCTTCGAGCGGACGGCCGGTGGTACCCGCTTCGTGCAGTAGGCCGTTAACAGTCTGTCGACTTGTGCCTTCTGGACGTGGCTCAGTGCCAATCATCCTCTCCGATTGAGTCGGCCTCGGTCTGTCGAACGATTGAGCTAAGCCGCCCCGGAGGCCGAAGGCCGGAGGGGTCGGCTTGAGCGATTTGTTCGACGCCTCAAACGGCAACTAGCCACCGCGAGTACGCACCCCTATCAGGTCTGTACCTGTCACATGTGCTCATTGGGAAATCTGCTGCCCTAGCTCTTGGGCAAGCCCGATGAGAATTCCTTCGGGGCCCCGGATGTAGCAGAGCCGATACGTGTCTTCGTACTGGACCACTTCGCCGACGAGCTCCGCGCCGCGTTTGCCGAGCCGGGCGAGCGTATCGTCGATGTCCTCCACGGTGAACATGACGCGTAGGTAACCGAGAGCGTTCACCGGGGCGCTGCGGTGATCGGCGACCACAGGCGGCGCGAGGAATTGGGACATCTCAAGCCGGCTGTGACCGTCCGGCGTACGCATCATGGCAATCTCGACGCGCATGTCGCGCAATCCAGTGACGCCGTCTGCCCAGTCTCCTTCGATTGGGGCGCGCCCCTCGAGCTCGAGGCCGAGTTCGGTGAAGAACTCAATGGCGGCGTCGATGTCTTCTACCACGATGCCGACGTTGTCCATACGCTTGACCGTCATGATGTCTCCTTGGCGTCTAACGTCGCGTTCAGCGGCGAGCACCCGCCCGAGCGAAGCGAGGAAGGGCGGTCGTCCGCTGCAACGCCATGTTATCCGGCTCCTTCAACTGCACGGGTACACAAGACGAGATCTCCGCTCCGGTCGAGGTACCGGAGCACGCGCGAAATGATGTCAGCGCTGAGCTCTGAAACCACGATCATGTGGGGCGCGCCGTAGTGGAATCTCACCTGGGTACCGGGAACCCAGTCCCCCGCCGAGGCAAGCGCCGCTGGCGTCATGAAGTAGCACCACCGCAAGGCGCCGTCGTTCATCGTCACGACCACCTCGATCGCCCTTTGCTGAGATCCAGCGAGATCATCGTCGATCCTGAAATCTTTGAGCAACGCCATCAGCAGCCTGTTTGTTTCCTGTCTGGATAACGGCGGCTATGAGCTGCGGCGCGGAGCGCCGCCAGCTCGATGGCCTTTAGACGGCACGATGCCACCTCAGCCCGCCTGTCAGCTCCCGCGGACCGAAAAGGAAGTGCAACACGCGACGGCGTGACGGGGTCCGTGCCCTGGACGATGAGTGAAGCAGGAGAGGTCGCATCACCACGACTCCCCCCCGCGGACAGGTGCACTCGACCTCGCCATACTGTTCCCGCAGGGCCTTTGTCACGTCCGCCGACAGCCGACCGTGCCGATGCGACCGGGGTACGACGCGCAGAGGACCGTTTTCGGTTCCGCAGTCATCAAGATGCGCGCGCACGGCAACCAGTGATTCCAACACGGCCACCGGCGGCTGGACATATACAACACCTTCCTTCTCAGACCAGCCGGTGCAATCGCGATGCGGGATTCGCTCCAAGACCGGAATACTGAGATCTTGGTGTAGCGCGACAAGCCAGTTCTTGTCTGGTGATTTGTCGAAGAGCGTGCATTGGACCGCCACCGATCCCGCCGGAAAGAGTCGCCCGATTTCACTGTGCGCTTTGAATGTTGCCGCAAGTTCCCGGCACGAGGGCAGATCGAGCAGATTTCGTGAGCCCGCCCGCCTGGCGTCGGCGCCGTCGACAGCTATGGCCAAGTCAGCGCACTGCTCCCCAGTCAGGACGTCAGGAATCTCGACAATCCCCAGTTCTTCGAGCACTGCCACGGCTCTCATGTCCGTCTAACGCCACGCATCAGCCGCCCGCCAGACAGGCGACAAATTTGCGTATGCAAATTTGATGACTGGCTGGTGGGTCGGCTGCATGCGTTCGTTAGGCGGCGACGTTCAGGAACCGTATACGGACCGCCCCACGCTGTGCAGATAGAACTCCGCCGTGTACGGACCCACGTGCCTGAAGCGCTCCTGCAGAATCGTGCACGCATCCTTATCCGATTTGACCGTGCGAAGATAGCGCGCGAACGTGCCATGCTCTGCGCGGATGCGCTCGAACTCCTGCGCATTCGCAACAAGGGCCGCGACCTTCTTCCGGTTCCTCAGCGCGCCCGGCCTGCGGAGCAGCGCTGCAGGAGTTGCATGCGCGAGCTCCGCAATTTCGAAATCGAGGAACGCGCTCCGGTAGCGCGGCCAGCTCCTGCGCACGCTGGCCCAGCTCAGGCCAGCCTGCAGGATGCAGAGGGACAGGACCTCGAAATACCTGTGGTCCGTGCGCGGGTTCTTGCCGGGAAGGCAGCGGCTGCGCTGCTCCTTTGCGAACGTACACTCCCAGGGCGCGCGGTGGCTCATTCGATCTTCCGGCATATGAACGATGAAGATGGCACCCTTCGCCGCCTAACGCCGGCGCTCAGCCGCGGGCCGAGCCCGGAGGGCGAGGACCGTCGGCTGGAGCGCCTTGTTGGGTGCGTTCCTTCAGGCGTTCCATGATCGTCAGGCCAAGGGCCACCAAGAAAAGCATTCCGCTGATCGGCAAAGCGAGCATGCCGACCAGCATCGCGATCCAGCCGCCAATGGTGCCTGGTCCGCACGGCCCCACACCTCCAAGGCTCAGCAGAATGAAGGCGGCCACCGCTACACCGAGGCAAAGCCCGAATGCCTTCCAGAGTTGTTTCGTACTTGAGCTCACAGCACCCAACGCTCACGCTCAGCGGCCGAGGCGAGCATCGCGAGCCTCGGTCCGTTGAAGCGTGATGTTATCCAGTCGGTGGCCGTGAGCCTCACGCCGCGGTCAGTCGAGGTGAGCGAGGCGAAGGGCCGCGCGCCACGCGACTGCTCCCAGCGCTTCGTCAGCCGCCTGCGAACCGCCATACGCATAGACCGCAGCGCGGTCCGGCGCAGCAGTCTCACCCGGAAACGTGATCCGGTGACCGGCATCCTTGCCGACAATCAACTCGAACCCGACCCCAGCCCGCCGCGCCTCAAGATGCTGCGCAAACAGCAGGGATGGCCACATCTGATCATCGCCGCCAGCGACCGCGACAATCTTGGCTTGGGCCCGTTCCACGGGAATGCTGGCCTCAGCTACACGGTCAGCAAACGCGACTAGGCTCGACTCATACAGGGCTCGATAGCTTACCGGCGGATCGGGGTCAACCCAGCCTGAATCGTACGGAACAAACGGCAGCGGCTCCCCGCACCACGACCACGACGAACGCGCCGGCGTCAGCTGCCCATCAAGACCTGCACCAACATTTGCCCACGACACCGACGATGGTGACAACGCCACGACACCATCCACACGATCGTCAACCACCGAAAGATGCAGGGCACCCTCGGCTCCCTTCGACACACCCACAACAACGACCCGAGACGCACCCACCTCGACAAGCAGATCCACGCCACGAACAAACTCCTCAACCGGAATCTCACAGATCCCTTTCGCCTGCCCAGAGCCTCCAAACCACCGCTGCGCCAGCGCAACAGCCCCAAGCTGAGCAAAGCTCCGAGCCCTCACAACATCGACACGACCGCTCGACCCCGCGAGAACCAGCACGCCGACACGCGAACGCAGCTCGTCGGGACCCACCAGAACTCCCTGGACCCGACTGGCCGACTCACTCCCCGACAGCACACGCTCTTTGCTCACAGCGAGACCCCCGCCGCCAACGGCTTCACGATTTGAGATCTGGATAACGTCCACGTTGACCAGCCGCGGCGAGCGAATGCGAGCCCGCGGGCTGGTCGAACGTGATGTTAGGCATCGCGCCATGCACCGAATAGCACCACTCTAACGCGTAGGCCGTCACCAAGACCCAAGTCCCGAAGTCGGCTATCCGCGACAAATTCAAGCTGTTCTCCGACCTGTGAACCTAGTCGACGGAGTGCCCAGCATCTGACATTTGGTCCGGCATCGGACAACAAGATGGCTCGCCACACCTGAGCATCGCCGCCTCTAGGCACACCTGGGCGGGGCACAAGCATGTTGTTTCGAAACTGATCCCGCAGAATCTCAAACTCTGGAGCGAATGAGCCCTTGTCCAGCTCAGAGACCTGATTTGTGTAACGCCGGATTACGAACTCTGCGGGGTACTGCAATCGAGACATTGAGCGAACCTGGGTGGAGACGTTCGGGCCAGTCTGCGGGCGCGGTGCTCAATTCGGCCCGTCCTGGCACATAGAGCTCGGCGTGGTGACCGATACCGCTGGAAACAACGCCACCGAAGACAAGCTCCGTCATCTGGTACTGTCTCGAATGCCTAACGTTGCGGTGAGCGGCGCGCGAAGCGCGTCCGCTCCACAGCAGAGTTATGCAGCCCACGGTGTCGCGCATCATGCTGAGGCATGCAGACGATTCGACTCCTCGAAGAGCGCCAGCAACCGCTGGACGTCATAGGGCTCTTCCAAAAGGCGTTCGGGATCCCATTGACTGTGTGTTGCCGCGAAGAAGTCGCCGCCATACACGTGAATCGCGCCGGTCAGCCGACTGATGGGATTGATGACGGAGTGGATGATGTCGGGGCCGAGCGGCACCGCCTCCCGCTCACTGAGCGCTTTGGCTCCAGCGGCCTCGATCCGACCAGCCGGATCACCTGCTGGCCGCCGCCAGAAGATGTTGTCCTCGCGGCCCGTGTAGATGCCGATGACGGCCCACATCCGATGGTCATGAGGCAGTTGGCACATCTGCGGTCCCCAGATGAGGTTGAAAATGGTGAGTTCCGCGGATCGATAGAGTACGTTAACCTCGGCACGGCGCGGCTCGCCCAAGGCCTGAAGGATCTCTCGCGGGGCGGTAACGGCGGCGGAAACGACCTCGAGTACCCCGGACGGCCCGCCGGCTCCTCCTGCCTTTCGGCAATCAGCGATAAAACGGTCCGTGTCGAACATATAGCGGGCCTCTCCTTCTCCACCTATCTTCCGGGCTTAGGATTCAGCCGATCTACGCACCGCTATCTGCATAACTTCTAATTCCACAGAACTGCATATCCCCGCCTTGCAGCATATCTCGCAGCATATCGCGGCGGCGTGTGTCGGACGAAGGACGAATCACCTCAACCCTGACGCGGACTTCGGGCCGGCGGGCCTGGGGCGCAGGGAGATATGCAGACCGGCATAGCTCGGCGGTGTTCCCTATGGGTGGCTAGTAGGATCACAGATCCAGGACACGGTCGGCAGGGCTCGTCACCGCCGCAGGCCCGCGGTTGAGTACGTGCGTATAGATCATCGTCGTGCTGACGTCGTTGTGGCCCAGCAGTTCCTGGACGGTGCGGATGTCGCGGCCGTCTTCGAGCAGATGGGTGGCGAAGGAGTGTCGAAACGTGTGCGGTGTAGCGCGTTTGCCGAGCCCCGCCCGCCGAACAGCGTCGAGCACGGCGCGCTGCAGGACAGACTCGTGCAAGTGATGACGGCGGCGCTGGCCCGTAGCCCGGTCGACATAGAACCGAGTAGCGGGAAACGCCCACTGCCACGGCCATTCCCGCCCTGCGTTCGGGTATTTGCGAGCGAGGGCCCATGGCAGCTCGACCCAGCCGGCGCCACACGCCAGATCGGCCTCATGCTGTCGCTTCACCTTGCGCAGCTGCCGGGTCAGAGGCTCCTTGGCCACTATCGGCAGCACGGTGACGCGGTCTTTGGCGCCCTTGCCGTCGCGGACGATGATCTGATTCATCGCGAAGTCGATATCCTGCACTCTCAGGCGGGCGCACTCGAGCAGGCGCAGCCCGGAGCCGTAGAGCAGACCGGCCATGAGGCGTGGCGTCCCGTCCAGCTTGGAGATGACTGCGCGAACCTCGTCGCGAGTCAGGACAATCGGCAAGTGCTTCGGTCGCCTCGCCCGAACGACGTCGTCGAGCCAGGGAAGCTCTTGATGCAGGACGTAGCGATAGAGAAACAGCAGCGCGCTCAGCGCCTGGTTCTGGGTTGACGCGGCTACCCGCCCCTCGACGGCGAGCGAGCTGAGGAATTGTGCGACCTCGGACCCGCCCATCTCCGCCGGGTGGCGCTTGCCGTGGAACAGGATGAAGCGGCGGATCCATCCTATATACGACTTCTCGGTGCTCCGACTGCCGTGGCGCAGGCGGTTCGCCTCGCGCACCCGATCCAGCAGCCTGGGCGGTCGCGAGCTGTTCTCCCCGGCCTCGTTTACGAGCGAAAGCGAAGGCGGGGTCAGCACGATCGATGGTGCGCGCGGCGTCAACGCATAGCGCACGCCGTCGTTGATCTCGAGCGCCATACTTGGTAGGAGAGTAGGCGCCGATCGAAACAGCTGGCAAGAGTCGACGA
>Ga0209802_1001889_pt1 | contig 14988 bp, 13 predicted proteins | sample GraSoiAngelo_129_FD_185886 | JGI IMG/M metagenome (GOLD analysis project Ga0209802, IMG submission 185886) | Grasslands soil microbial communities from the Angelo Coastal Reserve, California, USA - 14_0927_12_40cm (SPAdes) (version 2) | ecosystem: Environmental > Terrestrial > Soil > Grasslands ... | reverse complement strand
TTACCCGCCGCTGGCGCGGCAGGCCCGCATTCAGGGCAACGTGGTTCTCCACGCGATCATCGATAAGGATGGGCGTGTGGGCGAATTGCAGGTCATTTCAGGCCACCCGCTTCTGGTTCAATCGGCGTTGGATGCCGTCAAGAACTGGCGCTATCAGCCGACCCAACTAAATGGAGAGCCAGTGGAAGTGGACACGACCATCACCGTCTCGTTTGTCCTCGGTGGCTAATCGTTAGGTGGGTAGAAATAGGCCCCCGAAAAGGTATCCGGCCGGGGTCGGCTCGTGAGAAGACTCCGGCCGAAAGTGTGCGAATGAAAAAGGAGCAAACCGTATGGTTGCGAACGTAGCTGTATCGGCACTAAACCTGCTGGCTTTGCAGGCAGGGACGTGGGATTTGCGTTCCATGTGGGGCAGTATGAGCATCATCGCCAAAGCGGTCGTGTTCATTCTGTTTATTCTCTCCGCGTGGTCGCTGGGCGTAATGATTGACCGAGCTCTGATGTACAGCGCGGCGCGCAAGCAGTCGCGGGTATTTGTGCAGCAAGTGGCCGGGGCGCTTCGGGAAGGCAAGCTAGACGAGGCTATTTCCATTGCGGAACGGAATAAGAAGAGCCATATCGCCAAGGTAGTGGCGACAGGCCTTTCGGAATTTCAGTCCGCTTCCGCGCAAGTTTCGGAAGCAGAAGTAGTCGAAGCGGCCAAGCGCGGGCTGGATCGCTCGATCGCTATCGTGCACGCGGATATGAAGCGCGGGCTCAGCGGCCTGGCCACCATCGGCTCGACCGCTCCGTTTGTGGGCCTATTCGGGACTGTGATCGGCATTATTAACGCATTCAAAGGCATCGAAGCAGAAAAGGCCACCGGACTTTCGGCGGTGGCGGGCGGAATTTCCGAAGCGCTGGTCACCACGGCGCTGGGTCTGCTCGTGGCCGTGCCCGCGGTGTGGGCGTTCAACTATTTCACCAACAAAGTGGAAGCATTCGACGTGGAGATGGACAATTCCTCGATGGAGTTGATCAACTACTTCATCACCCGGCGAAGCGGAAAGAAGTAAGCCATGGCGCATTTCAAGGTTCAAGCAGCTCCGGTAATGGCGGCCCCGAATGTTATTCCCATGGCCGACATCATGCTGGTGTTGCTGATTATTTTCATGGTGGTCACGCCCATGTTGCAGAAGGGCATGACGGTCGACATGGCAAAAGTCACAAACCCGGTGGACATGCCCAACGCGGACCGCGATGATGCGATTATCGTCGGCATATCCCGCGACGGGGTTATTTACCTGGGCAACCAGAAAACGCCCCTCGATCAGATCGCTTCGCTGGTGCGGGACCGCATTTCCAACCGCGTGGACAAAACGGTCTTCATCAAGAGCGACGGCCGCGCCAAGTACGGCGATGTCGTAAAACTCGTGGATGAGGTTCGTTCGGCTGGCGTGGATAACGTCGGCTTGCTGACGGAAAAGGCTGAACAGGGCCGCACGCCGCCACCGCCGCCGGTACGGCCCGCCGGCGATTAAGCCGGCTGACGCGAAAAGAACGAGTTTAGGAAACGGAAGCGCAGCAGCTCAGGGAGAACGGACATGGGAATGGAAGTCGGCTCGAAAAAAGGCGCGATCGCCTCAATGAACGTGGTTCCTTTGATCGACATTCTTTTGGTCTTGCTGATCATTTTTATGGTGATCACGCCGCTGACGCCCAAGGGGTTGGAAGCTCTGGTGCCCCAGCCGGCGCCGAATCAGCAAAACAAGCCAGATATCGAGGCGAAGACCATCGTCGTCCAGGTCCTCGATAACAATCAATTGAAAATCAATGAAGATAATGCCGACTGGGACAGCCTGGGACCTCGCCTAAACGATATTTTCAAGCTGCGAGCTGAAAAAGTGGCGTTCGTGAAAGGCGATGACAAGGTCGTTTTCGCGCAGGTGGCGCGAGCGATTGACGTCATGCGCAACTCCGGTATCGACAAGGTGGGTCTGATCACGGCGAAGCTGGAAGCCGGCCAATAAAATTGGAGAGTTCCCGCTGGCCGCGGAGAGTGAGGGCGAAGCCCTCATTCTGCGGAGAGAATCTCAGAAAGAGCAGGATGGAAGCTTTGTCATGAACGCACAACGGATGATCCGCAGTCACAGCACGGCCGCAAGAGTGTTTGGTTTGGTTGCGGTGGTGGTCACGCTATTTGGCGCCGCTGGGTGTAACAAACTGAAGGCTCGCGATCTCCTGAATAAAGGCGTAGCAGCCTTCAAGAACGGGCAATACGATGCCAGCATCGAGGACTTCAAGCAGGCCAAGGACCTTGACCCGACTCTGCTGAACGCGCGTCTGTACCTGGCGACTGCCTATGCCACGGAGTATATCCCCGGCGCTCCCTCGGACGAGAACGTACGCGTGGGCCAGCAGGCAGTGAGTGAATTTCAGGATGTGCTTTCAGTTGACCCAGGGAACTTGTCTGCTTTGGATGGCATTGGTTCGATCGTGTACAACATGGCCGGTACGCCATTTGACCCCGACAAATATCAGGAATCGAAAAAGTACCACCAGAAGCACATGGAGCTGAAGCCCGACGATCCGGAACCGTATTACTGGGTCGGGGTTATCGATTGGACGCTCTCCTATCGCGGCAACGCCGAGGGGCGCCAGGCCTACAACCTTCAGAATCCGAAAAAGCAGGCCAAGGAGGCCGACCCCCTGCCGGATAAGGTGCGCCAGCAATTCACTCAGCAGTACGGCGATCTTGTGGATGAAGGCTTGAAGATGCTGCAGAAGGCCACGGAACTGCGTCCGGACTATGCTGACGCCATCGCTTACCAAAGCCTGCTGCTGCGCCAGAAGGCCGATATGTCGGATAATGCCGCCCGCGCTTCGCTCGAAAAGCAGGCCGACGATTTGCTCGATAAGGTGAAGGAAATCAAGCAAAAAATCGCTGAGAAAGAGTCGAAGTCCTAACCTAACCGGTTTAGCCACAGTGACTTGAAGGGCGTCCAAAGTTGTCGCGGACACCCTTTTCTTTTTAGCCCTGCCAATCTAGCAGTCGCCCCGCAGCCTGGAGTAGCGCGCTTCGCCGGAAGGCCCTAAAATAGCCTTTCATGGCTACAGCCGATAGATCCGGCCGCCTGCCTCGACTTGTGGCCGCCAGCAAGGCCGTCTTAGCCGAACGCGGCCTCCAGGCGCGCTTTGCCGAATTGGCCGAACAGGTGCGCCAAAATCGCCCCGGCGAGGACCTCGCTCCGTTGCAACGCGCTTTTGCTTTCGCTGCGGAGAAGCATCAGGCGCAAGTGCGCGAGTCCGGGGAGCCCTACCTCTCACACCCCTTGGAAGTGGCACATATTCTTGCCGAACTGCGGCTCGATATGACGACGCTGTGTGCCGCGCTTTTGCACGACGTCGTCGAAGATGCGCGCATTTCGCTCTCCGAAATTGCGGCTAAATTCGGTCCCGACACGGCGCGCCTAGTGGAAGGGGTGACCAAGATCAGCCGGCTGGACTTGGTGTCGCCGGAAGTGCGCCAGGTGGAGAGCGTCCGCAAGATGCTGCTGGCCATGGTCACGGACGTGCGCGTGGTACTCGTCAAGCTGGCTGACCGGCTGCACAACATGCGCACTTTGGGTTATCTGCCGCCGGAGAAACAGGAGCGGATTGCCCGGGAGACGCTCGATATCTATGCGCCGATTGCCCATCGGCTAGGCATGGGTGCGATGCGCGGCGACCTCGAAGATCTGGCCTTCGCCTATCTGGAGCCTTCGGCGTACGCCGAACTGCAAAAGGTCGTTTCTGAGCGCAGCAAGGAGTTTGAAAAATTCCTCGCCGAGCTTCAGGAGGCGATTCACAAGCACCTGGCCGAGAATGGCGTCACCGCCGATCTGGAGGGACGCGTCAAACGCCTGTACTCGATTCATCAAAAAGTTCAGCGCCAAAAAGGGAGTTTGGAACAAGTTTACGATCTGCTGGCTGTCCGCATCATCACCGATTCCGTGCGCAACTGCTATGCCGCTCTCGGGGTGGTCCACCAGATTTGGAGGCCGGTGCCAGGACGATTCAAGGATTATATCGCGATGCCCCGCCCGAACCTCTACCAGTCGTTACATACGACGGTGATTCATGGAGGACAGCCGTTTGAAGTGCAAATCCGCACCCGTCAGATGCACCGCATCGCGGAGCAAGGCGTGGCCGCGCACTGGCGGTACAAGGATGGCACGAATGTTTCGGAAGACGATCAACGCGTGGTGTGGATGCGACAGCTGATCGAATGGGCTCGCGAGATGCGCGAACCCGCGGAATTTCTTTCCACGCTCAAGGTGGATCTCTATCCAGAGGAGGTTTACATCTTTACGCCGAAGGGCAAAGTGCTGACGCTGCCCCGCGGAGCCACTCCGGTAGACTTTGCCTACAGCATTCACACTGACGTTGGCCACCAATGTATGGGAGCGAAAGTGAATGGGCAGATGGTACCGTTGCGCCATCCGCTCTCCAACGGAGACGTAGTGGAGATCGCAACCCAGAAGGGTCATGGTCCGAGCCGGGATTGGCTCAGCTTTGTGCGTACCTCACGCGCGAGATCCAAAATCCGGCAATGGATCAACCTCAATGAACGCAAGCAAGCCAAGGAAGTGGGACGGCGGCTGATCGAACGGGAAGCGCGGCAAGCGGGATTGAGCCTGAAAAAAATCTCCGAGGAGGAGTTGCTCCGCGTGGCCTCTGCTTATGGTCACCCGAAGGTGGAAGACCTCTATGCGGCTGTGGGATATGGAAAGTATTCCGCTCGACAAGTCTTGGCGCAGCTTACCGGCCAATCCATGGAGGAAAAGCCGCAGGGCGAGACGCCAGACGCGACCAAGATCGTAACGTCAGTAAAGCGGATGCTGGGCATCCGAGATCCCTCCATTCTGGTTCTTGGCCACGACAATCTCATGGTGTATCGCGCGAAGTGCTGTAATCCGATTCCGGGTGATCCCATTGTGGGGTACGTCACGCGCGGCCGTGGAGTGGCGGTGCATAACACCTCTTGCCCCAACGTGCAGAAGCTGCTCTATCAATCCGAGCGCCGCATCAACGTGCAATGGAGCGATGCGGGCCAGGAAACTTACCCCGTCACGCTGGTGGTACACGGCAAGGATCGTCCCGGCCTGCTCGCGGACATCACCAGCGTCATCAGCGGCGTAGGTGCCAATATTCAGGTGCTCGATAGCCGGCCGGACAATTTGCAAGCGCGCGTCGAGGCCACCGTGGACATCACCGATCGCAATCAGTTGGAGCGCATACTGAAAAGCATGAAGCGAATTTCAGGCGTCTTCGGTATCGAGCGCGTCTATCAGGTTTAGCGATTACCCTTCCGGACAGTTCATTGGCATCGCTGTTCTTTAGGCCGGGCCGCGTTGATTCTCGAGGCACAAGACTGCACCGGCTGCTCCGTCCAGCTTTAAAATGAATGTATGGATACGGCACGGCGTGGGGCCACCGTTCGTCTGCGGCGAGTTCCGTCGGCACTGGTGTTGGCCGCGTCGCTGCTATTATTGGCCGGCTGCGATAAAGTCCGCCCAACCAATATGACCCCCCTTGACGCGGCCGGCATGCATTCCGATAGCATCGAGCAGCTTCACAGATATCAAATCAACGATGATGAGGTACAGCAGCTTTTGATCGCGGGCCGGGGGGGAATGAGCGAACAGGGCTGCGTCGAACTGATCCGCATGGCGCGCTCGCGCCATAGCGTCTTCGCAGAAGGCGACGCCATTGCGGGGCTTCTTGGCGCCGGAATGAGAGAAAGCTCCGTTATAGAGCTTATCCGCCTGGGTCAGTTGACGGCATACGCAGGTGAGGCGGCGGCCATGCGGCTGGCGGGCATATCCGACGACGTTGTCCTTGACGTCGCGCGGCATCGTGCGAAAGGTCAAGCTGTGGTCGGCGGCGCGCGTCTTGCCGAATTGCGGGATGCAGGTTACTCGAATGCACAGCTTGTTGCCGCCGTGGATCGAGGCATCACGGATAGGGAAGCCAATGCGATTATCGCCCGCCACAATTACGCCGTCGGCGGCCATAGCTTTGTGCGACAGCACGGTCGCCGGCGTTAGAGGCTGCTAGTCAGCCTTCTGACTCGTGACTCGTTCTGGCTTGCGTTAGCTTCTTTTTTGACCGCGCCATGGGCCTGCCGCTAAAATTCTGCTGAGTCTGCGTCCCGAATGCGTTCGCTTGCGCTGATCTCGATCTCCGCGTTATTGCTGGGCTGCGCTGTTGCCCTGGGCCCGGGTTTTAGTCACGCCTTTCGCTCCGTCGATATCTCCGCAACCTCGATTGAGCCGACGCATATTCATGTGCAGGTCACGGATAAGCTCGAGAACGTTGGAAATCGCGGGTTGGCTTACCTCGACGTTACCCTGCCCGGCGGCCCATCGTTTGGCACAAGAGACGTGAGTGTAGCCGTTGGGGGAAAAGCTGTTACCAGCCGAAGAGTGACCCGTCAATCGGGCCCCTCTCTGCGGGTGCCATTCGATCCGCAGTGGTTACAGGGCCAAGAGAAAGAGATTGCGTTCGCATACGATCTCGAGCCGGCCCCAGAAGGCCGGGGAGTTGTAGCCGCCACTACAGATGGTTTTTATCTGGCAGATCCGAATGTTTTTCCGGAATGGCAGTCGCCATCGGGCCCATTCGCGAAGGCTTCCCTTAGAGCGCGCACGGAACACCTTGAGGTCACCGTACCCGCGGACTTCCGAATCTTGGCAGTGGGGCGCGAGCAGCGCAGCGAGCAGCGAGGAGACTCTATCATTCACCGCTTTCAAATGCCCGGAGCGGAGTTTCCGCCCTACCTGATTGCCGGACGTTACCAGGAGCGGCGCGCGGAAACCCAGCACGGCACCGTCGTCTTCTGGACGCGCGAACGGCTCGACGAAAAGACAGCTCGCATGGCCGCACAGCGCCTCACGGGCACGGTTGCCACCTATGAGCATCTGTTTGGCTTGGCCTCGAGAAATCCTTCTCCTATCTACATCGTCGAAACGTCAGCGGAACTCGCCCCCGTTGTCGTGGTGACTCCGAATATCTCCGCCGCTTCGTTCCCGGGAGGCGTGCTCTTCGACCGACGCGCCGTGGCCCTGGGTTTGGCAACGGATCCCGTGTTAGGTCTAGCCGACTATGAGCTCGGACGCACGTGGTTCGGCTGGCATGTGCGGCCGCGGCCGGAAGCGGACCTCCTTCTGGGCAGAGGCATGGCCTTATTTGCAGCGCTGCTCGCAGCGGAAGCGCGAGGAGGCACAGCGATTCGCCAGCAGGAAATTACGCGGCTGATCACTACCTATGATGATGTGGGTCCCGCCGCCGACCAAAAATCGGGCTTCGGCCCGCCAGCTGAGTATAGCCGCGAGGAGCTAAGGGCCAAATCGTACAAGGGAGCTCTCTTTTTGGTTTCGCTCGAAGACATCGCCGGAAAAGAGAAATTCTATCGCGCCCTGCGTCGCATTCTGACAGATATGGCAGGACAGGAGATCGGAAGCGACGAATTGCGCTCGGCCGTCGAAGCCGAGGCGGGGCGCAATCTGGCTGCCGTATTTCATACCTGGTTCGATCGCCCGGGTCTTCCCGCCGAGTTTCGAGCGCGCTACGCGGACCCGCGATGACACCGATTCCGCCCGCAGAGATCCGGCAAAACCACGGTAATTGTAGGAGGCTCAGGTGAAAGATGCGATCGTTACGGACTTAGGTCCCAAAGCTATTGGCCCATACTCGCAAGCGGTGCGCGCGAATGGGTTTGTCTTCGTTTCGGGCCAAATCGCTCTCGATCCACGCACGCAGGAACTGGTTCCCGGCGACATCACGGCTCAGACCGAGCGCGTGCTGGAAAATGTGAAAGGGATTTTGCAGGCGGCCGGCTCGTCGCTGGAAAAGGTGGTGCGCGCGACCGTCTTTTTGGCGGATATGAGCGAGTTCGCGTCCATGAACCAGGTATATGCTCGCTATTTTCGGCAGGACTTTCCGGCTCGCTCAACTGTGCAGGCCGCGCGGTTGCCGCGGGACGTCCGTGTCGAAATCGATGTGATCGCGCTTGCCTGACACGGCGGCACGGCGGGCATTCTTTAACGGGTCAAGAGAACCTCGCCCGGCAATGTGGCGATGAGGACGGAAAGGAAAACCAACACGATCACGATGAGAAGAAGTCGAACGTATCCCCGGTCCAGGGTGATCCGTCCGGACGCGAACGCCTTGCTTCTGGTCCCCACGACCACGTGAAGCGCGATCAAGAGCAAAACGAAAATGAACTTGATGTGCAGCCAGCGGGCGTGGAGATAGTAGGAAGAGTTAGTCGTGATCAGCAGGATTCCGGCCAAAATTGCCAGTAAGGCGCCGGGATCAGCCATAGCTCGAAGGCCGAGCTTCTCGATTCCGGCCAGGCCCGCGCGCGCTTCCGGAGCACTTTCTCCTATGTGCCGGAGCAAGACAAGAGTTGTCATCAGCAGGCCAGAAATCCATAGCGTGAACCCAAAAATGTGCAGAACCAATAACCATGCCACCATGGCGGGTGCGCGACCTCCGGGCTCAGTCTATCATCGGAAAGGAATTTCCGAATGCTACGGCAGGGCCGAGATGGATTTGTGCGGGCGGAAAGAAAAGGAGCCGGGCTCTACTTTGGTTGCTTCTCCATCTCCCAGCTTGGGTCTTCTAACAGCGGCGCGATTTCCTCCGGCGCGACGGGTTTCGAGAAATAGTATCCTTGTGCATATTTGCACTGCAGTTTCTTTAACAACGCAACCTGTTCAATGGTCTCGACACCTTCGGCGACCACATCTAACCGAAGATTTTTGGCCATAGGCATAATCGTTCGCGCTATTTCTATCCCGTCGTCTCCTGCTCCATTACCGCTGATGAAGGAGCGGTCAATCTTCAAGGTATCCAGTGGGAAGCGGTGCAGGTAGCTCAATGAAGAATAGCCGGTCCCGAAATCGTCGATAGCCAGCCGGATACCCAAGGATTTGATTTGCTGCAGCATTTCCGCGGCGGCTGCGGGATCCGCCATGACGGCGCTTTCGGTAATTTCGAGTTTTAGGGCTTCCGAGGGCAGGGCCGTTTCACGCAGTAATTTATCCATCTCCTCCACCAGATGGGGCTGCAAAAGCTGCTTGGCAGAGAGGTTGACGCTCATGGTCAAACCGACATAGCCCTTGGAGCCGGCCCTCCAATCGCTCATTTGCCGGCAGGCCTCGCGCAAACTCCACCAGCCGAGTTCGCGAATCAATCCAGTCTCTTCGGCGACGAAGATGAATTCTTCCGGTGCAATCATTCCTCTGGTCGGATGCTGCCAGCGCATGAGAGCCTCGAATCCAACAATGCGTCCGGATTCGAGAGAGACAATCGGTTGGTAGAAGTTCCGAAATTCGTTTCGTTCCAAAGCGCGGCGCAGGTCCGTCTCTAATTGCAAGCGCGCCATTACGCTGGCGCGCATATCGGCATCGAAGACTTCATAACGGGCTTTGCCCAGCGACTTGGCCCGGTACATGGCGGTATCGGCATCGCGCAGCATGTCTTCCGGTTGTTCGTAGGCAGTATTGCTTAAAGCGATGCCGATGCTGATCGAGGTGAATACCTCTTTGCCGGCCAGAAGGAAAGGCGGTGCCAATGCTTTCATCAGCCGCTCCGCGGCTCGATTGGCATCGGCCGGCTCCTTGAGATCATCGAGTAAAATCGTGAATTCATCTCCCCCGAGTCTGGCCACCGTAAAAGTTTCCCCCAGGCGCGCCACCGTATCGGACGAACGCAGACACTTCTCCAATCGCATAGCCACTCCCACCAGGAGTTGGTCTCCGACGAGGTGGCCAAGGCTGTCGTTGATCATCTTGAAGCCGTCGAGATCCAAGAAAAGCACGGAAAACAGATGGTCTTTGCGGCGTTGTGAATGTTTGATCAGTCTTCCGAGGCGGTCAATGAAGAGAAGGCGATTCGGCAAGCCGGTCAGAGGGTCGGAGACTTTTCGTTCCGTGATATCGGTCTGGGATCCCGCCATGCGCAAAGCTTTTCCGGTGCGATCGTGAACAGCGAGTCCCCTGCTGAGCATCCACCGAAAGCCCCCGTCTTTGTGCAATAAGCGATGCTCACTTTCAAAGTGCGGCGTTAAGCCCCTTTGATGGGCGGCAATCTCTTCTTTGACGCGCTCGCGGTCCGCATCGTGGATTCGGCCGAGCCATTCCTCCAATCGATCGTCAGTTTCGTCTTCCCGAAAACCCAGCATGGCTTTCCAACGGGGAGAGAAATACACGGCGCCGGTCACCAGATTCCAATCCCAAAGACCGTCATTGGCGCCGCGAGCCGCCAGCGCATAGCGCTCCTCGCTCTCTCTCAAAGCCTCCTGTGCTTGTTTGTGGGACAACTGCGTGCCGATTCGCGCCAAGGCCACAGGGAAATCGACTGGCTTTGTCAGGTAATCGTTGGCGCCCATTTCCAAGGCTTTGACGATATCGTCGCTCTGATTTTTTGCCGTAACCATGATGATCGGCAATTCGATCGGAGAATAGGATTCGCGCAAGACTTGCAGAGCGTCCAGCCCGGTAACTTCCGGCATTTCGATATCCAGCAGTACCAGATCAATGCCATCCTCTTTGACTCGCGGCAATAATTCCTTTGCGCTTTCTGCCAGCCCAATAACATAGCCCTTACGGGCCAGCCGCCGGGCCAGCATGTCTCGATTCATTTCGTTGTCGTCTACGATCAGCAGGCGGCCGGGACGCGACTTCATGACAGTTTCTTCTCGGCAAGCAGGCTTTCAATTTTTTCGCTTAGGCGCTCAAACTCGATGGGCTTGGTATCGTAATCATCACAACCGGCTTCAAAGGCTTTCGCCCGATCGGTTACCAAGGCGTGGGCGGTCAGCACGATGATGGGAATATGGCGGGTATTGTCGCTGGCTTTCAGACGGCGCGTTAATTCCCAGCCATCCATTGCCGGAAGACTGATATCCATCAGAATCAGGTCGGGGCTTTCGGAACGCGCCAGCACGTGGCCCTGTTCGCCATCTTGGGCGGTAATCACGCGATAACCTCTCCGTTGCAGTCTTCGGGAGAGCATGTCCCGGTTCATTTCGTTATCTTCGATGAGCAGGATTTTCGGCATCATTAAGTTCTCCTGGAGACTTCGGCTTCGATTGGCCGTCGCTCTTCCCTACTTGCCGCTGGGCGAGAATAAACCTTGGCCTCGCTCGCGCTGGAGGAGCGCGCCAGGCGATACTTTTCGATCAGCACCGCCAGGCGATCACGATCAACAGGTTTGATCAAGTAGTTGGAGGCGCCCAAGTCAAAGCCCATGGGTTGGTTATCGACCACGGTGACCATAATCACGGGAATCTGTGCCAGATGAGGGTCACTCTTGAGTTTGCGGAGGACGGTCCAGCCGTCGCATTCGGGCATGATTACGTCCAATGTAATTACCAACGGACTCACTTCCCGGGCCAGCCGCAGGCCTTCCTCTGCACTGGCGGCGGCGACGGCGCGGAAACCGAGCTTGGTCAGGAAGCGCGACATCAGATCGCGGACAGCGGGATCATCATCAATCACGAGAATCGTATCGAGTTCCGGTTTGTGCTGGGACGATCCCGCCGCAGCCGCGCCGGCTCCTTCCGACTGCGCGGCCTCAGCCGTATCCAAGGTGACTTGGGCAGGCAGGTATACGGTGAACGTAGAGCCCTGGCCTGGTTGGCTCTCCACGCCGATGCGGCCCTTCATCATCTGCACGAATCGATGGCTGATGGCGAGCCCGAGGCCGGTTCCTCCGTACTTGCGCGAGATCGTTGCATCGGCTTGAGAGAACTCCTGAAAAAGTTTTCCCTGCTGTTTGGCGCTGATACCGATGCCCGTATCTTTGACGCGAAATCGAATCCACTCCTGTCCTTCCATGGCGCTTTGGCTTACATCCAGGGAGATCGTTCCGTGATCGGTGAACTTGCAGGCGTTGCTCATCAGGTTGAATAGGATTTGCCGCACTTTGGTGGCATCAGCTCGCATCATGCTTACGTCGTCGGGTAAGCGAACACGAACGTTATTGGTATTCTTTGCAATCGCAGGCTGCAGGGTGGTGACCATCTCTTCCACCATCAGCGAAACGTCGAATGTCTCTAGATGCAATCCCATCTTCCCGGCCTCGATCTTGGAGAGATCGAGCACGTCATTGATCAAGGACAACAGGTGCTTTCCGGCCGATTGAATCTTCCGCAGGTCCTGTTGATTCTCCAGCTTCCCTGAATCGCGCGTTTCCTCCTCCAGCATTTCGCTGTACCCGATGATGGCGTTGAGGGGGGTGCGCAGCTCGTGGCTCATATTGGCAAGGAATGCGCTCTTCGCCCGGCTGGCATCCTCGGCGGCGTGCTTGGCCTTTAGCAGTTCTTCCTGTGTGCGCTTACGGTGGGTGATCTCACCTTCCAGCTCACCGGTTCTTGTTTTCAATTCATCATTGGCGCGCTGCAGCGCCGTATCCCGGTGTTGAATCTCGGATAGCATGGTATTGAAGCCATCGATGAGCCTGCCTATTTCATCGCTGTAAAATCTTGTGGCGCGCACTTCATAATTCTTGTTCGTGGAAACCATTCTCATGGCGTTTTCCAGGTGCAAAATGGGCCTGGAAATCAGTCTTTGCAATTGTGACGAGACGAGCAGGGCAAATAATCCCGAGATCAGCACGAAAATGCCGACAATGGCGCTGTAACGTCTGGCCCGCACGCTCCACTGGCGCTGGTCCGACTGCAAAAATAATGTTCCGACACGTTCGCCATTCAGTGTGACGTCTCGAAAAACTTCCAGATAGCCGCCTTCAAACCGATAACCATTCTCTTGCGAACGGCCGGGCAACGTCGATGGATGTCCGGCGCCATTCGGAAAATAGTGCGCAAAGATCGTTCCGTCCGGGCTGTAGAGGACCGCCGCGACAATGTCTTCCTTTGCAGTGAGGGCCGACAAGGTTGCGGTTGCGGCGGCTTCGTCCCGGAAGGCCATCGCAGCGGCGCTGTTATATCCAATGATCTGCGCCTGGGTCATCAGGTCCAGTGTGAGCAAATGGCGGAAGGAGATGAGGTCGTAGATGAGAAAACTTGCGGACGAAAGGACCAGGGCTGCGCTGCTCGTCAACATCGTGATGAGCATCAGCTTGCCCTTGATGGATAGGTTCTGCAGGTTCATTGGGGCTACCTTACATCAGCCGCGGATTGCGGGATGATCCTCGCCAGCGCCAGTAAGCGGGAGCTGATATTCAGGTCCGCTTGTTTGGCTGCATCCAGATTGACCTCAAAGCGAACTTTGTTATCTTCGACGATCAGGTTGATGATGCAGCCGCGCCGGGCAAATCCTGGCGTTTCCCCGATGGTAAGAACGGGCAGGCCCTTAAGAGCGTGAAGAACCTCCTCCAGATGCACGGCTTCCGACGAACCGATGAACAAGATATCGCAACCCTTGAGGTCCATCCCCCATTTGAGCCGCTTGATCACGAAGTGTCGCGCATCGATCTGCTTGTCTGCCAGAACGCGGTCGATTATTCCGCCGAAAGGATCGGTTCCTAAGATGCCGATGACGATGGGGGAATCAGGTTGGGCGAAAGCGCCTTGCGGCCATCCCACTAATTTCGCGAAATTGTAAATAAAGCCGGCCTTAATGAGGTATTCCGAGGAATCAGAGGAATCGAGCGCCTGAGCGCTGGCTCCCAGAGCCATGCTCAAGCAGATTCCCATCGCGATGATTGGTCGCAGCAGTCTCATTATGGCCTTATCGCGCGGCACAAAAATTGGCATCACGCGAGATCACCTGGCTCCGACTAAAAAGTCCAAGAAATGCCGCCATAAAACGTGCGGCGAACTTCGGTGGGCAGCGTATTGATAAACTCTGGGATGAATTCTAAGTGCTGTTTGTTTAGCAAATCCGTCCCGCCAAAGGAGAGTTGTAGCTGCGGCAGCGGCTTCCAGCCGACATGGAGATCCAGCGAGTAATAGCTAGGTATATTCAGGCTCGGAAGTTGATCCACATAACGGACAATCAGGTCCTGCTCCAGATGCTTCGGCAGGTCCAAAGAGGACCGGAAATAGAACTGATTGCGCGGACTCGCGCCATTTGGAATGTCCGGAGTCGGATCCAGGCTGTCTGCGTTCTTCCGGATGTTCATTCGCAGAAAGCTGTAAGAACCGAGAATTTTCCATCGGGGCAGAATTTTCCATTCGGCGAACGGTTCGATACCATAGGTTCCTCCGCCCATCTTGTTGCTCGCGACGAAGGGCAGAATGACATAGCTCGGTATCGGGCCGCCTCCGAGGATGGGCGCGCCCGGCTCCGCTGATCGCAAATTCGTGTAGTTGTTATAAAAGGCCGCGAGGTCAAGCGAGAAGGAGCTAGTCGCTTGAACCCGGTAGCCGACTTCATAAGCGAGGAGATCTTCTGATTGAAATAGAGGACTGCCGAAAATCGCCTCGACGACCGGCAAGGGGCTATTCAACGGAGCGGTCCCTGGCGGAATAATCGCCGCATTCAGCTGGAGCCCCTCCTCGGTGAGAGCAGGCGTGCGGACGGCTCTCGAGACGGCGGCCCACACTGATTGCTGTTTGGTGAGAGTTCCCAGAACTCTCACGTTCGGTTCAAATTCGAAGCCCGTGAACGGGTTATGCTCGAATTTAGAACCAACGGTAATGTGCATGCGATTGTTTAGCAGGCTCACTTCGTCCTGCACGAATGCGCTGTATTGATTCAGGCTGCTGTGGTTGGGAAGAAGGGCGACGGTAAAGCTGGAGCCGTTGCTATCCTGAATCGAGCGGTAGCCCAAGCCCCAAACCAATTCCTGAGATTCCCCAAGATGGATATCGTGCTGGAAATCAATGTCGTATACCGACTCGTGATCCCCGAAGACCGTGGGGTCTGCGATATTGGTCCGGTCGTAGTACATCTGCAGTGAGGTTGAAGATCGCGAAAAGGTGTGATTCCAGCGGCCCAGCAGATCGCCACCGGTGTTGTAGCCATTATTGGGATAGGTGCTCGAAAACGTGGG
>Ga0209802_1001887_pt1 | contig 14991 bp, 17 predicted proteins | sample GraSoiAngelo_129_FD_185886 | JGI IMG/M metagenome (GOLD analysis project Ga0209802, IMG submission 185886) | Grasslands soil microbial communities from the Angelo Coastal Reserve, California, USA - 14_0927_12_40cm (SPAdes) (version 2) | ecosystem: Environmental > Terrestrial > Soil > Grasslands ... | reverse complement strand
CCACCCCCGCAGGCACCACGATCGCAGGGATCTATGAACTCGAGAAAGGCTCGATTAGGACGAGCATGATGAACGCTGTGGAGGCAGCCACTCGTCAGGCAAAGGAAGTTGCTGGAAAGTTCGATGAAGAGCGCCACTAAAGCGCTTATCCAGTGTCGACGGCATCACTGGTGCGACGGGCGGCTTGGCTCACAACATGACAGCTATGTCATTAGGAGCAAAAGGGAACCGACGAAGTTAATGGTCTGGTGCTGAGGATATAACAGACATGGCGGGCGTCTGGACGCGGCTTTTCTTCTAATAACCTAGGTTCTGTCGTTATGTCCCACAGTTATGACTACATTTCCCTTTTTTTGCCCTGTATCGACATACCTGTGAGCTTCTGCAATTTGTTCCAACGGATAGCCTCTATCTATCGCCGATCTTATCTTCCCCGCCTCAATAAGCTCTTTGAGGAAGATCAGATCTCCACTCCTATATGACACCGTCCCGCCTATTACTTTCTTGCTGCTCCTCATCGAAGTCCATAGCCCTCGAACCAGTTGCGACAGCCCAGGGTTACCCAAAAGATAGAATCCTTTTTCCTTCAGGGACCTCATGCAACCCGAGAACGAGCTCTTACCTACCACGTCAAAAATAACATCATAGGTCTCCCCGCTTTTGGTAAAATCCGCTTTGGTGTAATCAATGACCTTGTCTGCACCAATGGAGCGCAGCATCTCTAATTTCCTCGTGCTATCCACGGCGGTCACTTCCGCCCCGAATGATTTGGCAAGCTGCACCGCAAAAGTGCCTACGGTTCCGCCTGCACCATAAATCAAAACCTTCTGTCCGCTCTGGATATTTCCTTTCTTAAGACAGTGCAGTGCATGAAGTCCCCCAGCAGGGACGGCGGCGGCTTCCTCATAGGTCATGTTGGCCGGTTTTATTGCCATCCACCCATTTTCAGGCAGACAGTTGTACTCAGCCCAAGCACCAAGATGAAGACCGGTAAATGCAAAAACTTGGTCACCTTTCTTAAACAGTCTTACAGCTTTGCCTACTGATTCAATTTCCCCGGCTAGCTCTTGCCCTAGTATTTTTTTTCTTGGTCCCCTGAAACCAAATCCTATTCGCGCAACGAGCTGCCACGATAGAGGAAGTTTGAGACTTCGCAGCTCACAGTCCCCTGCTGTTACTGTTGCCGCATGGACTCTTACGAGTACTTCATTGTCCTTGGGAGTAGGTTTCTCCAGCTCTTTGAGCTGAAGAACTTCCGGAGGCCCGTATCGTGTGCATACGATCGCTTTCATTAATGGTTCCCCCTTTTTTGGTTGACCATAGCCAATTCATCATGTCACCTATCGTGGGAGAGAGTGGGGAGGGATTAGGCTCATATCTTTACTCCGTCCAACGTTTCCTTAATCCAATCTACGAACCTGTGGTATGAATCAATCCCCTTGGGCGTTAACATTATTCTCTCCGCCTTTTCTTCGTCAAGGCTCACTGCGACGAGCCCGCGTTTCAATAACCATTCGAGGTACTCCACGAAGCGCGGGTAGTTGACACCCAGAAGCATCTGAATATTCGTCTTTTTCATCGACGAACTGTTCCTGTACATGATATCAAGAAAGCGAGCTACCACGTAGAGGTCCGGCTTTTCCAATCCTAGAATCACAGAGTCTCTATGAAATCCTTCTTTCGTTGCTCAAAGACTCTCTTCTGTTCTTCGAACTTTGAAATCTCCTGTTCATACGTCTTCCTGGTCTCGTAACTGAAGTATAGCCAGACCATTGCTCCAACCAGGATTGCCACTGCGATATTACGACCGACAAGAGCTGCGACTATGAACGCGACTACGCCGAAGAGCAGAGAATCCTGATTTCTCCTCCTTACCAATTCGGGAAGCAGCGTCACGATCTTATCTGCCAAAGAGAGTGCGTCCTCCGTGATCCCTTCACTACCCCCGCCGTTCACCTTCTTCTGCTGCTCCTCCTCTATCTTCTTCATTTCGGTTATCAGAGAGGATAACTCCTTCAGTCGCGCGTCGTGCTTCCTCTTCAGTAAGAAGTATGTTGCAAAGCCGCTGATCAGTCCCGCGAGAAGGACGGTGCCCGCGAGTGAATAGGCGAGATTCCTGTCCTGAAAAAGAACCGTGAGATACGGCCAGCCGTATTGGCTTACAACAAAACCCAGGACAGATGCGCCAACTGTCACAAAAACCAGAATTGTGGTTAAGAACGAACTGGCCAGTCTGACCCGCGATTCTCGCCCTCTGAGACGCCCTAACCACCTGTCGGAACTTTCAACAATTGACTTGAGGCTAAACTGTATCTCTTGCCGTCGGCGAGTATCGTCCGCGGAATCCAAATCTCAAGACCGTCCCATTCGTTAATCCGAGAAACAAATTATCGTGATCTGCTAATAAGGGAAACGTGCCGTCAATACGTGTCGTCGACACGCGAGCCCAGCCCGCCTACACGATCCTGTTTTCGCAGATGCGAATCAAGTGTTATGACACTCTACGATCGCCAATCACCCGCTGCGCTGGCCCGCTCCTTCCATCGTTGAACGTTCACGCCTATCACGATGAGCGACAGGGTGAGAGATCCTTCCCCGATGAGGCTGGGCACCTGGATGTAAGGGAACAGACTGGCCGCGAACCCAGGTGCAAGAAAGTATGCGAAACTGTTGGTCAGGTAGCAGAGACCTCCGATCGCCATCAGCACACCCACTATTCGGGGAAGGAAGGTCGACCTGAACACCAGGTATCCGATCGAGAGGCAGTAGAATCCAAAAAATACGAGGGCGAGATTGAAGCCTTCGGGGGGGGGGTACGTTTTCTTTCGAAGCGACATCCTACTTTGGTTGTTTCTTCATTTGTTTTAACTTAGGATCGTTGGTACGGATGCGTAGATACAAAATCATGGCATTTGCGTGCCCGTGCCCCAGTCCTATGTCTGACTTGAGCCATGCAAGAAGTTCGGAATGCTCTGCGACTATCTTACCATTCTTTACCAACCCCTTCTTGTTGGCCAATGCGAGGAAATCTTCTGGCGATTTGCCAGTCTTCGCCTGGATGTTGTCCAGGTACGCTTTGAACGTCACGAGCCCGCACTATCTCTTAGGCTCTCTTAAGAATTATGAGAAACGGCATGATAATTCTTCAAGAATGGGGGGCTTAAAGGCACGGGCCGAATTCTCAGATGAATTGCACGCGGTAAAGACGGTCAGGCAGAACTATCGCCCGACCGAGGAGACCATCGACAGGAATATAACAACGAGACAGAAGATATGGTTTAGTTTTTGTATTTATCCCTACTACCAGAGCAGATAGTCATCAACAATTGCAAGAATCGTGAACTAACTCGAAATGCCAGTACCTCTCGAGGTGTGGAGTGGTGCAAAGCATCCCATTGGGTCAGGGAAGAACGAGACGAAGCTACTACGAGATCGCCGCTCTGATAATCAGCGCAGCCTCCCCCGAGAAAAAGACGAAATTGATGCATGCTTCGCATCTCAATCTGGACATGCTTAACAAGTATCTGAAATCGTTGATTGACAGCGGACTCCTATCAGACGACAAGGCGAGCAGGACCTTCAAGGCAACTCCAAAGGGGCTGCAGTACATGAAAGCCTTCCAAGATTACTTGGCTGCAAGGCAGCTGTTCCGAGAGAAGGAGAAAGTCATGAGGTCCCTCCTAGCTAAACGAACAGCGCTTCAAGCTACCTGAGAAGTTGAAAACGGGCTAGCGTCATCCAAGCGGAGAGTCGATGTTCACCTCGGGCTCCCCCAGCCCCGAGCAGCAGGTTCACTACGACCGCGGGGAAAGAAGAAGGTTGTGGGGCTAGAACTCCTTCTGCCTCCAACATCAAGAAGGAGATTAGATTAAGGCTCAACTTACATCACGTCGCAAAGCACGTCCCACCTCCAGCGCACGCTTCTCCATCCTGCCCGGCATCACGCACTACAACATCTTCTCGAGTCCCGTGCTTGCGTCCACCGTGAAACCGTTCCTCGACGCACCTGCTTCTTATGAGAAGTTTACATGATTCGAAGTTTGTTGACGGAAGAAAAGCGCAACCGCCTAGAGAAGGGATTTATGCCTGCGATGGCTCGACCCCGGATCACGTTGGCCGAGGTTGCGTGGAAGTCGTTCATGGAGTTTGACCGCCAACGCGAATACCTGGCACTCGCCACGTACCTTCCCCGCAAGAGCTACTGGGCCATCTTGAGTTTCATCCGCCAAACCAGGGCGATCCAAAGTCAACTGGAGAGTTCCAACGGACTCGTAGGCTACTCGCTTCGCGCCCAGCTACTGGGCAAGAAGTCTTGGACACTCTCCGTGTGGAAGGACGAGGCAGCCCTTGCAGAATTCGTGCGGAAGGCGCCTCATGCAGGCACGATGAAGGACCTCAGACCACAACTAACCGATGCAAGGAGATTTGTCCGATGGAAAGTGGCTGGCTCCGATGTACCGCCGAAGTGGGACGATGCGTTGAGGCGGATAGGCGAGGGAGGTTCAGGTCCCTAAACGGCAAGCGCGCCGTGAAACGCGTTCAGGGGAGAACAGCCGGAGTGGTCTCAACGTGGGTACCGGTGCATTACGGGAACCGACCTGCAAATAGTTCTTGTATCTCGCTGCTTCAATGGAAGAATGGCGATGAAGCGGAATTCGGATGATCAGAAGCCGCAGTAGTCCGTCACGCCATGCTTTTAGCGAATCAGTGCGTGCGCCAAGAAGTGGGCATAGAATACAGAAGGGCAAGACATGAAGACCTGCCTGAAACAGCTTCCGTCTTCGCTATCGCCATCGACGACCTCAACAAGAAGCACGGTTTCTTCGAACAGCCAACCTCCACCTCCCCGCCCGATCCCCAGTACGCGTTCTGGCTCAAGAAGGAGCCGGCCTCGTTCTGGTTGGCGGAGGACGGCCACACAATAGTGGGATATTCATTCAGTTTCCTGCGAGGGTCCTTATGGTTCCTCGCTGACCTTTTCATCTTGCCCGCATACCAAGGCAGGGGCATCGGCAAGACCCTCATCCAGAGGACTCTCGGGAGCTGGAGGGGTCGCAGGATTGCCAACCGAGCCCTGATCACCCAGGCGTTCAACCGGTCATCGGTCTCCCTGTACATGCGTTTTGGAATGCTTCCGCGGCAGCCCCTGTACTTCGCCGCGTCCCCGCGGGAAAGTGTCGCAAAGAGCCTTGGATCCAGAGGGGCGGGGGAGACGCTGGAAGTTGAAGAGCGGGCAACCATCGAGCCCATCTTCTCAAGGCTGAGCCAGATTCACAAATTCTCCCTCGGTTTCCCGTCCGGCTGGCACAACGAGTTCTTCTCCGAGGTCCAGCGAGCGCGGTGTCTGCTTTTCAACAAAAACAACCGGCTCGAGGGGTACGCCTTCTTCAGACGAGACGGAAGAGTGGGCCCCCTCGTGGTGAGGTCAGCGTCGTCCTTGCGACGGGCGCTGGAGGCCACACTGAGGTTTGCGGCTGAACAACAGCAATGCAAGGAATTGACCATCGTCTTTGCCGGAACAAACGAGGAGGCAGCCCTCGCGAGCATAAGACACGGCTTCAGAATAAAGTACCCACTCCTGTTCCTTTCGTCGAAGCCCATGGGCGACTGGGACAAGTACCTGTTCTATTCCGCGGGCTTAATGTGAAGCATGATGCAAATCGTCCGCCTCATTCCAGGCTGAGGCGTAAAGACGGCGAGCCCGTTGTGTCACCCATTTCTATGGCTGCAACCCCTGACGGAAGGGTTAGTCTGAGAAGACCTTTGCTGCCCTAGCGCTCCTGAGCGGAGCATCGCGGGATCGCCAGCTGTCTCACCAGGGACAGATTTCAAGCCCGACAGAACCAATGCCCACCGATGATAGGGAGGTCCGAGTCGATAGTGGCAACAACCTCCCCAGACCGAGTCCGAACTGAGTTCACGACGAAAGGTGAGGAGTAGGAAGATTCCCCCTCCCATCGTTTCGACCCGGTGATCTTGAACCGCGTGGTAACTGAAATGTCAATCACTATTTTCAAAGTTCTCCTCATCATCACTATTTTTGAAGTCTTTGTGTGACTACGGGACCGGCCTTTTTAGTCACTTCTTCAGAGCGACCCTGGGCCGCCTGTATTCCGTCATCGTGAGGTTGAGGGTGTTAACATCGAAGTCCGTCCACCGGAAAAGAGCCTAGCTTCGCCTCTCGAAGCTAATGACTCTCGTCGCGGTTCTTGGTCTTGACAATACAGATTTCACGTTCATAATGTTTTATGACTTCAAGGTCCTAGAGAGTTCGAACATCACTTGAGCTACGACAACCAGAGAATAGGTCACGAAGCAGGAGAATGGTTTGAGAGATATTTCGGAGGGCGTTTTCAGATAGATGTTTGGGCAGAATCCGCATGACTCCTAACAACAACGAACAATTTCCACTGGAAGGTGCGGGGTTAATCAGGCGTAACTGGCGCGTCGGGCTGAGACTCTTCTTTGCAATCGTTTGGAGTGCTGACGCCTATTTCAAATGGCTCATAGTATTGAATGGACAAAACTTGAGTGATGCGATAGGCGCTGCAGCAGATGGCCAGCCTGCACTTATCAGGCAGTGGATACAAACTTGGGCGGGAATCACATCTTCGATGTCCAACTTTACCCTCATCGTAGCGATCTGGGAGACCGTCATCGCAGTCTTTCTCTTCCTGGGACTTATGGTCCCTCTACTCTCGACGGTGGGAATAGCCTTCAATCTAATAATCTGGAGCACGGCCGAGGGCTTTGGCGGCATCTTTCAGCCGGGAGCCATGGACATTGGAACTGGGCCGCTTTACGCCGCGATATTCGCGGGGCTTATCGTGATTCAAGCTGGAAGGCAGAAGGGTGTTGATGGGATATTACACATGAGAATGCCGAGAATACCGCTTTGGTGATACAAGAAAACTAGCAAATCCCACCGCGCCCGCCGCCCACCCCTTGGAAGACAGCTTAACCGTGGACATACTGTCTGCAAGAATCTGGTAGACTTGCGTCTACCCCTTCACTCATTTCGGCCCAACTCCACAATGCATTGTGACCGCTTATTGGAACGAGCCTCTTCACCTAGCGTGGGGCTCATGCGAAGGCGAGGCTGCACCTTAAAATAACGCAGGTGGTAATCAGTTCCTGAGCACGATTTGGCCGAGCACATTCTGAAGGTTGCGCCGAAGTCGGCGAAGGTGGTCTTCGAGAACGAAAAGATCCGGGTCATAGAAGTCGTGATGCGAAAGGGACAGAAGCTCGCCATGCACTCTCATATGCCGAACCTCGCATACGGAATCACGAACAGCAGATTCAGGTCGACGTCCCCCGATGGGAAGTCTGGGGTCGTCAAGATGAAGCAGGGAGAGACTTCTTGGTCGGATGGGAGCTCGCACTCGGTGGAAAACCTTGGGGGGCTTTCGCGTCTCCTATCCATCGAGCTGAAGGGTTAGCGAAGACCGCCTGCCGAAAGAATCGGAACCCCGGACCAGCGCTAGCTCTAGCGAGTCCTCCTGGGGCTGATGGTCAGTGCGGTGGACAACGAGAGGAGGACTGTTGATGCACTGAGGTTGAGGGTGCGATGCTAGCCCGACGGCTTGATGTTCTGATTCACGTGGAACAAGTTCTTCGGGTCGTACCTGGCCTTTATCGACGCCAGACGGCTGTAGTTCTCTCCGTAGGTCGCGTGGACTCGTTCCTGCCCCTCTTCCATCATGAAATTCACGTACGCCCCGCCCATCGAATACGGATGGAGGTCCTCCCAGTAAGAGACTGTCCAGTCCCTGAGCAACTTGGCCTTCGAGGGGTCCGGGTCGACCCCGACTATCACCTGGGCCCAATTCCCGTCCCGGTACGCCCACGGCGTATCCTTGTTCCCGACCCTGGAGGCAGCCCCGTTGATCGGATAGAGGTGCATAGTGGATTGCGGCGTCGGAAGCTTGTTCGCGTTCTTCACGTGCTGCTCAACGGCTTTGTCGTTGATCTCCTTGACAAAGTCGGCGCGCCAGTACCACTGGTGCCCCGGCGGATACAGTCCATCAAAGGTGCTCTGCAGAGCCGGGTAGGGTACAGGCCCCAGCCCGTACATAGCCATCTTCCCCACCTTGCGGGCGGGCGCGAGCAGTCTGTCTGCCTTCTCCTGAGACCCGAGGTAGCACCAGACCACCGCTGCAACCTTCTTCGACCAGAGCTCCTGAGGGAACGGCGCGACCGGAGGCACAGTCAGGAACGCGAAGAACCCATTCAGTTCCTCGGGGGCATCGGGGATGAACTCCCTGTACCACTTGAGCACTTCCTCCGCCTGTGCGATGGGCCAGAACGTGGGCCCGGCAATCACGATGCCGGCCGGATGAAGCCTGAAAGTGAACGAAGTAACGACGCCGAAGTTGCCCCCTCCACCCCTCACCGCCCAAAAGAGGTCCTTGTTCGCGTCGGCGCTCGCGGTGACGAAGCTCCCGTCGGCTAGGACCATGTCCACGGAGAGTAGGTTATCGATTGTGAGGCCGTACTTCCTAGTCAGGTGGCCTATCCCGCCCCCCAGGGTGAGCCCTCCCACGCCTGTCGTGGAGATGATACCGGCGGGAGTCGCCAGTCCGAACGCATGGGCCGCATGGTCGTAGTCGCCCAGCTGGCACCCGGCCTCCACCACACCGATCTTTGACACTGGGTCTATCTTGACACCCCTCATCAGCGAGAGGTCGACCATCAGTCCGTTGTCGACGCTGCCGAGGCCGCCCCCATTGTGTCCCCCTCCCCTGACTGCTATGTCCAGGCCCTGCTCCCTCCCAAACTTGACAGCCTGAATCACATCTGCTACGTCGCGACATCTGGCGATTGCCGCAGGCCTCTTGTTGATCATGGCGTTGTAGAGCTTCCTCGTCTCGTCGTAGTCAGAACCTTCAGGGGTGACAACGGGACCGCGAAGCGTCGTCCTTAGAGCCTGTGCGTTCAAAGGCCTACGTTCTTCAGCTGCCAGCCTACTGCCTCGCTGGCGTCTTGCCGAAGCCATACACACAGTGGGGCGCGGCGGGTATATATTGGGCGCGGATGCGGCGCGCCAGTAACCCGCATCAGGGCTCATTCTTGGTTCTGATGACACTTCGGGCGACTAACCCTGATTGACCCTCCCGCATCTGCTCGGAGGATCGAGTCATGGTCTCTTCCCCTTCACAGCCGAGTATACCTGGCGGGCCGTTAGGAGTGAACCTCGCCCGTCCCCTCGCGAGGGATGGTCCCCTCGCCGCATTGACATTCCTATCGATGAAGACGAGGAATTACCAGAATTACCAGAATTAGCCTTTCCGACCACCCTTGTGGTCGGAGGTCCCGGCGATCCGCACTTCACACTCCTGCGCATCACAATGTTGCTCTTTCCGAAGGGGGCCACGACCTTGAATCCCTCCTTCTGGAACATAGAGACGGTTCCGAGGTACTCCCTGTAGGCTCCCCAGCGGATGATAGGATAGGCTTCAACGATACCCCCTCCCCCGTCTCTTATGGCTTGTAGCGCGGCTTTCAGCGCGGCGCTCGCCACCCCCCGTTGGCGATGCTTTCTGTCAACGGTAAAGCAAGTGATCCTCCACAGTCTCTTTGCGCCGCTTTCACGGGCAGGCCGTCGATAGCTGCGGTAGTTGTCGAAACGGGGAAGCTCCTCCCTCGGGCCGTATTGGCACCATCCCACCGGTTCACCTTTCGAGTAGACCAGAATCCCATGCGAAGATTCATTCTCGACGAGTTCTCTCCTTCGCTGGCGGTTTCTCGCCGCTCTTCTTACCCCGGAGAGCAGCTCCTCGTTCACAGAGGGGCGAGCTCGATGGTGATACGTGCACCAGCACGAGAAGGCGCCGGGGGCAGGATGTTTCTCGAAAAGTCTCTCGAAGTCTGGCAAGGTGTTCTTTGTTAACCGCTTTGTAGAGAATTTCGAAGCTTCTGGTGCCATCGTGCCGGACAGAGTGCTCGAGCATCTTACCTAAGGTTTGCTGAGGGACTGAGGTCGAATTTCTGACCCGTCGCCGCTCCACCATACACTAGACGTTATTAGGCGCATAGTCGGATGCCCCTTTGAAATGCCGCAATCTTCACCTGCGACGCACGACAGCACGCTCAAGACAACGCTATCGGATCACATCACAATAATCGGTGGTGGCAATGGAGGTATGGGTGAAGCGGCAGCATGGAGGTTCGCCAGAGAAGGCGCCAAAGTCGCGGTTCATTTCTCTGGCTTGACAGGCGCGTCTGGTCGCAGGGCTGAAGGAATCGTCGATAACCTTCGCAAATCTGGTTTCGAGGCAATCAGCGTCAAAGCTGACGTCAGGAGCTTCCCGGAGGTTGAGCGAGCCGTGGGCCGCGTCGTATCGAAATGGGGAAAAGTCTCGTCACTGGTATCCTTCGTGGGCCTCCCTTCATCATTCGATCGTTGGCAGGAAGACCCTCTCGAATTGTCTGAGCAGGAACTTCTCAGCGCTGTGAAAATCGACTTCGTAGGTTCCTACCATTTCATAAGGGCTGTTCGGAGACACATGAAGAAGGCGCGATACGGCAAGATTGTCCTAGTTAGTTCTAGTCCGACCATTTACGGTGACGACGCCGGTTACAGGTATGTCTTGGGAAAGGACCTTAACAGAATCACGGTAAAGTCGCTGGCCGCCAGGCTCATTCGTGAGGACGGCGTGTATCTGAACGCAATCGCGCCAGGAACGGTGGATACTCCTGCCAACAGGGTAAACTACGGAGAGAAGGAATGGAAGGAGTTGGTCGGGCAAATACCGATGGGGAGAGCGGGCTTGCCGGACGAAATAGCGGGGGTTGCACTTTTCTTGTGCTCCCACGACTCGGATTTCGTGGTGGGACAAACGATCGTCGTCGATGGCGGAGAGGTAAGGCTTTGAGAAATCGGAGGCTATTCTTCGACGGTCTGTCCAGAGACTGCATCAATCCGGTGCCCAGTTGGCAGGATCGTACTCCTTGTAGTTCAGGAACAATTCCTCCCCTGCATCAATCGACTTTGTTGCAATTAGGCGGGCTGTCCTCTTCTTAGCATCGATTAGCAAACGGACGTTATCCTCTGGACTGTGATCCAGAAAGTTCGACCAGTAGTTGGCGCTTCTTTCGTCTTCTTCGTCCCAAAACAAGCGTTTTCCATCACGAGTCTTGCCTATTATGAGGGCCCATCTCTTCCAGGGTGGAGACCTTGGAGTCGTAGTTATGGCAAGACTCTCGGCCGTTTGTATCACCTCTCCCACTCCGAATTTCCTTTTCGAAAATACGCCTCGACCATGCGGGCATCCTTTCACCTCCAGTGCTCCCATCGACCTCTCAATCACTCTAGTACTTTTGAAGCCAAGCGATTAAGGCGTTTTGACGCCGGTGACATCGATGGTCCACGTGGGTCGAGGTCGCTCGCCCAACGCTTTAGATGACGTCCGGGCGGAGGCGCGATAACCAGGCAGCGCAACGACACCACAAACACTATAGCGCGAAGCACTCTGTGTGGGAGTGGCCTTGAGAGGCAATATTTCGAGGGAGTCGTCGCTTGCCTAAGGCGATTCCTGGAATCCACCACGTCACGGCGATAGCCGGAGAGCCGCAGCAGAACATCGATTTCTACGCCGACTTCCTCGGGCTGCGGTTGGTGAAACTCACGGTGAACTACGACGACCCGGAGACCTACCATCTCTACTACGGAGACGAAGACGGCCACCCGGGCACCATCCTTACCTTCTTCCCATGGCCGGGAGCGCCACGAGGAAGGAAAGGGGCGGGACAAGCCACAACCACCTCCTTCTCGATACCACGTGATAGCGTAAGCTACTGGGTCGAGCGCCTGGGCAAGCACGGGGTCAGCTTCACCGGACCCGTCGACCGCTTCGACGAGCAGCTGCTTTCCTTCTCTGACCCGGAGGGCCTGAACCTCGAGCTGGTGGCGCATGCGGGGGAGAGCCGTAGCGGTTGGAGCCGCGGGCCCGTGCCCCGGGAGCACGCCATCAGGGGCTTCTTCGGTGTGACCCTCTCCGAAGAGGGGTACGAGAAAACCTCATCCCTCCTGACGGAGACGATGGGGTTCAAACTCACCAAGCAGGAGGGAAACCGGTTCAGGTACGCCGCCGGGAGTGGAGGCCCAGGGGCGTCGGTCGACCTTCTTTGCCAGCCTGACGCCCGACCTGGGGTCGTGAGCGTGGGAACGGTCCACCACGTGGCATGGCGCACCCCCGACGACGCACAGCAGAAGATGTGGAGGGAAGAGCTCGTCGAGGCCGGATTCAACGTCACACCGGTGATAGACCGCAGGTACTTCCACTCCATCTACTTCAGGGAACCCGGCGGAGTCCTGTTTGAGATCGCCACAGACCCGCCGGGCTTTGCCATCGACGAGAGAAAGGAGGAGCTTGGGACGAGGCTGATGCTGCCCCCGCAGCTCGAGCGCTTCAGGGAGCACCTGGTTCAAGTTCTCCCCCGCGTCAAGTTGCCAAAGACGTGAAGGTCATGGCGATGAGACGGTCGTCCGCGGACCTAGGATTCATCCATCGGTTCAAGCCCGGAAAAGGCGACCTCACCCTGCTGCTCCTGCACGGCACCGGCGGCAACGAGGAAGACCTTACCGCGCTGGGGGCGGCGCTGGCTCCGGACGCTTCCCTGCTCAGCCCGCGGGGGAAGGTAACAGAGAACGGCATGCCCCGCTTCTTCCGCAGGCTGGCGGAAGGCGTGTTCGACGTCGAAGACCTGAAGTTCCGCTCCAAGGAACTGGCGGACTTCGTGAAGGCTGCGTCTGTCAGGTATGGTTTCAAACCGAAGTCAGCAGTGCTTGTCGGATACTCGAACGGAGCTAACATCGCCGCAGGCATGCTGCTAGCGGGGTCTCTCGTCCCCGCTGGCGCGCTGTTGTTCCGCCCCATGGTGCCGCTGACGCCAGACGAGTTGCCCGACCTGAAAGGGATGCCCGTCTTCATCTCGGCCGGGAGGTTCGATCAGGTGGTTCCCGCAGGAGAGGCGGAGCGGCTCGCCAGACTGTTGGGAGACGCCGGGGCAGAGGTGACGCTCAACTGGGAGAACGCCACGCATGCGCTGGCCGGGCAAGAAGTGAAGAAGGCGGCTGACGGTAAGGCTTTGTATTCTGCGAGTCGCGCGGAGGCTGCTGTCTCCCGCGACCGCCATATGTTAATACAATCTTCCCCTTAGCTCCGCGCTGTTGGCAATTACTCTGGACGACCTCGTCCTCAGCGTGATCGCGGCGTTCATCGGGCTGGGCGTGACCCTCCCCGTCACCTACCTGGTGGTGGACAGGTTGATCGAGCGGAACGAGAAAAAGAGACTGGAGCCGATCGAGGTGACGGCCAAGGAGAGGCTAAGGTCAAAGCTGGGTGTTGGTTCGCTTACGACGCTGCTGATCACCCTGTCGATCGATGCGCGGTCGTCCATGGAGGAGAAGCGGGCGCTCCCGAAGGAAGTCTCCCAACTCTACATTACCAAGCTGAAGGCCCTCCAATCCGACCTCGAGATGCTGCTCGGCGTCTACAACGACGTGCTTTCGGTCGAGGTGGAGCACCTCACTGGGAACATAATCTCTCAAATCGAACACCTCCAGGAAGACCTCCAGTACCTTATCGAAATCCATCCGAGGCACACGACACAGACCCACGTGGACCATATCGAGCACGTGATTCTCGCAACTGTTCAGCTGACCAAGCGAGAGCTGGACGTGGTTGGTGAGGGCAACGAGCAGATCAAGGCTCTTGAGGAGTGGCTCCTCGAACAGGAGCGGAAGCACCTCCACCCCAAGCCAGAAGAGGCAATCGAGGTCAGCGGGAAGCACACGTTCTGAAGCGGTGGGAGACGATTGTCCAAGCTTGTCAGGGTCGCCGACGCTGGCGAAATCGGCGACGGGAAGTCCAAGGTGGTCCGCGCGGAAGGGAGGACGCTCGCCATCTTCCGGGTCAAGGACCAGTTCTTCGCTCTGAACAACGCGTGTCTCCACAGAGGAGGCCCTTTGGGCGAGGGAAACGTCGAAGGCTACCGGGTAGTCTGTCCCTGGCACGGCTGGAGTTATGATGTGCGAACCGGCGCTTTCCAAATCATTCCCACCTTGAAGGTCAAGAGCTATCCCGCTAGACGCGAAGGAGACTCGATTCTGGTAGAGCTTGACGAGTGAGATGATTGTCACGAACAGGTCCTGTCGGAAGGGAGGGGAAGCACGCAGTCCGGCTCTACTGTCCAAGGCAATCAATTGATTGAGAAAGAGGCGAGGGCCCTCCTCAAATCGGCTTCGACGTGAATGGAACGAGAGGAAAGTATTACAGTCTGAGCGGAAAACGGGAGACCGATCGCAACGAAGTGCTACTGCGGCTATGTATGTGAACAGGAAACGGAACTCAAGTCACACATAATCAAGGCTCATGGGGCGCGAGATGGAGATTGGAGAGCCTGGGTTGTGAGGTGATTGGGTTGATGATGACAACCTCCGTACCGCGATTACCAGACTTTCATGCCGGAAGGCTCTTGCGCTATCCGCAACCTTGAATCAGATGAATGCAAAATATGACGACCACGCTGGAATCTTCCAATCGATTGTCTGACCCTCGTCTCCGAGCTCTCAGGCCTGCTCGGGGAGCCCGCCGAGAGCCGCAGGGGCCCGACCAGAGAGGAGAGCTTCCTCCAGTCTTCCATTGATTCCTCTCGCCGCGAGGCCGCCGAGCATCATCGGCAGGAGATACAGGAGAGTCGTGACGTCTGGGGACCATAGCCCCGAGAAGAGTGAGAAACGGCCATCTATGAAGACTGAGAGTGGTCCCGCAACCAAGGATGCGACCAGAGCACTTCTCCCCTCCCGCCTTGCACGCAAATCGAGGAGCAGCACCGGAATGAGCAGTGCGAGGTAAGGCGGGATGATTGACGCTATATCGGCCCCGGCGGTCCTGGTGGCGTCGGCGAAGTAGAATGAACCCGGAACCCCGACGTACAGAAGCATGTAGGCTGTGAAGCCGAGGTTCGCCGTCGCGTTTACCGCGA
>Ga0209802_1001883_pt1 | contig 15003 bp, 16 predicted proteins | sample GraSoiAngelo_129_FD_185886 | JGI IMG/M metagenome (GOLD analysis project Ga0209802, IMG submission 185886) | Grasslands soil microbial communities from the Angelo Coastal Reserve, California, USA - 14_0927_12_40cm (SPAdes) (version 2) | ecosystem: Environmental > Terrestrial > Soil > Grasslands ... | reverse complement strand
AGAGGGTGGACGCGGCGGTCAAACGCGGCATCTTCCCTAGCCGAAGCGAGGCTTTGAGAGAGATAATCGAAGACCATCTGAGAGAACACCCAGAACTCTTCCTAGACATCAAGCTAGAGGAACTGTTGGGAAGAGAACTATCCGACGAAGAGCTGCGAAAGCTCGGAGCCAAGCTCTTCAGAGGCGTCGACGTTGCCAAGCTGGTCTCGGAAGGCAGGGGCCAGTGAAGAGGCTCTACCTTGACACAAACGTCCTCCTAGCAGTCTATGCCCCTGAAGACAAGGGGCATGAGAGCTCGGCAAAACTCGTCAGCGCGGTCGAGGACAAGCGGGTCAAGGCTCTAACATCAACAATCACACTTATCGAGATCGCCAGCGCCGTCAAAAGATCCAGCCGGAAATTCGCTCAGGACGAAGGTTCAGACCAGGAACTTCCAGGCTCATTCGTCAGGAGAACCCTCCAGATCAAGAATCTTGAATACATCAACCTAGGAACCGAAATACCGCTCGGGAAGGAATCCCAAGCCCGAATCCCGGCAGTATACGCCATCGCTTTGAAGGCGGTGAGAACCCTCCCATTGAGAACCTTGGACCTTATTCACGTCGCATCAGCCTACGCCGCCATCAGACTTCACGGCAAAGAAATCGATTTCTTCACAACCCTTGACCGCGGAATAATTGCAGCTAGGAGAGAAATCAAGACCCTCCTAGGATGTCCATCCGTTACACCAGACGAGGTAGTAACACTTGAAGATCTTTAGCATAATGATATCTCGACCGTTCCGGAACTTTTTTCCTGCCGGACTATCAACTATGCGAGAACTACCGAACTCTCAGATGATAATGCGACAGTCATTCTTCTTCGGCAACCACAACGGAATCGGAACAGGAGAAAGAGAATACATCGCTGATTCCATCATCAACTTCTTGAAGGTGGGCTCGAACAAGTAGGCGGTAGAGGATCGCCCTAGCTTCTTGAGTGTCCGAGCCTTTATCGTCAGTCACGTCATCTTGAAGAAGGGGCTCGGTGGGCACAACGAGCCTTCCAGGGCGGAGTCTATGGCTCGGATATGGTGGCTCATCATTTTCGGAGCCGCGTGCTACGGATTTGGAGCACTCTCAGTCACCGCAGACGAGCTGTTCGGCATCGCTCAGTTTTACGGACCCAGCGGCCTCTACTACTTCCCCATCATAGGCCCGAGAGGACTCTGGGACTCATGGGTCTACGTATTCACAGGTCTAGCAGTCTGCCTCTTCCTCTCACTTGTCTCGATCCTGAAGCTCCAGCGACAGGGGCCACCCTAACTAGGACGATCTTGATAAGCATCCAGCCCCTCATCATCCTTGCCCCACTCGCATTCCTCCTAGACAAGTTGATCTACCTTGGAATCGGCCTCTGCATCATTGAAACCTACAAGGCGATCCATCAGCCGGACCCGTCTCACGATAGGATTGGTCGGCGGGTAGGAACTGCTTATTAGTAGGAAACCACACGTGTCGTGGTATGACTCAAGAGGTCGTGGTTACGAGGCGTGGGCAGACCACTATACCCTTGGAGATTCGTAAGAAGCTCGACATCCGTGAGGGTACCAGGATGACCGTAGAGGCTGACTCTGGAAAGGTAATCTTCCGGAAAGTGCCTTCGATCTTTGACCTTGCTGGGAAGAGCAAAATGACGAGGGATGAGGCTGTTCGGCTGCTTGACAAGATGCGGGAGGAAGGCTAGTGCTCTTCGACACCCGATATTTCTGGGCCGTTTTCACGTCGAGGAGCCCTGAACTTGTAAAGAAGCTGAGAGGCATCTTCGACGGTTCAAAGAATGCGTTCGCTTCTTCCATAACTCTCTATGAGGTTTACAAGCTCAGCATCAATCAAGAAGACCGAACAGTTGCAGAACTACGCGTCAACTCGATCAAGAAGCAGTTTAGCATAATCAATGTTGATCCGGAGATCGCCGAAGAGGCTGCAAGAGTAAGCCACCGAGTCAAGGTCCCAATGGCCGATGCGCTGATAATGGCAACAGCCAGGAAGCTACGGGTCCCATGCGCCACCGATGACCCTCACTTCACCGAAGTGAAGCGCATCTGGGTCTAACAAACCCTAGAATCCAACTCTGGCGACAAAACATTCATCCTCTCAAAAAAGACTTATCGTCCAAGAAATTCGGCCAGAATAAGCCGCGATCTGGAATCTGTCGGACTCGTTTTTTCGCACGGGTTCCTTGTTAGAAACTAGGTGCTTCCTGAAAAGCCCGACAAGCAAATTGTGCGCCGAGAATACACGGACTGGACCCGGGCTGTTTATATAGTTCTATAGTTCTATGAATCATGAGCAGTGATGGCCAAAAGCTTGTTCGTCTCAGAGGAGACTCACAAGAATCTCATGCTTGCGAAGATGGAGCTGGGCTTCCGCTCCGTCGATGAAATGTTGAAGGAGCTAGTCGTAGAGGTCAGAAAGGCCCGGTTCTTGGAAGCCTCTGACGTCTTCAGGTCTAAGGTGAGAGAGAAGCGGCTCAGCCTCCCTGCTATCCAAGCAAAGAGCGAGGCCGTTAGAGTTGAGCTGTTCAAAAAGTGGTTCAGGAAAGAGAGAGGGTCATAGTAGACGCAAACGTGCTCTACTCGGCACTGTACAAGCCTGAAGGGGTCTGCGGGAACATCATCCAAGCAGCCATAGAAGGTTCCTGTCAGCTTCTCTCCACTGACTCGGTTAGGGAGGAGGTTCGACGGAATCTCATAGAAAATCTGTCATTGTCTGAGCGAGAGGAGGCCCGCCTAGTTCTAGCACTGCCTGTGGAATGGGTTCCCAGGGAGGCCCACGAACATAGGATCAACGAGGCGGTCCTGCTCCTAGCCCATGAAGCGGATGCTCCAGTCCTAGCGCTGTCCCTCGCCACGCGTCTCACGATATTGTCGGGCGACAGGCACTTCCGCTTGGAGCCGGTAATGAACAAGGTCAGGGTCCTCACCCCTGGACAATTCCTCAAGACTCTGCCACGCCGCTAACTCGATCCGGAACCTACAGGCGAGCGAATCTGTTGGACGGACCTACTCTGTTTTTTCCTGTCAGAGTTTCATGCCCGAAATCGGTTGCGACTATACCTCTGTGATTTCTTTGAAGTGTCGTTCCCGGTCAAGGATGATCACAGGGATCTTCTCTCATCTTCTCTTCGAGCCTCAGATTCTCTCTCTTCTAGGACGACTGCTCCTGGGCTCTTCCCATGAAGCTGAAGAGGTGGGATAGTCTCGGAACCTTCTCAAGGAGGAGTCTGTTCTCCTCGAGAGGGACCAGTGTCAACTCTTTTGAAGAGACGCGACTTTTCTTCTTCCCGTAAAGATATTGGTCGTGCTTCTTGGACAGGTCTCCGAGCCTGCTTTTCCCTCGAGGCCTACGAACCAAGAAAGGATCCTTAGGATCTGCCTTGGCCTTTTTGATCCGGTCGAAGTTGAACGTCGATTCTAGAGTTTTCAGGAGGTCGACGAGCCTTCTCCTGCAGAGCTCGAACTTTTCATCAGGTATTCTTCCGAAGGGTCCGTGAAGACTGTCACGGAAATTCTCGGATTGGATGTCTCGCTTGATGGAACGGCTTCTCTCGACGATAAGGCTAGGGCCGCATTTCGCCGAGACCAGGTCTATGATCAACTTCAGTCCCAGGTTTCCGCCTGCAAGCATGAACATGTCTCGAATATCCTGTTTCCTCGCAGAAACGAATTTCATAGCAAGGAGTAGCTCTGGGTCCACAATTCTCATCCTGATTCTTGTAGGAACTGACCTTCCGACGGTGGTCCTCTCAGCAGAATGCTTCCTGAACAGGTCACCTTCGAAGACTATCTTTGTGTCTCGGTCAACGACGGAATTCTCCAGAAGGTCGAATGAGACCTTGATCCCCTCCATCTCGTATCGCACATAGCCACCATAGGCGACTTCTCCTTCGCTAACCTTCATGAACCCGTCCGCCTTCAGCAACGACTCGATCTTGGATGAGCCGCCGAGGATGACGAGGTCGCAGTCTATAGAGAATCTCGGCGGAACGTAGGCATTGACCGCGTATCCGCCTATCAGCACAATGTATTTCTTAGGTAATCTCCGCAGTGTCTTGATAATGATGCTTTCACGAGCGTCAAGCATCAGACTACCGCCTTCGCCGCCTCTGCCAGCACGCGTCTGTCAATCTCGACACTCGTCTTGATCCTGAATTTCGCCTCCAAATAGGCCAACGGATACTCGAAGGTGTGAATATGCGTCTCCGAATATGCAACTGCCGATGCCAACGGGTCAACCGGGAAACCTTTGTGCATCTCGAGCGCAAACCCGCCGCTGGGCTTCAAGACTACGAACTCTCCCATCGCCATTTCCGGCTTAGAAGTGAAGACTTTCACCTTGTGCTTTCTGAAGTAGCCGACCCATCTGTCCAAGTCGCTTCGCAAGACCTTGACAAAATATGGCGAATGCTCCCAGCTCCTCTGAATGTAGCTGTAATCCGTCCACACCTCAACCGCGCTCGCCTCGGTGTAGGCATACTTCATCCCAGCCTCACTCAACAACCTCGGAACCCTGAACTCGACCATAGACCTGAAAATCTCATCAGCATTCCTGCAAACATAACTCCCCTTCTCCACCCTCCTGATCCATCCAGCATGCTCCAACATATGCAACGTCTTCTTCACCATACCCCTAGACACAAACCAGGACAAGTAATCGGCCGGAAAGCTATCGCTGCCAAAACGGCTTCTCAAAATAGCGTAAGCCTCCTGAGCGTACGTAGGCACCGCCTCCGACATGGTTACCTATTTGGTAACCTGGCAATATAAACATGGTGAATACGCTCGAAGCTCTTCTAGGCACTTGGCTGGCTAGTGGGTGTCTCGCATGATCTTCTCGTGTTCCTTCGATTTCTGTCGAGCACTCCTCTTCCTCTTGTCTACGCCGAACATCGATTCCGGAGGACCCAGCGGCTTGAGGAACTTGAACTGGCTCTTGACCTGTGAGACAAATCTCTCAGCGGCTCTGAGCAGGGCTTCCGCCTCGTCTCCCTCGATCTCCATCGTGGCCGAGTACTCGTACGTCTCCCTCGCCGCCTTGGCCTCAGCCAGAGCCCTCCCCAAGTCTCTAGGAAATACTCCCTCAAGGACGAGTCTCCGGCCAAACTCAGAAACAGTACCCTCATGCGTCCTCGTTGTTACTCCTACCTTTGTTAGAGCCGCTCTCGCGGCGTGAAACATTGCGTAGTAGCTTCTTGACGCGGAATCTTCAAAGAAACCCTTGGCATACAGTTCAGACGCAGCCCTCAGCGTAACCTCGGCTTTCCGAAGCAACTTCTCGGCTATGCTGGACGCGTGAGCTGCCCCCATAATGGTCGACCCTCCTCCAGAACTGACGCGGCAAACGGATCCCCATTCCCCAACATCTCAAGCCAATCCTCAAGACGGACAACCATAAGTGAAATGTCAACCCCCAGAACCGCCATAGCTGGATAGATGAGCTCGTAGACACTCCTCCTTATCCTCCAAGGCTCGCCCTTCTCAACGACGACAAGAATGTCGACGTCGCTCTCCCCGCCAGCCTCTCCACGCGCGACGGAACCATAGAGGGTAACGGATTCAACTCCAAGCGAATTCCAAGAAACCAGAACCGAGACCAAGTGCGCCGCAACCCTAGCCATCGATGAGGGTGGCGGGAGCCCGCCGGATGATAGGAGAAGCCTAGTCGCCTCCTTGATCACTTCCGACCTGTTCGCGTACCGTCCCGACTTCACCAGCGCATTGACTCCCCTCAACAGTTCGGCTGGCAGCCTCGCAGGCACCACACGGCTCATACCGTATACAGTTGTATACACGCCATATTAAACACTCGTCTACGAAGCTTACAATTAATCGAACTATTCCCATGCTCAGGCGTCGGATCGTATGTGAACGGCTTGTTATCCGTCGGCGCGGAACATATATATGCCATAGCGGTTATAGTCGCTATAGGAAGACTTTGACGACCACTATTCAGCTCACCGAGGAGACACAGAGCAAGCTCTTCCAAGTCGTCTCCCAACTACAATCCGAACTCGGAAAGCGAGTCAGCTACGATGAGGCCATCGCCCTCCTAATCGCGCGGACCCAGGGCACAAGAGAAGCCAGAGAACATTTCGAGAAGCTCTTCGGAGCGCTGCGCGGAGAAAAAGCGGCCTGGAAAGACCTCCGGCAGCTGAGGAAGACAGAGAACAAGAGGCATGCAAGACTCGCCAGAACTGCCTAGCAGGCTGGCCATCGACTCAAGCGTCCTGATAGCATACTTCCTCGGCGAGCCTGAAGGCGAGATCGCAAAACAAGAAATCCTCGGCAGTCAGCATAGAACCGTCCACTGCGGCCATCTAGCCCTCTCCGAGACCTTCTACATCCTCTGCAGGAGAAGAAGCCAAAAGTTCGCCCTAGAGGCACTCGAGACCCTGGAGAAGACAGGCCTCGTCAGATTCCACCAGACCACCGAACTTGACTACGCTGCCGGCATGCAGAAATGCCGCCACAAGATCTCCCTTGCAGACTGCTACGTCCTAGCACTAGCGAAGAACGTCCAAGGCTCAGCCGTATTCGCTCACCGTGAAAAAGACATCAGCGCAGAGCTCGAAAAAAACGCTCCAGATGTGAGCGTCCTCTTCCTAGAAGACTTGTCGAAGACCACTCTATTTCGCAAAAAATAAGGTTTCTTTTTAGCTAGAACCCGTTGGGGTAGCCGAAGAGAGAATACATCACTGATGCAATCATTGGATTCCTAGACAACGCGTCGAAACAGTAGGAACACTCCGAACAAGGCGTATCGCGAGCCGAAAGCCGAATATATATCGTATACAGTTTGTATATCGAGTCTCTTTGGGCGTAGTGCCTGTAAGGCTGGACGACGCGGAGCTGAAGAGAATAGATCTTCTCGTCCAGCAAAAGCACTACAAAAGCAGAAACGACGCGATAAGACAGATGCTGAAGTCGAAACTCTCCGAGGAACTATCTGAAGACGAAGATGTCCATGAACTTGTAATGGCCCTCTTGAGACTCAAGAAGAAAGGAAGAGATCCGCTCGTCCTTAGGCTCAACAAGACTGCGGCCGAGACCGTTGCTGAAGGGCGAGGAAGACGGCCTACGTAGACACGAACATTCTGGTCGCCGCCTACTCACCCAAGGACCCTCTCTACCACGCCGCCAGATCCTTTCTGTCAGAGCAACAACCCAGGAAAATAGTTTCAGCACTCAGCTTCGCAGAACTTACAGCCGTTCTAGCCAGAGTAAGACCTGAACTCCAACTCCCTGAACCACTCCAGAAGGAGCCGTTCAAGAGGAGAATCCGAGCCGCGGTAGAGTACATCTTCAAAGACGCTGGTCTGACCCTAGCGTCTCAGGTAGGAACCTCCATAATACACGTCGGGGAAAGGACGGTCCCCATTCCCATGGAATACTCTAGAGCTGCTTCTGAAGCACACAAGCTCCGGCTGAAAGCTCTCGACCTGCTCCACTTAGCTTACGCCAGCCTCATCAGCCGCCTAGAGTTCAAGCTGGACCTTTTCGTCACTGGTGATCAAGACCTACTCGACCGGACCAGCCAGATCGAAGAAGCTCTCGGGCTAAGAACCATGCATCCAAAGAAATCTGCCCTAGCTCGTTGAGGAAGCGGAACCCGCAACAGCCTGCAATGCGTTAAGATTTTCAGTGACAGGCTCCAAAGTCGACTGGTGAGACATGAGTATTCTCTTCCTTGAGCGTGTAGGACGAAAACAGTCCCGCAGAGGAGGCGATAAGAGTAGAGTCAGTCTATGCGGTCCTAACTGTTGCCGGAACTTGCTGGGGACTGGACATCTTTCTCGGGATTGCTGCGCTACCTATGATACTTACGGCCAGATTTATCGCAAGAGCTATCACGGCAATGTACAGAGAACTGAAAATTCCTGTGTTGAAGAGCGAAGTCTTGAAGCCTGCAAAGGCCCCGGTTACGGTGTTCGTGTTCGCGATCACTGCCATGGTGAGGCCGGAACCAATTCCGGCTAGCAGTCCCACGATGAGCGTCTCCTTTCTGAACCAGCCAGTGTACAATCCGAGAAAGAGCGAGGGCAGTAGTTGTAGAATGAGAACTCCACCGAGAAGCTGGAGCTGTATCGCGTATGTTGCCGGGACAGCGAAGACGAATCCGAGAGCTATGAACTTGAATATTGCCGAAGCCCACTTTGCAATCTGACTCTCCCTTTTCGGGGTCAGATCTTTCTTGAACTCCTTCACGATATTCCTCGTAAAGAGATTCGCCTGAGCTATCGCCATTATCGCCGCTGGCACCAGCCCTCCCACGAAAACCCCTAGCAACGCAATCCCCGCCAGCCAGCTAGGAAGAGTGTACAGTATCATCGCGGGAACAACATAGATTCCCCTCGAACCGGCCGGGAAGTTGCTGAGAAAGTTGAGGGCGGAGGGAAATGAGTAAACCAGCACTCCGAAGAGCGCCAAGAAAGCGAGTCCGAGACCATAGAGCGGCAGCATCGAAGTGCTCAGTCGAAGCTTGTGCTCGCTTTCAGCGCTCAGCACACCATTGATGGCGTGCGGGTAGAGATAGAGGGCGAGCGCGCTACCGAGAATGAGAGTCATGTAACCCGGCACGGAGGTCGATGAGACGAAGAGAAAGTTGGGAGACTTTGGAACGTTCGCGAACGCCTGACCGAACCCGCCAATGCTCCAGACTGCTGAGACGATTACAACAATCACTGTAAGCCAGACCAGGATATCTTTGTAGACAGCTGTCAGAGTCGCGCCTCGAAGACCGCTAGTGAAGGTGAAGGCTGGGAGTATTATGAAGGCGATAAGGAGAGAGATCTCCTCGACAGTGGTGGAATTGGATCCCGCGACCGGCAGAAGCATTGCAGCCAAGACCGCTTGCATACCCACAATCTGCAGCGCAATGTAAGGTAGAAGCGCAACAATACCCGTTATCGCGATGAGGATAGCAAGGACACGACTGCCAAATTTATCCCTGACAAAATCCGACCCAGTAATGTATCCCTTCTTCCTTGAGAGAGTCCAGAGTCGGGGCATGAAAACGAGAGCCACGCCGAAGGTCATGGCGACATAGGGGACTGCCCTGCCCTCCAGGCGTCAGAGTGATTTTCATCTCCCACGATCTAGCTAGTAGTCTCATCATGCACCTCGGCCACCCGAGACAACTCAGAGCAGTTACGTCCCGCAATTACAAACTGGATATGAAGTACGATGAAACCACCGCCTCCCGTTTCACAGATGCTGCAAGTTAGTTGAAACATTTTCAAGAAAAAGGAAACGCCCGGCGACCCAGCGATTGCCACATATACACGCCTATATCCTCACTGACGTGATCCTTCCGATATGCGACCCATCTGAGCCTTTTGAGAGAAATAGTATCGATAGGGGCAAGTTTACCTTAATAGCAGGGTCACGTAAGACCAACCATATCAAAGAGGCATCATCACGCTGTTAAGAATTCGCCTTTTCACCTTCCTCCTCATATTCACAGTTCTCGTTTCACTCGCCCTGCACACCTTCCCAGCAAGAGCCCAGCCTAGTTATACGCCCGGGGTGAGACCGGGAGACTATGTGACCTACGGCGAGTTCAGCCAGAACGGCACCCTGCCGTACGCGCCTCCCTTCCCAGGAAACGTCAGCACGCTCAAATTCCAAGTCGAGAGTGTCAACGGTCCCGCCCACACTGTCAACGCAACATTCGTCTTCACCTACAAGAACGGGACACAATCCAGCCAGCCACTTTCTGGGAATACGGAGACTGGCCAGGGAAACCTATTCCCATATCTAGTCGCTGGGAACCTGACCGCGGGAGACCTCCTCCTCAACACCCCATTCTCCTTCTACCCGTACGTCTTCAACGAGACAGTCGAGAGAGTCTATGCGGGTGCCCTCCGCACCGTCAACTTCCTCAACCTGACCATCGCACTCTCCGGACAGAACGCTAGGATACTCTTCTACTGGGACGCTCAGACCGGCCTTGTCCTAGACGCCGCAGAATACCTCAACCAGACTTTCCCATCGTCAACAATCTTCTCTGTACACTTCAAGGCCACTGAGACGAACGTCTGGACACCCAGCACCGGCCCTGACTACTCGTTCGACGCCTCATCACTCTCATCAGGAGTCCTACACGGGGGAGACGTGACAAGCTTCAGACTGGACCTTACAAGCCTCAACGGTTTCACTGGCGACATCAACCTTGGCTTCTCCGTTCCGAGCTCCAACAGTACGCAACCGCCCAGAGTCATACTCAACCCAACAAGCATCTCACTCTCAACAGTAGCGCCAACAGCCAACGCCGTCTTGACAGTCTCCGCTAACTCAACAACTACGATAAGCAAGTTCCTGATCAACGTAAACGGAACGAGCGGAACAATCAGCCACCAAGCCAAGCTTCTCGTAGTTGTCGAGCCCCCAGACTTCATCCTCTCCGCCACCCCAGACAACCTGACGATCTTCCAAGGCGCCTCCAAGAATTCGACCATCACGGTCACCGGCAGAGGCGGCTTCACAGGAACGGTCGTTCTTCAAGCCCAGACACAGCCTTTCGGCACAGTCGTAACCGCAATTCTCAACCGGACAATTCTTTCACTCAACTCGACAATGCCAACCGCAACCTCCACGCTGACCGTTGACACCACGAACTCTGTCCCAGGAACCGCCACAATCTATGTCTCGGCGACCAGCGGAACAGTCTCTCGGAACGTCTACCTCTTCGTCAATGTAACAGGCCCAGACTTCCGCATCACCGCAAACCCTACCTTCCTAAACCTCCGACAAGGAGAGACGGGACAGTCAACGATCAGCCTAACGAGCATTCTGGGCTTCACGGGCACTGTCAACCTCTCGGCGAGTGTGTACGGCTCCGTTTCGGCCGTCCTCAGCAACACCAGCCTCAACCTAACATCCGGCGGACAGGCCAATTCAACCCTCACGATAACCGTCTCCGCGGCCACGCCGCCGGGCTTCGACTCGATCTACGTGACCGGCAACGCCGCCAACAGCCTTATCCACACGGCCTATGTGCAACTCAACGTCACCGGACCAGACTTTACGCTCTCCGCGAGCAATTACTTCCTGACCCTCCAGGCAGGCCAGACCGCAAATTCAACTCTCACACTATCCTCCCGAGAAGGATTCTCCGGCACAGTAGCCCTCACCGTCACGACGTTCGGACCAGTGCAACTAACAGTCAACCCGTTCAGCGTAACCCTCAACGCAACCCAGACCTCTGCTACCGCCCTAGTCACGGTCACAGTGGCGCCCTTCACTCCCCCGACCTTTGCTCAGGTCTATGTTACAGCAACCAGCGGGAACATCGTACACACCGTTTACATTGAAATCAGTATAACCGGTCCCGATTTCAGCATCTCACCAAACCCGAGCGTGCTCTCGATTCCCCAGGGAGGCTCCGGACAATCAACAGTATCATTGTCCAGTATCGACAATTTCTCGGGCAACATCACCCTATCTTCCTCATCGCTCCTACTCACCTCGTTCAGCACTAACCCGGTCAACCTCGCATCTGGTGGATCCGCGGTCACGACATTGACAATCCAGGCCCCATTGAGCACAGCCCCTGGCAGCTATTTCATCGGGATAACAGCCAATAGCGGCCCACTGACCCGTTACACCCAAGTCTATGTCAACGTGATCGGCCCTGACTTTTCAATAACAGCCTCCCCCTACTTCCTATCGATCCCGCAGGGTGGTAGCGGGAATTCCACGATATCCCTGACGAGCATCGACAACTTGAAAGGCACAGCCACCCTATTCGCCCAGTTCTCCGGTCCAGTAACGGTCTCACCAAACAGTACTACTGTAGCCCTCTCACCAAACTCTACATCAACGACGACTTTCAAATTCTCGACCGGCGTCAATGCTGCTCCAGGATACTACTATGTTGACATATCCGCTACTCTAGGATCGATAACGCATGACGCCTACGTGTCGATCCAGGTCACCGGCCCAGATTTCAGCATCTTTTCCAACCCGGGTTCACTAACCCTCCAGCGAGGCGCTTCGGGCGTCTCAACAATCTTCCTCAACAGCCTCGACAGTTTCAACGGGACCATCTCCCTCACCCTCACATCCTACGCTCTAACCGCTACCCCGTCCAACGCGACACAGAGCCTGACACCCGGCGGCACTGCCAGCATCACAATCACGATCCAAGCCCCCGAAACAACACTACCAGGCACATACTACGTCTTGGTGGATGCTATTAGCGGAAACATCCGACACTCTACCCAGATCTTTGTCCAAGTCATCGGCCCAGACTTTAGCATCCAGGCCAACCCCGCCCAGCTGTTCATCCGCCCAGGAGAATCGGCGCAGTCCACAATTCAGCTGACCAGCCTCAACGGCTTCAGCGGCAACATAACTCTCTCGGCCTTCGTATTTGGAACCAATTTCACTCTAAGCCCCGTCAACGTAACCCTCAGCCCTGCCATCGTCACACTCAGCCCAGGCACGACTAGCTTAGCCACTCTCACCGTCTCGTCCACTCTCAACGCTACCGGCCAGAACTTCAGCGTCTACATCAGCGCAGTAGGCAATAATGAGACCCATTCCACTTCAGTCTACGTATCCATAATCGCACCGACGTTCAACCTCTCTTCAGACCCCAGCTTCCTGACCGTACCTCAAGGCGGCTCCGCAACAGCGACCGTCACAGCAACTAGCATCAACAACTTCTCCGGAAACGTCAGCCTATCTGTCGGCTCTCCCTTCGGCATTACTGGATCGCTCACGCCCCAGAACATTACTCTCTCAGCAGGAGGATCAGCCACCTCCACTCTCAACCTGACCGTCTCGTCCACAATATCGCCCGGCTTTTACACTCTGATCGTAATGGGAAGAACCGGCACACTTACCCGGTTCGCATACGTTGAGGTGCAGGTGACAGGACCAGCGTTCACCCTATCGGCTAGCCCCATATTCCTGAGCCTGACCGCAGGGGGATCCGGCAACTCAACCATCACACTGAACGGATCCAATGGATTCTCCGGAACGATCAGCCTCTCAGCCTCCTCCCTCCGATCGGGGCTGACGACCAGCCTAAGCCCGACGAGCGTGACACTGAACTCCACAATAACATCAGCGAGTTCCCAACTGACTCTGACCGTCTCAAGCGACGCCCCCGCTGGATTCTACCGGGTCGGAATCACCGCTACAAGCGGTGGCACCATGGAAAACATCACAGTATACGTTCACGTCAGTGGCGGCGAGTTCACCCTCTTCGCGAATCCCTCATTGCTCACAATCACCCAGGGAAGTTCCACCTCTACAACCCTCACCGTATCAGGGATCAACGGTTTCACAGGGTTCGTAAACTTCACCGCCTACGCGATTGGCCCGGGACCCGGCCTCCAAGAATCATTCTCACCTCTCACCGTTACACTCTCGCCTTCAGCCCCGAACGCTACGGCGGTCATGACCGTCACGGCTTCCCCCAGCACCGCATTAGGATCCTACTCGATCACGGTCAACGGGATCAGCTACAGCACTGGGAACTTGACGATCCATTCCATCACAATCTACGCGACCGTACTGGCACAGCCTGACTTCTCCATCTCATTCACCCCCTTCCCCCTGACAGTCCAGGCCGGCTCTTCAGCAGACTTCCAAGTCACACTGATGAGCCTGAGCGGATTCTCAGGCGTGGTTCAAGTCTATCCCACGGTCTCAGCGTTCGGAGCAACAATCAGCCCCAACCAGTACGATGTGTCTCTCTCCGCCGGAGGCACCAATAACACAGGATTCTCGGTATCGACAACGCGCGCTACTCCTCCCGGAACCTACACCATCACCCTCACAGGAAACAGCACCATTGGCTCCCACGTAACCACTCTCACTCTGATCGTCACTCCGCCTGCTGACTTTTCTCTCACAACAAATCCCGCTGGCTTGATAATTGTCTCGGGCACCTCGGCCGCGTCCACTATCTCCATATCGCCCTTCAACGGTTTCACCGCACCCGTCAACCTCAATGCAACCGGACAGTCAGGCTTCACCACTAGCCTCAGTATCAATCCGGTAAAGGGCGGACTGGGAACCTCAACACTCAACATAACCGTAGCCAGCTCCGTTAGCGCCGGCAGCTACATTCTAACAGTGACTGGCAGCAGCGGGTCCATTACCCACTCTGCAACCCTCAACGTCACTGTCGCCGCATCCGCGAAGACAACGCTCGTGGTAACCCAGGTCTCCTGGGCTCACAGGCTTAGCCTCACCAAGAGCAGCTCCGCCCAAACGTTCACATTGACTGTCAAGAACACTGGTGTGAGCCCGGCCTATGTACAACTGCTAGTAGCGGGCAACTCGACCAATCTCAACTCCTTCTTCAACGTCGAATCGCGCGTGATCTTGCTCTCTCCAGGTACATCAATGACCATAACTCTCAGCCAGCCCTTCAACGCAACAAGCATCGGCCTGAAATTCAATTTCACCATCCAACTGTTCTACGGGACGGGAATCGGTCCATCTGGAATTATTCTTAGCCCCCACGCTCTCCAAGTGGTCAAAGGCTCCTTCACCGTTGTAAGATAGCCTCCAGAGACATGTCTTTGGAGAATGATTCGATTAGACTATCTGCCCATCGGAATTCCATACTCTGGTCCTACCTAAGCCTCTCCAGAATCTTCATGTCGGTTCAGTGGACGTTCAAGTGCACGAGCCATCCAGACTCTCCACGGGTCCCTGCAAGGTTCGGGTGACGACATTCGACCCGTAAAAATCGCCCGAAATAAGCCCAGAGCAACTATCAGGATCCCATGTGATGCCGAGTTCACGCCTGCATGATCCCATCATTAAGCTAATTGAAAAACGCTGATTCGGCTGTTCTGCACGAAAAACCGATATTCTAGCCCGGAAGCGTTTCAGATAGTAAATGGACTTCTTCCTAGAATTTAGAAAAAAAAATCTTTCCCGGACACAAAACAGCCCTGAGGACTTTCCTAGAACTCGGCCGGATACACTATCTTTTCCTT
>Ga0209802_1001882_pt1 | contig 15008 bp, 9 predicted proteins | sample GraSoiAngelo_129_FD_185886 | JGI IMG/M metagenome (GOLD analysis project Ga0209802, IMG submission 185886) | Grasslands soil microbial communities from the Angelo Coastal Reserve, California, USA - 14_0927_12_40cm (SPAdes) (version 2) | ecosystem: Environmental > Terrestrial > Soil > Grasslands ... | reverse complement strand
CAACCCCATTACGCCGACGGAGAAATTTTACATTCGCACCCGTGTTTCGGAGATTTTCCCCGATCCGACCACCTGGCAAGTGAAGGTGGATGGGCTCGTGGATCGGCCGCTGAACCTGGAGGTCGAGAGCCTGAAAAAGGCGGCCATGCGCATGGGGATGCACGTCATGGAGTGCGCGGGCAATGTGCGCCTCGCGCGCTTTGCTTTGATCAGTGCTGGAAATTGGACGGGAGTGCCGATATCCGAAATTCTGGACGGCACAAAAGTGAGGCCCATAGCGACGCGCATTCTGATTTCCGGCTTCGATCGTTATGCCAAGGAGTCCAAAACTTCCGTTCCCGGCGCCAGCTGGATATTTTCGCTGGAACAACTTAATGCGGCGCGAGCATTTTTGGCTACGGAGCTGAACGGCCAGCCACTAACGAAAGATCATGGCGCTCCCGTTCGCCTTGTGGTGCCCGGCTGGTATGGCTGCACCTGCATCAAGTGGGTGAATGAGATCACGCTTGTAGGCGAAGAGGCGGAAGCCACTTCCCAGATGCAGGAATATGCCGCGAGAACTCAGCAGAAGGGCGTGCCGCAGCTCGCCAGAGAATATCAGCCGGCAGTCATCGAGCAGGCCGCTATGCCCATCCGCATTGAGAAATGGAGAATCGCAGGTAAGATCAAATACCGAGTCGTGGGAATCGCTTGGGGAGGCTCTCAGCGCGTCAAGGTTCTGACGATCCGTTTCAATCCCGAAGAGGACTACGTTCCAGTGGACAACTTCAATCAGGTCGAGAATGATCCCTGGACGTTGTGGTCACACGCCTGGTCGCCCAGTGCCCCGGGAACTTACATGATCCGCCTTGCAGTGAAAGAACCTGCGGTTCAAGCGCGGCGCTTGGATTCCGGATATTATGTTCGTACTGTAGAGATCGCCGAAGTGTGAAAGAGAACTGATGCTGGCAGAGCGGAAGAGCAACAATTACTGGCGAGGAGAGAGAGTGCGACAGTCGATCAAGTTCGCTTTAATTGTGGTCGTGTCGTGTGGGTCGGCCCGCCGGTCACTGCCCGCACCTCAAGCAAGCCATGAGGCGCACCAGGCGACTGGCCCCGTGCCCCGCGAAATTCTGGAACGCGCCGTGGTTCTGCGGCCCGGGATCGGCACTTTGCACGAAAAGGTGACTACGTCGTCGCCCGAGGCCCAGGCCTTTTACGATCAAGGCCTCGCGTACGTTCATTCTTTCGTCTGGATTGAGGCAATCCGCTCCTTTCACCAAGCCTTGCGGCTGGACCCCAATTTGGCCATGGCCTTTCTCGGCTTGACCGACGCGTACATCGGATTGCATGATCCGGCGACGGCAAGGGCCGCTTTTCGAAGGGCGCAAGAGCTCGCGCCGAGAGTCAGCAAACGCGAACAAACCTGGATTACGATTCGCGACCGCGAGCTGGATTATCTTGAGGACAACGGTGATCCGGACAAGTACGTGGCGTACCGGAAGTCGATTAGCGACGCGCTGAAGGCCAATCCAAACGACCCATGGTTCTGGATTCAACGTGGCATGGCCGACGAGGGATCTCCTTTCACTCACGGCCAGGCGGGCAGCGTGGATACGATCGCGTTTTACAGGACTGCTCTCGCGCTCGCGCCGGACAACTTCGCCGCGCACCATTACTACGCCCACACCTTGGAAAACCTTGGCAAGACGAAGGAAGCTCTGGAGGAGGCAAGCATTTACCTGCGCTTGGCCTCAGCGATTCCTCATGCGCATCACATGCACGGCCATGAGCTCATGCGCGCGGGGCGAACCGAGGAAGCCATCGCCGAATTTCTCAAAACAAAGGCACTGGAGGAGGATTACTACCGCACCGAGAACATACCCCCGCGTTATGACTGGCACCATGCTCACAACCTGCAATTGCTGGCCATGAGCTACCAATCACTGGGACAGATGAAGTCAGCGGAGGCCGCATTTCGCGAGGCGTTTGTGGTTCCCGCTTACACGGACTTTCTCGAGTTTAATCGCAAAGCGTGGCCGGAATTCTTGTTGAGCAGGGGTCGCTACGAGGAAGCTTTGGAGGCCTCGCGCCAATTGACAAAAAGTCCGTGGCCGCTGGCACGGCTTGCGGGACATACGCTTGCTGGCCAGGCACTGCTGGCGATGGACCACTCCAATGATGCTCAAGAGGAACTGACCTTGGCCGAGCAGGAAACCGAACACCTTCCAGTAAACTTGGTAGCGACTTCGCCATTCCCAGGCACTTTGCGGGCTGAAATTTTGCTGCGCGAGAAGAAAACGCAAGAAGGAGAGGCCCTGCTGCAGGACATCGTGAAAATGACCCTTGCTCGGCCGGGTCCCGATGCTTGGAGCGCCGCTCGCTTTGAGCTCGAATCCATCGCCCAGCGAGCTCGCCAGAGCGGCGATTGGAATCTGGCGGAATCCACCGCTCGAGAGATGATCCAGCACGACCCAACTTACGCTGGAGGATACTTTGCCCTTGGTCTCGTTGCAGAGCACGCAGGCCACTCCGCTCAGGCGCGCGAGCAGTTTGCTGCCGCCGAGAAATTCTGGAGCAAAGCGGACCAGGATTTGCCTGAACTTCGGCGCATTCACGACGGGCTCTCAGCGCATCGCTGATTTGGCTGACGTGCCCCGTTTTGGACGGATAGAGATGTGCTCGAATCGCAGCCTTCGACCTTTGGCTTGCCCGAGCTTCTCACGGGCCTCCGGGCTTCTTCAGAAAAGCCCATCATGATTTAAGATGCGTGCGACAAAGGGCATCCTCTATCGGCGGCTTTCTTATTGCGCATGGCATAGAGCGCTGATTGCAGCGATTGTATTCCTCTCCGTTGCCGTCTCTGTCTGCCAAGTCACAATTCGCTATCTTCGCTTCGAAGAAGTTCAGGAGACTCTTCGTCTGAACGCCGGGTCCGGACTTCCCGGCAGCGAGATTCAGGAAAGCGCTGCGTGGAACGACTGGATTCGCGCGCGGGACGCCGAGGTCCGGGGCCGCATAGACCGCGGCATCGAAGATTCCATCAGCAATCTGATCCTTTACGGCACATCGTTCACAACTCTTCCCCGCGTCGATACCGTAGAGCACGCCGCGTCTGAGTCCGGAAAACTCACCTCCGCCACCACCGCCCGCATCCATGCGTTGGCAATTGCTCTCCCCAATGCTGCCCGAAATGAGAGAGTCCGTTTTGTCCGCGATTTCCTGGCGCGAAAGGAAATTGCGAAAGGCTCGGTCGAGCTGTTTTTCACGCAGAACCTGCGCCGGTTCATCGCTGAGCAAGCGGATTATCAAAAGAAATTGAAAGATGCCGAAAAGGCCGCCGATCCCGCCGAAGTCTACCTCGCTCGCGGAACGCTCTTCGAGACTCGCGGCCTTTCCGTGGACACTTCTCTGCTGCCCAACTTTGCGATCGAGGAGACCTTGCGCGCCATGGTCAACAAAGGCGCCCTGGCTCCCGGCAGCATGCATCGCATCGCCGTCATCGGGCCGGGGCTTGATTTCACGGACAAGCGCGATGGCTACGATTTTTATCCGTTGCAGACTTTGCAGCCTTTCGCCGTGTTGGAGGCAGTTGCGCGGCTGGGTCTTGGAAAGGCGGAAGACGTGCAGGTTATTTGCCTGGATTTGAATTCCGCCGTCATCACCCATGTCACAAAACTGGCAGGACTGGGGCGCGCCGGGCGGCCTTATACTGTGCAGCTCCCCCGCGACCCTCAGGCGGAATGGAGCCCCCCCGCAATCTCCTACTGGAAAAGTTTCGGTGAGATTCTCGGCTCGTCCGCCAAGCCTTTGCCAGTCCCGGCTACCCTAGGCGGAGTGGTGGCCCGCGCTGTCGCAATCCGTCCACAATACACCGCGCACGTGCAGGTCTACGACGCGAACATCGTCGCGCAGACTCTGAACCTGCCGCCTGGACAAGGATTCGACTTGGTGGTTGCTACCAACGTGCTTGTGTATTACGACCGTTTTCAGCAGGCGCTGGCCATGGCCAACATCGCGCGCATGTTGAATCCTGGTGGCATTTTTCTCGCAAATAATGTTCTTCCCGCTCGGCACACCAACGATCTTGAATACATTGGCCGCCGAACCACCGCCTATACACCGAGCGGTGCCTACGGCGACGATGTTGTCGTATACCGCCGCCGCTGACCTCTGGAACATCGAGCCCCTTCTGCGAATCGTCCAACGCCAGCATGCCGTTAGGTCATTTCATCAGTGGTAGGATGGCTGCTGACATCTGTGCATTCATGGACGGCGAAATCATCATCATGCAAAGTTTGAATTCCGGAAGAACCGCGCGCGCATGAACACCGGCCAAAAGCCGCGTCTGATCGTCGGCATATCGGGGTCGAGCGGCTTGCCGTACGGAACCCGCCTGCTTGAGGTCTTGCGCAAGCTGGCCACCCATGAAGTCCACTTGATTCTGACCGACGCGGCTAAGCTGAATATTTCCGTCGAAACGGATTGGCGCGTCAAAGACGTCGAAGCGCTTGCGGATGTGGTCCACAACGTGATGAACATCTCCGCAAGCATCGCCAGCGGCTCCTTCCGCACCGAAGGGATGATCGTCGCGCCTTGCTCGATTCGAACGCTTTCGGCGATCACCCACTCCTTTGCCGATAATCTCCTGGTGCGCGCCGCCGACGTGGTGCTGAAAGAACGGAGGCGGCTCGTGGTAATGCCCCGCGAGGCGCCCCTGCACACTGGGCACTGCAAGCTGCTTTACGAGGCCTCGCTGTTGGGCATTATTGTTTTCCCGCCGATGCCCACATTCTACGGCCGGCCCCGCACGATCGATGACATGGTGGACACCACGATCGGGCGCGTGCTTGACCTGCTCGGGATCGATGCGGGCCTCGTCAAGCGCTGGACCGGCGTAGCCAACAAAAGCAAAAAATAGAATTCCCTCTGTTCTGGATCGGTGTTTCATGCCGGGTGATCCCCAGAGTCCTTGCCAACTAATATTTTTGTAGTATTGCAACTAGTAGCTGCCTTCTGTCTAATCACCCGAATTTCTTGGCTCGTTCCCCACGCGGGAACTTGTGGTCTCCGGTGCACAGTGTCGGGGTGTGCGAAGCAGGATTCAAGGTATTTGAAGTGCGTTACAAGACGGGGTGAGATCTTGCGAAGAGCTATCCTTCTCTTCCTGCTGTGCGTTGCGCCAAGCGGATTTGGCCAAAGTAATTATGCGGCATTGACCGGCACCGTCACCGATCCTCAACAGAGTCCGGTAGCCGGTGCTTCAGTGGTGCTCACTTCGAAAGAGACACTCGTGGAGCGCCGCGTCAGCACCAATTCGCAGGGCATCTACCAGATCACGGGCATCTTGCCCGGAGAATACGACCTCGCTGCGCAAGCGCAGGGATTTGCAAAGCTCATCCATCCGGTGCGCCTCGAAGTTAGCCAGCAACTCGAACTCAACCTCTCTCTGAAACTTGCCTCCACGTCCGACGCTGTCCAGGTCGATTCCACCGCCGTTGTGCTTCACACCGTCGACGCAAGCATCGGCGTAGTCATCGAGCCTGCGGCGGTAAACAATCTTCCGCTGAATGGCCGTATGCTCATTGATCTCGTGCTGACTGTTCCGGGCGCGCATATGAGCCATGGCGCTCAGGCCGGAGACATGAATCCGCTTTACTGGCGGCCAGGGCAGCGATCCGCGGTCAGCATTGGCGGCAACCGGCCCAACGCGAATTATTTCTTGCTGGACGGCACCACCAACACCGATCCGACGTTCAATACCATGAATCTCAGCCCTTCACCCGACGCGGTTCAGGAATTCAAGGTGCAAACCGGCAGCTATTCCGCCGAAATGGGAGGAGCGGGCGGGGGGCAAATCAACATCGTTACGCGCTCGGGAAGCAACGTGTTTCACGGCACCGCGTATGATTTTCTGCGCAACGGAGCGATGGATGCCTACACTTTCGGCGCGATGGGCTCCTCGAAGTTTCTCGTCCAAAACAATTTCGGCGCATCTTTGGGCGGTCCTTTCGTCCACAACAAGACTTTCTTCTTCTTCAACTATGAGGGCTATCGGCATTCACAAGCCGATTCCATGACCGAAACCGTTCCCACGCCCGATGAAATCGCCGGCAACTTTCAAAACAGCGGCGTCACGATCTACGACCCATACAATGTAACGACGCCCGGTCAGCCCGCCAGCCCAACGAGTCCACGCGCTGCTTTTTCCAATAACACTATTCCGACGCAGGACATCAGTCAGGCCGCCCAGCTCTTTCTTCTGAAGTACGTCCCTCAGCCAAACTTAACAGCGGGCTCGATGTCTTGCGGCGGCTCCATGATGGGCACACCGGGCGTGGTTGGCGCCGGCGTCGATTGCAACAACTATCTTGACGTTCGCGATGAACATCACACCAACGATCAGGGGACCGTTCGTATCGATCAGATTTTCTCCAGTAACAGCACGCTTTCGGCGCGCTTCTCCCTCAGCGCAGAGCATGGATTCATGCCCATTAACCTCCCGGGCTTCGGCACCGGCCACGATGATTTCGCGCAGCAGGGCGGCCTGGCCTGGAACCGGATCATTTCGCCAAGTCTGCTGAACATCGCCACCGTCACAATGTCGCGCCTGGCGATGAGCCACTTCACGCAAAGCGCCTACACCAACGACATCGTTTCGCAGCTCGGTATTTTGGGCATCGGATTTGGCGGCCCGGGAGCTTGGGGAGCTCCGTGGTTCAACGTGCAAGGTTATTCCGGCATGGGAGACACCTATGCGGCCACACCCATGCGCGCTTGGGATACCACGATCGAGGCTCGCGATTCTCTGAACTGGCAGCGGGGCCGTCATAGTCTCAAGTTCGGCGGCAGTTTCCGCAGCTACATCTGGCCCATGTGGGGCTTCTTTCAGAATCGCGGCTACTACCAGTTCACTCGCGGCTACACCACCAGAACGGGCACGAATGACGGCACCGGCTCAGCCCTCGCGAGTTTCTTGATGGGCCTGCCGGCGGTGCAACAGCGCCAGGCCGGCATTCCCCAGATGCAGCTCCGCGCTTGGGCGACAGATGGCTTCGTGCAGGATAGCTTTCAGCTCACGCGAACCACTACCATTGAAATGGGTCTCCGCTACGAATACGCCAGGCCGCTGCACGACATCTCGTACACCAACACAAACCTCACGTTCCAGAGTGGCACTCCACAGATCTTCATCGGCGGCCAGAATGGATATCCCGACGGACTCATGTACTCGAACAAACACAATTTCGCTCCGCGCTTCGGCATTTCCCATAACTTTGCTAACGCTGGCATAGTTCTGCACGGCGCCTACGGAATTTTCTTCACGCCCGTTGACTTGAATACCTGGTGCAACCAGCGGCATAACGTGCCTTTTGTCTTCCCGGAGACCCAGCAGTTTGACAATTTCAATCCCCCCGCCTCTTTGCTGAGCGCCGCACAGGCTCAGACGTCGCTCAACTTCAATCCCGCAGTCCTCGGCACGACTACGGTGAGCTTTACGGCCTTTGACCCGCACGCTCCCGCACAATATGTCCAGCAATGGAGTACTTCTGTCGAGAAGAGTCTCGACCGCGAGACCACTCTCGAAGTCGGCTATCTCGGGACGCGCGGCATTCATCTGCAGCGCGCCGACCTCATTAACAATGCGCCTCCAGGCCCCGGCCCTATCGGTCCAAGGCGCCCCCTCAAAATCCTCGAGTTCGTCAACAATTCCGTCTTGGCTCCCGGCGTCACCGTTTCTCCCACCCCTCCCGCCAGTTGTCCCGTAGGGGCAATCTGCACGCCGGTGAGCACCATCAATTTGCTCGCCAACTCGGCGCAGAGTTGGTACGACGCCGGTTACATCAACATGCGCCGCCGCTATGCGCATGGCCTCAGCCTGCTCGCGAACTACACCTTTGCCAAGAGCCTGAGCAATGCTCCAGACTTTCGTTCACCGATGTTCGAATCCTCGATTCCGCAGAACGACAGCAACCTCGCCGCGGAAAAAGGCCTGGCCTGCGACATCCGCCATCGCTTTGCTCTCAGCGCCGTTTACAACATTCCCGGCTACGGCGACTCCGGCCTGGCTCGCGCGCTCTCTCACAACTGGGCACTGTCCACTGTCTATCAGATTCAGACGGGCTTCCCGCTCACGATTTCTGTTTTCGGTGATACCGCAAACGCCGGCACGGTTCTGGGTGAAAACCCGATTCGGGCCAACCTCGCCGGCCGGCCCATTTTCGGCCCCGGCACGCAAACGGCCGCAGAATGGTTCAATCCGAAAGCATTTGCCGCGCCACCTGCGTTCACCTTCGGAAACGTGGGCCGCAACACGGTCATCGGCCCCGGCATGCAGACGCTGGATCTCGCCCTCGCTCGCGAATTTAGCCTTGTCGAGCGGATGAGGTTCCAGTTCCGCGCTGAATTCTTCAATGCCCTGAACAAGGTGAATCTCGGCACGCCGGATCGCTTCGTGAACACGCCGCAATTCGGCACCATCACGGAAGCCGCCACTCCGGGCCGCCAGATCCAGCTCAGCGCCCGCTTCTCTTTTTAGAAAGATAGCTTTGAGGATCAGCTCTAAGACAAAGTTTCCTGAAGCACTTCCCGCAGCAACTCCTGTTTTTGTGAGGTGAGTTTTTTGCCCTGCGCGGTGAGGTAAAAAACGTCGATGGCTTTGTGTCCTTCGGTATCGATCAGCGCGACTTCAATGTTGCATCCCAGCCTCGCCAGCGCCGAGCCGATCTCGTAGAGCAACCCCGGATGGTCCTGCGTGACGATTTCCAGCAGCGTGCAGTGGGCCGATGAGGAATCATCGAAGTTAATCCTTGTTTCGACCGTTACCTTCGGCGTCCGCCCGCGGCTGGCGCTCTCGCGGCCCTTTATCAGCGGTTCAAGCGCCGCCTTTCCGTTCACCACATCCTCGAGGCTCTTCCGGAACCGTCCGATTTCACTGGGATTCAGCTCCAATGTGCGGTGCAAATCCGTGAAGTGAAACGTATCCAAAATAATGCCCGCCGCGTTCCCAAAAGCATCCGCTTTGTTGATATTCATGCCCCAGCCCGCAAGCACCCCGGAAATCGTGGCGAACAGCGCGGGGCGGTCCGCTGTCAGCAGCGTCAGGGCGAAACTATGGCGCGTGGCGGCTACTTCGGCTTGCACCGGTTCTGTGCTCAGTTTGCGGTACAGCGCGAAATGCGAAGCAATCTCCGCGGCCGAGTGCACCGCGAGATAGCGTCGCGGGAAACCTTCGAGGAAACGCTCAATCTCTTCTGTGGTCGCCTCGCCGGCAAACCCCTGGATCCGTCCCAGCAGGGAGACTTCGTCGTGCGCGTGCAGTCGGTCGCGGTCCAGTGTCCGGCTGAAGTAATTCGATGTGGCCACAAAGAGCTGCCAAAGCATCTCTGCCTTCCACGGCGTTAATGCCTCCGGATTCACCGCGTGAATGTCGGCATAGGTGAGCAGGCACAATCGCTGGAGGCGCTCCTGAGTGGTGACCGACTCGGCAAATCCGGAAACGGTGGCAGGATCGAAGATGTCGCGGCGCTGCACGGTGGCGGACATGTCCAGGTGATGTTCAATGAGAAAGCGGATTTCCGCTTTCTCCTCCGGCGAAAGTTTCAAGCGCTGCGCGGCGCTGTCGAGCGCAGCAAGGCTGCCGGTGATGTGGTTTTCGACAGGCATGCCTTTGCCCACGTCGTGCAGCAGCATGGCAAGAATCAGCAAGTCGCGCCGTTCGGCAGTTTTCCAGAGCTGCGCGAAATGCGCTCCTCGCTCATCTGGGGGTTCCGCCAATTCCTGCAAGTGTTCGATGGTGCGCAGCGAGTGTTCGTCCACGGTGTAGCGGTGATAAAAATCACGCACCACCAAGGAATCGATCAACCCGAATTCCGGCAGAATTTCCGTCAGCAGTCCTAACCTCTGCATCGGGCGTAAAGCTAGGCCCGGATAATCCGACCCGAGGATTTCGCGCAGCTTATCCCAGCATAGCTCCGTGTTCTTGGGCGGGAGTTCCGGATGGGTCAGGATGTAGCCAATGCTGCGCTCAGCTTCGCGGCTTAGCGGAGCACCGCTGCGAGCCGCTTCGGCGAAAAGCGAGTAGGTGATCGCGCGGTCGGAGAGAGCAGGCAGATCCACGACTTCGAGCAGGCCATCGCGTACATGGAAATGCTTGCCGTCACCGGCTTCAACCCTTGCCGCACGGGCGGCGCTGAAAAACCGTTGGCGGAGGGTCAGGGGTACGGGCGCTCTTTGTTCGAGGTAGCGAAGCAGTTGGCGGTTCAGCGTCCGCGCGTGTCGAAAATATTGCCGCATCCAATCTGAAGCGGTTCTGGCCCTCCCGTCGCCGATGCCCAGGGCGCGCTGGGCAGCCGCAGCCTGCAGCTCATACGTCAGCGTGTTGTCGTTGCGTCCGTTGCTGTAGTGCAGAAAACATCGGATCGCGCTCAGAAAGTCCACCGCGGAAGCGGAAAGCTCTTCTTCGGCGGCCGTCGTATTTCGACTCCCCTTTTTCTCGTCCGCGAGTTGCCGCAGCCAGATCGTGGCTTGACAATCCCGCATCCCGCCTGGGGATTCTTTTACATTGGGCTCGAGGTGAAAAATCGTGTTTCCGTAGCGCGTCAAACGTTCCCTCGTGAGCCGGTGCAATTGCGCTAACAAAAACGGTCGCGCCTGCTTCTCCGAAGCGGGGAGTATCTTCGTATCCAGCTTTTCGAAGAGGGCGGAATCCCCTGCCAGCAACCTGCGATCCAGCAGCGCCAGATGGAATTCGGCGTTGTCCTCTTCGATGCGTTTACACTCTTCCAACGTGCGTCCTGCCGAGCTGACGCGGAACCCAAGATCCCACAAAGTCCGGGAAAACTCGGAGATCAGCGGCCGGGATTCCTGCTCCGCCCGATCACTTCCGAACAAAAACAAAATGTCCAGATCGGAGTACGGGAAAAGCATCTGCCGCCCGTAACCGCCGAGCGCGAGCAGGCAAAGTCCCTGTGCTTCGTGGCCGTGAACGCGCAGAACTTCGCCGAAAATCTGCCGGACGTTTCCGTCCGCCAGTTCGCAGAGTGCTTTCAGCGTTTCCCGCGCGCTCGTGCCTCCTTCAAACTGTTGCCGGATGCGTTGGCGTTCAGCGTCGGCTTGTGGCCCGAGCACGGATAAGGGCGTGGGGGAGCCTTCCATGTTTTTTGAGGGTGGGATGCCTGAATCAAATCCCGGTCGCGCGGCGGTTGTCACTTCGTACGCCTCGCCGTCACGATATCCGCTGCCCGGTGGCCAAGAGCGAAAAACTAGAGAGCGTTTTCATCGCGCTCCTCATTGCGAATCCGGATGGCTTCCTCAACCCTGGACAGGAATATCTTACCGTCACCAATCTTTCCTGTCTTGGCGGTCTTCAAGATTGTGTCCACCACGCGGTTGACCAGTTTGTCCGGCAGCACCATCTCCAATTTAACCTTCGGCAGCAGGTCTACGGTGTATTCGCGGCCGCGGTAGACTTCCGTGTGGCCCTTCTGGCGGCCGTGGCCGCGCACTTCCGTCACCGTCATGCCCTCGACGCCGATTTCGCGCAGCGCATCCTTTACGGATTCAAACCGCGAGGGCTGAATGATTGCCTCAAGTTTCATCATGGATGTTTCCGCTCCGCCCCGTGCTTGCCATTCTGTTACCGGCTAGCTGATGTGTAGGGGCGCGCTTTAGCGCGTCCCCCGTTGCCCTCTCACGTTTCAAGGTTGTACGCCTCTTCGCCGTGTTGCGTAATGTCCAATCCTTCCACTTCGTGCTCTTCCGGCACGCGCAGCCCGATCAGCACATCCACAATCTTCAGCAGCACAAGGGTCCCCACCAGCGCGAGGACCCATGCGATCAGGATGCCCACAAGCTGGTTGCCCACTTGCCCCCAATGGCCGTCGATCCCTCCCACCGCTTTCCCCGCGCCAAAAATAGGGTTGATCAACTGCTGCGCAAATACGCCGGTGAGCAGCGCTCCAATCGTTCCGCCCGCGCCGTGCACCCCAAAGGCGTCCAGCGCGTCATCATAACCAAACAGGCTTTTCACTTTGGTGACCATCCCGAAGCACAACACCCCGGCAACAGCTCCGATCACGAGTGCGGGAATAGGCGCCACAAATCCCGCCGCAGGGGTGATCGCGACAAGTCCGGCCACGGCGCCGGATATCGCCCCTAGCGCGCTGGCCCGCCCATTCTTCAGCCATTCTGCCGCACTCCAGCCCAGTGCCGCTGCTGCCGCCCCGAAGTGCGTGGCCACGAACGCGCTCGTTGCCAGCGCATTCGACGCCAGCGCGCTTCCCGCGTTGAAACCGAACCATCCTACCCACAGCAAGCAAGCGCCGATGAAGCTCAGCACCAGGCTGTGCGGGGGCATCGGCTGCTTCGGATACCCTGTTCGTTTTCCAAGATACAGCGCGCACACCAGCGCCGAAACGCCCGAGGAAATATGCACCACCGTCCCGCCCGCAAAGTCCAGCGTCGGAAATCTTCCTCCGAGCGCGGCGTTCAGCAAGCCTCCCTTGCCCCACACCATATGCGCTAGCGGCGCATACACCACCAGGAACCACAGCAACATGAACAGTACCGTTCCGCTGAATTTCATCCGCTCGGCAGTCGCGCCGGTAATCAGCGCGGGCGTAATGATGGCGAACATCAACTGATAGATCATGAAGGTCATCTGCGGAATGGTGCCCGCGTAATCCGGATTGGGCTCGGCGCCCACCCCGCGCAAGAACGCGTGTTCGAATCCGCCAATCACCGATCCCGTGTCAAAGCGGTCACCAATCACCATTCCGTGACCGAAGCACAAGCTGTACCCCACCAGCGCCCACATCACCGTAATCAGCGCCATTAACGCAAAGCTCTGCATCATGATCGCCAGCGTGTTTTTCCGTCGCACCAGCCCGCCATAGAAAAGCGCCAGCCCCGGCCCCGTCATCATCAGCACCAGCGCGGCGCTGACCAACATCCAGGCGTTATCCGCCGACGATTGCGCCGCAGTGACGCGTTGCTCGAGCTGAGCCAATTTCTCGTTCGCGGCTTTTGAGGAACCGGACGTTGCTGAAGCAGATGTTGCGGCGGGGGCGGGCGTTTGCGGTGCGGCGAGGGGAACTACGGCGAGCAGCATGGTCCCGAGTACCAGGACAAGTCTGCATCTACACTTCCACCCTGCGCACTTCATAGAGTTGTCCGCTCCGCTGGCTTTGGATTCAATTGCTGGAGACCCGCCACTTTTTCGCACAGGATTATACGCGTCTCCGCCGCCCATCGCAGTTTGAAATATTCATCGTGCAGATTGATTTTTCTGATGCCTGCTCTTGCCCCGCGTCCAACCGGTCGCCATGAATTCCACGGACGCTTTTCCTTGAAGCTTCCGGCTACCAGCGTATAATGCTCGTCCAGCCCTGCTTTCCATGGCCCCAACGAAAGAGCAGGCAGAGCCCGTCTCATGAGCGAACACCCGCCCACGGAGATCAACTCCCGCAAATCCGGCGGAGTCACCATTGTGGACGTTCACGGCCGGCTGACCATTGGCGAACCCAGCGAACATTTCCACAATGTCTTGCAGTCCCTCATAAAGGCGGGGTCCCACAAGGTGGTCGTCGTCCTCGATGGCGCTCCTCAGATTGACAGCTCCGGCCTTTCCACGCTGGTTCGCGTTTCCATTCAGCTTGCGCGCGAAGGGGGCACGCTGCGGCTCGTCTGCGGACCCGGCCGAGTCCACGATGCCCTCGCCGTCACCCGCCTTCTCGAAGCCATCCCTACCTTCGAATCCGAATCCGCCGCCCTCGCCAACTTTGCCTGAATCCTTTTTGAAGATCGACTTACGTCTCTTGAAATCAGGGTTAGTGAAAGATAATGTGTGGGCATGCTGAGATGCTTCTTTCCACGTTTCCTAACCTTTTGTCTATTCCTTTCCCTCGCAGTTTGCCTAGGGGCTGACACTAAGGAAGCAACCATCGACGAAGTTGCCGACCGTCTTGCTCAGCAGGTTAAGAAAACTGAAAAGAAGCACTTCTTCCCCAAAATCCTAGTAATTGATTTTCCTTCGCGGCCGGGAGGAATTAAGGCCCTCGGAGAATATATCGCAGACCAGCTTTCCAACGCTCTTGCGCAGAAACTAGGCCCTGCTGCGGTCATCGACCGAAAAAACCTTCACAGCTATCTTCAAACCGGTGGAATCTCTCCCTTTGATTTGGCGGATCGCGAAATCGCAAGCTGGATCGCCGGCAAGGTTGGCGCCAATGCGATTGTCTTTGGCAGCGTAACTCCCTCGGAAGAGAAGCTCACCCTTACGACAGATCTCATTAGAATCGGGGACGAGAAGCAGATTGGCTCCTCAAAGGGCAACCTTCCTGCTAACGATCAACTAAAGGAGATGGTCTCCAAGCCTCTCGATTGGCCTGCTTCTCCTGACGTCGTTGTGTCATGCCTCTCTGGGTCGCGCGAAGAAATGGCAGACTCCTTTAAGGCTGCGGGCTTGAGCATGCCGACTTGCATTCATTGTCCGAACCCAGAGTACACGGACGAGGCGCGTGCAGCGAAGTTTAACGGCGCAGTGAAGTTTGACGTCGTAGTCAACGAACAGGGAAGGGCAAAGCGGATTGCCGTCGTGAAGGGTGATAGTCATGGCCTCACAGCTCGGGCGCTGCAGGCCATTAAGAAGTGGCAGTTCAAACCCGCGATGAAAGAGGGCAAACCTGTGACTGTTTGTGTCCTTATAGAAGTGGCTTTCAAAATCTTCTGACGGATTGCGAGCCCAGTAAAGACGGTGGTCTCAATGGGTCGACGCAACACTAGGCCGAAGTCCCCTTGCAGGGGCCTCAATAGCTAAGAGTTGTTCGCGAGCGTCGATTCAAACGGAACACCATCCTGGCCAGGGTCTTATTGAGTATAGCCGGACAAAGCAGTTCTCCATGGGGAAGTGCCGTCGGATCAACTGACTAGATGGTGTTGCATGGACCGATTGAGCTCGCAACTCCTTTCAATTCCGCAAGGATTTCTCCGTAGGGTTTCACTTACCACTTAAGACTTAGAACTTACTA
>Ga0209802_1001880_pt1 | contig 15022 bp, 12 predicted proteins | sample GraSoiAngelo_129_FD_185886 | JGI IMG/M metagenome (GOLD analysis project Ga0209802, IMG submission 185886) | Grasslands soil microbial communities from the Angelo Coastal Reserve, California, USA - 14_0927_12_40cm (SPAdes) (version 2) | ecosystem: Environmental > Terrestrial > Soil > Grasslands ... | reverse complement strand
TTACGCCGAGGGAACCGGCGTGTTCGGCAGTCAAATTTTGGCTCCAGGCGATCACTTCCATCTGAAAGGCACGGCCAACCCTGGCGACTTCACTGCCCAGCTTGCCCAAGCCCACTATGCCGAGAATCTTGCCATTCAGGCCCACACCGACCGTGGTCTGCCAGCCTCCATTGCGCATCTGTTGGGCCTCTTGCGGGATATGACGCGCTAGAGCAAGGATCAGTCCCCAGGTGAGCTCGGCCGTCGGAGGGGTAAGCATGCCCGTGCCGCTGACCACAATTCCGAGTTCGGCGGCTGCCTTGGCGTCAATGGCTACATTGCGCATTCCTGTGGTGACCAGGAGTTTGAGTTTCGGCAGACGTTCGAGAAGTGAGCGCGGAAAATGCGTTCGCTCCCGCATGGCGACGATCACTTCAAAATCACCCAGGCGTTTCGCCAGGGTATCTTCGCCCGATAGCCTTTCGTGAAACGCCTGGACCGTGACCTCCGGGCCAAGACTCTTCCAATCGGCCAGCGAAAGAGCTACACGCTGATAATCGTCAAGAATGGCCACTCGCGTCATCACTCAAGGCCTCAGCACTGCCCGCATTCGCCGCGCGCTTACGGGCATCCCGCATCGGCAAACGACGGAATTATGCTACAAACGCTGAGCCGAAATGTCTGCTACCACTGTTTTGCCGGATGTGGGACAGCGCGCGACGCGGCTCATCGCTCGCCGCCTGCTGCCATTTCTTTTTGTACTTTACGTAATTGCCTTTCTGGATCGGGTCAACGTGGGTTATGCGGGCCTGGAGATGTCGCGTGACCTGAACTTCAGCGATCGCGTCTTTGGTCTGGGCGCCGGCATTTTCTCCATCGGCTACTTTCTGTTTGAAATACCGGGCGCGCTGATCGTGGAGCGCTGGAGCGCACGCAAGTGGATTGCGCGGATCCTGGTGACTTGGGGATTGGTTACCATTCTGATGGCGGGGGTGCACACACCACGCCAATTCTATCTGGCTCGATTCCTGCTGGGAGTCGCGGAAGCAGGCTTTTTCCCGGGCATCGTCGTCTATCTCACCCATTGGTTCCGCAACGAAGACCGCGCCAAAGCGGGGGCTATCTTTATGGCTGCGATCCCTATGTCCAGCATCATCGGAGCGCCCCTGGCCGGATGGATTCTGAGCCAACATTGGGCGGGCATTGCCGGCTGGAGATGGCTGTTCGTGGTCGAGGGATTTCCGGCAATCTTATTCGGGATTCTCACGCTTATTTATCTGACCGACTGGCCGCCGCAGGCGCACTGGCTCGCGCCAGATGAACGCGCCTGGATCCAGTCAGAACTCGAGCGCGAGAAAGCCGCGAAATCAAGGGTTCGCGCCTGGACCATAGGGCAAGCCATGCGCAGCCGCCAAGTCATTCTGCTCACGCTGGTTTATTTCTTCGCCATTATCGGAATCTATGGTTTCGTGATCTGGTTTCCAACGATCGTGCAGCGCGCCACGAGCCTGCCAAACATGGCCGTGACTCTGCTTTCCGCCTTACCCTATGTGGCCGGTCTGGCCGCTATGATTTGGAACGGATGGCACTCCGACCGAACCGCCGAAAGGCGCTGGCACACCGCCTTTCCGCTGTTTCTTGGTGCGGGATGCCTGGCCGTGGCCATTCGTTCGAGCGCTCATCTGCCCTTGGCCTTTCTGTGCATGGTTATCGTCGGAGCGTGCACCACGGCGTTCATGCCCAGCTTCTGGGCCTTGCCCACGGCGATCCTCACCGAGTCCGCTGCCGCCGCGTCGATTGGATTGATCAATTCTGTTGCTAACCTCGGGGGGTTCGCCGGCCCCTTTTTTATCGGTTATCTGCGGACGCGGACAAACTCGTTTACGCCAGGACTGGTATTTCTTCTGGTTTGCATGGTCCTGTCAGGGCTGCTGGCCCTGCTGCTTCACATTCCCGCCGCGGGTGATTGAGGGCATCCGTTTTCACGGAAGCAGGGCAGTTTCCGGAATGGGCGGCATGGCCCCGGGAAAATCAGCGCGCCGATCGAAGCAATGCCGGAAGAGGCTGTGGCGCGGTGTACGTGGCCACAAGATCGCGATCCGGCGGCTCGACCAGAAGGCGGGGGTGAAGCGCCGCATGTTGTGGCTCATACTTCAGGATCGGAGAGACGAAAACAGGGGTTAGGCCCTTTTCAACGTAACCCAGCTTCCGGGCCGCGGCTTCGGAGAGATCGAGAACGCGATGCAGACGCAGGTTGGGGCCACGATCGGTCACGGTAACGGTAACCGACCGACCGTTTTCCAGATTGACCACGTGAAGCACAGTACCCAGGGGCACATACCAATAGGCCGCGGTTAGCTTGCGGCGGTCAAACTTCTTTCCATTCGCCATCGGCCGGCCCTGATGCTGTATTCCGTACCAGGAGGCGATTCCTACGGAGTGAGACTTGGTGTTACCCGTAAAGCGCTTGCTCAAGGATGCCGCAGAAATCATGGAAACCGACAGCAGGCTTGCTGCGAGAATTGTTACCGCCATTCGTAGCTTGGTCTGCACGTTTATCCTCCAAACTCCTAACTTCCCTCGGCAGCGGATTGGGCTGCCTTCACGCCGGCTCCTCCTTTAGCCTTTCGATTTGCCTTTCTCAGACTCTGGGCAGCTCTTTTAGGTAAACTTCTTTAACTCCCAAGCAATTAACTATTTAGCTGAAATCCCTGTTTCGTGAGCTCGCCGGAACCTTAAACCTCTGGGCTTCCTCTTACGACCTGCGAGCCCCTCCGATGGGAAATAATTTACCCTTTCGCCCGCAGGACCGGCTATGGCCGGAAAGCTTCATTTTCGTGAGTACGGGTGTACTAGTAGCGGATACGTCTGGAGAGATTGTATCTTACTGAAATAAAAAGAGCTAGTAATAGAAAATGCCTTTGGCAATCTGGGCCGGTCTCGGGAGGCAGACGCAACCCCTCATCTTTTCAATGGCTTGAAATTAAACTAACTGATAAAGAAGGCCTTACCTCTACAGCGGGCGGGGCTGACTGACCTTAGCCTCCAGAAGCCCGGTCCAGTGGGAAAGACAGCTCAGCGAAGGCTCATGGGTGCGTTCCAACTCGATCGGCGTCATGGATATGTGCCCGGCAAAAACAGCGGCATAATCGCTTTCGGGATCAGGCGGCTCGGCGACCGGTTCCTCGGTAAGCCAGTAATAGATTCGACCACGCGGATCTGCGCCTTCTTGGAGCACTGTTCGTGTCAACTTGCCGGACTGGCGCGTCAACCGTACGCCGCCGTTCCACTCGAGCGGCACATTGACGTTCAGCAATACGCCCGAAGGCAGCCCCTCTTGCAAGATAAGGTCCGCGAGCCGCCTCGCAAAACGCGCGGCATGGTCATAGATAAATCCGTTGCCGCGGTGCGCCAAGGAGATCGCGATGGCCGGAACGTGGTTGATAACCGCCTCCGTGGCCGCGCCCACTGTGCCGGAATAGAACACGTTCTCGCCCAAATTTGGGCCTTTGTTGATCCCGGAGATCACCAGATCCGGGGGCTTCGGGAATAGCCGATGCAGCGCCACCATCATGGCGTCAGCCGGCGTTCCCTCGATGGCCCATTCGCGTTCGGCTATTTGCTCACAGAAGATGGGGTGGCGCACGGTGAGCGATTGAGCCGCGGCGCTCCGTTCCTGGCTAGGCGCTACGACGCTAACGGTGGCCAACCCCTCGAGGCCTTTGAGCAATGCCCGCAGACCCGCGGCATGGATTCCATCGTCATTTGTTACCAGGATATCAGGCACGTTGCTCGTGGAGGGCTGGCAGAGTTGAAAGTACTGGCTTGGCGCCAATCATTCGACTGCTCTTCTGTGCAAAATGGTCGGGACGACTGGATTTGAACCAGCGACCTCACGCACCCCAAGCGTGCGCGCTACCAGGCTGCGCCACGTCCCGACCGGCGGAATAAGCGCTTGTCTTCACCCGTTGGCGAGGCCGAAAATGCGCTTTTGAGCCTATCACTCGGTTTCCAGCAGCGTCAAGAAAGTGCGCAGCGAATCCCGCAGGTCAAGCAGCACTTTGCGGCTGATATTCGGAGGGGTATCGATCCGAGGCGCCGGAACGCGCTTCGCTTCGCTGGCGCCGGACGCCGACTGCGCCGGCCCTTCGTGGATGTCGCGCAGGTGGCGGCGCGCGCCGGCGATGGTAAAGCCTTCGTCATACAAGAGCCGCTTGATCAAAAGCACCGTATCGACGTCTTTTCGCCGATAGAGCCGGTGTCCCTTCGGGCTTTTCACCGGCTGCAACATGGGGAATTCTGTTTCCCAGTAGCGCAGGACAAACGGCTTCGTATCGGTGAGGCGGCTGACTTCGCCGATGCGAAATAGATTTTTATCTGCAGCGATTTCCTGATGGCCGTTCGCGGGCATTACGGCCCTATCCTATGCCGATTTGCACGCAAGTCAATCGGCTCTGCGTCGCTTTTGCGCGGGACGTTCCCGATCATCACGTGCGCGCTCCCGAAAACGCTGAATGAAACGAATGGGCGATCCGAAGAAATCGAAATGCTCGCGCAAGCGGTTTTCGAGGAAGCGCTCATAGCTGAAATGCAGCCGCTGACGCTGGTTGGTGAAGAGGATAAAAGTCGGCGGCGAAACCGCCGATTGCGTCATGTAGTAGATTTTCACGCGGCGGGCCGCGGGCGAAGTTCCACGCGCCAGGTCCACACTTGCCAGCCAGCGATTCAGTTCGGCAGTGGAGATTCGCCGCTTCCGTGCTTCAGCGACGTGATCGATGAGGCCGTAGAGTTTTTCGACGTGTTCGCCGGTCAGCGCGGAGACAAAAATGATTGGCGCATAGGGCAGAAACTTAAGCCTCTCGCGCACGAGGATTTCGTAGTTGGCGGCTAATTGCTTTGGATCTGCCGAGAACTGCTTCGCATTTCGACTTCGTTCCTCTTGTGGCGGCTTGCCGCGCTGCTTCCGCGCCTCCTGAGCGGCCTCCTGAGCTTTTTCGAGCGCCAGATCCCACTTATTCATGACCACGATTACGGAGCGACCCGACTGCTGGGCGTAGCCGGCGATGGTTGCGTCACCCGCGGTAACACCGATGGCCGCGTCAGCCACCAATAGAGCCAGGTCCGCGCGTTCCAGATGCTTGCGGGCCATGATTACACTCAGCTTCTCAGCGATCAGCTCAGTTTTACCTTTGCGCCGAATGCCTGCCGTATCGATAAAGCGATAGCCTTTCTGGCTGCGGAGCACGACCGTGTCCACGGCATCTCGGGTGGTTCCGGGTTCGGCAGAGACAATGGAGCGCTCCGCGCCGGCCAATTGATTCAGCAAAGTCGACTTTCCGACGTTCGGCCGGCCGATGATGGCCACCTGCACTTCCGTTGTTTCCGGAGCACCGCCGTCGGCTTCGGCTGGCGTTGGAAAATCGCGCGTCAATGCATCGAGGAGATTGTCCACGCCTAACCCGTGCTCGGCGGAGAGAGGAAATATCTCCGCGCCAATTTCGTAAAACTGCGCCGCAAGATCCTCTTGCCGCTGCGTGTCCACTTTGTTGACGGCGACGACGAAGGGCTTGCCCGTTCGCCGCAAATTCCGGGTTAGCTCCAAATCGAGCGGAGTGGCACCGGCACGAGCGTCGACCACGAGCACGAGCGCGGTTGCGTCGGCTATCGCGGCTTGCGCTTGCTTGAAAATCTCGCGGGGGATGGCAGCGCGGTCGTCGGGCAGCAGACCGCCGGTATCGACCACCTCGAATTGGCGCCCGCGCCAGGCGGCAGTGCCGTAAATCCGATCGCGAGTGATTCCCGGCTCGTCCGTGACGATCGACCGGCGGGTTCCGGTGAGCCGATTGAAGAGCGTCGACTTCCCTACGTTGGGGCGCCCAACGATCACGATGGATGGCAGTTTTGGATTCATGCGTCTGTGTTTCTCTGGCTGCCCTTGGCCCAGCTTATCCTATAAGATGTCCACGGCATACGATGTCCACGGCACGCATCAACCAGGCAGAAAGGGAGCACCTGCGCTTCAAGGAGCGGCTGCTCGAAATTCGTCGCGGCTTTGAACCGGCCTTCTGGGTGGCGAACCTCACCGAGCTTTTTGAACGAGTGGCCTACTACGGACAAGCTGCCGTCTTGGCCATTTTCCTGCACGAATCTCTTCACCTCTCGACGGAGCAAACCGGAACGCTCATGGGAGTGTTTGGATTCGCGGTGTGGTTTCTGCCGATCCTGGGTGGCAGCCTGGCAGATCGCTTTGGCTTTCGGAAATCGCTAGCGTTGGCCTATCTGACCCTGGCAATCGGATACTTTCTGATGGGCTCTCTGACGGCGGGTTGGATGGCTCCCCTGAGGCAGGCGCTTCCGCTCTTCTGGGTCGTGCTGCTGGTGCTGATGATCCCGGCGCTGGGCCCGTCGGTTGTGAAGCCGGTCGTCGCCGGGACGACTGCGCGCGCATCGAGCGAATCCGTGCGCTCCATTGGATATTCCATTTACTACACACTGGTCAATATCGGCGGAACGCTCGGCCCTGTTGTCGCTTTTCTCGTTCGCAGGTCGCTGGGGATCGAAAATGTATTTCGCGTATCGGCGCTTTTCGTGTTCCTGATGTTCTTTGCCACGCTGGTTTTTTACAAAGAGCCGGGCCGCTCCAGTGAGCGAACGGTTCCTACGATGATTGCAGCGCTGCGAAACATGCTGGTGGTTCTGTCAAACCTGCCGTTCGTGGTTTTTCTGCTGATTTTCTCGGGCTTCTGGATCATTTTTTGGCAGGAATTCATCGCCCTGCCGCTTTTTATCCGCGGATACGTCGACCCCAACGCCAAGATCGATCTCTTGCTATCGGTTGATCCAGCCACGGTAATCCTCTTTCAAATAGTGGTGAGTTATCTCACGCGCAGGATCCCAACTTTCACCGCCATGACGGTCGGCATTCTGATCTCCAGCTTTTCATGGCTGATCCTGCTGCTGCATGCAAGCACAGCGTTCGTGATCGCGGCGCTTTTCGTGCTGGCGCTTGGCGAAATCACGCAATCGCCTCGATATTACGAATACATCTCGCGCCTGGCGCCGCCCGGACAACAGGGCACTTATATGGGGTACGCCTTTCTTCCCATTGCCATTGGCTATCTGATCGGCGGCAAGCTGGGGGGATATCTGGTGCACTATTTTGGTGATGTACTGCATCGCCCCGAGCAAATGTGGTGGGTGGTTTCCGCGATAGGATTCGCGACGACGTTGCTGATGTGGATTTACAATATAGTGTTTAAACCCGTTGCGGCTGCGGATTCGTCGCCGGCCGATTAGCATTCAGAGGGAACCTTGAAACCTTGTAGGAAAGGGGGTCTATCAAAGGACGGCGGCGCAGCAAGCATGTTGCTGGCGGCGCTGATCGCCATCATGCTTTCGCCAACCGCCGCATCTGCCCAGGCCTCGCAAAATAGCTCGATTCGAAAATCAGCCGCTTCCGCCTCCGAGGCCCAACAGAACGTTTCGGGCAAAGACCTCTTTCAACAGCACTGCGCCTCCTGCCACTTCACGGAAACCACAGCTCAGAAGATCGGGCCCGGACTGCAAGGCCTATATCCGCGGCTCTCGTTTTCTGACGGAAAGAAGGTGACCGACGCCAGCCTGACCAAGTGGATCGAAGCCGGAGGCAAGAACATGCCCGGTTTCAAGGAGACCATGAAGCCTGAGCAGGTTCGTGCGCTGATTTCCTACATCAAGACCCTATAGCGGCTGAGCTCCCGAACTTACACTTGCGTCGCTTTCGACACGCCCAGCGAATCGATCGCCTCGCGCGTAGTGGTCATTCTGGCTCCCAGGGAGTTCATCTCAGCCAGCGCGCTTTTTCCGTCTTCTGCTTTCAAGCTCTTGATGGCGTCTTCCACCAGGGAGGCGCGCCGTCCGCGCTCGAGCAAGCCTTTTGCGACGCAGCGCACACAGTATTCGGTGACCACTCCAAAAACGACGAACTCGGCATCAGCATCGGTGAATGTTTTCAGCCGCTCGATCACGGTTTCCGTGAGGGGATTATCGAAGACGTCGAGGGTCTGCTTTTCGAGAATGACCTGCTGGTAGGGCGACAAATCCTTCGGAACGGTGGCCTCCCGCCGGTTCGGCAGGATCAGAAATCTCTGCGCGATCGTCTCGGGAATGATCTCCGCTCCGGAAGTGCCGCGCACGCAGTGCGGCGGAAATCGCTGAAACTCCGGATCATCCGGCGCATGCACGCAAGCGTCGGAAACAAGGAAAACGCGATCCTTACGGGCCTGATCGGTAAGCCGCTTCAAGCTTGGGATCAGCTTTTCGGCACCGGGAACATAAAGTTTGCCGCCCGGCAGCATGAAATCGGCTTGGGTGTCGACGTCCCAAAAAATGACCCGGCGGGAAACCACGGCGGAACTCCTAAGATCGCGAGACCGTCCGAGCGATGCGCTCCCGAACCTCTTCGAGCAGCGCTTCCAGCCGCGCGCTGTGCCGCACGTCGTAAGCGGCATCAGAAACCGCCAACGCGCGAACTGCGGCAGGCAAACGCTCAATCTGTGATTGACAGCGCCTCTGCAGTTCCGCTAAAGGCGCGACCGGACTCGCGCGTTTTCCTGCACGCATTACCGGCACGAGCAAAGGCTCGCCGGGCATGTGCTCTTCCTCGAGAGCAATCACGTCGCCCGCGTAATTGCCTCGATCGGTTTTGCGGTAGACCTGCTTGCGGCCAGGATAAGTTACCTTGGCCGCACTGAATTTCGCCGCTTCCAGCACTTCGCCGCGCCGTTCTAGCTCGACCAACTTATAAAGAACGCCAAGCGATGGCGCGTCTGAGGACGTGGAGAGCGAAGTGCCCACGCCAAACGTGTCCACACGGGCTCCGGCCTCCAGCAGAGACGCAATCCGTTCCTCATCGAGGTCGCCGGACATGAAAATCTCCACGTCGCCCCACTCCGCTTCATCCAGCTTCTTGCGCACCCAGATGCTGTCCGCAGCCAGATCGCCGCTATCCAGCCGCACACCGCGAGGTTTGCGCCCGATGGCAATCACCTTTTCGAGGGCGGCGCGTACATCATACGTGTCCAGCAGCAACACCGAATGGCACGGGAAAATATTCATGAACTGAGCAAAGGCATCCTCTTCCCGGTCATGGGCCATGATCCAGGAATGGGCCTGCGTGCCGTAGGTGGGAACGCCAAATAACTCACCGGCGCGCACGTTGGATGTTCCCATGCACCCGCCAATATAGGCCGCGCGCGCAGCCAATACACCGGATTCGATTCCGTGGGCCCGGCGAGCGCCGAACTCGACTACCGGCCGCCCGGCTGCGGCTTTGGCTACACGCGCCGCCTTCGAGGCGATCATGGTCTGGAAACTGATCGTGGCGAGCAGCGCCGTTTCCATTATCTGCGCTTCGGCGATCGGGGCGGTGATGCGCAGGAGCGGCTCGCCTGGAAAACAAACCGTGCCTTCCGGCAACGCCCATACGTCGCCGGAGAACTGAAAAGCCGCCAGATAATCAAAAAATTTCGCGCTGATGCGGGCGAAAGCGGGATGCTGGCGAAGGTATGCAATATCCCCCGAACTGAAGCGAACCGTCTCCAGAAACTCCAGGGCCTGCTCCAAGCCGGCTGCAACAAGAAAATTCCGCCTGGGAGGCAGGCTCCGGACAAAAAGCTCAAAGGTGGCGCGGGCCTCGAAGTGCGTTTCGAGGTACCCGGCCGCCATGGTCAATTCATATAAATCGGCCAGCAGGCCGGAGGGAACCGGAGTGTTCGGCATAATGTCTTCCCAACCATTATGCCACTGATCGTTGCGGCTGCGCCCCAGGCAGAACCGCCCTGGAGAGATACCGGCCAAATAGCAGATGCACGATGGTCAGGCGGCCAAAGTCAGACGACTCCGGCCGCCACAGTGATCAGGTTGAATTACCCGATCGCGATTCGACCGGGAAGAGCACAAGTCTCGAGACTACGAGCCCAGAATCGCGTCCTTGAAGGCCTTCGCCGCCCGCAACCGCACGACGGTCTTCGCTTTGATCTTGATCGGCTCACCGGTCTGCGGGTTGCGGCCCATGCGCGCTTTACGATGGGCTTTCACGGCACGCCCCAGGTTTGGAATTACGAATTTGCCCGCGCCGCCTTTGCACTCCTTGACCGCCAACTTGAAGAGTTCGTCAAAAAATGTACTAACCGTCTTCTTCGGCATCTCGCACTTCTCCGCCAGATGGCCCACAATCTTGGACTTGCTCATCGGCTTTGCCATCTCGATCTTCTCCCCTCCTCTAGCGTTTGTTTCATTCGAGCCTTCGTGGAGGCCCGAACCAGGGCCGCGCACGCGCGACACTATAAAGAGAGTCCTGGCGCAACGCAAGAGAAAATGCAAAAAAGCCGCAGAAAATTGACATTTCGTGAAGAGCCTTTGGCACTCCGCGTTTTCATCAGAGCCGTTCCGGCACAGTTGGCAAGGCTGAGCGGTCCTGCTATCCTGCCTATTTCTGCGAACTCGGACGTATTTCTCAGAGTTTGCCTAATCCCTGATAGAAATTGGCGATGGCCTTGATGCCCCCGAAATAGTTCTCGAGCAAAATGTGCTCGTCAGGGGCGTGGGCATTTTCATCGGGCAACCCGAATCCCAATAACAGGCAGGGCACCTTGAAGGTGTCGTACATCTGGGTCACAAACGGAATGGATCCGCCCTCGCGGATAAAAACCGCGCGCCTGCCGAATCCTGTTTCCAGAGCCCGGTGCGCTACCTCAAAAAAGGGGTGGGTGTAGGGCGCTACCCAGGGTTTGCCCGTGCTCAAAACCTGGAAATCACAGGTAACCTGCTTGGGAACCAGCTTGCGTATGTGGCGTTCCACGCGTCGCGCAATTTTGAGAGGGTCCTGGTTGGGCACCAGCCGCGTGGAAAACTTGGCATGCGCCTTCGAGGGTATGACGGTCTTTGCGCCTTCGCCGATGTACCCTCCCCATATTCCATTGAGCTCCAGCGTGGGACGACACCAAAGCCGTTCCACCACGGTGTAGCCCTTTTCGCCGCAGAGCGCAGGCGCTCCCACCGTCTTTCGGAACTCCTTCTCCTTGAAGGGAAGTTTATTGAGCGCTTTGCGTTCCCTGCGGGAAACGGCGGCCACATCGTCGTAAAAACCGGGTACGGTGACGCGGAAATTCTTATCGTGGAGCTTGGCAAAAAGCTCTGTCAGTATGGTGAGCGGATTCGGTACCGCGCCGCCGAATACTCCCGAATGCAAGTCCTGCGCGGGGCCGGTTACATTGATTTGATAGTAGTTTAGTCCCCTCAATCCGTACGTAATCGAGGGCACTCCGGGCGCCAGCATGGAGGTATCGGAAACGACCAAGGCATCGGCCTTAAGCCTTAACTTGTTCCGATTTACATAATCCCAGAGGTTTTCGCTGCCAACTTCTTCTTCTCCTTCGATGATCACCTTGAGGTTGATCGGCAGCGTTCCCATCGTCTGTTTTAAAGCATCGAGCGCGCGAAGATGAATGTGCACCTGGCCTTTGTCGTCTGCGGTTCCACGGCCATAGAGACTGCCGTCGCGGACGGTCGGCTCAAATGCGGGCGAAGTCCACAACTCCAGGGGCTCGGGCGGCTGCACGTCGTAGTGCCCGTAAAAAAGAACGGTAGGCTTGCCGGGTGCTTGCAGGGATTGGCCGTAAACCAGGGGATGCATCTTCGTGGGCACGATTTCGACCTCACCGAGGCCCACGCGCCGCATGCGGTCGGCAACCCACCGCGCTGCACGCTCGACGTCCGGTTTGTGCTCCGCTTGCGCGCTGATGCTGGGTATGCGCAGAAATTCGTAAAGATCGGTCAGATGCTCGTTACGCTTTCGTTCGATATACTCATTCAGCTCCATCTGCCCTCCTGAAGCGCCCTCCCGATTCTAGGAGCCCGGCTCTTGACCTGCAAGGCGGATGCGAGCCGCACCCTTTGCACACCAATGCGGGCGCCTTTTCCTACCGCGCGACTGCTCGCGCTCGAGAGGCCCGCCTTGGGGACACCGCCGCCCTTCCTACCCCAGCACGCGCAAAAACGACGCGTGTTGGGGACCCCGGGCTTGTCCATACGGCCAGTTATCCTCAAAGGCACGCGCATCGAGCGCAAGATTGACCGCACGGGAAGCCTTGCCCGACCATGAATATGTCATGTCCCCGGCCATCTTTGAACGCGAACGACGCAGTTCTCGGGTCTTCATGCGCCTTCGCGTGCTGCTGGCGGGCAAGAACCAGCAGGGCCGCCGCTTTCGCCACGCCTGCGAAACGATCGTTGTCAACGCCCACGGAGCCCTGCTCTACTTCGATCAGGATCTGGAGATAGGTTCCCTCCTCGTCCTCACCAATCCGTTCACCCAAGAGGAGCAAGAGTGTCGAGTCGTCTACCTCGGCGACGACTCCGACAAAGGCCAGCGGGTGGGCATCGAATTTCTCACCCCGGCGCCGCGATTCTGGGGCGTCGAATTCACGCCGGACTGGGCCCCCGCGCAAGCCGGCTCGCTTCAGAAGAATTAGCCCGAACTCAGGGGGTACCCCCCACCCCTTTGTTAACGCGCAAAAGCTCATCCTGTAGGTAGACTTTAGCCGGAGGACCTAGTCGGATGGTCGCTTTACCGCGAGCGTCAACCCACGACACCCATTCCGCCGTCGCCGAGTTTCTCCAGGATGCGGCAGTGGAAGATGGCCTGGCCGTTCGCGGTGGATTCACTTATTCCCGGCGGGAACTTTTTGCTTTAACTCTTCAAACCAGTTCAGGACGACGTTGATTTGTGCGGGGGCCTGCGACTGCTCGTTGGCTTTGAGCATCAGAAATCGCTGGCCATCCGGAGAAACATCATAGTCGGGAAACGATCTTGGGGTTCGCACGTAGGATCCTTCGAAGAGCATCTTCGGCTTGCCTGCCGAAAATGTTCCCTCCGTGATAACGTCAACAGCCATCATCTCGTTCCCGTTGCGGTAAAACAGCTCCCGCCCTTTCGGGTTCCAGACGGGCTCCATGCCACCGGCGGTCGAGATTTGCCATTTCCCACCGGGACCTGGATAAGGCCGAACATAGATCTCATAACGACCCGACTCATCCGAAGCGTAAGCGATCCAGCGACCGTCGGGTGAAAACCGGGGCGACGTTGCATTTGACGTGCTGAGGACGAACGGCTGCGGCTTGCCGTCTTTGAGCGGCAAGATGCATATATTTAAGGTCGGCGCAGCCTCGGCAAAAGCTAGCACCTGCCCGTCCGGTGAGAACGAACCGGGAATATTGTTCGGACTGAGCTCACTCGTCGTCAGCTCTTCTGCAGGACCGCTGCCGTCCGCCGGTTCCCAGAGCAGTCGGTTCTGCTTCCCCTTGAAGGTGATCCGCTTGCCGTCGGGCGTCCAGACTGGATCGATATTACCGTTCCCTTCGAAGGTCAAGCGGGTTAAGGTGTCGCGGCCAAGGTCGTAAACCCAGACTTGGCTATCCGCTTCTTCGATCCCGGCGGCTACGCGGCGGCCGTCGGGAGAGACTCTCGGCATAACGTAATTGTGGGGAGGCGCTGCCAAGCGTTGCTCTGTCCCATTGCGACTCACCCAAACAAGTGTCAGTAGATTTGCTTCCACTCCGTGGCGGTAAGCAAGCACGCCATTGTTGGAAGCGGCAAAGGCGGTTCTGCCATTGGCGGGATTAAACTCCACCCCTTCGACAATCGGAACCGCTTCGCCAGTCAGCTGAAGGCGCTCAGCATCGAAGGGCTGGGCCATCAGCGTGCCCTGACGGTTGAAGAGCAAATAGCCCGGCGGGACATAGACAACGGTTGACATGGCGTTCAGAAGCAGCTTTCTGTCTTTCGAATTCAGCGACCCTACAAAGAGGGCGTTATTTTCGGGATTCGAGCTGAGCGCAAGGTACAAAAAGTGGTTTCCATCGGGTAGAAAATATGGCCAAGCGTGAGCCGTTTCTTTTCGGACGGCATCCAGCGCGGTGACCGGAGTGGCGGCGCCGCCGGCTGCAGAAACGCGATAGATTATCCCAGAGGAATCGAACAGAATAACGCCCTGCTCACTCCAGGTACCCATCCCTGGAGAGTCGGCTAATGTCAGGGCAGGACCTCCGGATACGGCAATCTTTTTCAGCTTGCCGTCAGCAGAAAAGGCCACAAAGCGACTGTCGGCGGACCAAAAGGGTTGACTTGGATTGTCTGTTCCGGAAAGTGGCTGGGCTGTTGGTGAGTCCAGCGCCCGAACCCAGAGCTGCTGCTTCCCGGTAGCGTCTGCTGCCACGAAAGCCAGTTTGGTGCCGTCGGGAGAAATCGTAAGAAGATTCGGGGCAGGGCTGAAGCTGCCCTTTTCCGGTGGGCCGATCGTAAAGCGCACCGCTTGCCTTTCAGAGGGCGGCGTGCGGTGCAGGTAAAGGACCGACATGCCGATCACGGCGATCGCAACGACGACGGCGGCCACTCCCAAGGCGACGCGCTTCTGAATCTTTTGCTTCGGCACAGCTGGAATCGCCACACCTGCCTGAGAGCCGCCCTCGGCAATCCACTTCAATTCCATTTCCAGATCGCGCGCCGTCTGCCAGCGGTCATCCGGCTCCTTCGCAAGGCATCTCTTCACCACACGGTCGAGCGCAGGCGGCGTCATCGGCTGGAGGGAAGTCATGGGCGGCGGGTCGGTTTCGAGAATCTTGGCCATGACGCTGGCGGAGGTCTTGCCCTCGAAGGCCTTCTTCCCCGTGGCCATTTCGTAGACCACGACGCCGAAGGCAAAAATATCCGTGCGGGCATCCACTTCCCGGCCTTCCACCTGCTCCGGCGCCATATATTGGAGCGTGCCGAGGATCGCGCCCTGCGCCGTGATGGCTTCTTTCGCCGTAGGAAGCGCGGAGAGCGGAGTGGCGGGCGCTGCTTCCTGCCGCAGCTTGGCCAGGCCGAAGTCCAGCACCTTCACGCCGGTTTTGGTCAGCATGATGTTGCCCGGCTTCAGATCGCGGTGCGTGATCCCTTTGCGGTGAGCCTTGTCCAGTGCGTCCGCGATCTCAATGGCGTACTGCAAAACCTGTTCGGGCGGCA
>Ga0209802_1001872_pt1 | contig 15058 bp, 9 predicted proteins | sample GraSoiAngelo_129_FD_185886 | JGI IMG/M metagenome (GOLD analysis project Ga0209802, IMG submission 185886) | Grasslands soil microbial communities from the Angelo Coastal Reserve, California, USA - 14_0927_12_40cm (SPAdes) (version 2) | ecosystem: Environmental > Terrestrial > Soil > Grasslands ... | reverse complement strand
ACGCGCTCCAGTCCCTCACCTTCGCCACCTCGACGCGCTCGCTGCTGCCGCCGGGGCGACCGTACGTCGAGCGCTATACCCAGTACGAGCGCGAGTTCGGGGATCTCGACAGCATCGCCATCGTGGTCGACGCGCCGTCCTTGCCGGAGGCGACGATCTACGCGAATCGCCTCGTGCGTCAGCTGCGCGCCGACAACATCCCGCTGAAGCGGATCGCCTACCGGATCGATCCCAAACAGTTCGAGGGGCGAGGCCTGCTCTACCTGTCGAAAGAGCGGCTCGCCAACATCCGCGATGCGGTCTTCGACTATCAGGAGTTCATGGAAGCGTTCGCGGCCCGCCCGACGCTCGACCAGCTGGCCGACGGCATGGCCACGCAGATCGCGAACGCGTTCGTCTCGAACTTCATCGATCTCGGGCTCAGCGAGGGCAAGGGCGCCACCGATCTCAAATTCGTGCAGGACCTGGTCGCTCTGATCGGCTCGCGTCTGGAACGGCCGGGGCCGTACAAGTCCCCGTTCGGGACGCTGTTCGCGGTTCCAGGCGCGGACAATCCCGGTGCCGGGTACTTCCTGTCCGAGGACCAGCGGCTCCTGTTCATCCTGGCCGAGCCCGAGACCCAGCGCGGGAGCTTCACCGGCGACCAGCGCGCCATCGAGGGAATCCGGGGCGTGATCGCGTCGCTCAAGCGCGAGTTCCCGGACATCGCCGTCGGCGTCACCGGCAAGCCCGCGCTCCAGAACGACGAGATGGTCGCCGCCTTCCACGACAGCGAGCGAGCGACCCTGGTGGCGTTCGCGCTGACGCTCGGGCTCCTCCTGGCCGCGTTCGTTCGTTTCGGCAAGCCCGTGCTGATGCTCGTGATCCTCGCCACGAGCCTCTGCTGGTCGATCGGCCTCGCGACGCTCGTGATCGGACACCTCTCGCTCTTCTCGGTGATGTTCATCTCGATCGTGATCGGGATCGGGATCGACTACGGCATCTACTTCCTGTTCCGCTACGAGGAAGAGCTGTTCCTCGGTAGGAACCTGAAGGAGGCGATCGAGATCACCTCCGCGCGGAGCGGCCCGGGCATGCTGCTGGGCGCGGTGACGGCCGCCGGCACCTTCTACGTCCTGTGGCTGACCGACTTCCGAGGCGTGCGCGAGCTGGGCTTCATCGCCGGATCCGCGCTGATCTTCGCGTGGCTGGCGATGATGACCGTGTTACCGGCCACCCTGGTCCTCGTCGACCGCCGTCACGCCGTCCGGCCGGCCGGTACGATTCCGCGCGCGATCGCGCTCGAGCGCATGCACGTACCGTTCGTCGAGCGCCTCGTCTCCTATCCCAAGACGGTCCTGGTCATGGCGGCGGCTCTCACGTTGGTGTCCGCCTGGGGCCTGCGCTACATCGAATTCGACTACAACCTGCTCAACCTCCAGGCGTTCGGCACCGAGTCCGTCGTCTGGGAAAAGCGCATCATCGCGACGGCCGGGCGCTCCGGCTTCACGGGGCTCGCCAGCGCGGACTCGCTCGACGAGCTCCGCCAGAAGTACAAGGCGTTCCGCGCGCTCCCGAGCGTCTCGGAGGTCGACTCGGTGCTGCTCCTCATCCCCGAGGATCAGCCGGAGAAGCTCAAGATCATCAAGGATTTCGCCCCGCTGGTCGCCCCGGTCCGGATCGGACGCGCGACTTCGGTGGACCCGACGAAGCTCGCCACCGCGCTCGAGACCCTCAAGCGCCGCTTCGACATCGCGGGCAACGAGGCCCCGGAGGGCGACATCCGGATGAAGCTCAAGCTCGTCGCGGAGGACATCGGACGGCTGATCGTGAAGATCCGCCAGAGCGACCCCCAGGTGAGCGCACCGGCCTTGACGCATCTGCAAAACCAGATCTATCGCGACTTCGTCAGGAGCTTCCAGCGCCTGCAAGACAACCTGGCGCCCAAGCCGGTCGGGCTCGCCGACGTGCCGCAGGAGATGCGCGCGAAGTTCATCAGCGCCAGCGGGCGCTTTCTCCTGCAGATCCACCCGGGCATCGACATCTGGGATCGCGAGGGTGCGCGTCGATTCGTCCGCGACCTCCGCTTGGTCGACCCCGACGTGACCGGCACGCCGATCATCACCTACGAAGCTCTCGGCCTGATGGAGCGCGCCTATCAACAGGGCACGATCTACGCGATCCTGCTGGTGAGTCTGGTCACCGCGCTCACCCTCCGCCGGATCCGCGAGACCGTCCTGGCGCTGCTCCCGCTCGGGCTCGGACTGATGTGGGCCTTCGGCTTGATGTACTTCTTCGGGCTCAAGTTCAACATGGGTAACGTCTTCGGTCTTCCGCTCATCCTCGGCGCGGCGGCGGAATACGGCCTGAACATCGTCCTGCGCTTCATGGAGGGCCGCGATCACGGCGGCCCCCTGATCGCGCGCTCCACGATGATGGCGGTGCTCGTCAGTGGGCTGACGACGATCGTGGGATTCGGCAGCTTGATGATCTCCGATCACCGCGGCATCTTCGGACTCGGCCTCCTGCTCACGCTCGGCACGGCCACGAGTCTCATCGCGGCGCTGGTGATCCTCCCCGTTCTCCTGAGAATGGTTCCCGGCCGCACGACAGCGACGTCCGGCCCGCTGACTGCCACCGAAGCCCCCCCGCTCGCCACCGCCGCCCACGACGCCGACCGCACGGGCTGAGCCACGCCCGCGCACCGGCCCCCACCGCGCCGAAGCTGCGACATTGACCTGAGCTCAACGCGCCGCCAACACAGCACCCTCGCGTGAGGAACCTCAGAGTCTAACGTTCGCCGTCGATCCGAGCATGCGGACTCCCGTGCGACGGCGCCGGCAGCGCTTCAACGGCAAGCCCGTCACCAAAGCACGAAGCGCCAGGCGGCGGCGGGGCGAGGGCTGGGGAAGGGGTTGCGCGACTCGTTCCCTCCAAGCGGCGACGGGAGTGGCGCGCCCAGATGGAGCCCAGCCACCCCGGGAGCAGCGCACGCGTGCCGCGTGGTCGCGCAACCCCTTCCCCAGCCCTCGCCCCGCCGCCGCCGGACGAAGCTAAACCTTGGAGACCTGAACGAGGTTGGAGTGAAAGGCGGGCCCGCCGCCGAGATCAGCCACACGATCGCTGGTGAGCACGTTGACGCCGAGCCCGTCAGGCGAGAAGCGATGCCACCAGATTCCCTCGATGACGACGACGCCCGGACGCGTCGCGTCGGTGATGCGAGCCGTGAAGCGCGCGGCGCCGCGCGGGCTCTCGACTCGAATGCTGTCGCCGTCGCCGATGCCGCGCGCGGCCGCGTCCGCGGCCGCCAACATCGCGATGGCCGCGCCCTGACGCCGGCGCAGGAGCTCCGACTGGCTGAACGAGGAGTTCAGGAAGAACCGGTTGGGCGGCACGATGCACTGCAGCGGGAACCGGGCCACCAGCTCCCGATTGTCGGGGCCTTCCGCGAGCGGCACGTACGTCGGGAGCGCGGGCAACCCCTGGCGCTCCATCCAGGCAGAGTAAAACTCCACTTTCCCTGACGGCGTCGGCGCGCCGTTGGCGAACGGCATGTACGGCCGCGGGAGATTGACCCTCACCCAGCCATCGCGGTCGAGCTGCTCCCACGTGACGCCGCGCACGCTGGCGTCCCCCTTCGCCAGGAACTCCCGGATGAGCCCCTCGTCGCCCTTCGCGTAGTGTGTCTCCGCGACGCCCATCGCTCGGGCCAAGAGGTCGCAGGTCTCCCAGTTCGACTTCGCTTCGCCCTGCGCCGCCAGCGCCGGTCGCGCGAGCTGGAGCGTGAGCTGGCCGAACGAGCGATACAGATCGAGGTGCTCCATCGAGGTCGTCGCCGGTAGCACGATGTCGGCGTAGTGCGCCGTGTCGGTCAACACCTGCTCGTGGACCACCGTGAAGAGATCCTCGCGCGCGAGCCCGCGGAGCACGAGCGTCTGGTCCGGGCAGACCGCGGCCGGGTTCGAGCTGTAGACGTAGAGCGAGCGCACCGGCGGCGTCAGGGTCGGGTCGGTCAGGGCACGCCCGAGCTGGATCATGTTGATGATTCGCGGCGCGGGCGTGGGCATCAGATCCGGTCGCTCGAGCACCGAATAGTCGAAGCCGTAGGCGCCACCGGTCGAGAGCAGCGCCCCGCCGTGCGGATCCGCGTAAGCCCCGGTCAGCGCGGGGAGGCACGCGAGCGTCCGACAGGTCATCGCGCCGTTGTCGTGGCGGGAGAGGCCGATACCGATCCGGATGAACGCCCGCGGCGTGGCGCCGTAGCGACGCGCGAACCGCACGATCGTATCGGGATCGAGTCCGACGATGGGCGCGACCGCTGCGGGCGAATACGCTCGCAGGTGCTCCACGAGGCGGTCGAAGCCGAGCGTCGCGCGCTCGACGTAGTCGCGGTCGACGCGCCCTTCGGTCACCAGCACGTGCATGACGGCCAGCGCCAGCGCGGCGTCGGTGCCGGGGCGCACCATCAAGTGCTCATCCGCCTGCTGGGCCGTCGGCGTTCGGTACGGATCGATCGCGATCACGTGGGCGCCGCGGGCGCGCGCCTGCTTCACCAGCGTCATCACGTTGATCGTCGAGTACGAGGCGTTCACGCCCCAGAGCACGACCAGGTCGGCGCCCACCATCTGCTCGGAGTCGTTACCGGTGACGGCGCCGACCGTCACGCGCCAGCCCGCGTAGGCCGTCGTGACGCATATGGAGCGGTCGAGCCGGCTCGCGCCCAGCGCGTGAAAGAGCGCATGGCCGGCGTGGTACTGGACCTGGCCCATCGAACCCGCATACGAGAACGGCAGGATCGCCTCCGCGCCATCGCTCGCGATGATCGCGCGCCACCGTTCGGCGATCGTCGCGACGGCCTCGTCCCACGAGATCGGGGCCAGCTCGCCCCTGCCCTTCGGCCCCACCCGGCGCAGCGGCGTCAGCACGCGAAGCGGAGAATGGACGCGCTCGGCGTACTCGCGCACCTTGCCGCAGATGACGCCCTGGGTGAACGGATGATCGGGATTGCCGGTGACGGACGTCAGCCGGCCGTCCGAGACGGTCACGACCAGGCTGCAGCACGACGGGCAGTCGTGAGGACAAACGGAGAGCATGAGCAGTCACCAAAGGTATCATGGCCGTGGATGCGCGCCTGGCTCGCGCGGCTCAGCCCGTTCAAGACGCCCGAAGCAAAGCGGTTCGCGATCTTGTTCGGCGTCGTCTATTTCGCCCAGGGCATGTGGTACCTGCCCAATCAGACGATCACGATCGTCCTCAAGGATCGCGGGCTCAGCGCGAGCCAGGTCGCCGACCTCACTCTGATCACCATCGTGCCGTGGTTCGTCAAGCCCCTCTACGGGCTCCTGTCCGACTTCGTGCCGCTGTTCGGGCGCCGCCGACAGAGCTACTTCCTGTTGACCTCCGCGCTGGCGGGATGCGCCGGGCTCCTGCTGGCGTGGGGCAACTGGTTCGCCACGGGCGAGGTCTGGACCTTCGACGTCTTCGGGTTCACCTTCACGCTCGTGGAGGGCGTCGCCCTCTTCACCCTGATGGCGCTCGGCCTCGCGTTCACCGACGTGCTGACGGACGCGATGATGGTCGAGCGCGGCCGGCCGCTCGGCCTCACCGGCGCCTTTCAGTCGGTTCAGTGGGCGTGCATCACGCTGGCCTCCGTGCTGGTCGGCGAGATCGGCGGGCAGCTCGCGGAGGCGCGAAGCCTGCGGGCGGCCTTTCTCCTCGCGGCGTGCTTTCCCCTCATGTCGCTGAGCATGGGCGTGTCGTTCGTGCGCGAGACGCCCGCGCGCGCGAACCGGGCGGCGTTCGTCGAGACGTGGCACGCGATCCGTGCCACGCTCCGCGGCCGCGAGATCTGGGTCGTCGCGGGCTTCATCTTCTTCTTCTGGTTCAGCCCGTCCTTCGGTCCAGCCTTCCTCTACTACCAGACCGACACCCTCAAGTTCAGCCAGCGATTCATCGGCCGGTTGGCCGCTCTGGGCGCGGTGTCTCAGGTCGTGGGCGCTGTCTTTTACGCGCCCCTCTCCCGGCGGATGCGGCTCAAGCACATCATGCACATCTCGATCGCCCTGGGCGTCGTCTCGACCCTCGCGTACCTCGCCTACCGCGATGCAACGTCGGCCGTCATCATCACCGTCGTATTCGGCGCCGTCAGCATGATCATGAACCTCGCGTTCCTCGACCTGGCCGCCAAGGCGTGCCCGGCCCGCGTCGAGGCGACGTTCTTCGCCGCGCTCATGTCCGTCTACAACCTCGGGTCTCAGCTCTCAGAGAACGTGGGGGCGCGCCTCTACGACATGGTTGGCTACGAGCGGCTGGTCTACATCGCGGCCGGGATGACGGCACTCACCTGGGTCCTCATGCCACTGGTCAAGTTCGATCGGCTCGATGCGCGAGCACGGGAAGAGGCGACGGCGAACGCGGAGGCGGCGCCCGCCACCTAGTCTTCGGTCTCCGCCTCGTCGGGCACGCCGCGCGCCGCGGCCGTGTAACCGCGCCGGAGCCAGCGCACGGCGCGCCCCATGTCCTCGATGCCCTCGACGTCGAGCTCGATCCATCCCTTGCGCGAGAACCGGCGATGCGGGCGGACGCGGCTGTCGGCGAGGGCGCGCCGCTGATCGTCGCCGGTGAGCCGGATCCAGAGGTCGCGCTCCTTCTCGCGTATCGGGAAGCACGCGAAGAGCGTCTCGCCGAAGAAGTAGCCCCACCGGCCGAACATCGGCGTGATGCGGACGCGCGGCCAGCGCGCGAGTGTCTCGTTCAGTCGCTGCGCGGGTCCGGTGCCGCCACGCTCGAGGGCGCGGCGAGTCTTGCGCCCCTTTCCGATGCCGCGGAATCGCCTGACCATGCCGGAAGCCGCGGGCATTCTGCCATTGACAGCCGCGCCGTTGCCATGCGAAAAGTTTCAATGTTGATGGCGACGCGAGCGAAGTTCGCCCCGGTGGAAGGGGCGGCGACCCTGTTCACGCCCGCCTTCTGCGACTACCTGACGCGCCTCCACGATCAGCTGGACGCGCGCGCACGCGAGCTGCGTGCGCGGCGGCTCGCGGTGCTGGAGCGCGCGCTGCGGCAGCATGTTCCGCCGAACCATCCACCGGTCAGCGAGGCCAACACCGGGACGTGGCGGGTTCCGCCGGTGCCCGACGATCTCAAGCAGCCCGGCATCGAGATCTCGGGGCCGTGCTCGATCACCTCCATGTTCATCAACGCGCTGAACCCCGGGCCCGAGGGCGAGCGCGCCGCCGGCGATCTGGACGACGACGAGGACTCGGGCGGCCATCGGCTGATCGACACCGTGCGCTCCGCGCACAATCGACTGGCCGCGGTGAACCGGGAGCTCACCTTCGTCGACCGCGAGCGGAACCGCAACTACAAGATCGCCGACGGCGATCTGCCGTTCTTCATGCACCGCGAGCGCGGGCTGCATCTCGACGAGCCGGACGTCACCATCGACGGCGCACCCGTGAACGCGGCGCTCCTGGGCACCGCCCTCACGCTGTTCTACGCCGGACGCGCCCAGGCCGATCGGGGCCAGGGGATCTACTTCTACTTGCCGAAGCTCGAGGCCGCGGCCGAGGCGCGCTGGTACCGCGATCTCTTCGAGCTGAGCCAGCGGCAGCTCCCGCTCCTCGCGCGGGCGACGATCCGGGCCGTCGTGCTGGTCGAGTCGCTGCCGTGCGTATACGAGATGGAAGAGATGCTCTACGAGCTCGGCCCGTACGCGGCTGGGCTCAACGCGGCCCGCTGGGACCTCAAGGCGTCGATCTTCGAGTTCGTCATGACCGATCCCGCCCAGGTGTGGCCGGATCGCTTCGGCGTGGACATCAAGACCACGCCGTTCCTGGCGAACATCTTCCGCCGTCTCGTCGCGATCAGCCTCAAGCGGGGCGCCGTCCCGATCGGCGGCATGGCCACCGCGCTCCCGAATCCGGACCCGGAGGTCAACCGCGCCGCGGCCGAGGCGATCCGCACGGACAAGCAGTGGGAAGCCGAGCAGGGCTTCATCCGCGGGTGGGTCGCGCACATCTTCCACATGAAGACCGCGGGCGATCCCTTCAAGAAGCTGATCGGCTCAGGCTGGAAGCCGACGGAGCAGATGGCGAACCCGGACAATTATCCGGTCGCGATCAAGACGCCCGAAGGGCCCGTCACCGTCGAAGGCACCCGACGCAACGCGCGGATGCTGATCGAGTACGTCGAGGGCTGGCTGGGCGGGCGCGGCGCCAAGGGCATCGACAGCCTTGAGGGCAAGCCCGGCATCCATCCCGCTCTGATGGAAGACCTCGCGACCGGCCGCATGTCGGTCGCGCAGATCGCCCAGCGGATTCTCCATCGCGCGCGCGAGACCGGCACGAGCGTCGAGCACGACTTCGCCTTGGTCAAACGCCTGCTCGACGAGGAGCTCGCCGACATCCTCGCCCGGCGCCAGGGCGCCGAGACGCACGAGCGCTATCGCAAGGCGCTCAAGATCGCGATGCGCTGGATCAAGAACTACACCGAGCTCAACTTCAAGAGCCTCGGCGCCTACACCCGCGCCGAGCTCGATGCGATCGCCGCCGCGCCCGCCGCCTTTTGAACGAGCGATTCGTCGGACCGTCCGCGCTCGGAGACGCCCCGGCTCCGCCGGGGCGCCCTAAAACCGTTTCGCGGTGTCGACGGCCAGAACCGCCGCCCACCCTGCTTCTCGTCGACTAACGCGGCGGAGTCTTGTCGATCGCGAGCGCTTCGCGAATCGCTTCTTCCGTCACCTTGATCTGCACTCCAGCCCGCTCTTCTTGCAGGAGCATCGCGACGCGCGAGTCGCGCTCAGCCCAGCCGCGGTTGAGCGCCTCGGTCATCTCCTCGAGCGTGATGTTGGCGAGCTTCATCGGTACCTTGTGCTCGCGCCCCAGCGCCGTCGCCAGGCTGACGTCCTTGTGGGCCAGCCGCAGCGCGAACGACGGGGGCTCGAACTTCCCCGGCAGGAACTGATCGGCGAGCCCGTCGAACGTCCGCCGCCGGCCGCCGGCGCCCTGCCGCACGGCCTTCCAGAGCGCGATGGGCTCGACGCCCGCCTTCACACCCATCGTGAACACCTCGGCCAGCGCGGTCTGGATGACGTAGCCGGCACAGTTGTGGACGAGCTTGGCCACCGAGCCCGCACCGATCGGGCCGACGTAGTAGGGCTGGTCACCGATCGCGTCGAGCACCGGTTTGTAGCGCTTGAAGATGTCCTCGTCGCCGCCGACCCAGAGGGCGAGGCGGCGCGATTCCGCGCCGCGCGGTCCGCCGCTCACCGGAGCGTCGAGCATGTGGATCCCCTTCTTCTTGAACGCTTCGTGGATCCGCCGCACGAGCGCCGGCGAGTTGGTCGAGAGATCGAAATACACCTTGCCGGCCGCGAGACCCGCGCCGAGCCCTTGCTCGCCGAGCGCGACCGCTTCGACTTCGACGGGGCCGGGTAGCGAGGTGAACACGACTTCCGTCGCCTCGGCGACGGCGCGCGGCGTGTCGGCCCATGTCGCCCCGGCCTGCAGGTGGGGCGCCGCCGCCTCGCGCCGCACGTCGTTGACCACGAGCTGATGGCCGCCCTTCATGAGGTTGGACGCCATGTGGCGTCCCATCGTGCCCAGACCGATGAATCCGACCTTCATGACTTCCTCGCGTCGAACACCCGGCGCGCGATCGTGCCGGCGGTCATGGCGGCGGGCCAGCCCGCATAGAACGCGAGGTGCGTGATGATCTCGCCGATTTCCTCGCGCGTGACGCCGTTGGTCAGCGCGCGTTCCAGGTGCCCCGGAAGCTGCTCGGTCCGGTACATGGCGGTGAGCGCCGCGACCGTGATGAGGCTCCGGTCACGCTTGGAGAGTCCGGGTCGCTCCCAGACGTCGCCGAAGAGCACTTTCTCACTCAGATCGATGAGCTTGGGCGCGACCTGTCGGACCACGTCACGGGCGGTGGGGGCGGAGGCTTGTGTGCTCAAGGTCTGCTCCTTTCGAGACGGTGAAAGTAATGCTGCGAGGCGCACTGTACGCGCTTCCGGCGTTTGACGCCAGCCGCCGCCGCTGCTAGCATCCCGCCACCATTCCCGTTGCAAACATCCAGTCGCCCAGGAGACCCCATATGCGCAAATTCCTGAGCAGGCTCGCCGTCGTTGTGGTGCTGCTGTCCCCTCTTGCCGCCAACGCCCAGGACGCTTTGCTCGACCAGGTCGCGAAGGCGATGGGCGCGGCCGGCGTCAAGTCGATCCAGTACACGGGCAGCGGCGTCAACTTCCAGGTCGGACAGAACTACAGCCCGGATCTGCCGTGGCCCCGGTTCATCGTCAAGAGCTACACGCGGTCGGTGAACTACGAGACGGCCGCGCTCCGTGATGAGCTCGTTCGTCTGCAGGGCGAGGACCCGCCGCGCGGCGGTGGTGGGCAACCCGTTCGCGGCGAGCAGCGCCAGATCTTCGTGCTGAACGGTGACTTCACCTGGACCGTGGCCGGCGACGTCGTCAACCCAACGCCGATCGCGCTGGTCGAGCGGCAGCTGCAGCTGTGGACCACGCCTCAGGGCGTCGTCAAGGCGGCGATCGCGAACAAGGCGACGGTGCAAGGCCGCGTGATCTCGTTCAGCGTGCCCGGCAAGTACCGGGTGAGGGCCACGGTCGACGGCCAGAACATGATCGAGAGGATCGACGCGGTCGCGCCGCACGCCGTGCTGGGCGACATTCCGGTCGAGATCCGCTATTCGGACTACAAGGACTTCGGCGGGGTGAAGTTCCCGACGAAGATCAAGCAGACGATCGGTGCCCATCCCGCGCTCGAGCTCACCGTGAGCGACGTTCAGCCCAACATCGCGGTGGATCTTGCCGTTCCCGACCCGATTCGCCAGACGCCGGCCCCCTATGCCCGCGTGACGAGTCAGATGGTCGCCGAGGGCGTCTGGTTCCTCAGCGGCGGCAGCCACAACAGCGCGCTCATCGAGATGAGCGACCACCTGATGCTCGTCGAGAGCCCGCTCAACGAGGAGCGCGCCACCGCCGTGCTCGCGGAGGTCAAGAATCTCGTCGCGAACAAGCCGATCAAGTACGTCGTCGCGACTCATCATCACTTCGATCACACCGGTGGGCTCCGAGCGGTCGCGGCCGAGGGCGTGACCGTCATCGCCCACGACGCGAACAAGGCCTTCCTCGACAAGGCGCTGGCCGCGCCGGCGACCGTCAATCCCGATCGGCTCACGAAATCCGGCAAGAAGGGCACGGTCGAGGTCATGCGTGACAAGCGCGTGCTGACCGACGGCATCCGGACCGTCGAGCTCCTTCACATCGCGGGCAACACCCACCACGCCGGGCTGATCATGGCGTATCTCCCGAAGGAAAAGCTCCTGATCGAGGCCGACGCCTACACGCCGCTGCCGCTGAACGCGCCGCCGCCCCCGGCGGCAAATCCGTTCTCGGTAAACCTGGCGGACAACATCAAGCGCCTCAATCTCGCGGTCGATCAGGTGCTGCCGCTTCACGGCCGGATCGTGCCGCTCGCCGAGCTGCACAAGGCGATCGGACACGCGCACTAGACGAAAGGTGTAGGTCGCTACCGGGCGGCCGGCTTGACACGGCCAGCGCCGCTCGGTAGCGTGCGCTCAGTCTCAGGCGACGGCTGACCTGGAAGGGGGCCACGATGATTCCTGCCGCCTTCGAGTACCACGCTCCGAGTACGATCGATGAGGCGACAGCCCTCCTGGCGAAGCTCGGCGAAGACGCCAAGATCCTCTCCGGAGGCCAGAGTCTCATCCCCTTGATGAAGCTCCGCCTCGCAAGCCCGACCCACCTCGTGGACATCAACGGGATCCCGGGTCTGTCGGGGATCCGCGAGGACGACGGCTTCCTCCGCATCGGCGCGCTGACCCGCGAATCCGAGCTCGAGGAATCCGAGCTCGTCCGGACGCGCTATCCACTGCTCCACGACACCTCGAAGGTAATCGCCGATCCGCTCGTGCGGAACCTCGCGACAGTCGGCGGCAACCTGGCCCACGGCGATCCAGCCAACGATCATCCGGCAACGATGCTCGCACTCGGCGCCGAGGTCGTCGCCGTCGGGCCCAAGGGCGAGCGCCGCGTCCCGATCACCTCGTTCTTCACTGGACCGTTCGAGACCAGCCTCAAGCCCGACGAGATCCTCGTCGAGATCCGGGTGCCGATGCCGTCGGCACGCAGCGCGGGCGCTTACCTGAAGCTCGAGCGAAAGGTCGGCGACTTCGCCACCGCGGCCGTCGCCGCGCAGCTCGCGCTCGGCGGAGACGGCACCTGCGAGCACGTGGGTATCGGCCTGACCAACGTCGGCCTCACGCCCATCAAGGCCACCAGGGCCGAGGCGCTCCTGAAAGGCAAGACGCCGGACGAAACGGTGATCAAGCGCGCCGCGGAGCTCGCCGCCGAGGCATCGGAACCCTCCGCCGACCTGCGCGGTTCCGTCGAGTACAAGAAGGACCTCGTGCGGGTTCTGACAGCCCGTGCGCTCCGCAAGGCGCTCGGGCGTGCGACCGATCGGAGGTAGGCGATGCAGGTAAGGCTCTCGATCAACGGCGAACAGCACGAGGCGGACGTCGAGCCGCGCCTCTTGCTGGTGCACATGCTCCGTGATGTGCTGCGGCTCACCGGCACCCACATCGGTTGCGACACGACTCACTGCGGCGCCTGCACGATCCTGATGGACGGCCGGCCCGTGAAGTCCTGCACGATGTTCGCCGTCCAGGCGCGCGGTAAGCAGCTGATGACTGTCGAGGGGCTGGAGCAGAACGGCAAGCTCCATCCGCTACAGGAAGGGTTCATGGCCGAGCACGGACTGCAGTGCGGTTATTGCACCCCGGGCATGCTGATGACCAGCTACGCCTTCCTCGAGAGGCACCCCTCCCCCAGCGAGGACGAGATCCGCTGGGCCATCTCGGGCAACCTCTGCCGCTGCACCGGGTACGTGAACATCGTCAAGGCCGTGCAGCACGCAGCCGCGAAGATCTCGCAGGGAGGCGCATGATGGCGTTGAGAACCTCGCCCGAAGTCGGAGGCATGGGGCACTCGATCAAGCGGAAGGAAGATCCGCGCTTCATCCGCGGCAAGGGTACCTACGTCGACGACGTCCAGCTGCCGGGCATGCTGTACCTCGACATCGTACGCAGTCCTCACGCCCACGCGAAGATCACCAAGATCGACACCGCGAAGGCGATGGCGGTGCCGGGCGTGCTCGCGGTGATCACCGGCCAGGACCTCGCCAAGTACAACCTCCACTGGATGCCGACCCTCATGTCGGACACCCAGATGGTGCTCCCGGTCGAGAAGGTGATGTACCAGGCCCAGGAGGTCGCGGCGGTGTTGGCCACGAGCCGCTACGCCGCCGCGGATGGCGCCGCGGCGGTCGAGGTGCAGTACGATCCCCTGCCCGTCGTCATCGATCCAAGGAAAGCCCTCGAGCCCGGCGCGCCCGTGCTCCGCACCGATAAGAAGGACAAGAAGGACAATCACATCTGGCACTGGGAGTGGGGCGATCGGTCGGCCACCGACCGCGCCTTCGGCGAGGCCGCGGTGACGGTCAAGGAAGACATCTACCTGCCGCGCATCCACGTCGCGTCGATCGAGACGTGCGGCTGCGTCGCCCACTTCGACAAGATCGACGGCAAACTCACGGTCTGGATGACGACCCAGGCTCCGCACGCGATCCGCACGGTCTTCGCGCTGGTGGCCGGACACGTCGGCCTGGCCGAGCACAAGATCCGGATCATCTCGCCCGACATCGGCGGCGGCTTCGGCGGCAAGGTCCCGGTCTACCCGGGTTACGTGATCGCCGTCGCCGCGTCAGTGCTGACCGGCAAGCCCGTGAAGTGGATCGAGGACCGCATGGAGAACCTCCAGGCGGACTCGTTCGCGCGCGACTATCACATCAGCGCCGAGCTGGCGGCGAATAAGGACGGCACGCTCACGGCCCTCCGCATCAAAACCTTGGCCGACCACGGCTACACGGATGCGGCGGCCAACCCGTCGAAGTTCCCGGCCGGGTTGTTCCACGTCTGCACGGGCTCGTACGATCTCAAAGCCGCGCACGTCGAGGTCGACGGCGCGTACACGAACAAGCCGCCGGGCGGCATCGCCTACCGCTGCTCGTTCCGCGTGACCGAAGCCGTGCACACGATCGAGCGCATGGTGGACCTGATGGCCCATCAGCTCGGCATCGACCCGGCCGAGTTCCGGATGAAGAACTTCGTCAAGCCCGAGCAGTTCCCCTACAAGTCGGCGCTCGGCTGGGAATACGACAGCGGCAACTACGGCGGCGCGCTCAAGAAGGCGATGGACATGATCGGCTATGCCGACCTGCGCCGCGAGCAGGCTGAGAAGCGCAAGCGTGGCCAGCTGATGGGCATCGGCATCTCGAGCTTCACCGAGATCGTGGGGGCCGGCCCCTCCAAGCACTTCGACATTCTGGGTCTGAAGATGTTCGACAGCTGCGAGATCCGCGTGCACCCGACGGGCAAGGCCATCGCGCGCTTCGGCACCAAGTCGCAGGGCCAGGGCCACGAGACCACCTACGCGCAGATCCTGGCCGAGGAGCTCGGGATCCCGGCTCAAGACATCCAGGTCGAAGAAGGCGACACCGACACGGCACCCTACGGTCTCGGCACTTACGCCAGCCGCTCGACGCCGGTCGCCGGCGCCGCCGCGGCGGTCGCCGCGCGCAAGGTGCGTGACAAGGCGCGGAAGATCGCCGCGTATCTCCTGGAGGTGGCCGAGGACGATCTGGTGTGGGAGCCCGGGAAGTTCTCGGTCAAGGGCGCGCCGGGCAAGTCGAAGACGATCCAGGACATCGCGTTCGCGGCGTACACGAACCACCCTCAAGGAATGGAAGCGGGGCTCGAGGCGGTCAGCTACTACGATCCGCCGAACCTCACCTACCCGTTCGGCAGCTACATCTGCGTGGTCGACGTCGACTCGGGCACCGGCGAGGTGAAGGTCCGCCGGTTCGTCGCGATCGACGACTGCGGCAACATCATCAACCCGATGATCGTGCAGGGGCAGGTCCACGGCGGTCTCACGATGGGACTGGCGCCGGCTCTGTTCGAAGAGATCTCGTACGAC
>Ga0209802_1001871_pt1 | contig 15064 bp, 11 predicted proteins | sample GraSoiAngelo_129_FD_185886 | JGI IMG/M metagenome (GOLD analysis project Ga0209802, IMG submission 185886) | Grasslands soil microbial communities from the Angelo Coastal Reserve, California, USA - 14_0927_12_40cm (SPAdes) (version 2) | ecosystem: Environmental > Terrestrial > Soil > Grasslands ... | reverse complement strand
CTGGACACAGAGACGAAGTGTTCAGGCTGAAATTCGTGTAAAGGTCAAGAAGATCTTGAGAAAGTATGGTTATCCGCCTGACAAACAGGAAAAAGCAACCCAGACGGTTTTGGAACAAGCCGAAATAATAGCAGCAAGGTTCAGCCGAACTTTCGAGTAACCCTCACGGGAGAGGTGAGGAAGAAGCTCGGCGTAAAGGTCGGAAGCCTCGTCCTCTTCCTAGAGAACGAGAGGGGCGAGGTCGTGGTCAAGAGGGCCGAGCTAAGGCCCGTATAGTCTATTCCTCAACTACCCTACTGCGCCCATCAATCAATTATCTAGGGACTTCACATGAACGAGGTGGCCAAGAGGCGCAACTGGGCCAGTTCTTCGAACTCAGCCCAGAAACGTTCGATTTTCGCGGAGGTTTAGATAGGATTTTTTCCCTCCAGGCTCTATCTCTCTGGCACCAATTCAGGACAGAGCGCTGTGCCACGGAGAAAGAGGCCTTCGCCTACTGAGTATAATGCGCCAGCTATGAAGTCAAGCCTTGCAGGAAAATTGTTGGTGTTTCGCCGGAGTGCACAAATGCCGAGCATTAGCCTCATCCGCGGTGTCCTTAGGTGCCAATAACGCCATGGTTCGCACGCTCAAACGGCGATGGAGTCTTTGCGGAAACACATTCTCAGCGCCCCTTCAGTAGGTACACAACTCTCAGGCCTCGACAGGTTCACGTTCCCAGCGAAAGTAACTCGACTTTAACTTTCGAAAGTCCCTCGTAAATTCGACAGCTCCAACATAACTCACACCCTTTCCTAGCAGTTCCCTCGATAGTTTGAAGGTCTCTTACATCAAGAAAAGCGACGCGTTACAGGCAAAGCCTGTGATTCTGGGCCCTCGATCGACTCTACCATCCACCCGCTACCGTTGTAGGCGTAGATGCCCTAAGTGGTTCTGTTAACAACCTTCAAGAGTTGGTTTGCCACATCCCACGTGTAGATCTACTTCACGATCCGCTGCTAATTGTCGGCGAATTCCACTGAATGAAGCATCGTATTTGTTGTTAGGGAGTTAGAAAGCTGTTGGATGGGTAGTCAAGAGCGCAACTATCATCCCAAAGGTTACGGATACAAGAATCACTGCGCCAATAACCTCGAAAGGAACTCCGGTTGAGCTTGAGCTTGACACAATGTCCAGTACAGCCACAATCGAAAGCAACATTGTGCCCACGCCCAAGAAGCCCAAGCCGACGTTAAGGTATTTTTGAGCTATGACATTTAAACGGGAATCCTTTGTCGCCATATGGCCTCGACTTCATACACTCTTCCGGTATTGCAAAGAAAATGCTAAGAAAAATGCTAAGGCCAATTTCGATCAGGGCCCCGCACTTTCCCGATTTCTGACAGGGTTTTTGCTGTTCTAGGGTGCTCCACTCGAATCAAACCCAAGTTCTAGGCTTGGAAGACCATCTTCTACGGGACTAAGGGTCGATCGAGGATTTCATTGCGTTTCTTGAACCGAAGTTGTTGATAAGAATCATTGCATTGCTCTCCGTGTATACTCTCGGACAGGAGAGTCATACATCTGACATTATGAGACATGGACGAGGGTCCGAGAAGCGCAATCCCGGATCTCTGAACTCCAAACCTCCGCCGAGGGGTCGCATGAATCATCCAAGGCTGGGCGATCTCGTGCTGGTCAGGTATCACGATCACATTCTCTTCCGAGATCAGGACCCGTCCCAGTTTCCACGGACATGGGTCCGTGAAACTGTTGGCCGGCTGGACTACCAAGACGATGAGTGTATCCGACTGGTCTGGGAACGTTTCCTTATCCCCAGTTCCGAGGAGTCAGAACCCAGAGCCGTGGGCGTTACGATCTACAAGAAGGCCGTCGTGGAGATGAAGAGGTTTGGCTAAGAGTCTCAGGCAGTCCCCGGAGTCATTTCAGCTTCGAAATCAGTCCAAGGACACCGACAAAACGGTCCCTTTTTCTTCTCGTTCCTATGCTGAGACTACTGAAAATACAGTGCTACAAATGGCTACATCGCAGCCTCTGAAAACCCAGCAGCTTGTTCTTCCCACCAGACAGCTCAATATCGAAGACATTGGCTTCATCAAACAACTCGGAACGATCGAAGGAGAAACCTTCACACTCAAGACCAGTCCAAAAGGTTACCAGCTGAAAACTCCGGTGACCGTTTCTCTAAAAGAGATCCTGGCGTTGCAACAGCGTGGACTTGCGGACTATATTCTGACCGGCCTCTCATCACAACGCCCCCGGTTAATACCAATAATTCTCGAGAACAGGAGCATGATCGAACTAGCCCGTCACCTGCTGCGCAGATACTCTAGTAGCGCCCTGACCCTGTACACATACTCCAACGACATTGTCAACTACTCTCACCGTCTGCAACAAAGCCCCGATGGTGTCATAGCCGATGCGAAGGCTGGCCGAAAGCGTATCGACGAACACCGCAGATTCTTGGAAGCCCATCTTGCAGATCTGCAAGACGAGGGAAGATCTCCCGGGAGGCTTCACAGCTTCGCCAAGGCTGTCAGAACATGGTACCGTGTGAACGGTATACAATTCCAGGTCCAGAATATTCCTCGACCGAGACCCGTCAACAAGGACCGGGCCCCTACCCAACAGGAAGTTGCTAGACTCGACCTGTTAACCGCGGACCTACGAAGCAAGTTCATTCTTGCAGGCCTCTCTTTGGGCGGGTTCCGCGAACAGACCCTGGCATCTCTCGAGTACCGCCACGTGAAAGAAGACTTGGAAGCTGGCGTCACACCTGTTCACGTTCATGTGGAAGCAGAGATTACCAAGGGCCACTATGCAGACTACGATACCTTCCTGGGCCATGATGCTGTTCAGTACCTCAAGGAGTATCTGAGCGCCAGAAGGAAAGGAATACGGATCCTCGCAACAGTACGCAGTCCAGGCCTCTTGTTGAAGCCGGAGGAGATCCGCGATGATTCACCGCTTCTCCGGGACGAACAACACTACCGGAGACACCATGCGGCACGACCCATCAGTAGGAAACAGGTCTACCAGATAGTTCACCAGCTATACTTCAAAGCCGGCCTCATAGAAACCAGTGAAAGGAGCAACAGCCACAGCCAATACTCTCTGAGAGTCCATTCACTCCGGAAGTTCTTCAAGACAAATCTTGTCACAAACGGCATTCCAGAACCCATCGTCGACTACATGATGGGACACGTCACCGATACCTACACTGACATCCAGTCCCAGGGAGTTGAACACCTACGCCATCTATACTCCAGTGCCGCGCTAAGCATCCACCCTCGCAACGAAGACAGCCTACTCATCAACAGCCTCATCCAACAGCTCAAAGCCGCGGGAAGAGACCCTGAAAAGTACCTCCGGAAAGAAGCATTATCGGAACCGCACAGGATCGTTGTCGGCGGAAAGTACAGCCAGGAAGAACAAGCTAGAGCCCTACTGGCAGCTTTGCGCGACTATGTGACGGACGGGTTGGCTGCCAGATCTTGAAACCCACAAATTCACCCACATTGTTGGTGCGGCCGCCGGGATTCGAACCCGGGTTCCCGGCTGTTTCCTGACTGGAATGGGAAGCCGGTGTCATAGACCAGGTTGCCCGCCAACCCCTAAATTTGGGAATTCGAGTGATGGCTCTGGACCACGGCCGCTCGGAAGGACCCAATTGAACCATAGCTTGTAAGCATTTTCGCTCAGTCGAGGTCGCGTGAAGTCAGCAATGCCTACTACTCCATAGATTACTGTCGAGAATAGAGCTGGCTTAGACTGTAAGAAAAAGAGGGGTTTTCGAGGGAGAGCCGTCACCGGCCTCTTCTCTAGTGGGTTAGTTGAACCACTTGGATTTGGAAGTTGACGCCTGGTGGGGGAGTGAAGCCGAGTACCGATGCCATTGAGAAGTGTCCTGGAACAGCGGGAAAGCCCGTGTCGAGCGGGGTTGGTGATATTGGCACAGTTATTGGGGGTCCCCTCGGAACTGTACCGGTGAAGGTCATTGTTCCGCTGGTTACGAAGAAGGTCAGTGGACCCGCGCTCCCCGGCATGATCGTCCATCCCGTAATCTCAACATTAAAGTGGTCTGCGCCCGCTGAACCATGGCTTGTTGGACCCGTAAGATGGCCGCAACCTGTAAGAGTTGCATCCCCGAGGCCACCGCTGTCGAACTCAACCCATCCCCAGAAGCCTCCTAGCATTGAACCGCAAAATGACGGGTTGTTACAATTGAAAGAGAGGCCGATCTGCCACAATGCGGTGTTTCCATAAGCATGGACTGCAGGAATTGCTGTTGACACTAGGGGTAGAAACGCAAGGACAGCTATGAGAGCCGCGAATTCCAAAATTGTCCTTAGTCTAACCAAATTTTCTCCCTCCCAGATCTATTCTTGATGTTTATTTAACATATGTTGAATCTGGAGGATGCCGAAGATATCGACGGAATGTTTGCTTCATCAAGCCGGAGTTAGAAGGCATTCAAAGAGCGGTTCTCTGCCTGAGTTCAGCCACTAGTTCTTCAGTGGGCAGTTCGGACGGCTTGGATCGCTTGGGAATCGAGACTTGAGGATTGAGAGTTGTGGACCTGGTCTGACGGTTTCAAATTTGAAAAACGCAACGAAGAGCGAGCCTGCCAGGCGTAGTATTCCAGTTGCAGGCTCTGAAATCAAAATCATGTTGGAGTAGCGTCTACTACTCTATAGATTACCATCGAGAATGTTCTGCGGTCTCTCTCATGTCAGTCGAAGTTTGAGCTTGACTTAGGTGAAGTCAGGCCTCCCTACTAGATTCGGTGGGACGGGATTGACAGATTCCGTCAGGTTCGTGGTTCTCAGAGCCCGGGGGCGGGGGAACGACTCAGTTACTGAGCTATCCAGCGATGTCTGAACTTCGAGTTCAAAACCTCGGGGTTAGGGTCAAATGCAAGTTCAAACCCCCTTCAAAGCACTTTCTTCTGGATGCCCTGAGATGTTTTTCTACAGCGTCTAGAGGCATGTTCAGAGGTCGTTGAAGCTGTGTTCTTCTGTATTCATTCGTACACTAACTCTTGATATTGGGGATAGCCGCTGCTATCCACATGCATGTAAGGCAGGCTGGGCTTGCCAGAAGAATGGACCCTATGAACGATATGCTATTATCGACATACTCTGAAGCCAAACTGAGAGTGAAATCCAAATGGATGCCTCAGAAATACTGATACTTGCAAATGCTGCCCTAGCGCTCATCGGAACGGCCGTAGCGTTGAGTCGGCCGTTGCAGAAATTGCTGAAGGCTAGAAGCCCCAAACTCAAATTCACGTTCAAGAATCGATACGCAATTGCAATAATACTAACGATTGTCATGATCACAAGCGTTTACGCTGTCACACTGTTCCAGCACACCTTTCCAGCCACACCTAGTGGCAGTTCTCAAGCCATAGCGTCAACCTGTACGACGCTGACCCTGGAAACCACGGGAATGATCACAGGCCTCCCAGAAAGCATGCTGTTCAACTGCGGCCTTACAACAGCCGCCATAACCAGCAGCTCAGGCGGCACATCGACACCGACGTTCACGCTTCCAGCAGGAGCGAACTCGCTCAGCCTGGTAAGCCATGTGAACAGTGTAACAGTCTGTACTGGTGGAAGCCCGTTGACGAGCGGTACAGGACACGGCTTCACTGCAAGCGAATCGCTAGACTACTGCTTGGCATCAAACAGCTATCCGAGCGGTGGAATAGCCTCCTTTACAGTTGCATGGAGTCAGTAGTCATATGAACAAGACACGACTGATCCTAATCGCCATACTAGCTCTAACCGCAACACTCACAGGTATCGTAATCAGCAGCGCCTTTGGGCAGACAACCCTTTTCTCTCACACATTTCCAAGGACGCCCCATGGAATATGAAAGCCAAAGGTTCACTGTAACCTAGTGCTGACCGAGTTCTTAAAATCTGAGGCCTCGAGCAAAAAGCTAGGCGAGCTTCTTTCAAGTAATGGAACGGAGCACTCTCTTCCATCAAAGTACTGGTCCCTTCACCCCAGTATCTATAGGAGGCTGATTGGCTATGACATGCATCCCGAATCTTCTTCGCAGACTAGCTCCCGCTGTTGAGGCTCAACTCAAGCCCAACCTCACCGGATTCACGGGCCTCTTAGTCAGGGGATACCTACCTCAGAAATGGATATTCGAGACCGAACAAGAGCATGCTTCACTGATAGTAAGCGACAACGGAATCACTGAAGTAATCTTGGGAGTAGTCGAATCCGCAGACGTTCTCATTACGACAACTCATGGCACACTGTCAACTGCCCTGGAGGCCGCAAACGGGTTACGTTCGAGAGACTCCGTGATTAGAGGCCAAATCACGCCCCGGTTCTACACGACAAAGGGAGAAATTGCGTTCAATTTTCTGAGGAGCAAGTTGCTCTTGTGAGCTTAACGGATCCTTACGGTATAAGCAAGTACGGATCCTTGGCGTTCAGCCGGGTGTAAACCCGTCCTCCCCCATTATTCGATGCAGGGCTTCAGGCAGAAAAGCTGAAAATTCAGTGAAAAATGTTAGGCATCACTCAGGCAGACCCGAGCAGTGTCAGGCGCCTGAATGAGAGTAAATTTGTGCCTAGGCGGTGCCTGTCCCATCTAGGGCCCTGCACTGATCTGGAGATTGTCAGTGGACCCGAGGTAGTTCGAGCGTGGGCCAGATTTTTTTGTAGCATTAGTGAAACAGAGAAACAGAAACAAAACATTGAAACAGACACAGATTCGTTGAAACGTTTCAATGAGAGTGAATCTGTGTCTAGTGACCTGACCCCTGAGGAACAGTCGGAAAAGCCTACGACACTCGTCGGAAAAGGGTCGTGAAATCAGTGGACGGGAGAATTGCGACTTACGGGGCAGCGAAGTACGCGTTACATCTACTGATACGGACGAAGGTGAATGGGGGCCGGTGAGAAAAAAGCGGGAGAAGAAGAATTGACCGTGGACGCGGGCCGCGGCCTAGACCATTCCACCGTGGCCGGGCCATCCAATATGGAAACCGTGGTCCACGGGGCCGGCGGTAAGTTTTACCTTGAAGTAACCAAAGATATGATCGAACGGATGCGCCATTTCGGCGAACAGGCACGTCCGAGACAAGCTGGCGTTGGATCTCGAATCTTTTTGGCAGACTAGGTGTTGGCGTCATCCGATCGAGTGTGCGAGACTCGGATCTTGTAGAAAATTGTCAGTAGTCACTATGGCCGAATTCCAACCTTCTTGCTCCAGACTAGTTCAAAGAAGCTCGCATGGCTCAACAATGTCAAGGGTCGGCACGAAGGAACCTTCAACCCTGCCACAGGTGAGGTCACGATCAACCTGTACGGAAAAACGTAGCCACCCCACGCAGGAGGGTCGTCGGCGCCGAACCTCTCCTTTTTTCCTAGATCTCCAACACATGAATCGGTAAGACACGCTCAGCTTCTCCGGAACTATGATAAAACCTTCCTCCTCCAACACTTGCTAGATTCAGGTAGCGAAGATCTATTCGTAGCTTTAGGATTGACGAAGCGGCCGGAGTCGGGACGCATCAGATGGTCAAAGAGATAGCAAGGACAACTTGTCCGAGAAACCACGTGCTATTCAGATCTAAGTAGAGTCAACAGTTGACACCTGTTGTTGGATAGTGATGAGGGTCCAGTCCGAGCCTTTTCAGAAAGTTGCGGAATCTAGGGTCATCACGGACGCTGTCAAACATCTCGTTGGTCCTGATATAGAAAAGCTCGAATTCCCTTTTGATGTAGGATCTTTCCATCCATTCGAATCCCTTCTTCATGTCGCCCAGATAGAAGTAACCGGCTGCGACCCATATAGCAGGGATGCTCCAAATCTCTTCGATCTGTGCCTCTACTTCAGGCAATAGCTCTCTAAGTCTCTCCTTGTTATCCTCAAAGTACGCAATCATTGCCTTCATTGACGTAACCACTTCAGGATAGGATTCTTGGACCAGTCTAACAACAACGTCGTACTCTCGCTTCATCTCATCGAACATCTTCAGCCATCCGTAGGATTGAGCCAGAGCCATGTGTGCAATAGCAAAGCTTGTGTCCAACTCGATTGCCTTCTTGTAAAGTTCTGCCGCTTTTGTATAGTTTCTCCTAGCTTCGTAATATTTAGCGTGATTGAGGTTGATGATCTGCGACACGGGGTCAAGTTCAAGCGCCCTCTCTATGTGTTTGAGGGCCTCGTCCCACCTCAACTGCGCAAGGAGGAGGTGGAAGTACCACTGATGGGCCGATGCGTAGCTGGGCTTGATCTCTGTCGCTTTCTTGAACTCTTCCTCTGCCTCCTGCAGATTGAAGTCTGTCATCAAAACCATTCCTCTCGTCGCGTGTGCCTCAGACAGATTCTGGTCGATTTCCAAAGCCTTGTTCACCATCGTTCTGGCTTTTTCATGTCTGGCTTCGATCTCGAGGCCCCAGTTGGATACGAGGATCTCGTTGCTGTCGGCCAAGCCCACATAGCCTAGGGCGAACCTGTCATCTTCCTTGATCGCCTGTTCAAAGTATTCCGCCGCTTTCCTTATGTCATCAATTCCTCTCTTATTCCAGTGATATCTGCCCTTCAAGTACAGGGTGTAGGCCTTTGTGCTCTCCGTCGGCTTTCTCTCGATCCGGTCGATCTCCGGGGCCAAGATCTTCACTCGGAGTGCGTCTGAGACCTGCTTGGCAATGTCGGTCTGGACCCCGAAGACGTCGTCTAGATTCCTATCGTAGCTGTGGGCCCAGATGTGCCGATCGTTCCTGACATCAACGAGCTGGGCAGTCACTCTGATCTTGTTGCCTGACTTTCGGAAGCTGCCTTCGAGCAGGGAGCCCGCTTCGAGCTCATCGCCTATCTCCTTGACTTTTTTGGTCGTCCCTTTGTACCCCATGACGGAAGTTCGAGAAATGATACTCAGTCCGCTTACTCCTGAAAGCGTCGAGATTATCTCTTCAGTGATACCGTCAGCAAAGTAGGAGTCGCCGGGGTCGGGGCTCATGTTGGCGAAGGGTAGTACGGCAACTCTGGTAGAGTCGAGCTGGGCAGACGTGCTCTTCTGCTCCTTCCCCCACGGCAGTACCATCCTGTATACTTCGAGTGGGGCACGTACATTCTTTAGAAGTTTGCTTCCAAGCGTCTCCAGTGGGACGTTGAATTTGTTCTGGACTTGATCATAGATCTGTCGCGTCACACATATCCCCCCGTCCTCTGCGAGGGAATGTATCCTCGATGCGACGTTAACCGCATCTCCCGATATGTCATCCCGGGATTCTATTATGTCGCCTAGGTGAACTCCGATCCTAAGATGAAGCTTCTGCTCAGAAGGCGCTGAGAAGTTGAACTCTCTCGCTGTCCTCTGGATATCATATGCACATCTTACGGCGTCGAGAGCGCTTGGGAACTCGATCAAGAAAGCATCGCCCATGGTCTTGACCTCTCTTCCGTTATGCCTGCTGAGAATGGGCCTGATTAGTTTCCTCTGCTCATCAGCTAATTCAAGGGAAAGCGATTCGTCCTTCTGCCCAAGGGCAGTGTAGCCGACCATGTCGGTGAACATGATTGCGGCGAGTCTGCGAGTGCCTTCTGGCAAGAAGCCCCTACAATTTAGTCATGATTAAAGATAAAACCGTTTATTTTGTTCAATGAGGTCTGACCTACAAAAGCTCGGCCAGCGAAGCCCAGGCGATGAAATTTGAGCTAGAACTTTTCATATCCAGATCTCAAGGTCGCCCAGAAATTCGCAGACCTCTAACGCCCTTCTACTTGCTGGTTCCCAAAGACAGCCCATGGGCGACGGCACAATCTGCAAGTCCTGCTTCAAAGAGATAGAGGACGGGGAACCACGGTTGTGGACAAGTTACGCGCACCCGCTAAGCAATCCGAGTTCAAAAGAAAGAGAAGATGGAGAGTCCGAGGATAGGTGCGTGGCTCTTGGCGACGAATGGCCTGTTTTTATCCTATCTCGGTGTTGATGTGGAAGAGTGTCTTGCCGATGACCGACTGCGAGAATCCGCCGGAGGTTATTCCTTCGACTGCACCTGGTGGAGGGCTTCCCACCAAACATGTTATGGTCGCAGGTATGTTAGGGGTTGTTGCGCCTGTAAGGCTGCTCGTCGCTGATACTGTCAGGGTCAGCTTACCTCCCTGAATGCCGGGGCTGGGGCCACCGTATGGTGTGAAACCGATGAACGTCGTTATGATGTATGTTCCCTTGTCGACAATCATTCCGCTTGAAGTAACTATCTGATAACTCCCGCCGCCGGTTATCTCTGTAGTGGACCCATCAAATGCGCCTGAACCCGTGACTATCAATGTGTCCCCTGCTAACATGGGAGCACCTTCAGGAACCATCGCAGTGTTCGGGCCAAGAAGATTGAATGAATAAGATGTTGCCAGAGCCGAGGCCCGAGTCAAGAAGACAGGAGCGACCACCAGCAGAAGTAGCAGAGTCATTGACGCAGTCAGATAAGTCGATCTTCTTACCTTAGGATCAATCATTTTTCTTATACCACCTCCATTTCTTGGGGTTCTTTTCTGATCGCGCCCCTCCTCGGCGCTCCGCCAGAAGAATCGTATAGGGCCCCGAAAGAAAGGGGCGAGCAACCGATATGATATGGCAGTCTTCGTGGTCGCTCTCGGTCAGAATTTAACACTGCCGGTATCCGTGGACAGAATTTTGTCGACGCCGAAATATCTAAGATCAGACTCGCCATCGAAAACAGACAGAATACGTCGTGTCCGTGGAATGCTGCTGTGGACAGATAAACTAGGTCTCCTTCTTCAGCGAGAGATTGTTACAGCACGATAGTCGGTTAGGGCAACAAGTCTCCTCACATGGAGAGACTTCATGGCCTCTACAATTATGTGTAGAACCGTTACGGAAACTGCTCTTTACTTGGCTGTATCTAGGAAGCCTTCGCAAAAACAACATCCCATGGAAATCTGGGTCGGCCTAAGAAATACTGGAGATTGGGGCCAGATTAGAACCAAAGCCCTCAAATTGGGTATCTTTGGGGAAGACGACATGAAGCTTCCAGATGCGTTCTCCGACGGTTGAGAGGTTTCATTCTGCGATGACTGAATGCTTCCTGCTACCATTCAAGACATGCTGGGCTCCTCGTTTGGCATTAGACTCCCACAATCGCTTTATCGTGGGGCCCGGACTCTCCCAGATGCAACCTTTGACAGAAGGCGACCGTAGACTCGCTGCGATAATGCTCACTGACATGGTAGGCTATACTGCCCTTTCTCAGAAGGATGAGGCGTACTCACTCCACCTTCTGGAGGAGCAGCGGAGACTTGTTAGGCCGTTCTTCCCAAAACACAGCGGCAAGGAGGTCAAGACCATCGGCGACGCCTTTCTTGTCGAGTTCACTAGCGCATTAGAAGCTGTGCGATGTGCATTCGATATACAACAGGCACTGCACGAGTTGAATTCTGGCCGTCCGCCCGAAAGCAGAGTCTTACTCCGCATAGGTGTCCACCTAGGGGATGTCATTCACAGCCAGAACGATGTTTACGGAGATGACGTCAACGTCGCATCAAGAATAGAACCACTCGCGGAGCCAGGAGGCATATGCATCACGAGACAGGTCTATGACCACATCAAAAACAAATTCGAATTTCCACTCTCAAGTCTTGGCAAGAGGGAGCTCAAGAACATCAGCGAACCAACTGAAGTGTTCAGAGTGATGCTCCCATGGCAGAAGGAGGTGGCTGTTAGCCTAGGCTTTGATGTGCATCGGCTCGCAGTTCTCCCACTCGCTAACATTAGCCCGGACCCAAAGGACTCTTATTTCGCGGATGGAATGACGGAAGAACTGATCACCGTACTGTCGCAACTGGAAGGCCTAAGGGTCATCGCAAGGACTTCCGTCGATCACTATGCTGCGCGCGAAAAACGAGTATCGCAGATTGCCCAAGAGTTACAAGTCGGGTCGGTAATGGAAGGAAGCGTTCGAATGGCAAAAGATCGGATACGGGTAACAGTCCAACTCATCAACACTACGAACGAGGAACACGTCTGGTCCCAGAACTACGACCGAAGGCTGGACGATATCTTTGAGATTCAGTCCGACATCGCGCAGCAAGTCGCTCGCTCCTTGAAAGTGAAACTTCTTGGCAAGGAGAAGGAGCGATCGATTGCGCGACCCACTGAGAACATTTCGGCTTATGTGAATTATCTGAAAGGGCGAAGTCTCCTCTCTAGAAGAAGAGGGGACGAGATTAAGCAAGCCAGAGAGCTCTTTGAATCGACCATTGTTGCAGACGCCAATTATGCGCCGGCCTATTCGGGCTTAGCTGATGCTTACTTCCTCTCAGGAGACTATTTTGTCCTACCCGTTCATCTTGCACGACAAAAGGCCAAAGAGTTTGTTTTGAAGGCACTTCAGCTAGACCCAGATCTCGCGGAAGCCCACGCGTCGCTCGGGCTGATCCTAGACGCAGAATACGAGTTTGCACAAGCTCAAAACGAATACAAAATGGCAATTGCACTCAATCCAAGCTATGCTAATGCACATCATTGGCGTTCTTTCTCGCTCGCTAGCCTGGGCAGATATCACGAAGCCATCAAGGAGCTTAGACTTGCCGAAGAAGCGGATCCCCTCTCTGTCACTATCCTTGGCCTGGAAGTCTTGTGGTTCGGAATCCTAGGAATGAGAGAGGAAGCTGCCAGGAAGCTCGAAAAAGCGATTGAGATCGATCCTGATCATTTGTTCGTGATTGATGTACACGGAACATACTATTACTTGAGACGCGATTATCACCGGGCGATAAGAATTCTGTCGGACGGGTTAAAGATGGCCAGGGATCCCAATAATCCCATGTTCAAGGCTGATCTGGCTTTGGCTTATGCAGGGTTGGATGATCGGACGAATGCAATAAGGTGGCTGAGGGAACTACGATCGATACCCGAAGAGACAATGGGTAGGTCCCAGTCGATAGCCTATGTTTATGCAGCCCTAGGCGAGATCGATGATTTCTTCGTATTTGCGAACCGAGCCTTCAAGGAGAAGACACTGAACTTCGGGGACTTCAGACTAATCGACAGAATAATTCCAGGCACACGCAAGATTCGCGACGACCCGCGCTTCTCCGAACTGTTCAGAAGGGCCAATCTGGAATTGCAAGCAGATATCGACTGACCCGCGCCAGGCCACCTGGACCACATGTGGATAGGGAGGATCGCATCTCGATTCCAACGTCATTCGTTGACTGTACCTCAGAAGGGAACCGAAACTCGAATCTAGTTCCCTTCCAAATTGGTGCCGACATAGTGTTGATCTAGACTCCTTTCGGGGGTTTGAACACTAAGAGAAGATGTTTCTGAGTAATCAGCATTCAAAGAGGTTCGACGATCCGCTAGGCGATGAAGCGGAAATAGGCAGCAGAGCAAGAACCGAAATGTGGAAGACTTGCGCAGGGTCCGGCCTGCGACAATACATCAAATTGTTGGCCAAGATCGGCCTGGCCACTAGGCACCGGATCCCATATCGGACGGACGTTCGCGTTCGTGCCGTAGCGTTCGAATCGTTCGACCGTTCGAGCGTTCGAGCCAATCGGTTCTTCGAGCGAATGCAAGGATTCTAGGCAAGATCAATTCTCGATATGACTACGAGTTACAAGTGGGGGCTCGCTACTACAGGAAGAGCTGGGAAGAATGCCCATTTGTTCGTAGATGCAAATGTCGAGCGAGCGACGTCATTGGGTTGCGAGACTTGGTTAACCGACGAGCTCAAACTTGTGGTCCGGCCTTCGCCAGAAATCCTCTCCAACTTCCCGTTGCAATCACAGAACGAAGTATTGGTCACCCGACGGTTCTGAGTTCGACTGAATGTCGTTTCCGTATTTGTGCGCAGACGGTTTACTGATCATCATCAAGAAGGAGATTTCGCCATAACTCAAGCCGAGATAACGGTAATGCTCGATCCTTTCAATCTGAAGAGGACTGAGTGCTCCGTTGGGCATAATGCCTCCCGATTGACGACGCCTCCTACGTTTTCCAGGCGACCCTCCCCTCTCTAGGCTCTTGACGCGATCTATAAGGCTCCGATATTCAGCCGCTTTCGCTGCATCCATCTCCGTAATTTGTTTTTGGAGGCGACGCAGACCCTCAAGGTCTCGATAGCTATTATCCGCGGACATGATTTTTCCCACTCTGGTGTAGTCAAGTTCAGGAATTTTCTAGCATAAAAGAGGCAGCTAAGTCAACCGGTCATCCTCTCTCTGCTCTTCCAAAGTGCCCATTTCGAAACTTCTTCTCGGGATTCGTCTTTCGGTGGTGCGAGTGTTCCTCACTAACCCTGTTGTGGGTAGAGACGTTTTCTATGCCCATCCCTTTTCTTTGACCCTGCGTATTGACAGCTCAAACCCTGGTTACATTATCCTATTCTGCACTACAAGCCAAGTATACTCGCTTGAGGGTATACACAATGGACTCACCCATCATACCGTTTCAGAAGAAGAAAAAGAGGAACCACGACGTGGCCATTCTCCTCATACTTCTGGCAGTCCTCCTCGGAACATTCCTCTTCGTATCGGTCGCGGTCAACTTGCTCTTGCGAAGCATTCCCATCCCATAGAGCTTCTTCGGCTTCTATGAAAAAACGCCAGAACATTCGGCATTTCAAGCCTGCCACGTAGCGCGCTCCTCAGGAAGCGGGCATTGATCGGGAGCATCATATCTGACGCGAAACAGCTTGGAGAGCTACGTTATCGACAAAGAATGGTCCATGACCAGTTGAAAGATTTGACCATTAGAGTCAGGAGCGAGTCCAAGTGGAAGCCCTTGAGTCGTCTAGCTGACACGAGCGAGCCGTCAGTACGCGCCGTTGTTCGTGAGCAACGACGTAATGTTCGTCAACACATTCAATATCTCTCGCAGACGCGGCGCTCGTGCGAGCAAGAATTGCGGCGATATTCAAGATTTGATCACCAAGGTTCAAGCCGAGCTTGACGACAGCATTGGACTGCTTGAAAAGAACTAGCTGATGTCGTTGCTGATGAAACCGCGACCGGCATCGGCTATAGACAACCTCCTACTGGTGCGGAAAAAAATTGGGCCAAAGG
>Ga0209802_1001870_pt1 | contig 15067 bp, 14 predicted proteins | sample GraSoiAngelo_129_FD_185886 | JGI IMG/M metagenome (GOLD analysis project Ga0209802, IMG submission 185886) | Grasslands soil microbial communities from the Angelo Coastal Reserve, California, USA - 14_0927_12_40cm (SPAdes) (version 2) | ecosystem: Environmental > Terrestrial > Soil > Grasslands ... | reverse complement strand
GTTGTCTCCGAGATGGCGCTACATCTTGCGCCCAAGAGGCCGAAACTAGCGTTCTGGCAGCACCGAATCCGACGGGAGGACGGCATGAGTGACACATTCATCGACAAGACGCGATCGGTCAACCGCGTAACACGGTTCCTCGCGGTTGGGGCATGCGCCGGATTGTTGGCCGCGTGCACCACCACGCAGCAAGCGACGGTGTCGCAGGCTGACATCAAGTGCGGATTTCTGGGACCGGCGTGCGGGCAGCTGACCCCCGGCCAGGAGGGGCAGGTCGCCTTACGCTACGTCAACCCGGCTGCGAAGTGGAGCCAGTACAGCAAGATCATGATCCAGCCGGTGACGTTCTGGGGCGACGAGAACTCGAAGGTCTCGGCCGAGGACCAGCAGAGGCTCGTGAACTTTCTCTACACCGCCCTCGACCAGGAGCTGGCCAAGCAGTTCCAGGTCGTCGACCAGGACGGCCCGGACGTCATGAAGCTCCAGGTGGCCGTGACCGACCTCGCCGCGGCTACGCCAGGCCTCCGGACCATGACGATGCTGATCCCCCAGGCACGGCTGTTGAGCACGCTCAAGCGTGGCGCCACCGGATCGTATCCGTTCGTCGGCGGGGCGCAGGCTGAGTTCAAGGTTACCGACTCAGTGACCGGCCAAGTCCTGGTGGCGGGCGTCGACCGCCGGATCGGTGGAGGCAACATCTCGACGGCCGCGCAGTGGGAGTGGGGCGACGCCGAAAACGTGATGAAGGACTGGGCCAAGCTCGCGGTAGAGCGCCTGTCGGCGTGGACCAAGGGCACGGCGAAGCCGGCCTGATCTGCGCAGCTGGGTGTTTGACCTAGGCGTTGCCTACGGGTAACCGAGCGCGCGGCGGTCGGGCCGCGCGCCGGTCGCACGCCTACCCACGCCACCGGCTCGTACGCCTTTGTGGGCTCCGCCGAGGCACGGCAAGGAGGAGCAAGCATCATGAATCCAGGACGGCGAATGATACTGATCGCGACTGCGGTGCTGACCGCCGTCGTGCTGCTGCCGATCACCCATGTGGCCGCGCAGCAGAAACCCAACATCCTGTTCATCATGGGCGACGACATCGGCTGGATGCAGCCGAGCATCTACCATCGCGGCCTCATGGTGGGGGAGACGCCCAACATCGACCGCATCGGCAACGAGGGCGCGATCTTCATGCACTATTACGCCGAGCAGAGCTGCACCGCCGGGCGTAACGCCTTCTTCACCGGCATGCATCCGCTCCGCACGGGCATGATCCCGCCGCAGCTGCCCGGCAGCCCGTCGTACCTCCGTCCCGGCACGCCAACACTCGCGAAGTTCCTGCGCGATCTCGGCTACACCACGGGCGAGTTCGGCAAGAACCACCTGGGCGACCACACCGACGCGCTGCCTACGGCGCACGGCTTCCAGGAGTTCTGGGGCTATCTGTACCACCTGGACGCGATGCAAGGGGTCAGCTTCAACGACATCAACGTCTCCCCGACCAAGCAGGGCATCGCCCCGCCGTGCAAGAACACGCCGATCCCCGGTCTGCCCGAGGTCCCGGGCGCCGTGGATCCGAAAACGACGACCTGTCTGACGCCGCCGCGCCCCGTCCTCGCGTGCACGTCTTCCGACGGCACGGCGAGGAATCAGAAGTGTAAGGACGAGGGTCCGCTGACGCTCGATCGCTCGAGGACGGTTGACGAGGAGATCTCGGCCAAGGTCATCGACTTCCTCGATCGAAACGATCCCAAGAAGACCAACAAGCCCTTCTTCGTCTGGTACAACCCGGCGCGCATGCACATCACGACGATGCTGTCGCCGAAGTACGAGGCCATGCTGGGCGAGAAGGGCGGCAAGGACTGGGGCATCAACGAAGCCGGCATGAAGCAGATGGACGACAACATCGGCTATGTGCTGAAGAAGCTGGAGGACATGGGCCAGCTCGACAAGACGATCGTCGCCTTTACCACCGACAACGGCGCCGAGGTGATCACCTTCCCGGACGGCGGCACCACGCCCTTCAGAGGTGGGAAGCTGACCACCTGGGAAGGCGGCATGCGCGCCCCGCTGGTCGTCCGCTGGCCGGGCGTCATCAAGCCCGGCACGGTCAAGAAGGAGATGTTTGCGGCACTCGACTGGGTGCCGACGCTGGTCAACATCGCCGGCGGACCGAAGGGCGACGCGCTGAAGAAGCGGATCGAAGCGGGCCAGTATCCCGGCATCGTCAAGACGACCCTCGACGGCGTCGACCAGCGCGACTACCTGGAAGGAAAGACCGATAAGTCGGCACGCGAGGTGTTCTTCTACTATACGGGCGCGCAGCCGTCGGCGGTGCGGTACAAGAACTGGAAGTTCTATTACACGATGGTGCCCGACACTTCTACCGGCGGGCTCATGGGAGCCAACACCTTCCACTGGACCCAGCTCCAGAACATCCTGCGCGATCCGTTCGAGACGACCGTCGGCGCCGACGGCAAGTCGTTGTTGGGCTACGCCGGTGCACTTGCCGCCCCGAGTACCGCGTATCTCTACAACTGGAACATCCTGCCCATCGGCCAATTGCTATGGCTCAAGGAGCTCGAGTCCTATGTGGCGTTCCCGCCGATGCAGGATCCGGCGAGCTACAACCTCACGCAGGTACTGGACCAGATCAAGAGGCAGGGCACCGTAACCCGAGCCAATGACCGTGTGACGGGCGCGTATTGATGACCGAGCGGGCGCCCCCATCCCGGGGCGCTCGCTTTCGCGTCAATCCCCGAAGGAGAATGACACCGGCTGCCCTCGTCGCGCTGATGATCGTGGCGGGAGTCGGCCTGTCTTCCGCCCCGGCCTCCGCACAGGACAAAAAGCCCAACATCGTCTTCATCCTTGCCGACAACATCGGTTACGGCGACATCGGCGTTTACGGCGGCGGCGAGCTGCGTGGGGCACCGACGCCGCGCATCGATCAACTGGCATCCGAAGGACTCCGGCTGACTCAGTTCCTCGTCGAGCCAGGATGCACGCCGTCCCGGCGGCATTGATGACGGGCACTATTCCATCCGGTCCGGCCTGTCGCTGGTCGCGGACGTATTTCCAGGCAGCACTGGGGCAGACCTTCCCGGTGGCCTTCGGAAGGCTGGAGTCATTCACACGATGAGGCGGCTCATAAAGGAGACCAGACGCATGAAGCTTCCGGTCCGTTTTGCGTGTCGTCCGGGACGTAGCCGCGCGGTAGCGTTCGCGCTCTGCGTTGTGGTCCTCGCGTACGCAGGTGTGAGCGCACAAACGGATCCTCTCCCCTCCTGGAACGACGGCCCTGCCAAGCGGGCCATCCTCGAATTCGTGAAGGCGACCACCGACCAGGCGAGTCCGAAGTTCGTGGCGCCGGCGGCGCGTATCGTCACGTTCGATCAGGACGGCACCACGTGGGTCGAGCAGCCCATGTACACGCAGGTGATCTACTGCCTCGAACGGGTGGCGGTGCTGGCGAAGGCGAAGCCGGATCTCAAGGACGTCGAGCCGTTCAGGACCGTGCTTTCCGGTAACCGCGAGGCGATGGCGAAATTCACGATGCCGGACCTCGAGAAGATCCTGGCCGCGACGCTCACCGGCATGACGGTGGAGCAGTTCGGCGTCCAGGTGAAGGACTGGCTCGGGACCGCCAAGCACCCGCGCTTCAAGCGCCCCTATACCGAGCTGGTCTATCAGCCGATGCTCGAGGTGATGAGGCTCTTCCGCGCCAACGGCTACAAGACCTATTTCGTCACCGGGGGCGGCCAGGATTTCGTGCGCGTGTACTCGGAGCAGGTGTACGGCATTCCGCCTGAGCAGGTGGTCGGCTCGGCGGGCGGCACCAAGTTCGGGTACGACAAGGCCGGCCGGCCGATGCTCACCAAGGAGCCCAAGCTCCTGCTGAACGACGACAAGGCGGGTAAGCCGGAGGGCATTCATCTCATCATCGGCCGGCGCCCCGTGGCTGCGTTCGGAAACTCGATCGGCGACAAGCAGATGCTGGAGTACACGCAGGCGGGCGATGGCGCGCGGCTGATGATGCTGGTGCATCACGACGACGCCGCGCGCGAGTACGCCTATGGGCCGAAGTCGAAGATCGGCACATTCTCCGACGAGCTGATGGCCCAGTCGAAGAAGCAGGGCTGGGTCGTGATCAGCATGAAGAACGACTGGAAGCGGATCTTCGCGTTCGAGTGACGAGCCGCTGGGCGTCGGCGGCCGCTCATACTCGCCCGGGATCAGCGGATCGGATGATGGATCGTGACGAGCTTCGTGCCGTCGGGGAACGTTCCCTCGACCTGGACCTCGTCGATCATCTCGGGGACGCCTTCCATGACGTCGTCACGCCGCAGAATCGCCTGGCCCGCCTCCATCAGCTCAGAGACCGTACGGCCGTCGCGGATACCCTCGAGGATGTCGGCGGTGATGAGCGCGACAGCCTCGGGATGGTTGAGCTTGAGGCCCCGGGCGCGCCGGCGGCGCGCCACCTCGGCCGCGGTGAAGATCAAGAGCTTCTCCTGCTCTCGGGGTGTGAGATGCATCGTTGGCCTCGTTCCTAGATCGTTGAACTGGGGGCCTCGAAATGGCCCCCAGATCCCCGCACGGTTGGAGCGCCCCGGGAGACCCGTGGCGCTCCTCGATTTCCCCTCATGTCCTAGACGGCGAGATGATGCCGCAGCGCTTCCACCTTCAGATCACCGGTATTCCCGCGGGCAACCACGGCACCCTTGGCCATGATCACGTAGGAGTCGGCCAGTCGCTCGGCGAAGTCAAGATACTGCTCGACAAGGAGCACCGCCAGGCCCATCTCGGTCTTGATCCGGCGAATGGCGTCCTCGATCTCGAGGATGATGGACGGCTGGATGCCTTCGGTCGGCTCGTCGAGCATGAGCAACTTCGGCCGCGTCAGCAGCGCACGTCCGATGGCCAGCATCTGCTGCTCGCCGCCCGAGAGGACGCCGCCTTTGCGAGCGAGCAGCGGCTTGAGCGCTGGGAACAGGTCGAGCGCGTCGGTGAGACGTGACTCGCGCCCGCATCCCAGGTACGCCATCCGAAGGTTTTCGGCCACCGTCAGGTGAGGAAAGATCTCGCGCCCCTGCGGGACGTAGCCGATGCCGGCGCGCGCCCGGCGATCCGGTGACCAGCGGGTGATGTCGGCGCCGTCGAAGGTCACGCGGCCTCCGCGGGCCGGCAACAGCCCCATGATCGTCTTGAGCACCGTGGTCTTGCCCATGCCGTTGCGTCCCATGAGACAGACCACGCGGCCCGACGGCACCTCGACATCCACGTCCCACAGCACCTGCGACTCGCCATAGGCGGCGCCCAGGCGCTCAACGCTGAGCATGCGTGGTCTCCCGGCGCTGTCCCAGATAAACCTCGAGCACGCGCGGATCACGTTGTACCTGCTCCACCGGGCCCTCGCACAAGACCGTACCCTGGTGGAGCACCGTCACCTTGGCGCCGAGCTGGCGGACGAATTCCATGTCGTGCTCGATGACCAGGACGGAGCGGTCGCGCGCGATGCCGAGGAGCAGCTCGGAGGTGCGCGCGGTCTCTTCGTCCGTCATGCCCGCCACCGGCTCGTCGACGAGGAGGAGCTCGGGATCCTGCGCCATCACCATCCCGATCTCCAGCCACTGCTTCTCGCCGTGCGACAGCGCGCCCGCCAGCACGCCGCCCTTGGCGGCAAGGCCGACCTGCTCCAGCGCGCCGTCGATGCGGCGCCGGTCGTCGTCCACGTCGCCGCGCTCGAAGAGGGTCGCGAAGACGCCCTTGCTGGCGCGTCGCAGGGACAGCTCAACGTTCTCGCGCACGGTGAGGTTCACGAACACGGACGGCGTCTGGAATTTCCGCCCGACCCCGAGCGCAGCGATCTCGTTCTCGCGGAGCTGCGTCAGGTCCGTGTGGTGGCCGAAGATCACGCGACCGCTCGCGGGCCGGACGCGTCCGGAGATCACGTCGAGCAGCGTGGTCTTGCCCGCCCCGTTGGGTCCGATGACGACCCGTAGCTCGCGGCGGTCCATGTAGAAGTTGAGCCGGCTGAGCGCCTTGAAGCCGTCGTAGTCGATGGTGACGTCGTCGAGATAGATGATCGTGTCCGCGCGGCCGGTGCTCGTGCTCATTGGAGCGGGGTCGGCGAGGTCGGTTCGGATCGGGGGTGGCCCGATCCGGACGCCATGACCGACGGCTTCGACGCGCGCGAGGGCACGAGGCGCTTGAGGGCATCGACCAGGCGAGCGGCGGCGCCGACGACGCCGTCGGGGAAGAAGAGCACGACGCTCATGAAGAGGGCGCCGAGGAAGAGGAGCCAGACGTCGGGATAGCTGGTCGTCAGCCAGCTCTGGATCCAGTTCACTCCGAAGGCGCCGACCACCGCACCGATCAGCGTGCCTCGCCCCCCCGCGGCCACCCACACCACCATCTCGATCGAGGGCAGCACGCCCATCTTCGCGGGCGTGATGATGCCCACCTGCGGCGCGTAGAGCGCGCCCGAGACACCAGCCAGCACGGCCGACACCACGAAGACGAACAGCTTGTAGTTCGCGGGCGCGTAACCGGAGAAGAGCACGCGCGTCTCGCTGTCGCGGATGGCCACCAGCACCTTGCCCGCGCGCGTCCGGGTGATCCACCGGCAGAGCAGGAAGGCGGCGATCAGCGTCAGCGCGGTGATCACGTACAGCCCCCGCTGGGTCGATGGCTGGTTCAGCCGGAAGCCGAAGATGGTCTTGAAATCCGCTAGCCCGTTGGTGCCGCCGAGGTTCATTTCGTTGCGGTTGAACACGAGCCAGGCGGAGAGCGCGAGCGCCTGCGTGATGATCGAGAAGTACACGCCCCGGATCCGGCTCCGGAAGGCGAGGAAGCCGAAGACGAGGCCGACCAGGGCCGGCACGGCCATGATCGCGACGATGGTGAAGATCGCGCTGTGGAATGGCCGCCAGAACAGGGGCAGCGTCTTGACCTGGTTCCACACCATGAAGTCGGGCAGCGCGTTCTGGTACACGCTCTGCGTGCCGATCTCGAGCATCAGGTGCATGCCCATCGCGTAGGCGCCGAGCCCGAAGAACACGCCGTGACCGAGACTGAGCACGCCCGCGTAGCCCCACAGGAGGTCGAGGCCGAGCGCGAGGATCGCGTAGGTGAGGAACTTGCCGAACAGGTTCAGCGTGAAGTTGGGGACGTGGAACGCCGACGAGGGCGGCAGCGTGTTCAGCGCCGGCAGCACCGCCACCAGCACCAGTGAGACTACGGCGAGCGCGAGCGACTCACGCTTCCGCACCGCGGCCTCGCGTAGCGAACAGGCCCGCCGGCCGCCGCTGCAGGAAGAGGATGACCGCGATCAGGATGGCCACCTTCGCGAACACCGCGCCCAGCGCGGGCTCGATCACCTTGTTGAGCTCACCGATCCCGGCGGCGGCGAGCACCGTCCCCGCGAGCTTACCCACCCCGCCGGTCACGACCACCATGAACGAGTCGACGATGTAGTTCTGCCCGAGTGACGGCCCCACGTTGCCGATCTGGGTCAGCGCGCAGCCCGCGAGGCCGGCAAGCCCGGCGCCGAGGCCGAACGTCACGGCGTCCACTGCCCCCGCGCGCACGCCGAGGCACGCGCTCATCGCGCGATTCTGCGTCACCGCCCGGATGGTGAGCCCTCGGTCGGTGCGGAAGAGCAGCCAGTACATGCCGGCGACGCTGACCGCGGCCAGGCCGATGATGAAGAGCCGGTTGAACGGCAGCGTGAGCCCGGTCATCAACGCGAAGCCGCCGGAGAGCCAGCGCGGTGACGACACATCGACGTTGGCCGCCCCGAACCAGAGCCGCAGGCCCTGCTGGATGATCAGCGAGGCGCCCCAGGTGAGCAACAGCGTTTCGAGCGGACGGCCGTAGAGGCGGCGGATCACCCCTCGCTCGAGGACCACCCCCACGGCCGCGGCGACCGCGAACGAAACGGGCAGCGCCACCACGAAGTACGCGTCGAACCATTCGGGCCAGCGGGCGCGGAACAGGTTCTGCACGACGAACGTCGAGTAGGCGCCGAGCGCCATCAGCTCGCCGTGGGCCATGTTGATCACGCCCATGAGCCCGAACACGATCGCGAGTCCGACGGACATCAGCAGGAGGATCGACGCCAGCGACGCGCCCTGGAAGAGGGTCTCGACCGTGCGGACCAGCAGGCTCCAGCGCTCGATCTGGCGGATCGCGAGCGCGGCGGCGTCGCGCTCGGCCCGTGACGCCGCCGAGTCCGACGCGAGCTTCTGCAGGGCCGGGGCCGCGTCGAACGAGTGCAGGTTGCCGAGGCTCTGCGCGGCGAGAACGCGGACCGCCGCGTCGCTCTCCGCGAGCCGGATCAGCGCGAGCGCTTCCTCGAGGGCGTGGCGGACGTGCGGCACCGTCTCCTTCGCGATCGCGGCTTCGACCACCGAGGCCGCGCTCGCCTCCGCCTGGTGCCCGAGCTTCATGGCGGCGCCGCGCCGCGTCTCCGGATCGAGGCTCGCGAGCTGGCCGCGCGTCTCGTCGGCGTCGAGGAACGGCTTGATGGCGATGCGCAGCCGTCGGTCGGCCGCGATCTCGGTCAGGCCCGCCACCGGCACGGTGCCGAGCGGCCGGCGACCGTACGCGGTGACGATGTCGATCACGTCCTGGTCGCCCTTCGTGGACTTCGCGCCGCCGATGACGACCTCCGCGGCCTCGCCCTGTCCGCGCGCGTAGACGTTGCCGTCGCGGAGCGCGCCGAGAAACTCGAGCCACTTGGGATCGCGGGTGGTGCCGAGCACGGTCACGGCCGCCTCGCGCTTGTCGCCGTCGTCGACCACGAGATCGGCCAGGGCCTTCAGCGTCTCCGGAGACTGCGCGTGGCTCGCCGCGGGTGCGGCGAGCCACGCCACCAACAACAGCAGGAAGAGCAGCCTCATCAGGCCTTCTTCTGGTACGTCCCCTGGTGCTTGATCCAGTCGCAGCCCTTGTCCGGGCTCGTGTACTTGCTCCACGGCTCCGGCTCGACGTTGCTCTTCGTGCGCGAGATGATCTTGAACTGGCCGTTCTTGAGGATCTCGCCGATGAGCACGGGGCGGTACGTGTGCTGGTTGTACTCGTGCATCTTGATCGGCCCGACCGGCGCCGCGAACGTCTGACCGTAGACGGCTGCCCGGACCTTGTCCACCTCGAAGCTCTTGGCCTTCTCCACCGCCTGCCGCCAGATGTGGACGCCGAAGTAGGCGGCCTCCATCGGGTCGTCGGTCACGCGGCTCTCGCCGCCGGGGAGGTTGTTCTTCTTCGCGTATTCCTTGAACGCCTTCACGAACTTCGTGTTCGCGGGCGTGTCTACGGACTGGAAGTAGTTCCACGCCGCGAGGTGGCCGACGAGCGCCGAGGTGTCCATGCCGCGCAGCTCGTCCTCGGCCACGCTGTACGCCATGATCGGCGCGTTTTCCGAGCGCAGGCCCTGGTTCGCGAACTCCTTGTAGAAGGGCACGTTGCTGTCACCGTTGATCGTCGAGAGCACGCATCCGCCGCCGCCGGACGCGAAGCGTTTGATCTTGCCGACGATCGTCTGGTAGTCCTGGTGGCTGAACGGCGTGTACTCCTCCTCGATGTTCGCGGCCGGCACGCCCTTGGCGACCAGGAACGCGCGGAGGATCTTGTTCGCCGTGCGCGGGAACACGTAGTCCGTGCCGAGCAGGTAGAACTTCTTGTAGCCGCCACCCTCCTTCGACATCAGGTACTCGGCGCCGGGGATGAGCTGCTGGTTCGGGCACGCGCCGGTGTAGAAGACGTTCTTGCTGCACTCCTCGCCTTCGTACTGCACGGGGTAGAAGAGCAGGCCGTTGTTGTTCTCGAAGACCGGCAGCACCGATTTGCGGCTGACCGAGGTCCAGCAGCCGAAGACGACCGCGACCTTGTCCTGGAGGAGGAGCTGCTTGGCCTTTTCCGCGAACAGGTCCCAGTTGGAGGCGGGGTCGACGACGACCGGCTGGATCTTGCGGCCCATCACGCCGCCCTTGGCGTTGATCTCGTCGACCGCCATCAGCACGACGTCGCGCAGCGAGACTTCGCTGATCGCCATCGTGCCGGAGAGCGAGTGGAGGACGCCGATCTTGACTGGCTCCTTGCCCTGAGCGGTGATGATGCTTGGCATCCCGACGCCGGCGGCGAGGCCGGCGCCGGCTACGACGGAACCCTTCAGGAACTCGCGACGCGTTACTGCCATGACGTCTCCTTTCCTCTGTGCCGTCGGAGCGGCGTTGCGGGCCTCCGTTCGCCGACGGTCGGACGGAGGTTGCGGTCCGGCTCGTTCCCGCGCAGGCTCCGTTGCCGCGCTCACTACGGACGACGTTGTCCGTTCGGCTCCTGGCCGGGGTGCAAGCGACGTACCGAGGCTGATCCTAGGAAATTCAGGGCATTACGAAGAGGACGCTTGGACGACTGCCTATTCGGCAGGCACATCGCCGGCGACCGACTCCGACACGAGCAGCGCCCGGGAGATGTCGGCCATGGAGCGGCGACTGTCCATCGCGGCCCGGCGGAGCCGCTGGAACGCCGCCTCCTCACTGAGGTTGTAGCGCCGCATCAGCGCGCCCTTGGCCCGCTCGATCACCTTCCTCTCATCGAGCCGCAGGCGAAGGGTCTGTGCCTCTCCGAACCGCGCCACGGCCAGATCGAGCGCGGGCGCCAGCTCGGCGGGACGAAGCGGCTTGAGCAGGTACGCCATCACGCCCGCCGTCCGGGCGCGCTCCACGAACGTCGTGTCGGTTCGGCTGGTGAAGAGCACCACCGGGCAACCGCCACCGATGACGTCGGCCGCCGCGTCGATGCCATCGCCGTCGGGCAGCCCGATCGCGAAGATGGCGACGTCGGCGTTCGTCCGGTCGATGAGCGTCTTCGCGTCGCTACGCCGCGTCGCCTCGCCGGCGACTTCCCCGCCCGCCGCCCAGATGGCAGCGCGCAGCGCCGCGCGCGAGCGCTCGTGATCGTCGATGATGGCGACCCGCCAGCGTGGAGCCTTGCTCACACCGCCGATTCCGGGCAAGCCTGATGCCAGACCCCGATCTCGCAGAATCAAGCACTTCCCGGCATGGCTTTCGCCGCCCTGCTCGGAGACGCGGCAACTTCAGCGCTTGATGCCCGGCGTGGAGGCAGCTCTGAAGTTCTAGTGGGGGGGGGTCATCGGGGGGAGCGGCACCCGCTCCCCCCGATGTGAATCAAATGTCGAAGTACAGGGCGAACTCGTAGGGATGCGGGCGCAACCGGACGGGATCGACCTCGTTCTTCCGCTTGTAGTCGATCCAGGTCTCGATGACGTCGGGCGTGAAGACGTCGCCCTTGAGCAGCCAGTCGTTCGACTTCTCCAGATTGTCGAGCACGATGTCGAGCGAGCCCGGCATTTGCTTGATCTTCTTCGCCTCGGCCGGCGGCAGCTCGTAGAGGTCCTTGTCGACGGGCTTGCCGGGATCGACCTTGTTGGCCACGCCGTCGAGGCCGGCCATGAGACACGCCGCGAAGGACAGATATGGATTACAGGTGGGGTCAGGAGTCCGAAACTCGATCCGCTTGGCGCCTTCGGATTTTGAATACATCGGGATGCGGATGCACGCGGATCGGTTGCGCTGGCTGTACACGAGGTTGATGGGCGCTTCGTACCCCGGCACCAGGCGCTTGTAGGAGTTGGTCGACGGCGCGATGAGCGCCAGCAGCGCCGGCGCGTGTTTGAGGATGCCGCCGATGTAGTAGAGGCAGGTCTTGCTGATGTCGGCGTAGCCGCCCCGCTCGTAGAAGAGGTTCTTGCCGTTCTTCCACAGCGACTGGTGGGTGTGCATGCCGGAGCCGTTGTCCTGGAAGAGTGGCTTGGGCATGAACGTCGCCGTCTTGCCCCACTTTCGCGCGGTGTTCTTCGCGCAGTACTTGTACCACATGACCCGGTCGGCCATCTTCGTCAGCGTATCGAAGCGCATGTCGATCTCGGTCTGGCCGCCGGTCGCCACCTCGTGGTGGTGCACCTCCACGCGGATGCCGACCGACTCCAGCGCCAGCACCATGTCCGAGCGGATGTCCTGAAACTTGTCCATGGGCGGAACCGGGAAGTACCCCTGCTTGTAGCGCGGCTTGTAACCGAGGTTGGGCTGATCCACCGTCCCTTCCTTGCCGCTGTTCCAGGCGCCCGCCTCCGAGTCGATGAAGTAGTAGCCGCAGTTGTAGCTCTGATCGAAGCGGATGGAGTCGAAGAAGAAGAACTCGAGCTCGGGCCCGATGTAGATGGTGTCCGCCACGCCGCTCTTCTTGACGTACGCCTCGGCCTTCTGGGCGATGTAGCGTGGATCGCGCGTGTACGCCTTGCCGGTGACGGGGTCCTTGACGTTGCAGATGAGCACGATCGTCGGCACCGCGGTGAACGGATCCATCTGGGCCGTCGCCGGGTCAGGGATCAGCAGCATGTCCGACTCGTCGATCGACTGGAAGCCGCGGATCGAGGAGCCGTCAAAGCCAAGCCCATCCTCGAAGATGCCCTCGCTCAGCTCGGACACGGGAATCGAGAAGTGCTGCCACAGGCCGGGCAGGTCGATGAAGCGGAGATCGACGATCTTGGCGCCTTTCTCCTTAGCCAGCTTGAGGACGTCCTTGGCGGTCATGCCGAACTCCTTCTTCGATGATTGTGATGTGGCCAGACCCGCGCGCCAGTCTCGTTACCTTACGGAACTAGCCCAGTAAAATCAAGCCGGCGCCCTCAGTGGGCCACTCGTGTCTTGGCCTCGGCCGCTCGCATCGCTTCGGAGAACGCGCCTCCGCCGCCACTGAACTCGCTGTACGAGCCACCGCCCAGGACGTACGCCGTCTCGGAGTGCTGGGAGAGATCGAGCCCCGCCACCTCGTCCTCCTCGGGCACGCGCAGGCCGACGATGGCGTCCACAACCTTCAAGATCACGGCGGTCATCACGGCGGCCAACGCATAGCTGGCCAGGATGGCGACGATTTGCGTCCAGAGCTGGCCGGGATTGCCGAAAAAGAGGCCGTCCGCGCCGTCGGGGTTCACCGCTTTCGACGCCCACAGCCCGGTCGCGATGGCGCCCCAGGTCCCGCCGACACCGTGCACCCCGACCACGTCGAGCGAATCGTCGTAGCCGAGCTTCGACTTGAAGTTGCACGCGCTGTAGCAGAAGACGCCGGCGAGAGCGCCGATCATGAGCGCAGACACGGGGCCGACGAAACCCGAGGCCGGGGTGATCGCGACGAGCCCGGCGACGGCGCCGGAGGCAGCGCCCAGCACGGTCGGCTTGCCGCGCGTCATCCACTCGGTGAACATCCAGCCCAGCGCGGCCGCGGCCGCCGCCGTGTTCGTGGCGAGAAACGCACTGACCGCGAGGCCGTTGGCCTCGAGCGCGCTCCCCGCATTGAAGCCGAACCAGCCGAACCAGAGCAGCGCGGCGCCCATGACCGTCATGGGCAGGTTGTGCGGCTGCATGGGCTGGTGGCCGTAGCCGCGCCGCTTGCCGATCATCAGCGCGCAGACGAGCGCCGACACGCCCGACGAGATGTGGACGACGGTCCCGCCGGCGAAGTCGAGCGCCCCCATCTTCTTGAGCCAGCCGCCGTCGCCCCATACCCAGTGGGCCAGCGGGTCGTACACGAGCGTGGCCCAGAGCAGGACGAACAGGATGAACGCCGAGAACTTCTTCCGCTCGGCGAAGGCGCCGGTGATGAGCGCCGGCGTGATGATGGCGAACATCATCTGGAAGAGCATGAAGGCCTGGTGCGGAATCGTCTTCGCGTAAGCCTCGTACGGCTCGGTGCCCACGCCGCGGAGGCCGATCCACTCGAGTCCGCCGATGATGCCGCCCTTGTCGGGGCCGAAGGCGACGCTGTAGCCCCACAGCACCCACTGCACCGAGATCAGCGCCATGATGATGAACGAGTGCATGAGGGTGGCCAGCGCGTTCTTCTGCCGCACCATGCCGGAATAGAAGAGCGCGAGGCCGGGTGCCGTCATCATGAGGACGAGCGCGGACGACGTCAGCATCCACGCCGTGTCCCCCTTGTCGATCTTGAGCGGCGCCGACGCGGCGGCCGCAGACGCGGCCGGCGCCGTCTGAGCGTGGACGATGGCGGCGACACCGAGGACCAGCAGGATTGCGAGCACCAGGCTGAATCGCTTCACGTCGCCTCCTTTAGAGCGCGGACTCGTCACGTTCGCCGGTGCGGATCCGAATCGCGGATTCGACCGGAAGGATGAAGATCTTGCCGTCACCGATGTTGCCGGTCTTCGCCGCGCCGGCCACCACGTCGGCCACCTTGTCGGCCAGGTGATCGGAGACCACGACCTCGACCTTGATCTTCGGCAGGAAGTCCACCGTGTACTCGCCGCCGCGGTACAGCTCGGTGTGGCCCTTCTGGCGGCCAAATCCACGGACCTCGGACACCGTCATGCCGACGACGCCGATGCCGGTGAGCGCTTCCTTGACGTCGTCGAGCTTGAACGGCTTGATGACCGCCTCGATCTTTTTCATCACTGGTCCTCCGGAAGCCCGCGGAGCAACGCCCGTGCCGAACGCCGCCAGGCCCGAGGCGTTGGCAAATCGCGCGCTTGAGGTTCGACTCGGCCCGGCATCACACCGGGAAGATGCCTACGAATCGGGCAGTCGGCAACCCTCCTGCCCGCGTTTTGGTCGGGTCGGATCGCTATCGAGGCCGCTCCGGAATATCGTGCGCCGTGCTCATCCCGGCCGCTGCGGAATGCCGTGCTTGCGCCAGCGGCGCCGAGGAGCGAGCCTGACGAGGCCCGAGCGAGGAGCGCGCCTGAGCGTACGTGGTTGTACGTGAGGACGCGCGACGAGGGAGAACGAAGTCAGGGGACGCTCATCGGCGTCGCGTTATCCCGGGCGCTGCGGAATGCCGTGCTTCCGCATCTTGGAGTACAGCGTGGGACGCCGGAGGCCGAGCAGCGCAGCCGCGGCCTGCTTGTTCCAGCGCGTGCTCTCGAGCGCCTTCAAAATCGACGCGCGCTCAATCTCTTCCAGCGAGCCCGACGGCACCTCGGAGGGGGCGATGGTCGGCGCGGCGCCGCCGTCAGCGGGAAGGTGCTGGAGGGCCTCGGGCA
>Ga0209802_1001865_pt1 | contig 15110 bp, 11 predicted proteins | sample GraSoiAngelo_129_FD_185886 | JGI IMG/M metagenome (GOLD analysis project Ga0209802, IMG submission 185886) | Grasslands soil microbial communities from the Angelo Coastal Reserve, California, USA - 14_0927_12_40cm (SPAdes) (version 2) | ecosystem: Environmental > Terrestrial > Soil > Grasslands ... | reverse complement strand
CTCGGAGAACATTGTCTTCAGCTCCGATACATCGGAAGAGCAAGGGCGGGAGTTCGGCAAAGGCCGCGGAACGGTGGACTGCTGTTATCCCGTAAAATGCATCAGCGGCCACTATGGGGAATTGGTCTTCGGGCAGAAGAAAAAAATCAACATCCTGCTGAGCCCGATGATTCACTCGTTGCCCTCCCTTCTGCACGGCCATGTAGTGGATACGGTCACCTGCACGCGCGTGATGGCTGGACCGGAGACGATCAAGGCCGGGTTCCTTAAAGAGAGGGACGTATTCGCGGAAAATAAGATTGTTTATGCATCTCCGTTTGTAAGCCTCGGTGACCGGCACATGGTCACGGAGCAACTCTTCACGCCCCTCAGAGATGTCTTCGACCTGAACCTGGAAGAAACAGCGCGTGCGGTTCAGGCGGGGTTTCAGGCGCTCGATAATTTCACTGCCAAGGCCCGCCAGCGGAGCCGCGATATCCTGACGTGGTGCGCCCAGAACGGAAAACCGTGCATTCTTGTGCTGGCCCGCCCCTATCACATGGACCCGGGCATCGGCCATGAAATCGAGGGGGAGTTGCAGGCGCATGGATATCCCATCCTCTGGCTGCAATATCTTCCCGGCGACGATGATTTGGTGAACTGGCTGTTCGAGACAGATCTGAAGATGGGGCGCATCAAGAACCCCTTCGATATCTCCGACGTCTGGACTTCCTCGTACAGCAGCAACACAAACGAAATCATGTGGGGCGCGAAGTTCGCCACCCGCTGCCCGTGGATCACTTGCGTCGTTCGGTTGTCGAGTTACGAGTGCGGCATGGATCAGCCAACCTACACGCCTTCACAGAAGATCGTGGAAGCCACCGGAACTCTCTACTTCAAATTTGGAGACCTCGATGCGACCAAGCCCAGCGGCGGTATCAAAATCCGCGTCGAAACGATCGTGCACTATTTGTCCAAGTATTCGGAAGAAATCATCCAGCGCAAGCTTAACTATCTATCCCCGAACTGCCCGCTGGCTGATATAGCCGCGCGGCAGCAACCTTCGTTTAAGGCGGTGTCAGCGCCCGCCGCCGCAGCAGCCGAGGCTTTAACGGCGGAGTGAAACCCCGCTCTAGGTGCCCTCCGAAACGCCCATAAACACTGGCGATTCTCAGAACGAATGGAAACTGAGCAAAGTAGGAACAGAGGCGTGGTGCCGGGCGTGGGAGTCGAACCCACACGAGGAAAATCCCCACGGGATTTTAAGTCCCGAACGTCTGCCATTCCGTCAGCCCGGCACTCTGGCAGATATGCAGAAACATTATCATTTCCGCGCGTGGCAACAAAGGCGTGATGACCTCTTTGCTCCACTCCATTTTGCTCTACTCCATTTTGCCCCATAGCTGATCCGCGCGCCGCATCCTCCAGCGCCCATTGGGCAGCAGCGATTGGGCTGCCTGGCCGCTCGGCGTTGCCAGTTTGAAAGCAATAAGCGGATAGCAGCCCAACGAACGCCTCAACTACCCTCCTAACAGTGCAGCGAACGCGCCGAGATGTCTCGGCCCGGCGGCGCCAATTTGGAAGCGCTCCAATTTGGATCGCCAACCATTTTGGACGCCAGCCAATATGAGTCTTGTTGGTTTTGCTGCGCCAACCGAGGATGAATCGCACAAACTTCGCAAGGAGGAGACATGAACACCATGAAAGTGAGTCTGCTCGTTCTTATTGCGCTTGCCGTGAACTTATCAGTATGGGCAAACAACGCCAAGACCCTTCCTCTTCGGACGGAAGTTAGTCTAAACGGGAATAAGCTTACCGCCGGGTTTTATCAGATCAGCTGGGTATCGCACAGCCCGGAAGCCACTGTAACCTTTGTCAGAGCAGGCCACGTAATGGTTACGGCGATGGGCAAATGGGTGGACCGCGGCGCCAAATATAGGGAAGACGCTTTTGTTTACACCAATAATCCCGATGGCTCGCACACGCTGCTCGAAATACGATTCGCCGGCCAGAAGCAGGCGCTTGTTTTCGCAGGCGTGAACTGACCGGCCCGGCCGGGGCGTTTTGAGGATGAACCTTGTCACCACCCTAATGGGATACGCGAGAGCTCGCCGCTCAGGGTGCACTGATGCGTCGATTCAGGGTATGTGCTGGGGCTGCGTTGCGGGGCGAAGTCGCAGCGTGTTAGCATCGTGGCCGCGAGAAGTTCCGGCTTGCGAGGGCGGGCGGCTTGCGCTCGCTTTGCAGGGCCGGGCCTTCGCCCAGCTTCCGCAGCAAACGCAGAACGAGGAGCGAATAACGATGAAATGGCTGCTTTCCAGAATTGTAATGGCCGGCGCGCTGGCGACCCTAGTTATCTCCGTGCACGCGCAGACGCGCCCGGTGCAGAACTTTGACACCTCCGCCGGCCAGGTCAAGATTACCCCGATTTATCACGCCACTCTGCTGATCCAGGCGGGCGGCAAAAATATCTATGTCGATCCGGCCAAGCCGGCCAGCTTCACCGGATTGCCGCCGGCAGACCTGATTCTCGTGACGGACATTCATGGCGATCACGTCGATCAGGATCAAAGCTCCATCAAGACCATCAGCAAGGCCGGCACGGAGATCTGGGCGCCGGCTGCGGTGCAGAAGTTTGTTACCACGGCAGCAGTGATCTCCAACGGACAGACGAAAAAGTGGGATAAGTGGACCATCGAAGCCGTCCCCATGTACAACATGACGCGCGGCCCCGAGGCGGGCAAGTATTTCCACGACAAGGGCCGCGGCAATGGGTACGTTCTCGCTTATGGCGGCCAGCGCTTCTATATTTCCGGCGATACCGAGGCCATTCCGGAGATGAAGGCGCTCAAGAACATCGATGTGGCTTTTGTTTGCATGAATCTCCCTTACACCATGCCTGCGGAAGAGGCTGCCGATGCGGTAAAGGCATTTCACCCCAAGATCGTCATTCCCTACCACTATCGCGGCCAGCCATCCGGCGATGTGAACGCGTTCAAGCAGAAGCTCGAAGGCACTGGCATCGAAGTGCGGCTGTTGGAGTGGTACCCGAAGGCTTCTTAAAGCCGAGGACGCCATTCGGAGGCAACACGCGGCGTTTCTCAGAATTCAAAATCTGTGCTGACCGGATCGGTGAGTAGATTCGCGAGCGGGCAAAATCAAGGTTTGCCCGCTCTTTTGTTTTGCTGTGCAGTTTCCGATGGAGTGATACCCCACGCGGGTTTTATTTTCCGCGCGAACCACTACCGTTCGTCTCCGTATTTGCCGGCTCTGGCCGTGAGCGATCGCGCCACGTCTTCAATGACCGCGCTCGGAGCCCGGTTCAGAATGGTTTCGAGCGCAGTGTAGAGCTCATCCTGCAATTCCTCGGAGACACGGCGGGAATACTGTCGCGCACGCGTACCGTCGAGAAGGTCGCGAAGTGATCCCGCGCGCTTATATTCCTTCCAGGCCCATTCCCAGATCATCCCGATAAGTTCGGTCCTATATTTGCGAACTTCCTTTTTTGTGGCTCGTTCGATCTCTTCCAGATGAGCGGGCGAAACGCGGAAGCTAAGAGGGACGGTAAGCGTCTCGGCCGCTTTCGTCTTGGTCATGACAAGATATTGCCGTAAAAGGTGGCAGTTGACAACGTCCTGTCTGTTGTGTATACATGGAGTACAGTGTACACACATGGAGGAAGGGCAGTGGTCGAGAAGAGCCGAACTTATCAGGGCCCTGCGAAGGAGAGGTTTTTCACGGCGAGGCTGGCGTCCAGCAGCGCTCCCGATTTACTCGAAATCAACGCCGATCTGTTATGGTTTCGCATCGAACAGCGCATCCGCCGCGCCGGTGCGCTGGAGATGTGGAATTCGCTTTCCGTATATTGCGAGCAAGAAGCGAGCGGCGCGCTGCTGGTCCGCGTGGTTATCTTCAACCCGGACTGGGATGGCCCGATGCAAATCGCTGCCGTTCGTTCGTGGCCGAATGATTCCAAGAACTTAACTCCCGTTGCATGCAATCTCGATCACGTCGCTTCCTAGCCGTCTAATTACTAATCGGCGGTGGCCTGCAGGGATCGCGGACGCGCGGGCCCGCTGCCTGCTTGCGTCTCGGCAATCGAGGTGCTGGGCGATTGATTTGAGAACACTCATTTGATTGCCGCCTACGATATGTGGTTATATGCATTTTTGGCCAAAGTTACGCCGCGCGCGCACGGTGGTCGAGCACCGCGGTTCGGTGCGCGGAAAATGCGCGGCGTCGCTTTTGAGCACCGGGCCGACTCGAGAAGGGACTCGTAGATTATGAGTGAGATCGTGATAAAGAAGGCGATGCGCATGGAAACCGATAGTATGGGACCGATCGAAGTTCCCGCGGATGTCTACTGGGGCGCGCAGACCGCGCGTTCGCTGGTGCATTTCAATATCGGCCGGGACCTCATGCCGCCGGAACTGATTCGGGCCTTCGGAATCTTGAAAAAAGCCTGCGCTCTGGTGAATCAGGAGCTCGGCAAATTGCCACAGGAAAAAGCGCGCCTGATCATTCAGGCTAGCGACGAAGTGATCTCCGGCACACTAGATGCCCAATTCCCTTTGCGCATCTGGCAAACCGGCAGCGGCACGCAAACCAATATGAATGCCAATGAAGTCATCGCCAACCGCGCCATCGAGCTGGCCGGAGGAGTGCTCGGATCGAAGAATCCGATCCATCCCAACGACGATGTCAACATGTCTCAATCCTCCAACGATACTTTTCCCGCGGCCATGCACATTGCCGCCGCCGAACGCATGCACAACGCGCTGATTCCTTCGGTGAAGCGCGTGCAGCAGGCGCTGGAAGCGAAGGCCAAGGAGTTCGCGGACGTGGTGAAGATTGGCCGCACGCATCTGATGGATGCCACGCCGCTCACGTTTGGGCAGGAGATTGGCGGATGGGCCAGCCTGGTGGAGCGCGATGTCGCCCGGCTCGAACAGTCGCTCGATGGCGTCTACGATCTGGCCATCGGCGGCACCGCCGTAGGCACCGGGCTGAACGCGCATCCCGAATTTGCGGAGCGGGCGGCGAAAAAGATTGCCGAAATAACGCATTTGCCATTCCGCTCACATCCCAATAAATTCGCCGCCCTCTCCGCGCATGACGAGCTGGTCTATGCGCACGGCGCGATCACTACGCTGACCGGCTCGCTGATGAAAATTTCTAATGATATTCGTTGGCTGGCTTCGGGGCCTCGCTGCGGCCTGGCGGAGATCCAGCTTCCGGAAAACGAGCCAGGCTCCTCGATCATGCCCGGTAAAGTGAATCCCACGCAGTGCGAAGCCATGACCATGGTGGCGGTGCAGGTGCACGGGAATAACGCGGCCATTGCCTTCGCCGGCTCGCAGGGAAATTTCGAGCTGAATGTGTTCAAGCCGGTGCTAATTCACAACTTTCTGCACTCGGTTACGCTGGTGAACGATGCCTGCCGGGGATTTGTCGAGTTCATGATCCGCGGGATCACGCTCAACCGCGCCAAGATCGATGAATACGTGCGCAATTCGCTGATGCTGGTGACGGCCCTGAGTCCCAGGATTGGCTACGACAAGGCGGCCAAGGTCGCGCATGAAGCTCACGTCCAGGGGCTCAGCCTCCGGGAAACCTGTCTGAAACTCGGATATTTGAGCGGCGAGGAGTTTGATCAGCTCGCGCGCCCCGCCGACATGACCCATCCTTGAGGATTCCCATGAAAACCATTTGTGCGATCTTCGTCGCCATGTCTGCTGTGGCGATTTCGCCTGGTGCGTTTGCGCATCACGGCGACGCGGGCTATGACACTGCAAAGCTGGTGACCGTAAAGGGAATGGTGACCGAGTTTCACTTCCAGAATCCTCACATCGAGATTTTCATCGACATGAAGAGGGAAGACCGCTCGATCGAGAAGTGGCACGGTGAGCTCAATAGCCCAAATCTCGTGTCCAGAATGGCCGGCTGGAATGGAAAAACGCTGAAGCCTGGGGATGAAATTGTCCTGATCGGGTATCGTGCGAAGAATGGTTTAAACGTCCTGCGCCTGGAAAAAGTTTTATTGGCAAACGGCACGGAAATCTTCCCCAAGGACGGAAACGGCGTAACGGTCTTCTGAAGGGCTGTTCGGCCCGCGCTATACTCGGCGTACGAAAAATGGCCTGGCTCGTTCCGGTCACGCTGCGAGGCACAGACCACGGTTGCCCGCTGGTGTTTCCTTTTGGTCACTCCGTTCGAAGAGCGCAAGGCAACGCTATCTCATAATCTGTCCTCCATTCAATTGTCCCCCGCACGTTAAGCGTGACACTGCCACAGGAGGATCCTATGTTGAAGCCACCCAGCATGGCATTCCGGACCAAACTGTTTGCATCCGTGCTTTTCCCCGCAGTTTTTTGCCTTTCAGCTTTTGCGCAGCAGACCAGGAACCCACAAACGCCGACCGGCTCGGCAACCACAACCGCTCCAACTCCCGCCGCAACTCAGAAGCTGCCCCTTCGCCGTGTGGTCCTCTATAAATCCGGCGTCGGGTATTTCGAGCACGGCGGCTTCGTGCGCGGCAATCAAGAGGTCGAAATTGATCTCACCAGCAGCCAACTGGACGACGTGCTGAAGTCGCTGACGGCGCTCGATCTCAACGGAGGAAGAATCGTGGGCGCGAGCTACAGCTCCCAGGATCCCGCCGGACACCAGCTCGAATCCCTGCCGGTTCCCGTGGCTGGCAGCCAGACGCTCACGTCTCTGCTGCAAGGCTTGCGGGGCGTTCGGCTCGAGGTAAGCACAAGCACGGGAGCCTTCGCCGGGAGGCTGTTGAGCGTCCAGCAGCAAACCCGGCGCGAAGGAGGCGCTGAAGTCACCAAAGACGAGATTTCGCTGCTGGGCGACGCCGGCGGCGTGCGTTCCTTCGCGCTCGAGCCCGGCACAAACCTGCGCTTCGCCGACCGTGCGCTCGAACAGGAACTGGCCCGCGCGCTCGGGCTGCTCGCCTCTTCGCACCGGGAAGATACACGACAGCTCCTGTTGAGCACCGCCGGCACGGGCCAGCGTGAAGTTCGCGTGAGCTATACCAGCGAAGTGCCGGTGTGGAAGACAACCTATCGGATCGTATTGCCGGGATCCGAGAGCCCATTGGGCACGAAGCCCTTGCTGCAAGGATGGGCCGTCGTAGATAACACCGTGGGTGAGGATTGGAACGACGTCGAGCTTTCGCTCGCTGCCGGCGCACCGCAGTCCTTCATTCAGAAGCTGTCGCAGCCCTACTACACCCAGCGTGCAGTTGTGCCCCTGCCTCGAGGATTTCTGCTGGCGCCGCAGACCCACGGCGGCACCATGATTTCCGCAGAGACCACCCAGCAGCCGACCGCGGATGGTCCGCTAAATGGACGAATATTCAACTCCGGCGCGTTGGGGGGCATCGGACCGGGTTCGGGCGGAGGCACGGGAGGCGGAGCATTCCGATCCGGGACGGCGCAGGCGCCAGCCTCGCCGGCTGAAAGTTCTGATTTCCTGACCGCGGCAAAGAGCATCAACGCCGCCGAAGGCAATCAACTTGGCGATCTCTTCGAATACAGGCTCAAGGACCGGGTGACTATTCGCAAAAATGAGTCGGCCCTGGTACCCATCGTTCAGGCGGAGATCGCTGCCGAAAAAGTCTCTCTGTGGAACGCGGGACCGGGCACGCCGCGGCCGCTGCGTGCTCTATGGCTTACGAATACGAGTCCGTTGGTGCTCGATGGTGGCAGCTTCAACGTGATCGAAGATGGCGCTTTTGGCGGCGAAGGCCTGATCGAATCGCTTCAGCCCGGAGAGCAGCGCTTGATCAGCTACGCCGCTGACTTGGGCATGCAGGTCTTGGCGAAACAGGACGGAAACCTTCCCGCCCGGGTCACGCGCATCCACATCGCCCATGGCACAATGATTCGCACCACCGAGTCGCGCCAGCGCACCATCTATACAGTTCGCAACGAAGACGCGTCGACGCGAATGCTTGTCCTCGAACACCCCATTCGCGCCGACTGGAAATTGGACGCGGAAACCAGGCCCGCCGAGCAATCCGCCACCGCGTATCGCTTCCGCATCGAAGTACCTTCGAAACAGACCAAGACGTTCACAGTGCAGGAGGCCCGGCCAATCGTTCTGCAGTATTCCATCACCAATTTGAACCCGGAACAAATCCAGGCCTTCACCACGGAGCGTGAACTGACACCCGAGATTGAAGACGCGCTGCGCCGGATTCTGGCTCAGAAAGATGCCATCGCCAGGCTGGATACCGATCTCAAGTCAAAACAGGCTGACGTTGGCCGCATCTTCGAAGATCAGCAACGGCTGCGCGAAAACATGAAGGCACTCAAGGGCACACAGGAGGAAAAAGCCCTCACGCAGCAATACACCAAAGAGCTGGCCGCCCAGGAAGCCCAGCTTGCGGCGCTTCGGGCGCAGATCTCCGATCTCGAGGCGAGACAGAAGCAGGCGCATCAGGAGCTGGACAGGGCCGTCGAAAGCGTGGCCTTCGACGTCAATTTGTAGCGCTTAGCCTTCGCGCCTGAAACCTGGGCAAGTCGCGGCGTCATTGTGTTGTTCGAATGGAGGGCTATTCGAACGGGCATTCTCCCCCCTGATTCGCCGCCCTGACTCGAAGAGGCTATAACGTCAATATATATTGGTAATCAATTTACTTTATGATAATATGAGCTATGTTCGCGCGTAGCCTCGTCTCCAGGCGGCTGTTCCGCGCAGCTTCTTCGCCCACTTTTGTTTTTCATTTCATTTGCATTTCTCGCGAGCGCGCCAGGGTCCCGAAGCCGGAGGCAACAGCGATTCTCGCAAGCTCATTGAAATGAGCACTTACGCAAAACCCGCGAGTAACTCTCGTAGAATGTGCACTTACAAATCATTGGAGGTAAGGCGCCCAAAATGAACACTTACAGAAACAAGGGGGAGGGCTCCTCAGATATTGTCACTCAGCTCAGATTGACAACGGCTGCGGCTCTGGCGTACATCCCTAAAGCCTGAGTCTCCGCCGTGGGCTTCCGTGCCCCATTTAGAGGAGGGCCTGTCGTGTCCGCACCTTCTGAGAAAAGCTTGGCCGCTTTACTCGATGAGCGGCGAACTTTTGCGCCGCCGGAGGATTTTCGCCGGCGCGCCAATGCCAGCGATCCAGGCATCTACGATCGCGCCTTGCGTGATCCCGAAGCTTTTTGGGCCGCTGAAGCCCGACAACTCGATTGGTTCACGCCTTGGCAAAAGGTGCTGGAATGGAATGTCCCGTGGGCTAAATGGTTTGTGGGCGGAAAACTAAATGTCGCTTACAACTGCGTGGATCGGCACGCCCATTCCGCGCGCCGGAATAAAGCGGCAATCATCTGGGAAGGCGAGCCCGGCGATTCGTGCGTGCTCACTTATGGGATGCTGGAACGCGAAGTCAACCGTTTCGCCAATGCGCTGCGTTCGCTCGGCGTGGCCAAAGGCGACCGCGTGGCCATTTACATGGGCATGGTGCCGGAACTGGCCATCGCCATGCTCGCTTGCGCGAAAATCGGCGCGCCGCACAGCATCGTCTTCGGTGGATTTGCGGCCGAGGCCCTGCGCGAACGTATCAATGATGCCAAGGCCAAAGTGGTGGTCACCTGCGATGGCGCCTGGCGCCGCGGCAGTATCGTGCCGCTGAAAGCGAGCGTAGACGAGGCGCTGCGGGGCACGCCCACAATTCAGAGCGTGGTGGTGGTCCGCCGGATTGGCGATGCCGCCAAGGCTGCCATGCAGGCGGGCCGCGACGTCTGGTGGCACGAGGTCACCGACGCCGCCTCCGATCAATGCGCCGCCGAACCCATGGATGCCGAAGACATGCTCTTCGTTCTCTACACCAGCGGCACAACTGGCAAACCCAAAGGTATCGTGCACACTTCCGCCGGATATCTGGTGGGCGTCTCCACGACGCACCGCTACGTTTTCGATATCAAGGAAGAAGATGTCTACTGGTGCACCGCGGATATCGGCTGGGTCACCGGCCATTCCTATATCGTGTATGGTCCCCTGGCGAATGGCGCGACTTCGCTGATGTATGAGGGCACGCCTGATTATCCGGACCGCGACCGCTTCTGGTCCGTCATTGACAAATATGGCGTGAACATCTTCTATACCGCGCCCACGGCGATTCGCACGTTCATGCGTTGGGGCACCGAATTGCCCGCCCGGCATTCGCTTTCCAGCCTGAGGCTTTTGGGCACGGTCGGCGAGCCTATCAATCCGGAAGCTTGGATTTGGTATCACGACTATATCGGCCGCCGGCGATGTCCCATTGTGGATACCTGGTGGCAGACGGAAACCGGCATGATCCTGATTTCGCCGCTGCCGGGTCTCACCGCGACGAAGCCCGGCTCGGCGACCCGTCCTCTTCCCGGCATTGTCGCCGAAGTTGTCGACGCCAAAGGTGACGCCGTTGGCCCCGGCGCGGGCGGCTACCTGGTGCTCAAACGCCCCTGGCCGGCCATGATGCGCACGATTTACGGCGATCCCGATCGCTACGTGCAACAATACTGGTCCCGCTATCCGGGCGTTTATTTCACCGGCGACGGCTGCAAAGTGGATGAAGACAGCTATTTCTGGCTGCTGGGCCGCGTGGACGACGTCATGAATGTGGCCGGCCATCGCATCTCGACCTACGAGGTGGAAAGCGCGCTGGTGGATCATTCTTCCGTGGCCGAAGCGGCGGTGATCGGCCGCACGCACGAAGTCAAAGGCCAGGGCATCTCCGCGTTCGTTACCTTGAAGGAAGGCGTGACGCCTGACGACGCGCTGAAAAATGAGCTGAAGCAGCACGTGGTGGGCAAAATCGGCGCCATCGCGCGTCCGGACGAAATTTTCTTCGTGTCCGAGCTTCCCAAGACGCGCAGCGCGAAAATCATGCGCCGCTTGCTGCGCGATATTGCCGAAGGCCGGATCCTTGGGGATACCACCACCTTGGCCGATCCAGCCGTGGTGGCCCGGCTAAAAACGCAATACCAGGAGGAAGGTTAACCGGAACGCATTTCTACAACGATTGACGGCGTTCCGGCGTCCCTCTAACATCTATAGAGCCTCTTCTATGCCTGCCAAGCCACTTCCTTTGCGCGACCGGCTGGGCCGCCCGCTCGAGAGCTTGCGCCTCTCGGTGACGGACCGCTGCAACCTGCGCTGCCTCTACTGCATGCCGGAGGAAGATTATGTCTGGTTGCCGCGACAGGAATTACTGAGCTTCGAGGAATTGGTCCGGCTGGTCGATATTTTCACCGAACTGGGAGTCACCCGCCTGCGGCTGACCGGCGGGGAGCCGCTGCTGCGTCACAATGTCGATCGTCTGGTGGCCATGCTGACACAAAATTCGCGCATCACCGACCTCGCCTTGACGACTAACGGCGTGCTCTTTGCCGAGCAAGCCGGGGCGCTCAAACGCGCGGGTCTCGGCCGCGTGACCATCAGCCTGGATACTTTGCAGCGCGAGCGCTTTCGGCAGATGACGCGCCGAGACGAGCACCAACGCGTGCTCTCCGCGTTCGACGCGGCGCGCCGCGCCGGGTTCACGGGCACGAAACTGGACGCCGTAATCATGCGCGGGGAAAACGACGACGAGCTTGCCGATTTGATCGAGTTTGGCCGCAGCAATCGAGTAGAAGTTCGTTTTATCGAGTACATGGACGTCCTCGGCGCGACGAAATGGAGCATGGCCAAGGTGGTCCCGCGCGACGAAATGCTGCAGCGGCTCGAACAGCGCTACGGCAAGGTCAAAGCCGCGGCCGAAACGAGCTCGGCTCCTGCTTCTCGATTTCTGCTGCCCGACGGCACGGTTTTCGGCATCATCGCCTCCACGACTTCGCCTTTTTGCCGGACGTGCGACCGCAGCCGCATCACCGCGGATGGGATGTGGTATCGCTGCTTATATGCCACCAGCGGCACAGACCTGCGGAACTTGCTGCGAGGTGCCGCAGTAAACGCAAACGAATCGCGGGAAGCTGCCGACACGGAGATTGCCAACCTCATCGCCGAGGCCTGGCGCGGACGCGAAGATCGAGGCGCCGAGGAGCGAGCATCTCGAAATCATCGCGAGGCTTTCGTAGCCGTCGAGGAACTGCGCCGCGATCCGCATCTGGAGATGCACACGCGCGGCGGGTAATTTCTAGTTGCCGGTAACGTGGCCTAATTCGGAGCGGGCCTGCACCACTCGCAAAATGGAATCGCGAGTGACCAGGCCGACGACGCTGTCTCCGGTAATCACGGCAAGCTGATCGATATTGGCCGAGCGCATGCGCTCGAGCACGCTGAGGACCGGTTCTTCCGGTGCGGTCCACGGCAATTGTTCGCGCGAAATCATTGCCGCCTGCACGGAAGTGGAAGGCCAGTCCTGCCGCGGAACGGCTTGCAGAGCCTCAATACGCATCAGCCCGATAAGCCTGCCATCTGAAACAACCAGATGCGCGCGCCTGCCGGTGCGCGAAGCCTCATGCGCGTACTCTTCGAGCGAAAGGTCGCGACCCACCGTGGGCATCTCCGAAGTCATGACGTCTGCAGCGCGAAGCCCCCGCAGAGCGCCCTGCGTTGCGACCTGCGCGTAGCTCTGCCGTGCCGCGGTCAGTAAGAACCATCCGAGAAGGATGAACCAAAAACCATTTCCGCTGGAGTGTGCCACGAACGCCCAGTATGCCCCAAGGGCCATCATGCCGTAGGCGATCGCCTGGCCGATGCGCGCCGCAATGCGCGTGGATCGCGAGTAATTCTTGGTGATGCCCCAGATGATGGAGCGGAAAATGCGGCCTCCGTCGAGGGGAAAGCCCGGCAGCAGGTTGAAAGTCGCCAAGAGCGCATTCGTACCAGCGAGCCAGGTGGCCAGCGCGTTTGGCATGCTTCCATCCGGGGTCGCCCTCCCCAGCAGCCAGAACCCACCCGCCAGCACGTAACTCGAGACCGGACCCGCCGCAGCAATCAAAAATTCCTGACCTGCGCTATCGGGATCGCGCGTAATGCTGGCGATTCCGCCAAAGAAGAAGAGAGTGATCGAAGCCACGGGAATCCGATAATGGCGGGCTACCGCGCTATGCGAGAGTTCGTGAAACAGCACGGAACCAAAGAAAAGCATGCTGGTTAGCAGTCCCAGGGACAAGAGCTGACGGGTGCTCCACTGGGGATAACGCGAGCCGTATTCATGAACGAGTGAATAAGTGAAATAGGCAAAAATCAAGAACCAGCTCAAGTGTACAAAGATGGGAATACCGAACACTCGCCCGATCTTGATTCCCGTGCGGCGCATAAAAGTCCCTCCCGCAGTATAACCGAATCGGCCTAAATCAGCGGGAAACCCCGCCCCGATCACTTTCGGTAACACTGTCGCAACTTTCTCACGCCTGGGGCACGCGGCTCATCTATGATTCCAGCGGCACAGGGGAACGCTCACATGGGCCCGTAGAGGCCAAATTGCGGCCCCTGCTTCGGCGCGCGGTACTCGGCTGAATTGCGATAACTCGCGTTCTATCGGGCAGAACTGAACGAGACGATCCATGAAGTTACGCACCAAGCTAGTCATCTTCTCGGTAACCGTCATTGCCGGCTCCGTAGGCGTTCTGGCGTGGAGTGTGGATCGCTTTGTGCGGCAGCAGTTCGAGCAAGAGCAAAGGCAACGGTCCGATACGCTGATCACCCAATTCCGGCGGGAATTCACACACCGCGGCGACGAAGTGGTCTACGCGCTGCAAGGCATCGCAGAGGCCGAGGGAATCCTGCGCATCGCCATCGAGCTGAGCCGCCCGCAGGCCGATCCTTCCTTATATGCGCATGACGCGCGCGGCATCGCGACTTCGCGTCAGCTCGATTTCCTCGAAATTGTCGGTGATGACGGGACGCTGATCTCTTCGGCGCAATGGCCGGGGCGCATCGGCTTCAAAAACGATTGGGTAACACGGCAGAGCGAGTGGAATCAGCAGGGGGCGTTCCTGGCGAGGGTCGAGTTGCCGGACAACGTCGACTTAGGCTTGCTGGCAGTGCGTACCATCAACGTTGGCGAAAAGAAGTTATATCTGATCGGCGGCAGGCGGCTGGACAGTGATTTTTTGCAGGCCCTTGTGATACCGACGGGCATACGAGTCTTGTTCTACCGCAATCTGGAAGCGGCTTTTGTGCCGGGAGCCTTACTGGATCCCCAAGGCGATGCCGAACAGCCGGAACGATTCGCAACCCTGATCGGCTCGATGCAGAAGCAGCCGCGCGCCGGCGAGTACGAGATTCCCGGTGCGACTGGCGCGGTGGGGGCGGAGAAATTCATGGCTCTGCCGCTAACGGGCCGAAGCAGCGAGTTGCTGGCCATGATTCTGGTGGGGGGCGCGCAGGATTCCCTAGTGAAAACCTCCATTTACATCCGCAATGCGGGATTCGCGATCGGCGGGGCGGGAATTCTTCTTGCGTTGATCTTTTCTTTGTCGGTTTCAGGGCAGGTGAGCGGGCCGCTCCAGCGCTTGGAGAAGGCGGCGCGTGAGCTTGCCGCCGGAGACTGGAAGGCCAGAGCCGACACACGCGCGCGAGGCGAAGCAGGGCGCGCGGCGCGGACTTTCAATGAGATGGCCGCCCAACTCGGCGCGAAACGCGAGAGGCAGCTGCAAGCCGAGCGCGTGGCCGCGTGGCGCGAGCTGGCCCGGAATTTTGCCGTGGAATTGAAGGTGCCGCTTTTCTCTCTGCAGCTTACTCTCGAGAATCTGTCGCGGGCCCGCAAGCAAACGCCGGAGCGGTTCGATAAGATTTTCCTCGAGTCCATGAAGATGGTGGATGCGGAAATCGAGACTCTGAAGGGAATCATTGGCCGATTCAGCGATTTCGCGAAAATGCGTCAGCCGCACATGCAGGCGGTGAACGTGAACGACGTGGCGCGCGCGGCGGTAAAGTCGTTTGAGACGGAATTCAATTCGCGTGGGCGGCCGCCGGTGAAGCCTGAGCTTCTGCTGGATGAGTACACAGCAAAGATTTGGGCTGATCCGGAGCTTTTGTATAGGGGCTTCGAGAACGTGATCGCGAATTCGCTCAGCGCCATGCCCATGGGCGGCACACTCACAGTTCGTACGGCGCAGCAGAATGGAATCGTACGCGTAGAGATCTCTGATACGGGTTCGGGGCTCGAAGTCGGAGACCCGGCGGGGGCG
>Ga0209802_1001863_pt1 | contig 15117 bp, 12 predicted proteins | sample GraSoiAngelo_129_FD_185886 | JGI IMG/M metagenome (GOLD analysis project Ga0209802, IMG submission 185886) | Grasslands soil microbial communities from the Angelo Coastal Reserve, California, USA - 14_0927_12_40cm (SPAdes) (version 2) | ecosystem: Environmental > Terrestrial > Soil > Grasslands ... | reverse complement strand
AGCATGGGGGTCGGGGTCGGGAGGGGGTGGGGAAGGGGCGTGGCGGCGGGCCTGATGCGGCTGCTTGCGACGACGTGGCGTTACCGCGTGGTCGGCTGGGAGCATGTGGCTGCGGCGCGCGCCACCGGCCGGCCCATCGTGTACGTCCTGTGGCACAGCCGCATCCTCCCGCTGTTGTATCATCGCCGCGACGAAGGCCTGGCGCTCCTCATCAGCCGGCACCGCGACGGCGGCTATTTGGCCGAGCTGTCGGAGCGGTGGGGCTATCGCGTGGTGCGGGGGTCGTCCCGGCGCGGCGGCGAGGTAGGGCTGCTCGGCCTGGTGCGCGCACTCGAGCACGGCGCGGAGGTCGCGATCACTCCCGACGGCCCGCGCGGGCCGGCCGAGCGGATGAAACCGGGCGCGCTTGCGGCGGCGCAGCACGCCAACGCGCTGGTGATCGCCGCCGGGGCGCGCGCCTCGGCGCGGGGAGCGTGGTGGCTCCGGTCCTGGGACCGGTTCTGCATCCCCAAACCCTTCGCCGCGGTCGAGATCGTCTACAGCGCTCCGCTCTCGGTTGGCGCGGGGAAAGACGCGCTGCGTCACGGGATGGCGGCGGCCGAGCGAGCCCTGCAGGCCGTCACCTACGGGGAAGCGGGTGGAGGGCAACGGGAGGGGTGAACCGCACCCGCGTGGTGCAGTGGCTGTGGAGCGGCGCGCCGCTCGCGCGCGTGGCGCGGCTGCCGCTCGTGCCGCTGGCGGCGCTCTACTGGGGCGCGACCAGGGTGCGTGCGGCGGCGTATCGCGCCGGGTGGCGGCGCGTGGCGCGGCTGCCGTTCCCGACTGTGGCGGTCGGCAACCTGTCGGTGGGTGGCACGGGGAAAACACCGCTCGCGGCCTGGATCGCGCGCTACTACGCACAGCGGGGCCGGCGGCCCGCCATCCTGTTGCGTGGTTACGGCGGCGACGAGCCCCTGGTGCACCGGCGGCTCGCGCCCGAGGCCGTGATCGTGGCGGACCGGGATCGCGTCGCCGGCGCTCGAGCGGCGCAGCTGCGCGGCGCCGACCTCGCCGTCCTCGACGACGCCTACCAGCTGCTGGGCGTGGCGCGTGACCTGAATATCGCGGTGGTGAGTGCGGAAAGCGTCGGCCTGTCGGTGTGGCCGCTGCCGGCGGGCCCGTGGCGTGAGGGGCCGGCCGCCCTCGAGCGGGCGGACGTGATCATTGTCACCCGGAAGCGCGTGGCGCTCGACGCGGCGGCGGCGTTCGCCGCGTGGCTCGCGCGCGGGCGGCGCGACACGCCCGTGTGCGTGGCCCACCTCGCCCTGACCCACCTCGAGGGCATGCGCTCAGGGGCGGTCGTCGCGCTCGAGGCGCTCGCCGGGCGGCGCGTCCTCGCGGCCGCGGGGATCGCCGATCCGGCGAGCTTTGCCGCGCAGCTCCGGGCCATTGGGGCGACGGTGCAACTCGAAGCGTATCAAGATCATCACGCCTATGGCCCGAGCGAGGTGGGGCGGCTCGCGCGGGCCTCCGGTGAGGGCCATTATGTTGTAGTCACCGAGAAGGACGCGGTGAAGCTCCGCGGCCGATGGCCGGAGGCTGTCCCTGAGCCATTGGTCGCGGTCCTCGCCGTCCGGTGGGAACAGAATGGCCAGGCGCTGGGAGGCGCCTTGGAATCAGTCCTTCACTGACGACCCATGAGCGAACCTGCGATCAAGCCGCCGACGGCGCCCGTCATCATCGGGCCGGACAAGGACACCTTCCTGGCTGAGGAGAATCCGTTCGAAGCCATGATGGAGCGCTTCGACCACGCCGCCCAGCTGTTGAACCTCGATCCCGGCCTCTACAAAGTCCTGCGGAACCCCGAAAAGCAGATCATCGTGTCGGTCCCCGTGCTCCGTGACTCGGGGGAGGTCGAGGTTTTCACCGGCTACCGGGTGCTCTACAACACGTCGCGCGGGCCGGCCAAGGGGGGCATCCGCTTCGACCTGAATGTGACGCTCGAGGAGGTGAAGGCGCTCGCGGCATGGATGACGTGGAAGTGCGCCCTCGTGAACATCCCCTTCGGGGGGTCGAAGGGCGGGGTGGTGTGCGATCCGACCACGATGTCGATGATCGAGCTCGAGCGGCTCACGCGGCGCTACACGGCGAGCATCATCGAGACGCTCGGCCCCGACTCCGACGTGCCCGCGCCCGACGTGAACACGAACGAACGGGTCATGGCCTGGATTATGGACACCTACTCCATGCACCATCGCCACACGGTGACGGCTGTCGTGACGGGCAAGCCGGTCGAGATGGGGGGCTCGCTCGGCCGGCGCGAGGCGACCGGCCGCGGCTGCATGATCGTGACGCGCGAGGCGCTGGCGAAGCTCGGCATCAGCTTGAAGGGCGCGCGCGTGGCCGTGCAAGGGTTCGGCAACGTCGGCTCGGTGGCGGCGGAGCTGATGGCGCAGGAGGGCGCCGCGATCGTCGCGGTGTCCGACAAGTCGGGGGCGGTCTACGCGCCCGGCGGCCTCGATGTGCCCGACGTGCTCAAGTGGGTCCGCGAGCGACGCCAGCTCGCCGGGTATCCGCGCGCTGACGCAATGAACAAAGACCAGCTGCTGACCGTGGACTGCGACGTGCTGGTACCGGCCGCGACCGAGAACGTCATCACCCGCAAGAACGCGCCCCACATCAAGGCGAAGGTCATCTGCGAGGGCGCGAACGGCCCCACCACCGCGGCGGCCGACGAGATCCTCGAGAAGAAAGGGGTCTTCATCATCCCCGACATCCTCGCCAACGCGGGCGGGGTCACGGTCAGCTACTTCGAGTGGGTGCAGGACCGTGGCGGGTATTTCTGGGACGAAGAGACCGTGAACCGGCGGCTCGAGTCGATCATGACCCGCTCGTTCCACGAGGTCATGGCGCTGGTCGACAAGCACAAGGTGAGCACCCGCATCGCCTGCTACATGCTCGCGGTGGGCCGTGTGGCGGCGATGCACCGGCTGCGTGGGATGTATGCCTGATGCGCTACCGCGTCGCCGCGGTGGGCCGCGTGAAGCACGCGGCGCTCCGCGCGGCCTGTGACGATTACCTCGAGCGGCTGCGGCGCTACACGCGGATCGACGAGCGAGAGGTGAAGGATGAGGCGCGGCTGCTCGAGGCCATCCCCGAGGGGTCGCGCTTCGTGGCACTGTCGCGGGCGGGGGAGCAGTGGACGTCGGAGCAGCTGGCGGACTGGACGGCCCGCTGGGAGCTCGATGCCCGGGATGTGACGTTCGCCATCGGTGGCGCCGACGGGCTGTCCCCGGCGACGATCGGCGCCGCGGAGCGGGTGTGGAGCTTTTCCACGCTGACCCTGCCGCATGAGCTCGCGCGCGTCCTCCTATACGAGCAACTGTACCGAGCCTACACGATCCGCCGCGGAGAGCCGTACCATCGAGGACCCTGAGCTGACGGCGGCGGACCGCGCGGCGCTGCTCGGCTTGGCGCGGGGGACGCTCGAGGCGCACCTCGCGGGGCGGCCGCTGCCGCCGGTGCCCCCGGTCGGAGGGGCGGGGACGGGAGTGAAACGCGGCGCGTTCGTCACCATCTCGGAGCGCGGCGCGCTGCGCGGCTGCATCGGGCACATCGCGGCCGATCGCGACCTGGGCGCCCCCGCTTCCCCCCGGTCGCCGCTGGCGAGCTGCCGCACGTCGCGCTGGAGATCTCCGTGCTGTCGGACCCCGTGCCGGTGCCGCCACCCGTGGAGCCGGCGCGCGTCGTGGTCGGCCGCGACGGAGTCATCGTGCGGCGCGGGCGTCACATCGGGCTGCTATTGCCTCAGGTCGCGCGGGACTACGGCTGGAGTGCCGAGGCGTTCCTGATCGCGGCCTGTCGCAAGGCGGGGCTGCCTCCGCAAGGGTGGCGGGAACCGGGGACGGAAGTGTTCACGTTTCAAGCCGACGTGTTCGGGGAACCCGGGGAACGAGCCGGGGAAGCGGGAAGGGGGAACAGCGAAACGTGATGCCGCGGATCGTCACGACGCCCATCGCGCCGCTGGTGCTGCCGGACCTGCGGCTCGAGCCGCGCCGCGTCGCGCCCGACGTGATCGCCGCGGCGCTCCCGGGGCCGGGACGCGATCGGTTGGCGACCGGCCCGGTGCTGGCCGTCACCACCGGTCAGCAGCCCGGCCTCTTCACGGGGCCGCTGTTCACGGTCTACAAGGGGCTGTCGGCCGTCGCCCTGGCGCGGCGGCTGGAGCGGAGCGGCGGCACCCCCGTCGTGCCGGTGTTTTGGGTGGCGGGGGACGATCACGATTTTGCCGAGGCGAACCACGCGGCGTTCCTGGACGGCGGCGGGGATCTCGCCTCCGTCGTGCTGCGCGAGCGTCCGGCGGACGCGCCGCTGCGGCCGCTTTCCCGCGAGCCGTGCGGCCCGGAGATCCGTCGCGCCTTGGACGAGCTGCGGGCGGGCACGCCGGAGACGGAGTTCAAGGCGGGGATGCTCGAGTGGCTGGAGCGGTGCTATCGCCCCGACGCCACGCTCGCCGACGCGTTCGCCGCGGCACTGCATGCGCTGCTCGGGTCGCGCGGCCTCGTGGTGCTCCGCGCCTACGACGCGCAGGCGAAGCGGGCGGCGGCGCCCTGGACTCTGAAGGGCCTCGACGTGACGCTGCCCGATGGCTACACCCCGGTGTTCGTCGAGGCGGCGCAGGGACGCGACCGGCTCGAGCGCGCGGAGCAGGGAGGTGGCTTCGTGACGCGGCGGAGCGGCGAGCGTTTTACGCGGGCCGATCTAGAGCGCATTGCGCGGGAGTCGCCCGAGCGCCTCTCGCCCAACGTGCTGCTGCGGCCCGCGATCGAGGCGGCCCTCCTGCCGACCGTGGCCTACGCCGCCGGGCCGGCGGAGCTCAAGTACCTGCCCGACGCCGCGGCGTTGTACCAGGTGCTCGGGGAGGGAGAGGGAGAGGGAGGCGGCGTCACGCCCCAGCGTCCGGTGCCCCGCTGGGCCGGCGTGATCGTCGAGAGCCGGGTCGAGAAGGTGATGGAGCGCTACGGGTTCGGCCTCGAGGCGTTGGACGGCAAGCCGGGCGAGCTCGAGGCGCGGCTGCTGCGCGAGGCCCTACCGCCCGCGACGCTGGAGGCGCTCGCCGCCCTGCGGCGCGAGCTCGCCGAGGGTTACGAGCGGCTGGGGCGCGACGTCGCGGCGCTCGACCCTACGCTCGAGCGCACCGTGCAGTCGGCGCGCAACGCCGCGCTCGCCGGCACGCAAGAAATCGAGAAGAAGCTCGTCGCGAGCTTGAAGCGCGAGAATGAGACGCTGGTGCGACAGATCGCGCGCGCGCGCGTCGCCGTCTACCCGCAGGGCCAGCCGCAGGAGCGCGTGCTCACGCTCGCGTCGTTTCTGGTGCGCTACGGACCCGATCTCGTGGACGCGCTCGACCACGAGGTGGCGCGCTGGGCGGGCGCTTCGTAGAATCCCCTCATGTGGCTCCTCGTGGTCGTGCTGATCGTGGCGTTGATGGTTCCCATCACCGCGATTCTGCTCGATTCGCCGCTCGGTCGCTCGATCGCCCGGCGGCTGGAGGGAGAGGCGTCGGGAGACGGCCGCACCGGCGGCCTGCGCGAGCTCGAGCGTCGCGTCGACGTGCTCGAGACCGACCTCGAGGACCTGAATCGCTCGATCACGGGCATGCGGGAAGAGCTGCAGTTCGTGCAGCGCCTGCTGGAAGACCCCAACAAGAAGCCGCGCGCCTCCTGACGGTGCCCCAGCCCAGCGCCGGCGGAGGTCGCCAGGCGGCCCGTGTCGCCGCCGGGATTCTCCTCACCCGCGTGCTCGGCTACGTGCGCGAGCGCGTCTTCGCCTACTACTTCGGCAACGAGAGCATCCCGGCCGACGCCTTCCGCGCCGCGCTCCGCATCCCCAACACCATCCGCAACCTGCTCGGCGAAGGCACGCTCTCCGCGTCGTTCATCCCGGTCTACGCAGCCCTGAACGAGCGCACCGACAAGCGTGCCGCGCGTGCGCTCGCCGGTGCGGTCCTGGGGCTCCTGCTGCTCGGCTCGGGGGTGCTCGCCTTGCTGGGAATCGCCCTCGCGCCTGCCATCACCACCGTTGTCGCGAAGGGATTCGACGAGCCCCGCCGTCAGCTCACTGTCAGCCTCGTGCGGATCCTGTTTCCCATGACGGGACTCATGGTGATCTCGGCCTGGTGCCTCGGCGTCCTCAACACGCACCGCCGCTTCTTCCTGCCGTACGCGGCCCCAGCGCTCTGGAACGTCGCGGGGATCGCCGCGATGGTGGCTGGCGGCACGTGGCTCGCGGGCCGCGCCCTGCCACTCGACGCCCAACTCCACCGGCTGTCGCTCGCGCTCGCGTGGGGGACCGTGGCCGGAAGCGTGCTGCAGGTCGTCGTGCAACTCCCGGCGTGCTGGCGGCTGTTACGGGGCATCCCGCTCCGGCTCTCGACAACGCCCGAGGGGGTGCGCAACGTGATTGTCGCCTGGCTGCCACTGCTCGTCGGGGCGGGGGTGGCGCAGCTTTCGGGGCTGATCGACACGCTGCTCGGCTCGTTCACGGGTCCCGGCGGAGTGTCGGCGCTCGGCTACGCCCAGCTCGTGCAGGTGCTGCCGATCAGCCTGTTCGGCGTGTCCGTCACGGCGGTGTCGCTCCCCGAGCTATCACGCGAGGCCACGGGCGCCGCGCCGAACGAGCAGCTGCGGGCGCGGATCGCCGTGGGATTCCGTCGCATCGTGTACTTCGTGGTGCCGTCTTCGCTCGCGTTCATCGCCCTCAACCGGGAGATCATCGGCGCGCTGTACCAGACGGGACGGTTCACCGCGGATGCGACCGCGCTCGTGGGAAACGTGCTCGCGGCGTACGGCGTCGGGCTCGTGGGGCAGGCGACGGTGAAGCTCTTTGCTTCAGGGTTCTACGCGATGCGCGACACCCGCACGCCGGTGAAGATCGCGGCCTCGTCGCTGGTCGTGTCCACGGGCCTCGCCTGGCTGCTGATGCGCTGGCTCGGGGCCCCCGGGATCGCCCTCGGCTCGTCGCTCGGCGCCTTCCTGAACACGTCGCTCCACCTGTACGACCTGAGCGGCCGCATCGGCACCGTGCTGCGCGGGTCTGATTGGCGCGCCTTCGGCAGCGCGTTGCTCGGGGCCGCGCTCGCTGCCGCCGCCGGCGTCGGGGGGGCACAGCTCGTCACGGGCGTCGGACCGGTCCCCCGCGGGCTTCTCGTGCTGGCTATTTTTGGGGTGGTGTATGGCGCGGTGACCCTCGCGCTCAAGCATCCCGACGCCACCCGGACATGGCAATCCCTGACCGCCTTTCGCGCCAACTAGCAGCCCTCCCCGACAAGCCCGGCGTGTATCTCTGGAAGAACGCGGGCGGGGAGATCTTGTACGTGGGCAAGGCGAAGAGCCTGCGCTCGCGCGTGCCCAGCTACTTCGGGCCCGATGCCCAGGGCACGCCCGAGCGGGCGGCGCTCATCGGCCAGATCGCGGACCTCGAGACGATCATCGTTGCCAACGAGGCCCAGGCCCTGCTGCTCGAGAACAACCTCATCAAGGAGCACAAGCCCCGCTTCAACATCCGCCTCACCGACGACAAGAGCTACCCGCGCATCGCGGTGACGCTCGCGGAGCCGTTCCCGCGGGTGCTGGTGGTGCGGCGCGTGAACCTGCCCGGGGCACGCTATTTCGGGCCCTACACCGACGTCGCCACGCTGCGCCAGACCCTGAAGATCATCCGCCGCATCTTCACCGTGCGGTCGTGCCACTGGGACCTGCCGCGGGATGCGCCGCCGCGGCCGTGCCTCGACTACCACATCGAGCGCTGTAAAGCACCGTGCGTCGGCTACCAGAGCGAGGCCGACTACCGTCGCATGATCGACGACGTGCTCGTCTTCCTCGAGGGAAAGACGGTGGACGTGCGCCAGCGGCTGCGCGAGCGGATGCTCGAAGCGAGCCGGGGGCTCGATTTCGAGCGCGCGGCGCAGCTGCGGGACGCGCTCCAATGGCTCGACCAGCTGGAGCAGCCGCAAATGGTCGAATTGGTGGGGGGAGGAGACGCCGATGCGATGGGGTTGGCGCGCGACGGCGACGACGCCTGCGGCGTCGTGCTGCGGGTGCGAGACGGCAAGCTGATCGCGCGCGATCACTGGTTCCTCGAGAACGCCGAGCACGAGACCGAAGGGGCAGTGCTGTCGGCGTTCCTCGTCCGCTGTTACCTGCCGCTCGAAGTACGGGCGCGGAAGGCCCTGCTCCCATTCCCGCCCGACGACTTGGACGCGCTCGAGCAGCTCGCGCCCGACGTGGAGTGGCACGTGCCCCAGCGGGGCACGAACGCGAAGCTCGCCCAGCTCGCCGATCAGAATGCCCGCTATCTCCTGGACGGACTCAAGATCGAGAGTTTCGACATCGACGAGCGCTCGGCGGACCCGGTGTTCGCACTGGGACGCGATCTGGGCCTCGCGGCCGTACCACGCGCGTTCGTGTGCATCGACATTTCGACCAATCAAGGGCGCGACACGGTCGGATCGTTGGTCTGGTTCGAGGCCGGCCGCCCCAAGAAGGCCGAGTACCGGCGATTTCGCATCACGGGAGCGCCCCAGGACGACTTCGCGGCGGTCCACGAGGTGGTCACCCGGTACCTCGCGCGGCGGATCGCCGAGGCGAAGCCCCTCCCCGACCTGATGGTGATCGACGGGGGCAAGGGTCAGCTCGGCGCCGCCCTCGACGCGGCGCGCGCGCTCGGCCAGGAGTCGCTACCGATCGTGAGCCTCGCGAAGCGCGAGGAAGAGGTGTTCCTGCCGGCGCAGGCCGAGCCGTTGCGCTTATCGCGCCGCAGCCCGTCGCTCAAGCTGTTGCAGCGCGCGCGCGACGAGGCCCATCGCTTCGCGGTGAGCTACAGCCGCAAGCGGCGCGCCCAGCGAACCATCACGTCCGAGCTGCTGGCGATTCCCGGGATCGGGCCGAGCCGGCGCCGGGCACTGCTCGAGCGGTTCGGCTCGCTGGCGGGTGTGAAGACCGCGACCCCGGCCGAGATCGCCGCCGTGCCCGGCTTCTCGACGACGCTGGCGGAGCGGATCCTCGACCGGTTGAAGGCGCGCGCGTGAGCCTTCCCTGGTCCCTCCAATGCTCCGCCTGCGGCAAGACCCGCGACGCGGAGGGCTTGCCCGCTGTGTGCGAGTGCGGTCAGCCCTATCTCGTGCGCTATCGCGCCATACCGTCCCCGGAAGCGAAGCGGCTGCTGCGCGAGCGCCGCTGGACGATGTGGCGCTATCGCGAGTGGCTGCCGCTCGTCGACGGCGAAGCGCCCACCACGCTGGGGGAGGGCGGCACCCCGCTGCTCGCCGTGCCGCGACTCGCGGCGCGCTACGGGCTGCCCGGCCTGCGCGTCAAGGACGAGGCGACGAACCCCACGGGCTCCTTCAAAGCGCGCGGCCTCGCCGCGGCCGTCACGCGTGCCGGGCACGCGGGGGCGCGGGCATTCGTCGTCCCCACGGCGGGGAACGCTGGGGTGGCGCTCGCCGCCTACGCCGCCCGCGCCGGCGTTCCGGCCCGCGTGTACGCGCCGGCCAGTACGCCGGCTACCATTCTCTCCCAGATCAAGAGCTACGGCGGCGACCTCGTGCTGCTCGATGGTCACATCGGCGACTGCGGCGCGGCGGCCCGCGGCTACGCCGTCGAGACCGGCGCCGTAGATGTGTCGACGCTGCGAGAGCCGTACCGCATCGAGGGGAAGAAGACGCTCGGGCTCGAGCTGGCCGAGCAGCTCGGCTGGACCCTGCCGGACGCGGTCGTGTACCCGACGGGTGGAGGCACGGGACTCATCGGCCTGTGGAAGGCATTCAACGAGCTGATCGCCGCCGGCTGGGTGCGGGGGAAGCTACCGCGGCTGTACACGGTACAGGCTGCCGGGTGCGCGCCCGTCGTGCGGGCGTTCGAGACGGGCGCCGCCGCCTGTGAACCGTGGGTCGGCCCGCAGACGGTGGCCGCCGGACTCCGCGTCCCCGGTCCGTTGGGCGACCGGCTGATGCTTCGGGCGTTGCGTGACAGCGCGGGCGGCGCGGTCGCCGTCACGGACGCCGAGCTTGCCGCGGCCGCACAGGAGTTGCAGACGCTCGAAGGGATCGACGCGTCGCCGGAAGGTGGAGCGGCGTTGGCCGGCGCGCTCGCCCTCAAGCGGCGCGGCGCCGTGGCGTCGCAGGATCACATCGTCATCTTCAACACCGGCGCCGGGTGGCTCTACCGGGGCTAAGCCGTTTATATTGGGCCACTTCGGCGAACATGCGCATCGCGATCCTCGACCCCGCCGCCGGCATCTCGGGCGACATGACCCTGGGGGCGCTCCTCTCCCTCGGCGCCCCCGCGGCGTGGCTCGAAGCGTTGCCGCGCCGTCTCGGGATGGACCGGGTCGGCGTGACGATCCGTGAGGTCCCGCGCTCCGGGGTCGCGTGCACGCAGGTCGCGTTCGCGATCCCCGCGCAGCCGCACGGTCGGCACGTCGGAGAGCTGGTGCGGCTGGTCGAGCGCGCGCCCCTCTCCGACTGGGTGAAGGAGCGGGCCGTACGCGCGTTCCGACTGATCGGCGAGGCCGAGGGCCGGGTGCACGGCGTGGCGCCGGAGCGGGTGCACCTGCACGAAGTCGGCGCCGTGGACGCCGTGCTCGACATCGTGGGCGGGATCGAGGGGTTCGAGCAGCTCGGCGTGGACGCGATCTACAACTGGCCAGTCGCCGTGGGCAATGGCTGGGTGGAAGCGGTGCACGGCCGGCTGCCGGTGCCGGCGCCGGCGACCGCGCTGCTGCTCGAGGGCCTCGAGCTCGCCACCGGTGGTCCGGTGGAGGGCGAGGCGACGACGCCCACGGGGGCCGCGCTGGTGCGCGTGCTCTCGGCCGGGCCGCCGCCGGCCCACTGGCGCCTGATGAAGGGTGGGTGGGGCGCGGGCCAGCGAGATCCGCAGCACTACCCCAACGCGCTGCGGATTCTGCTCGCCGAGGGGAGGGCGGCAGAGGCGGCGCGGGTGGCGTTGCTCGCGACGGACGTGGACGACATGAGTCCCGAGTACGTCGAGCCGCTGCGGCAGGCGCTGGTCGCCGCCGGGGCGCTCGACGTGCAGACCTGGCCGGTGCAAATGAAGAAGGGGCGTCCCGGGTTCCGCCTCGAGGTGGTGGCCCCGGAGGAACTGGTGGAGGCGGTGACAGCCGCGCTCTTCCGTCACAGCACCACGGCGGGCGTGCGGCGCTGGGTCGCGGAGCGGGCGACGCTGCCGCGCCGCCACGTGACCGTGCAGCTTGGCCCGCAGGTGTCCGTGCGGGTGAAGGTGCTGGACCAGCCGGACGCGGACGGCGTCCGGGTGAAGCCGGAATACGACGACGTGCTGGCGGCGGCCCGCGCCTTGGGCAAGCCGCCCCTCGAAGTCGCCCGCGTCGCGCAGCGCGACGCCGAGGCGCTTGTGGCCAAATCCAAGGAGTGAGCATGACCGTGAAGCAGGCCATCCGACTGGTGGCGTGCGTCGTCGCCGCGGCGCCGGTCCGCGGCGCGGCGCAGCAGATCTGGCTGCCCGCTGCATGCGACATCAAGCCGGGTCACTACCTGGTGAACAGCGGGCTGTTGTACTTGAAGAGCGCGGCGGGCACCAAGTTCGCGGAGCAGCGCACCAAGGATCTGAAGGACGCGAACCGCGTCCTCACGCAGGCGGTGACGAGCGCGGGCCAGGAGAAGAACCCCGCGGCCTGGTACTACTTCGGGCGCTACTACCTGATGCTGGACGACCTGGTGGGAGCGGACTCCGCTTTCACGAAGGCGCTCGCGCTGGCGCCGGGGTGCAAGGACGACATCGGGCTGTACCGCCGGCAGGCATGGGTGCCGGTGTACAATGCCGCCGTGCAGGCGTGGCAGGGGGGGAACACCGACTCAGCGATCACGATGTTCCGCCGCGCGAACCAGATCTACACCAGCGAGCCGATGGGACTCGTCTACATCGCCGACCTGTTCGCGGGCGCGAACCAGCTGGACTCGGCGGCCAAGTACTTCCGGCTCGCCGTGCCCGCCGCCTCGGATCCCAAGTACGCCAAGGACCGCCGCGACGCGCTGTTCAGTCTGGCGCGGGTATACCAAGCCGCGCAGCGCTACGACGACGCGACCGCCGCATACAAAGACTACCTGGCGGCGTTTCCCGGCGACGTCCAGGCGATGGCGAGCCTCGCGGGGCTGTACACGCGGGCGGGGAAACGCGACTCCGCGATGGCGCTGTATGCCCAGATCCCGGCTCATGCCGACTCGGCCGGCTCGGAGGATCTGTTCGCGGCTGGGCTGGCCATCCTGAACGCCGTGCCCGAGGTGCCGGATACCGCCGCCTCGGCGAGTGCGTGTCGCGCAGCGCAGCGCAAAAAGATCCCGGCGCTGACGCCGCGCCAGATCGCCGCCAAGTGTGAGCCCGCGGCGGCCGACACCATGCGGAAGTTTCACCTGGTGGCGGACCCGCCATACCATCTGGCTGCGAACGCATACGAGATCGGGCTCGGCAAGAACCCGTATTCACGCGACGCGTTGTACAACCTTTCGGCGATCTACTTTCTCGCCGGGGACTCGAGCAAGCTGCTGCCACTCGTGCAGCGCCTCTATGCGATCGACCCGATGAACAAGAATACGCTCGCCAAGCTGGTCGGGGCGTGGCAGCTCCTCGGACGCAAGGACTCGGTGTTGCACTATCTGCAGATCGCGGAGGCGTTGCCTTTCGAGGTCACCGTGTCGAGCCTCGCCACGAGCGAGAAGGCCGCCACGGTCCAGGGGCTCGTGACGAACGGCGGGACGAAGCCGAGCGTGCCGCTCAAGGTGACGTGGGAGTTCCTCGATGCGAAGGGTAACGTTGTCGTGACACAGGGGCAGGACGTCCCGGCCGTCGCCGCGGGCGGGAACTGGGCCTTCAAGCTGAAGGCAGACGGGGCGGGAATCGTGGCCTGGCGCTACCGGCCGTAGGTCGGAGCGAAGTGAGTACGAAAGCGAAAGCCCCCGCTACTGCGGGGGCTTTGCATTAGCGACGCAACCCGGCGTGCTAGAACGCGATCGAGACCGGGCTCGCTAGGCCCGTGTTACTGCCGGTGATCGTGGCCGTGGGGGTGGCATTCCCGTTCGCCCCGGCCAGGTAGACAGTGATGCTACCCGAAAAATCGCCCCCGCCGAACGCGTTGGCGACGTAGAGCTTGCCGGTCGCATCCACGGCGATGCCATAGGGGCCGCTCAGCCCCGTGCTGGCGCCGGCGATTGTGGCCGTGGGGGCCGCGTTCCCCCTCGCCCCAGCCGCGTAGACAGTGATGCTCGAGGAGAGGCTGCCCAGGTTGCCGACGTACAGGTTGCCAGCCGCGTCGAAGGCGATGCCCTGCGGGAAGTCAAGGTGTGTGTTCAGGCCCACGATCGAATCCGTTGGCGGGACATTCCCGGTCGCCCCGGCCGCGAAGATCAGGATCCTGTTGACGAACGCGTTGACCACGTACACTTCGCCCGCCGCGTCCAGGGCAACCGCTTGCGGGTCGGTGAGTCTCGTGTTCGACCCCGCGATCGTGGCCGTGGGGCTGGCATCGCCGCTTGCGTCAGCTGCGTAGACCGTGATGCTCTGGCCGACCGAGTTGGCGACGTAGAGTTTGCCCCCGCCCAGCGCGATCCCGACCGCGCGGTTCAGGCCCGTGTTTGGGCCCGCGATTGTAGTCACGGGGCTGGCGTTCCCCATCGCCCCCGGAGCGTAGACGGTGATACTGCTGCTGCCGAAGTTATTCGCCACGTAGAGGTTTCCTGCGGCATCCCGGGCGATGCCGAACGGGTTGTTCAGTCCCGTGTTGGCCCCCGTGATTGTGTTCGTGGGGCTGACGTTGTCGCTCGCCCCAGCCGCGTAGACGGTGATGCTACCTGTGAAGTTGTCCCCGCCGACCACGTTGGCAACGTAGAATTGCTGCGCGGCGGCGGCGTTCACGGTCACGCTCACCATCGCCGAGAGGCCGGTGCTCGTAGCCGTCACCATCGCAGTGCCGGGTGTGGCGCCAACTTGGAGCGTGGTCGCCGTCGTGCCGTCCCCGCCCGTTTGCCCGCTGGTCTGGGTGAGCGTGGCGTCCGCGAGCCCGATCATGCTCCAGGCCACGTCCGCTCCCGTCACGGGGGCGCCGTGCAGGTCCTGTACGGTTGCCGTGATCACATCCGTGCCGCCCGCGGCGATGCTCGGGGTGGCAGCGCCCACCGCGATGCCGCCGGGGACGCCCGTGCTGAGCCAGAAGCGGATCGGCAGCGTACGTCCGTCGTTGAGGATGACCGAGTCCCCGGTCGCCAGCTGCTTCACCTGTCCGGGTGTGTCTGTGAGCAATACGTCGGCGAATCCGAGCTCGCGTCGCGCTCCCGACGCACCTGCCGTCACGTGCACCCGATAGGTGTGGTCAGCCATGAAGCCCGCGCCCCTCGTGTCCCAGTTCACGTGGTACTGCGTCGGGGAATCGACCGTGATCGCCGGCGACGTCGCGGTAGTGAAAACGATCGCTGCAGCCGTCGCATCCGCGCCCGAGCCGCCACAATCCACGTCGGGGCCGGTCGAGATGTCGCAGATGGCGATACGCGGGTCGAGCGTCGTGATGTCGGCATCGAACGTGCCGCTCAGTGTCGGCTGGGGGACAATCGGTGGCAGGAAGAAGAACCCCGGCGCGGCGCCCGCGTGAGCCGCGTCGGAGATGGCAAACTGCGGTCGGCTGTATGGTGCCGTCGGCCTGCTATCGGACGAGCAGGCGGCCACGATCAGGAGGGAGCTGAACACCAGCCCGCGCCCCGCACGGCCCAGAGGGAGATGCATCATAGCAACCTCCTCCTATGAGCGATCTAGGGCGCTGAGCTAGGGCGCTTTTCCCGCATCCAACGATTGCACAGACGGCCGGGTTGTCAAGCTCTCTCGCAGCCAACTTGATTTGGCTGCGCTAGATAGCGAAGACACCCGCAGTCCCCCCCAGCTGCGTCCTCCGGAACGCGACCGTTTGGGAGTAGTCGTAGTGCCAACCCTGAAGATGCCCCGGTGCCGAGCCTGGTAACCGGGCTCGGCGCAGACGGTCCCAGCAGGCTCGTGCACTGACAATTGGCACGGGCCTGGAGTACCGCGTTGAGCAGTACGTCGATAAGTTATGGGGGTCGCT
>Ga0209802_1001856_pt1 | contig 15141 bp, 11 predicted proteins | sample GraSoiAngelo_129_FD_185886 | JGI IMG/M metagenome (GOLD analysis project Ga0209802, IMG submission 185886) | Grasslands soil microbial communities from the Angelo Coastal Reserve, California, USA - 14_0927_12_40cm (SPAdes) (version 2) | ecosystem: Environmental > Terrestrial > Soil > Grasslands ... | reverse complement strand
CTACCTGTGCTGGCGATTCGCCTCTGGGGGCGCCGTCGCGGAACAGTTGCCAGCCTGGACGTTGTGCAAGAATCTCGGCCGAACGTAGCCCCTCATACTGACCATAGTTCCATTCCACCAGGTCAGGGTCGGCTTCGGCCACAGTTCCAAAACCAGCCAGTTCGCAGGTTCTGGCTGCGCGCTGCAGCGGGCTTGTAAACACCTTGGCAAATGTCATGCCCTTCAGACGGTCTGCGAGGCGCCGTGCGTTGCGCTCGCCGTTTGGAGTCAAAGGTAAGTCGGTAAGACTCGTATGCTGGCCCGAAAGACTCCATCCCGTCTCACCGTGACGCGTTAAATACACTACTGGAAGTACTTCGCTCATGCAGTGTCCCCGCCCGCCCAAGAACTGTCCACTCGCTTGCCGCTCTTCCCCTAGCTCACTCGAGTTCTCAGGAATTGTGCCTTGTCAATCTGGCTCAAACCAGTCCTCGGATCTTCTCAAGCACTCAGGGTTCCACACCTGGTTGGACGGAAGAGGCGGGCGCGCATCACCTTAATGCCAGCACTTGGGGCGACCGGTCACCCGTGCGCCGGTCCGGACACGTCATGATTCAAAAGAAATAGTGCCAACAATTTGGCAATGGTCAGTCAAACCAAATTAGCGCCAGAGACATCCGGCGCTCAAATATGGATGTTTGGTCTCCGCGAAAGAGGGCCCCTGCTTCATGGGTCGGACGGCTCATAGTTAGGCCGTGACTCCTTGGCAGTCCATCGACTCGCGGAAAGGGTGCGGCGAGGTCTAGAAGTCGGCGCAACGCGTTCATCCGCGCTTGAGCGACTTTGTTCACGGTGCATCCCAGTAACAGAGAGCAGTCCCAGTTTGAATAGCGCTCCAGGATCGACATGACAAAAACCAAGCGCTCGAAGGCGTCGAGTTTGGTAACCGTGTCAATTTTGCATTGTTGCTGTGTCTTGGGTTGCCCTGCGATCCAGAGGTCCCGTTTCTGGGCATTCCGATGTGATGCGGACGTAACCATCGCGATTGCATTCTCGATCAACCTGCGCCTTACCCAGGACCGAGCCCATTCCTTGAACACCGACTGTTCCTTGAGTACTTCCTCGACCGTCGAGACAAAGCACTGCTCAGATTCCTTGTGATTTGTGGTCAGTAAAAATGCGAGCAGATACAAAGTTTTCGTGTCGTTTTTAAATACGTCGCAGAAGTCACTATGCTTCGCGTAGTCGGCACGGAAGGTTGCAATGCTCGGCTTGTTGGAACGAAACACGAGTCACCTTATCGACAAGTTACTCGCGCCCTGAATTTCCGAACACCTCAGAAACCGTAGAGTTCATCCTAGATTTTTCTACAGGGGTGAAGGCACGCGGTGAAACTCTTCGAACCGCAATCAGTCCAGATTTGAGGTTTGGTCTTTGCAGCGAAAGAGGGTTCTTATCCTTGCAAACAGAGACCGTCGAACGGGCATCATCTTCCGGAAGATGATGCCTCCGGGGACTACCAGCTTAATCTCGGTCCCCGAGTTGGAGGAACTCGCGAGCGTCAGCTTGCCTCCGACGCGAGCGGCACGCTCCCGCATCCCTTGCAGTCCGAAGTGTTCGTCCTTCCCCCTATCCGCGATAGCCGGGTCAATCCCTGTTCCATTGTCACTCACACGGAGGGCAAGGTTGTTAGCATATCTGAGCTCGACTTCCAATTGACTTGCCCCGGAATGCATACACGCGTTGCGAATGGCTTCGTAGCCGATGCGGTAAATTTCATCACGAACGATCGGGTGCATCTCTCTGGTATCGCCAACTACAGAAAATGTGACCGACATGGAGTTGGGGATGAGGCCGTCATCGGTCGCCCGCCGGAGAGCTTCCGCGAGGTCGTTGGTCTGCGTTGTCGCCGTGCGCAGGGAATTCAGCGCCGCCCGTCCTTCCTGCATGGCGCTCGCGAGCCAGACGGATAGCTGTTCCATGGCTCGACGCATTCGGATGGGATCGGCTGACAGCTCCAGCGCATCATCCGCAACCAGCTTGCTGCCTTGGATGGTCTGGAGAAATGTGTCATGCAGGTCCCGAGCCATCCGCGTGCGTTCCGCCAGTCGCTCATCGAAGCGGGCACCGATGGCTCTCGAAACTTGCAACACACGTAGTCGATAGATGACGCATATGATGAAGCAAACGGAGATGACGCACAGAGCTCGGAACCAGTTCGTCTGGTAAAAAGCGGGAATAAGAGTGAAGTCCAACGATGCTCCGTCCTCATTCCAGACGCCGTCACTGTTACAAGCGATTACGCGAAATCGATAGTTCCGAGGGGGTAAGTTTGTGTAGGCAACCTCTCGAGCGCTTACCGGGCCGCGCCAGTCATTATCGTAACCCTCGAGCTTGTAGCGGAAATGGACGTGTTCTGGGGTTGTCAAGCTGAGAGCCGCGTATTCAAATTGTAGATTTCTGGCTCTCGGTGGAAGACGCAATCCTGAGGAGGGTGTGAGAGTTTGATCATCTGCCTTGAGTGCTTCGATCGTGACCGGAGGCGGTACGATATTTTTCGGCAAGTGCCGTGGGTTGATCACGGCGACGCCCTCGCTGGTGGAAAACCAGAGCCGGCCATCAGTTGACCGTATCGCCGTGGGAAACGGTTCACGTTGCCGCGGAAGTCCTCGAAGGCCGTCAGTCGCGTCGAAAGATGCCCCTTGTATCCGATAAGACGGCGACAGCAGCGCCGTTTCCAGTTCCCGCGGGCTCACCCGGAGGATTGCCAGCGCTCCGGCAAGCCAGAGAAAACCTTCTTCATCTTCCACAATCCCCGACACCGAGTTCCCAGGCAACCCGTTTTTCTTGGTGAGCGTAGCGAAGTTCCCATGATCAAAGTGGCTCAGCCCGCCTTCACTACCGATCCAAAAGTTTCCTGCCCGGTCTCTCGTAATTGCCAGCACCTTACCGCCGGGAAGACCGTCCTTCGAAGAATAGACATGGAACTCTTCATTCTCATGGACTGCGACTTCCCCATCCTCGAATCCCAGCCAAAGCCGTCCCAGTGGATCTCCGTACAGAACGCGGCAGCGGTATTGCGGGAGATGTACACGGTTGCGAAAATCGGTCCAATTACCGTCTCGCAACCGCAGGACTCCTCCGCCCTTGTCACCTCCCCACACGGTGATCCATAGGTCGCCTCTGGCGTCCCGTGCAATGGCATGTACCATCGCTCCCTTCTCGATGTCGGGGATTTTTATCCAGGAGACATTCCATTCGTCCCCTGCTGCTAGGCCGAAACTGCCCCCGAACCAGATGCGGCTATTTCCGTCTGCATACAGACTGAGAATGCGTGTCGTGTCGGATCTGGAATAGGCTGGAAGCTTCGAAGTAGTGATTTGCCCTTGGCTGAGGCGCTGGACAGTGCCGCTTGTATAGCTGACAAGCCAAACACTTCCGTCCCGGGTTGAAGCCACTGCTAGTCTTTGATCTGCAGTCAAACCTTCTCCGTTGGAGTAAGCTGTTACTTTGTTCTCGCGAAGACGATCCAGTCCGACGGCTGTGCCAAACCATAGATTGCCTTCGCGGTCCTCCAGGGCCGAAATGACCCGATCACTGGAAAGGCCTTCGCGGGCCCAAAGCTGATCCAGAACAGCCCTTTCCGGTTTTCTGACATCAACCACTCGGCGAAGCCCCTTCTGATCCGGTCCGATCCACAGGCTCCGGTCTCTGTCGAACAACACGGAGAAGGGTTCCGCGCCAACCTTGATCCCGGCTTCCGACCTGGTGCGGCTCATGATCGGTCTCACTGTGTGGCCGCTCGTGTCAGCGATCCAAACATTTCCATCTGGAGCCTCCGCCATCATCCAGACCTGCCCAACGGCTTCTCGGGTCGCCACAAAGCTTTTTGCATTGTGGGTAAGACTCAGTATTGTGTTCCTCCGAACCGGATCCTTGCTAAGTCCAAAATCCAATCCATCCGTTGCCACCCAAAGGGTTCCGCGGCGGTCTACGAAGAGTACTTGTGCTCCGGGAGCGGGATATCCTGACTGCACTCCAACCTGGCGCCAACTGCCGCTATCCAATTTGCTAAGCCCGTATTGACCACCCGCCCAAATCGAGCCGCTCGCGTCCTCCACAATTGACAGTATTCCGCCGTCTGGTACGCCGTCAGCATGCGAATAATTTTTCAAATGGCCACTGCGTAGCTGGCTGATTCCGCCGGAACTGAACCCGATCCAAAGGTTTCCATCCCTGCTTGTACACAGAGACCACACTGAGGACCCGAGGGTCTGTTCTCCGAAGCTCGGTTCCCAAGCGACAAAGTGCAGACCATCAAATCGATATAATCCGGCTTCCGTCCCAAGCCACAAATACCCATCTGGTGTCTGAGCAATTGCTCGAACGGGCCCGGGAACGCCGTCCTTCGCAGTCCATGATGTATGCGTAAATTGGCTGATTAGTTTCTGCGGGTCAAGTGCTTTGGCGGGAATGGTCAACACCATGCCGATCATCGTAAGGAAGGCGCAGAGAGGCTTCGGAGCGACCCAGCCTCTCGCGTCTGCACGGCACTTTTCGAGTGGGCCCACGGCCAATCCTGAGCTACTTCTTCCGACGAACATACAGGAACCGCGGAGGCTGAAAGATCGCCGAATCTCTAATAAGCATGGGCACAGCCGCTGGAATGCGGTTTACTCGCACTGTTGACATTAGCCAAAATCGGGGCTCTCGCGGAACACCGAAATCTACAGCTATCATCCTGTAGTTTTCTACAGGCCTTGAAGTGCGATCAGATCTGTACCAGGCCACGTCGGAGTGCGATGGTAACTGCATGTGTCCGATCGTTGGCCTGAAGTTTATCCACCAGATTCTTGATGTGGAAGTTAACGGTGGTCTCCGCAATCGACAGTTGATCCGCGATCTGCTTGTTGCGATGGCCATCTCGAATGAGTCGAAGAACCTCTAACTCCCGCGTCGTCAGGTCGTCGTCTCCGAGGTGCTCGGCGAGGCGGGCCGCCACATCGGGCGGAATATGTCGCCGGCCAGCGTGAACTGATCGGATCACGCCCAGTAATTCATTTTTCGGCATGCTCTTAATTATGTAAGCCGACGCTCCGGCTCGCAGTGCACGCTGAATGTTCCCATCGCCATCTGAGGTTGTCAGCATCATGATACGAGCCTGTGGAAACTCTCCTCGAATTGCGATAAGGGCGTCGGTGCCGTTGGTGCCAGGAAGCTGCAGGTCCATCAGGGTGACGTCGGGCCGATGACGACGAAATTCAGCAATGGCCTCCACCGCAGTCGCCGCCTGTGCAACAAGAAGCATGTCCTGCTGAGAGCCGATGATTGTAGCCAGTCCCTCACGGAAGACCGGATGGTCCTCTACGCTCAGAATACGAATCGGCTTGGCCTGCATCATTGCATGTCTCTTTCGGCAATTGCAGCGGTTTGTTTGTCCTTCCGCTGTAGAATGAGAGCTGTGTAGTGTAGTTTTAAAACCTTTAGATCCCCTCGACACCGCGTACATCAAGACATCATCAGATGAACTGCTAATTTTGGTCTCGTTCTCTCGTGATCCACTCGCGGACGTATGCTGGGCAATTCTTTAGCTGGATCTTGTCCGCCTCGCAGCGCCCTAGAAAACTGACAGCGTCTTGATCCACTAGGGTTAGATCTTTTAAGTCCAAGGTTATCCGGCGACCGTTCGCTTCTGAGCTGAGCAGAGTTATCAATTCGGCTAGGTTTTCTGCATCCATTCGGCCGCTCAAGGTAAAGATCACTTTTCCCTTCGCTGCCCTCGTGATCTTGAGCATCTTTCCTCTCTGGGACAATTAAACATCCACCGTTCAGGCAACTTCGCTCAGTATCAATTCGAACTGCTGCGTAAGATCTGGGTTAGTGATCGTATACAGTGCGCCAAACCGATCGCGTCTGATTCGCTGCAACGTTCGTTTAGTCCTTTCTTATTAGGAGCGGATTTCGCCATACGATTTTCAGCACCAACTCCTCAGCATTTCCCGTTGTTCAGAATTCTTACCTCGAACATTGCCTTTGGCCCTCACACTTGTGTGGTTGCAATCACCGCTCCAATCATAAGCAACTGAAAATAGATGACTTAGAAGATAAGCTAATTACGAGATTTCGCGAATTAACGAAATTTCGCAACTAGGTTCCCGGAGTTCCGTTGAGGAAAAAGAGGTTTAAATGCGGGTTGTTCAAATACCAGCAGTTTTGAAGCGATTCTTGTTTATCTTTAGCGACTTGATCTTCGATTCCAATGTAGATCCCGGCATACCCAATTTGGCGGCGGCTCCTGTCGGTCCGGATACCTGTCCTCCGCTTTCGCGCAGGGCAGCCTCAATCATTTCTTTCTCTTGGTCAGCAAGTTTTCTAGAAAATTCAACCTGCGCTGTTGGCTCTGTCGCAAGAGGTTGTCGAGTAAGCCAACTCTCATCGACTGAGAAATTCTCGGTTTCACATACAATGACAGATCGCTCAATCACGTTCTGCAATTCGCGAATATTACCCGGCCATGGGTACGACTGAAGCAGATCGAGGCTCTTTTTGTGCACCGCCTGAAAGCTCTTTCCTGCTTTCCTTGCGTAACGATCAATGAAGTACTCGACCAGCAGGGGAATGTCTTCTCTTCGTTCTCGTAGAGAAGGAATCTCGATCGGAAAAACGTTGAGCCGGTAAAACAGGTCGCTACGAAAGGTGCCCGCGTCGATGGCAGCCTGCAAGTCACGATTCGTGGCAGCAATCACCCTAACATCAGCGTGGATAGATCGATTTCCGCCGACGCGCTCAAATTCGTGTTCCTGCAGAACACGCAAGAGAGCGATCTGGGTCAGGGCTGGGAGCTCTCCGACCTCATCGAGGAAGACCGTGCCTCCTTCGGCCAATTCGAAGCGGCCCAAACGTTGCTGAGTTGCCCCCGTAAAGGCACCCTTCTCATGGCCAAACAATTCTGACGCGATCAAGTCCCGCGGGATGGCGGCGCAGTTCACACTCACAAATGCCCGTGAAGAGCGATGCGACCTCCTATGGATAGCGCGGGCCACAAGCTCCTTGCCCGTTCCGGTTTCGCCTGTGACCAGAACTGTGGAGTCGGTAGGAGCGACCTTGGATACGCGAGAAAGTACTGCTTGCAGTGCGGGAGAAGTTCCGACGATGTCCTCGAACATGGATACCTTATCGATTTCTTCGCGCAGAGCAATGTTCTCTTTGTAGAGCTGATCTTTCAGGGTCTTGATTTCCTCGAAGGCCTTTTCCAGAGCGTTCCTGGCATTCCGCTGTTCCGTAACGTCGATAACTGTGCCGACAAATTCAATCACCTGGCCCGAGTCGTTGGTGACCGCATGGGCAATGGTGCGAACATATTTCATGGAGTTGTCTGGAAGAACGATGCGGTAGCTGTATTCTGCATCGTTCCCCTTGTAGAGCTCACTTGCGGCGGCCTCAATAGAGGCACGATCGTCCGGATGTATGCTCTGCAAGTAGTTTTCCGTGGTCGGAGTTGTTGTTTTTGGGTCGAAGCCAAAAATTTGAAACATCTCGGCCGACCAAAAAATCCGCTTGCTGGCAACATCCCAAGCCCAACTTCCTGTATGACTAAGCCTTTGGGCTTCCGCGAGGTTAGCTTCCCTTTCGTGCAAGGTCTCATAGAGAGATTGCAATCTCCTGGCAGTAGCGTTGAAAACCTCACCAAGTTGAGCCAGTTCGTCGTGACCGACCACGGAAACTTGATGTTGAAATTAACCTCGTGCCAACGCTTTGGACCCCTCTACTAACCGCCCTAGTGGCTCCGTGACACTGCGGGTGATTATTACCCCGAGGCCAGCGGCAATCAGAAGCGTGACGAAACCCGTGATTGGCACGGCGAGAAAGATTCGGCGTTCCGCACGCGAAATGTTTAAAGCGGCTTGCGCGCGCTGCTCTTCAACCTCGCGGGCTACATCTTTGACCAACTCCGAACTCAGGGATTCCAGCGGCTGAACTTGTCTCTCGATCCGGAAACGCACAGCTTCCCACTCTCCGGATGCGGCCGAGGCCGCGATTGCATCCAGATGTGAGGGCAGGGTACGCTCGATTGATTCGAGAGTTGGCAGCACTGTCTGGTCCACCTTCACCTCGGGAGGCAGATGACTGAAGGCTGCCCGGGTGCGCCGGGCGTCATCAAGAAGACCTGTCCGAAGGGTGCCCGATTCCTTCAGCAACCGGGCGGAGTCTTCGGAACGCGCCAAAACACCGAGCCTCTCGTAGACTGACAGGAGACCGGTGTGCACGCGCAGCACTTCGATTAGCTCTTCGTTTACACCGTTCAAACGTTCCTCTTGGGCACGGATCAAGTGCGACTGCCAAAGAAGGACACCATTGCCTACCAACATCAGCACAATGACGAAAATAAAGCAAAGTGTCAGGCGGCGATGGATGTTGAGGTGGTAAAGGAGTGGAATGTTTGCTGTCACATGCCTCAGCCATCCAGCAAATCGAATCGGATTGTTGATGTGAGTCATCTGTTGCCGCTACTTGAGTTTCCCACGGACCGCCTCCCATGGAACAACCGGCGGGTGGCGTCGCTAGCGAACCCGTTCTGCAGTCCGATGCTTGGGGCTTTGAATCGGGCTTGGCGGTCCCGTCTTGAAACCGGTGATTCCAACTAGTTCCTTTTCCAACTCGGTGGCAGCTTCAGGCGCCCTGGTCTTGCCCGTCAAAACAGAACGCACTGCCCGGATATAAGCGTGATCGACGTCGTCGTATCTCTGTCCAGCAACCGTAGAGGGTCGATTTACCACGCCAATTCCCAGCTGGCGTTGCCCACTGTGAGCAAAATCAGAGTACGCCTTTAATATGGCGGGCTGCTCATACAGTTCAAGCTGCTTCAGTGGTTCGGAGTGCGAGCGAAGCACCTTGGACTGTATCTCTCTATGGACAAGGAATCGGACCAACTCTAATGCTTCAGCGGGATGAACTGTCGATCGGGAAACTCCGAGACCGAATCCTCCCAAAGTGGCAGCTTGCGCAGCCGTACCGCCCGGGACACTAGTGATACCAATCTGCTGGCTACCGATCTTCGCTGTGTCTCGAATCGCCGGGTTAGCCTCAGCCTCGACGCTCAGAAAGTAAGACCGCGCCCATCCACGGGAAAAAGCTGCTTTCCCTAAGTAAAAGGCATTGACGGCGTCCCATTCCTCATAGGAGATCACGTTGGGAGATGAGATCCAACCAATCCAGTGCGCAGCGCGTTGCCAGGTGCGGATAGCGTTGGGATTGTTCACGCTGATCGTGTTGTCACCTTCGATGATGCGCCCGCCACCCTCCGACACCTGCCATTCCAGCGCATTGCAGGTCAAACCTTCGCCGGCCGCACCTGGCCACACAAACCCCCAAAAATCTCTTTGTCCTTTGGCGCGCTCTCCCTGCTGGATGCGGGTGGCCATTTTCTCGAGTTGCTCCCATGTCCTTGGTGGCGCCCCGTACCCATACTCGCGAAGAAGATCCCTTCGATAAAACAGGACTCCTATATCGGCATGAAATGGCACGGCGACTAGCTTCCCCTTGACCGTATAGCTCGCGACTACATCTGGGTCTAAGGAAGAGAGTTCTGTTGCAAAATGCGGTTTCAGGTCGATCAAATCCTGACTCAAGGTTCCGGGCCAGATCACATCGATGCCCAATACATCAGGACTGGAGGCTCCTCCTTCGAGTAGCGCTCGCGCCATGCCTAGCTGGTCAAGAGTGGGTTCCGGAGCCGGCAGATGCTTGACCCTAATTCCAGTTTGCCGCGTGAATTCTTGCAATCTTTCGTCTGGGAGCACGTTGCGTTGTGTCAGGTCGTGTGCCCACTCAGGATCGAGGAAAGTCAGCGTCACCGGTTCTTTTGCAGGATGCCGGCATGCGCCCAGTGACGCAACGATCAGGGAAATACCGATCATCTTCATCAAGCGTCCCAACTGAGGGTGCACGAGGGGAACATGCCGATTTCCGGCTGCCGCTGAGTCCTTGCGCTCCTCTAGACGTGCGTTTGTCCGCCGCAATAGTGGGTTGTTCATGACTATGCTGGGCCTGCGATCCCCCTGCCCGAGGCGCTGTCCTAAGATACTCCCCAGGAATCAAGGATGGCATATGAAGCGAAATCGGTCGGCTTTCGCTTCGGGCTACTGCAGGCTCCCTTTTTCGCCACTTCACCCTTCGCTGCTGCAGTCGTGACCGACTGGGAAATCGAAAGTCTGATTCCTGCCCTTGATCTTTTACAGTGCAACTTTTCCAGTGAGTTTCCAATCATATCGTCCTCCACAACACAAAAGGTCCAGTCATTTTTGATTCACAACCCACGCCAAACGGTACTACTGGCACACGACAGAAGAACAGCATTTCAAGGCGACCTTGAGGCGCCATTGATCGATCTCTTTTAGTGCGTAATTCGTTCTTCTGAGAATCAGTGCGGGCCAAGCGATGTTGGCCTTTCGCACGTTCGATGTGTTCAACAGCCCAATCATTTTCCACAAGCTTCTGTCGTTAGTACATCGATCCTCCACAAAAATACAGGGCCCATGCTGCAGTTTCCGAGGTTTTCACGAAGTTTGTGACGCCTCTACCTTTCAAAGGTAGAGCGGCGAGCATAACCGCAGCCAAATTCAAGGAGAACAATCCAGATGTCAATTAAGCATCGTAACGTGTCGCCGCTAACGGCGCCATTGATCAGCGTCCTTTTACTAGTCTCGGCGTTAAGCGCGCAAAGCCAGTCAGATCGGTTCCGATCTGGCCAATGGCGAATCGCTGGACAGAATCTCAACAATACCTGGAGCCAGCCGGCAGAGCATTCAATCAGTCCGGCCAACGTCAAGGGCCTGAAACCAAAATGGGTGTTTACAACCGGTGGAGATGTTTCTGCCACTCCCACGGTGGGTGGTGATGCAGTTTACTTCCCCGATTGGGGCGGCAATCTGTTCGCAGTCAAAAAGGACAGCGGCCATCTGATCTGGTCTCACAAGATCTCCGAGTACGATGGCGTCGCCGGAGCTGTCTCTCGTGTCAGTCCGGCCGTGGATCATGATCAATTAATTATTGGGGACATTCTCAGTTCCAAAGACGTGCACAACGGCGCGAACGTGATCGCAGTCGATCGGGAAACGGGAAAACTCCGCTGGATCACACAGGTGGAGAGTCATCCAGCCGCAATCATTACCGGATCTCCGGTTGTTTTTGACGGCGTTGTTTACGTTGGCGTCTCTTCGAGTGAAGAATCTCTGGCGACGAATCCCGCATATCCGTGTTGCAGCTTTCGCGGCAGCATAGTGGCGCTCGACGCGAAGAGCGGTGCGATGCTTTGGAAGACCTTCGACATGCCCGACAACAGTGGACAGACAGACCAATACAGCGGCGGCGCCGTATGGCAACCGGCCGCGATTGATCCTAAGCGCGGTACGCTCTTCATCGGCACTGGAAACAACTACACTGTTCCTCCCGATGTGGTCGCTTGCCAGAAGGCAACTCCTACCGCGAACTGCACTGCGCCGGACGATCTCTTCGACGCTGCTCTCGGGTTGGACCTAAAGACCGGGCAGGTCAAATGGTCAAAGAAGCTGCAAGGCTTTGACACCTGGACCGTAGCCTGCATAACTTCTTCCGGACCAAACCCGAATTGTCCTGTACCCAGCAGCCCGGATTTCGATCTTGGAGGATCTGGACCTAATCTCGTGGGCGATATTGTCGGCTTTGGTCAAAAGAGCGGCATCTTTTGGGCACTCAACCCCGATGACGGCAACATCGTCTGGAGCACGCCAGTTGGTCCAGGTGCTTCGCTCGGAGGCATTGAGTGGGGCACCGCAACTGACGGTAAGCGCATTTATGTCGCGATCTCCAATAGCGACCATCTGCCCTACACCTTGGTTCCCTCGGGACAGAAGATTACGTGGGGAGCGTGGAGCGCACTTGATGTCGCCACTGGGAAGATTCTTTGGCAGACGGCAGATCCCACTGCAGGCGCCATTGACAGGGGCTCGGTCAGTGTCGCGAATGGAGTCATGTATGCGGGTTCTAATTCAGGACAGATGTATGCCCTCGACGCGATAACTGGAAACATTCTCTGGAATTTCGCGAGCGGAGGCACCGTAATCGATGGCCCCTCAATAGTAGACGGCGCTCTCTATTGGGGATCCGGTTATCGGAATATTGCTGGAACCGGAAACAACAAAGTGTACGCGTTTACTCTGGCCCGCTCGGACGATCAAGGCGAGCATTCGAAAGACCAAGGCGACAGAGAGTGATCGTTTGCACTTAACTCATCGCTTACGTCAACGAATGTGGGGGTCTGATGTATAGACCGAATGACCGTGTTGTCGATGTGAGTGACATGCGCCGGCATCCTGCCATTACGCCGATGGCAGGATTTTGGCCAAGGGCATCAAACTTCATGCGTCCGTGTATTCAATCTGGTCTTTGCCGCGCAGAGTGACCAACTCGAACCCTTCCCGGGTGCCTGCGCAGTCATTTTCTGCATAGATCTTGCCTTTAGTACATCGACCCTACAGAAAAACACAGGACCAATACTGTGGTTTCCGGGGTTTTCAGAAGTTCGTGACACTTCTACCTTCTCGTAATGAGCAAGCGCGCGGAGGAATGCCAGGAGAGCCATGACTGACAAAATGCCAATTGGGCTGACAATTATCTGACAATCAATTTACAACTGATCCGAATCAGAATCGGGATCGCTAAATCTAACGCTTGTAAACAGGCTAGATGCTGCGACTCCGGAAATAAAGGCTTAAGCACTCAGTTATCAGTAGGGCATTCAAACACTCACGCTTGAAGTGGTCAAGAGTCCCACTTCATTCAGGGAAATATTTCTCGATTTGGGGAATATCGCTCGTATGACGGAGTTTCACATTTGGCAGGGTTACACAAAACTATCCTAAGATCGGAGTTAGAACACGTGAAAAAACAGAATCTCGCTGCAACTGTCTCAACTGAAACCACGGCTACAGCCTCAGTGGAAGATCTCGATTCCCGTTGGCAGCGCGTCGTTGAGCGGCGCTCATTCCTGAAGAACATCGGCATCGCTGGCGCCACGTTGTCCGCTGGCGCCTTATTGAAGACTGAGGGCAATGCGCAAACCACGCGGAGTACGGGCAGGCTTTCGAAAGGCGATGTTGCACTCCTGCAGTTCGCGCTGTGGGCTGAAACTGTCGAGAGTGATCTGTGGACCCAATACGCGGAACTCGGCGGAGTCGGGCCGTCCGGTGGCGGGGCCGCGCAATCGAGCGAAGAATTCCAGACATTCATTGGAGGAAATCCAGCCTACGCCCTGGCGCTGCAAAATCTGGATGGCGACATGCCGCAATACATCACCGACAATACCGATGATGAGTTGAGCCACGCAGCCTTCCTTAAGGCTTTCTTGATATCCAGGGGTGAGGTACCGGTCGATCTTGAGTCATTTCGAATTCTGCCGAGCAGTCAGGCGACCGGGGCCAGGCAAATCAAGCGGCTTACAAATCTCATGAACCTCAACGTGGACCTCAGTTGGTATACCCGATATCGGAGTGGAAAAAACCCCGATTTGGGTGCGGTGTTCAAGGGACCTTTCCTCATTAAGAACCAACCGGCGATTCCGTTAAATGATACGGACACTCCCCCTTCAACCAATCCAACAGTTCCCATCGCAGGACGCGATGCCGAGCGCATACAGGCGATCGCCAACACGGCGGGTTTTCACTTTGCGTTTATTGAGCAGGGCGGCGCCAGCCTCTATCCGACACTGGCCTTCAAGGCAAATGACCCGACAGTCCTGCGGATTCTGGTAAGTATTGGCGGAGTCGAGATTGATCACTTCGGGCTGTGGCACGATAAGGGCGCCAATGCGGTGGCCCAACCTTTGGCCGGTGTGGTCGATCCGGTGACCGGACTAACCTTTCCGGATCTCAACAACCCTGCCACAGAGCTCACTCAGACCAACAAGATCCTGCCTGAGCCATGCAACTTCGTCAGCAAGAGTCTGCCTCGTTGTTCGGTGATCCGGCCGACCTCGACGCAGAATGGAGGTGCAGTGGCCACCGTGAAGGCGTTCACGGAAGATGGGCTCTTCATCGGTCAACCGGCCGCGTTCTTTGAGTTATCGATGCAGCTGGCCATCGCAGCGGACTCGGTTCGGCGCAGGCTTTAGTTGTTGCGTGTTCTCTCCCCTGTTCTACTAGCGGGCGCTGTAACTAGTTACCGGTCACAGCGCCTATTTTTAGTAACTAACGGCTTCGAGCTCGCTTGAGCTCTTTACCCAACCTAAGGAGGACCTATGTTTGAAGGTCTGTTTCAACCTATGCATCTGCTGGTCATCTTCGGAATTGCTTTGCTCGTGTTCGGGCCCAAAAAGCTTCCCGAACTCGGCAAAGGAATCGGAGAAGGTATTCGCGGCTTCAAGTCAGCCATGAAAGAGGAAGAGAAGCCGGCCGACACCAGAACAATCATCGCCGGAGACCAAAGCTGACCGGGGTGAATCGTGGGTTTTGGCACGGAGCTGCTGTTCATAGTTGCTCTCGGACTCGTGGTGCTCGGCCCAAAGCGGGTGCGCATCGTGTTGGCACACGTGGCGCGGGCTAAAGCTGAATTTGACAAGGCGAGCCGGGGTATCAAGTTTCAGCTCGCGGCACAACTCGAAGGTGCGCCTCAGGACCCCAAATACGACGACGAGCCCCTGCTGCCCCGAGCGGCAGATAGCGCAGAGCCCGATGAGCCGGATTCACTCGCCGCGCGAACGAGCTGGCAGCCTCTGGCGTAATTCGAAACTGGGCCACAAGTGCGCTTTTTGACGCCGCACGCGGACTGACACCGGGATCTGGCGCTTGGGTTTCCTAGTCGGTGGTCAATTGACATAACCATGCAAGTTAAGTGCAGTCGATCTTAAATTGAAAAGGAGCCAAGTAATGAAGCAATCCGGAGCTACACAACACAGGTTTGGTCGTGGCATTGCACGGGCCGCGTCATTGGTGCTCGCGTTGCTATTTGTCTCATCGTTCTTAACGCCTGTCTTCGCTCAATACAAACGTACAGATTTAGTATCGAATCAGCCGGGAGTGGCGCCTACTACTGACGAAAGACACCTGGTCAACGCCTGGGGTCTCACTGCACTTCCGCGCAGTCCGTTCTGGGTCAGTGACAATGGCACCGGGTTCTCCACTCTCTATG
>Ga0209802_1001853_pt1 | contig 15152 bp, 13 predicted proteins | sample GraSoiAngelo_129_FD_185886 | JGI IMG/M metagenome (GOLD analysis project Ga0209802, IMG submission 185886) | Grasslands soil microbial communities from the Angelo Coastal Reserve, California, USA - 14_0927_12_40cm (SPAdes) (version 2) | ecosystem: Environmental > Terrestrial > Soil > Grasslands ... | reverse complement strand
AACGGTCAAGCAGCTAAAGGAAAAAAAAGAATGAACGTCGTGCGGGCTGGATGCCGCGAGAACACTTCCGGCTTGCGGCTCAGGGAGAACTATTTTTCGCTTGACATCCCCTTATATAGGACTTCCGGATAGCCGACGTCCATGATGAGTCTTCGTCAAGAGGGCAAAAGCTCTCCTGACGCGCTCGGGAGGAGCGCGTGAAACTGGTTTTTCGGGCCCTTCAGCTCGCGTTCGTGCCTCTCGGCGTCGGTTCCCATGGTAAATAGAACCAGACATCCATTTACTGTCTCAGCCATGAATGGCCTACATAGAAGATTGAGTTAGTGATCTCCTGCCAGTCTTGAAACAATCCGAAGGGAGCATCCGGAGCTTGCACTCCTTCGCCCAGTCGGCTACCAGCAAGACCTGGCAAGCCGCGCGCTGAAGAAAACCTCCTGATTTCTCCACCGTCTACGCGGCGGTGCGGTTTTCTCTTTCTACTGTTAGAAATTCTTTTTGGCGTCGATCCACGGCGATCAAGTACGCCACCAGCTTGCGCGCCACGGCGAGGGTCGCTCGGTTCGCGTTTCCTTTCTATCTCTCCCGGTCATACAGCAGCGCCAGCCCAGAACTCCGTCGCGGTGCCAACTTGGCCGCCTCGATCAGCACGCTCTGCAGATGCTTGTTGCGCTGCTTGGAAAGAGGGGTGCGCTTGATCCTGTTTGCCGAACTGTTCTCCGCGCCGCACAGCCCGCAGTAACTGATAGCCTTTTTTATCGACGAGAAACGCTTCACATCCCCAATTTCGAGCACCCAGGTCAGCGCCGTGACCGGGCCGACCGCTGGGATCCATCTGTCCAGATCGAATCGTGTTGCAGGAATCGCGCCTTCTGCGTGAATCTGACCACTTCCATCCTTCACGCAGTAGCTGATCCTTTTCTTGTGAACATCCAAGCCGATGTAATACATACTTTGCATGGGGGAGCCTCCTTGGTTGTCTCTGAATCAGCACGGTCGCTGAGTTCAGCTTTTGTACACCAAGCGCTCCTCCTGACTCATACATTCAAACAATCTGTTCAGAATGTACCTTTACCACTGTCCGGCTTGGGCGCCCAATTCCCGCAAGCGGCTCACGGAATCGAGAACCCGTCGTCTTATATATGGGTTTTCGATGCCTGCCCGGCAGTGTTCAAGAAGAAAGAGGCCACAATGTTGGAAAAGGGCTATTTTGCCGCAGTTGTCGCCTGCATCCTATGGGTCTGTCCCATAACTCTTGCCCAGAACACCGCTGCTAGGACAGCGGAGGAGCTCGTTGGACTCTGGGGTAATGAGCAAATCCTCTCGCCGATGCTTCGTGGTGAACTCACCATTGATGCCCGCGGCCCAACTTGGCGGGCCACCATCGGAGGGTTCAATGCCCCTGTTCAACATGAGAAGGATAGACTTGCCTTCACCCTCCCTGGCGGACAGGGTGAGTTTCGCGGCCAGATGAGTGTTCCGTCACACTGGGGTAGTATCCCATCCAGCGAGCGCTTGAGCCCTAGTCGCATCCCCTTGTCCGAAGCCACAGCGGGAAACTTCCCGCAACTCGTCTCTCACGAGTTGCCCGTATAATCGGTGAGAAATGGAGCGCACGTGGCATTCGGACAAACGCCAGAGTGACGGAAGATGAAGCCGACGAAGGTTCCGGCTTGACCGCCTTATGGAGGTGCGACCGTCGGATTGCGCAATGCTCGACCGCGAGTGTCTTCGCGTGGACGACGCAGATGGCAAGTCTTATCAGTAAGGCGGTTGGCGGGTGGATGACGCGCAATATGTCCTTTGCGGAGCCGCAGCCGCATCCCCTGTCCTGGGTCCCTGGGAAAACACCTTTTGGGACCCCATCGCCATACGGCCGGTCCTTGGTACGTTGGACGTGGTATTCGTAGTGAATGCCAAGGCGAGCAAGCTGACATTCACCGATGGAACTGCCGTCATAGACCTCGATGCGCTGTTGAAGCCTTGAAGCGTCCTGCGACAGTCCGCAGGGCCTCGAAGGAGGTTGCACTTGGCACAGTAGTGTCATCGAGAGCTTCGACTCCATGTTTTGCTTGCATCCCGCAAGCACTGGGAGTACAAGGATGTTAAGGGAGAGCACTCATGAAGTTCATCCGTGCCGGCTTACTTCTCGCGGCCCTCAGCACGGTGGCGATGCCGCTCTTCGCTCAGGACGATCCGTTCTCAAAGCCGGAGTCAAGCGGACCAGCGGACTGGACGGAAAGCCCCATCAAGCCGGAAATCGCAGGCTTCGTAAAATATCGCGGCTCTGGCGACATTCCGACTTCAATATCGGTTCGCCTGCAGACCACGTCGGGGGCATTTATTCAGGAGACGCGCACAGGAAAACTCGGTGAGTTTTCCTTTCCGCGGGTCGCTTGTGGCGATTACGTCATTGCCGTAGACGCTGCGGGATACCGACCGGTCCGGATGCACGTGGAACATTCATTTATCCCCATGGAGCCCCTGCAGGTCTATCTGGTAAGGGCAGAGGGTGAGGCTTCCACAGCTGCGAGCGACGAGGGATTGATTTGTCCGCCGGATGTGCCGGCCAAGGCTCGCAAGGAATATGAGAAAGGCCTGCAGGCTCTCACAGAGAAGAATGAGGTGGAAAGCATCGCGCACCTCCAGAAAGCTGTGGACATCTATCCCACTTTCGAGCTCGCGTACATGCACCTGGGGTGGGTCTATTTCCGCCAGCGGAGCTTCCCACAAGCCCAGCAGGCGCTGGAAAAGGCAATTCAGATGAATCCGAAGAACGCCGTGACCCATGCGATCCTGGGCAACGTCCGGCGACAGGAGAATCAACTTCCCGAGGCCGTGCAGGAGCTTGAGCAATCGCTAAGTTTGGAAGAGGCTTCTTCGCGAACACATCAGGACTTGGGAGAGATTCTGCTCAAGCAAGGGAAAGTCAGTCAGGCCTATCCCCATATTTTCAGGGCGCATCAATTGAACCCCGGCAATGCTTCAATTCATTTGGAGTATTACAACACCCTGATTCTGCGGAATGAGTATGCTCCAGCCGCGGCCGAGCTGGATGAATTCCTTCAACTGTTCCCAAAGCATGCTCTGGCCGCAAAGGTGCGTCAGCAGCGGGAAGACTTGCGCGCCAGGCTGGAGCAGGCGCGCCAATGACGCGCGGCGAATAGTGCTGCTCCACTTTTGTGTGCACGAATTAGAGAGCGCTAATACTTCGGAATGGCTTTTGGCACGTCGAGCACGAGAATGCCCTGCCCTTCCGTGATCCTGAGAAACTGATCCGCTCGCAGGTCCTCAGATTTCTCCACCAGGCCGCTCGGCCATCGGACTTCGAGAGATTGAATGCGCGTTTCCTGGCCGAGTCCAAAGTGCAGGCGGATGTCGTTGTTGGACATGAAACTGCCGCCGCTTCTGACTTCCGCAGTTTGAACCAGACGACCGGCGGTGATACGCACGCGCGCCCCGATCGCATCGCGGTTACTCTTCGTGCCTACTAGCCGCAAGGTGACCCAATGTTTCCTGTTCCCGCCGTCGTTGCGAAGCAGCGTCGGCCGATCGTTTAAATTCACGATGAGGATGTCCATGTCGCCGTCATTATCGCAATCGCCGAAGGCGACTCCGCGGCTGGACTTTTCGATCAGCACTCCGCCCCCGATCTCGTCGGTGACATCACGAAAATGCCCGTCTCCCTGGTTGTGAAATAACTGCTTGCGCTCCAGGAATTTGGAGCCCAGAGCATACTGATCAATCTGCGGATAGATATGGCCGTTGGCCACGAAAAGATCGAGGAACCCGCCATTGGCAAGGTCCACGAAGCCAGTTCCCCAGCCCATGTAGGGCAGCGAAGGACCTGCTAGCCCGGTTGGGTAACTCACGTCGCGAAATGTGGCTTTTCCGCCGTTCTCGTACAGCGTGTTATAGTCTTGGGAAAAATTCGTAACGAAAATGGCAAAGTTTCCATCGTGCTTATAATCACCGACATCCACGCCCATGCCCGCTTGAGCCGCCCCGGCTTCACTCAGGGCTGCGCCGGCTTCCAAGCCTATTTCAGTGAACGTACCGTCCTTGTTGTTGCGGAAGAGAAAATTCGGGGTGGAGTCATTGGCCACATAAATATCGGGCCAGCCATTGTTGTCCAAATCGCTGAAAACAACACCGAGCCCATAATAGCCGGGGTCGTGAATGCCGGCCTGTTCGGTCACATCGCTGAACATGCCGTTGCGATTGTTGTGCAGAAGCACGTCCGGCTCGCCGCGCAACCCACGCGGTCCACACAGTACATCCATTCCCATGTATTGACAGAAGGAACCCTGGCTGGGTCTTGGCGTCTTCTCTGGATCAAAGGCAACATAGCGCGCTACGTATAGATCAACGTAACCGTCGCGGTCGTAGTCGCCGAACGCGCAGCCCGTGCTCCAGCCCGTGACGCCCGCCCCCGCTGCGGCACTCACGTTCGTGAACGTGCCGTCGCCATTGTTCCGGAACAAGTGGCTCGAGCCAAAGCCGGTGATGTACACGTCCTCCGTTCCATTGTTGTCGTAATCGGCCACACAGACACCCATTCCCCACCCGCGCGCCAGAAGACCGCTCTTCGCCGTCACGTCCGTGAAAGTGCCATCACCGTTGTTCTTGTAGAGCGTGGCGATGGGGTCGCCTCCCGTCTTCAGGTGTTCCAGCGTTGCTCCGTTGACGACGAGCAGGTCCATGAGCCCATCGTTGTTGTAGTCGAACCAAGCTGCTCCGTTGCCCACCACCTCCAGCAGGAAGTCCTTCTTCTGCTCGCCGGAAACATTGAGCACCGTGACACCGGCGGCCTGAGCAACGTCCGTCAGGCGAATCCCAATGGACTCCTGTGTGGGCACCAACTCCGGGAGAACGGTGCCTGCCAGAACACAAGTCAACACCAATACAAGAACGATGGCTTTCACGCGGGACATCATCTTGCCGGAGGGGCGAGGACTGGTCGGACCGAGACCATTTTTCTGTTCTCGCGTGCGAGAATGCAGTAGAGAATACCAATATTCAGGGCCTACGAAACACCGAAATGTTTTTCAAGCGAATCCACCTGGGTGCCGAGCGGTCTCCTTTCGAGGGGAACGTGGTTCCTGGCCTGGTTACTGGCAGCCCAGCCAGGCGACCGGCCGCGACACTTCTGGCTTGTTTCCTTCTGTCCACGCAGGCATTGTCCGGCCAGGAGCCGAGCTGGCCGGAGCTGATGGCTGCGGCTCAAGCTGCATACCAGCGGGCAGACTATGCCCGGGCCGAACGGCTTTTTGTCTCAGCCCTCAAGCAGACAGAAGAGCTTGGTAACACCAGTCCAAAAGTGGCAACGACTCTAAACAACCTGGCGGAGCTTTATCGCACGCAACGGCGCTACGCCGAAGCCGAACCTCTGTACCTGCGAGCGTTGTCCATCCTGAATGCCGCCGGAGGTCTGGATCAACTCGAAGCGGCCACGGTCCAGAATAATCTCGCGTTCCTCTATCACGAACAAATGCGATACGCTCAAGCCGAACCGCTCTTTCGGCACACGCTCGAGACTCGTGAGAAGTTCCTGGGTCCCGAAAACCCCGAAGTCGCCACGACTCTGAACAATTTAGCCGAACTCTTGCGCGCTCTCCATCGCTACCCCGAAGCCGAAACAAGTTACAGGAGAGCACTGGCCTTGCGGGAGAAGGCTTTCGGCCCGGAGCACCCGAAGGTAGCCGTCTTGCTTAACAACCTGGCCATGCTCTGCCTCGACCAGGGCCGATATACAGAAGCCCAGCCCTTGCTCGAGCGGGCTCTGGCGATCCGCAGGAGAAGCCTGGGTCCAGAACATCCCGACGTCGCCACCACCCTGAACAATCTTGGCGAACTCAGGCGCGCTGAGAACCAGCTTGCCGAGGCCGAGGGCTTCTACAAGCAGGCGCTTTTGATTCGAGAAAAGTCATTCGGCCAGAAAAATCCCGAAGTGGCCACGATTCTCCACAATCTCGGTGTTCTCTACCAGGATGAAGGGCGTTATGCCCAGGCGGAGCCGTTGCTACAGCGCGCGATGGAACTGCGCATCGCTGCACTCGGCGAGGACGATCCTAAAGTGGGGGCGGCCCAGAGAAGTTTAGGGGAGCTCTATCAGTTCCAGGGGCGCTATTCGGAAGCCGAGCCACTCCTGAAGCGCTCGCTCGCGATTCAGGAGCGAGTCGTGGGAACGGACAGCATTGTCTTGGCCAGGGTTCTGGACGCGCTGGCGCTCACCTATCAGTTCGAGGGCCGCTATCCGGAGGCGGAGTCCTTTCTGAACCGGCTCCTGCAGATTCGCGAAAGGGCCACCGGGGAAGAGCATGAGGACATAGCCAAGACGCTGAACAGCCTGGCGGGAATTTATCGGCTCGAAGGGCACCCCGCGCAAGCCGAGCCGGTCTATCGGCGCCTACTCCTCTTGCAGGAACGGATTCTGGGTCTCAAGCACCAGAAGGTCGTCGCGACGCTGGACATACTCGCTGGGGTTACGTTGGAGCAGGGGAAATTCGCCGACGCAGATACGTTCTTTGAGGAGGCCCTCAGCATCCGCAGGGAGACACTCGGCGCGGATCACCGGGAAGTTGCGAGCGCCCTCGAAACTTATGCGTCGCTGCTGCGGAAGGCGAAGAGGCTAGAGAAAGCAGAAGAATTGGAAGCGAAAGCCCATTCCATCCGCACCAACTCTGCCGGGCAATCACCGAAGCAGTGAGCGACGCTCGAGCTCGGCTTCTGACTGCTTACCTCTTGCTGTCGCCTCAAAAAAGAAAGCGGGCTGGCTCTGCAGCCAGCCCGCCGTCAAAGGTTGTTGCTATCCCGGTTTAGAACTCAACCCGGAAGCCGATCTGGATAAATCGGGGGTTGTTCCGCGTTGAGTTGATGACGCCGAACGTTGACAGATCCGTCGCGTCAGTCCCCGGATCGTTGAATATCGGGTGGTTGAAGGCATTCAGGAAATCCGCTGTCAGGCCAATGGCCACTCTCTCTGTGACTTTCGTCATTTTACCCACGGAGAGGTCTACTTGCCAGCTCGGCAAGCCGCGGATTGCGCCGAAGCCGAACCTGTGGTCCTGGGAGATCAGCGGGTAGCGGAACATGCTGGAGACCGTTTCGGGGTTTGCGAACAGGTTCATGTCCCCGGTAGTCCCCACGCCATTCGACCCGGTCACGCCAATGTGCCTCGAGGCACCGGGGTTCTTGAAGCTGCTGTTGGGAAGGTTGCAATTGATCTGGGGATTCTCTGTGCCGTAGTCGAACCCTCCGAAGACGCACAGCGGGAAGCCGCTTGCGTAAGTCCAAATGCCGGCCCAGTGCCACCCTCCGATGATCTTGTTCACCACCGCGTTGTTGCCGCCAAAGCGCTGGCCTTTCCCGAGAGGCAGCTCGTGGTACCAGTGGAAGTTGATGACGTGGTGGCGATCGAAGACCGAGGGTCCACGATCCCATTCCGGACGGAACGGCGAGGTCGCGCTGAACTGCGTGTTCTCCTGATTGATCCCGAAGATATCAATCGAATGACTGTACGTATAATTGGCATCAAAGGTTATGCCATGCGACATGCGCTTGTGGATGGAGACGAACCCGGCATGGTAGTCCGATGTGCCATGGTGAGTCGTCAGGTTGTTGACGAGCACCTGGATGTTGTCAAGGGGCTGCTGCCCATTCTTGAAGCGCAGAATGTTTATGCCTGTGCCGGGGGTATTCATGATGCTCCAAAGGTCGCCGGTGCCCGCCTCGAAGTTGAACTGATCGGCCAGGTAGGCCGTTACGCTGGAGAAACCGCTGCAGGTGGCATTTACAGCGCAGGCGGCCCCGGCCATGTTCTCGAACCAGGGCTCGGGAGTGATCGCCCCTCCGGCACGGACCTCCTGAGCAAGGCCGTCAAACGCGACACCCAGGCTCTGTCCGGATGTCGGATCCTTAAACATGAACGGAGTGGCATTCATGTCCGCGTTCTGGACAAGGTCACGTCCGAGCCGTCCCACGTAGCCGACTTCCACGAGCAAGTTCCGCGGCAGCTCGCGCTGCACGGTGAGGTCAAAGCTGTGGGAGTAGCCCAGGGTGAACCCGGGATCGATCATGAAGGAACGGGTCTCGCCGTAGGGCGCCGAGACCGCAAAGGGGATGCTCGCCGCCTGCACGGGTTGTGCGCTCGGCAAGATATTGCTTCCGTCCCCGTCAAACCCGAGGCGGAATGAATTGGCCGGAGTGCTGCCGCCGGAGCAGGTTCCGTTTCCGATGGGCGGTGGGGCCTGCGGCCCGCGGCAACCCTGGATCTGGCCAAGGCCCACGCCCAGGAGCGGCGTCATAACCAGGCCAACGCCGTTCATGCGGGCATGTGTTACCGACCAACCGCCGCGAAGAACGAGCTTGCCGTTCCCGAGGCCGTGGAGGGAAGAACCTGGATGCCAGGCGAACGCCAGCCGCGGCCCAACGTTGTTCCAGTCAATGTGATTCACGACGTACGTGTTACCGGCCACGTGGCGCACGGGAGAGAAGGCGATGTCCGGGTTAAGGATCTGGCCATTCAACGCTGCCGCCTCGCGCGCTTGAAAGAGAGTGGTCAGGTCCACGGGCAGGCCGCTGTCTGCAAAAATAGGAACCATCTGCCGGCCTAGTTCTTCCGTGGGGGGTTTCTGCACCTGATAGGTGAGGCCCAAGGTGAGAGTGAGTGAAGGCCTTACGCGCCAAATATCTTGGCTATAGCCCTCGACGGCATGGATGTGGACTTGGGCCCGGAGCGGCGTGCCGAGCGGCAGCGGATTCAGGTCACCGTCACGCGCCAGGAGCTGTGCCGACCTGTCTGGGATCCCCATCAGGGCGGCGTAGAAGTTGTTCCACTTGCTTCGATCGCCTGAGGAAGCGATGCAATTGGTGGATACGATTGCGCCGTTCGCCGGATCCCCATTGCAATTGGGCGGACGGAAGGTGGACGCGACGGTGAAGAAACTCCCCGCGTTCAGGTAGAAAATAGGCCCAAGGGCCAGCCCGCCGGTCACCTTGTCGGTGCGCTGGTGATAGATATTCTCAAACCGGTAGCTGCCGCCGAACTGCCACGTATGGCGGCCCTTGATGTAGGTCAGGTTTTCGGAAGCGAAGGTGTCTTTGCCATTCCAAACGCGCGAACGCGCGTTCTGGGTGTCAATATTGTACGGGTCGGCGAACTTCGTGCTCGAAGTGGCACCGGTACCCTCGCCCGCGAGCGACAGCGCAGCGGCTGTGCCCGAAACCTGTGGTAAGGGCGGCCTGGTGGCCCACTCCCACCAGTGCCGGTACCATGAGACGTGGGTCTCGCTTAGCAGCCTAGGGGTGATCTGGCCGATGAGGCCGGCGACATAGTAGCGCGGCTGGAGCGGATTTATGCGCGTCGAGCAAGGTGCGCTGCAGCCGCTGATGCCGACGATGTCAATCTGCTGGGTGCCGGGCTGGAAGTAGTATTGGTAGCGTCCGCTGCCAAAAAAGTTCCATCTGTCGTTGATCTTGTAATCCACGCGTGCGACAGCAAATTCTTGCCGGATGCCATTGGCGGCGTTAGCCCGGTAGCCAACAGTGTTCAGACCGTCTCCCAAGGCTACGCCTGTGACCTGTCCCGGGAGTTGGGCCATATCCGCCAATGTCACAGGGCTCGCGCCGCGGCCCTGCGGTTCGCACGTGGCAAGCCCCGTCGAACTACAGAAGGAAGCGATCGGCCCATTCGCCGGATTGAAGTTGTACTGGACATTGTTACCACCCAAGCACGCGAAAGTGACTGGGTCGAAACCGTTAGCACAGTCATGGAATGTCATGATTCCACTTCGCAGAGCGGTCGACGGAACGGTGCGGGTAAACGTAAACGTCTGCGGGAACCGGCGCCCCTCATAGAGACCAAAGACGAACAGGCGGTTCTTGAGGAGTGGACCACCGATGCTGCCGCCGTAACGGTTGTCCTTTAGCTCCTTCCTCGCAATTCCGGAAGCGTTGTTGTCCCAGCTGTTGGCGTTGAAATCGTCGTTTTGGTGATACCACGAGACGGTGCCGTGAAGGTCGTTGGTGCCGCGCTTGGTCACCATTAGCACCTGGCCGCCCTGGGAACGCCCGAAGCTGGCGTTGGGGTTCGTGGTGTTTACGCTGAACTCTTCGATGCTATCGACCGGTACCGGCACGATGGGCCTGATTTGGCCGGTAAACTGCGTGTTGTACCCACCGCTGGCTTCCGTGTCGCTGGTGGCGTCGCCGCCGTCAATCAAAAACGTTGACTGGTCGCTGCGCGCTCCCGCAACTTGTCCGCCGTTATCGGTGCCGATCCCCGCCGACATCGGCGCCACGACCGGTTGCAAAGTCAAAAGACTCGTTACGCCACGGTCCCCCGTGGGCAAATACTTGAGCTCGTCGCCGCCGACGACAGTGCCCACGGTTGAATCGCTTGTCTGCAACTGCGCGCCAACCACCGCGGTGACTTCGACGAGTTCGCTCTTCTGGCCCAACTCAAGTGTCGCATCGATGGTATAGGACTTGGATAGGTTAACGTCGAATTTGGCCAAAGACCAAGATCGAAATCCTTCTTTGGTTACGCTCACTTTATAACTGCCGGGAGCGACCGTCGGAAAAAGATACTGTCCGGCGGAGTTTGTAGTCTGCGTGTACGAGAAGGTCGTCGCAAGATCCGTCAATGCAACAGTCGCGTTGGGCACAACCGCGCCTGACTTGTCATAGACAGTCCCGCTAACCAACGCCGAGGATGCCGTCTGCCCTTGTAGATTTCCAGCAGTCACCAGAAATGTACAAACCACCGTCAATAACACAAGTTTCCAAAAACGCATCGATCTCCTCCTCCCTCGACAAACGCCATCAATATGAAAGGCAAACAAAACACAGGGACATCGCGCAGTTGAGCCACTCGCCCGCCACCATTGACATGGGAAACTAGTACCAGACGGCGATGGTGTCAAGCCTTTTTTTAGATTAAGCTGACATAAGTTTTAGATAAGGTTAAGCTTGAAGGCCCCGTTCCTGGTCCATTCGAACAGTGAATTTTCCGGCCTCTGGGTGGATCTGCCTGGGATAGGGCCAGCCCGCAAACACCAATTCACGCAACCACAGGTGCTGGCGATCTTGTGTTTGATGCGCAACGAAGACTGGACCTTTCGCGAAGCCGAAGTGCGGCTGTGGGAGCATAGCAAGTTGCGCGCGGTGCTCTGGCTTTCCAGCTTGCCCGACTACACCACAGTGTATCGCTTCTTGTGGCGGCTGCCGGACGACACCATCGAGAGCGTATTGGGAGAATCGACGGGCTGCGGTAGCTGTTGACGGCACCGGGCTCTCGCCTTATGCCGTCAGTACCTACTTCATCCGCCGCAGTGAGGAGCAGATCCGCGGAAAAACCCGCTATCGACGCTATCTGAAGTGGCTGATGGTGGCCGACGTGGATCGCCAGATTATCCTGGCGCAGCAGGCGCGACAAGGCCCGCGATGCGACACGCCGGCACTGCCCGGCCTGGTGGACGCGGCCAGCCGCACCCAACCCATCGGTCTGGTGCTGGCCGACGCCGAGTTCGACTCCGAAGCCAATCACCGCTACATTCGCACGGCGCTGGGGGCCGACAGCGTGATCCCTACCAACCCGCCGCGCGGCATCCCGGTGGGAGAAATCCGCTACCAGATGCATGGTGTGCGGAACTTGTATGGGCCGCGCGCGAAGATAGAAACAGTCTTCTCGGTGATCAAACGCAAGCTCTCGGCCAAAGCACCGGGGCGCCGTGATAGGGCTGGTGCTCACGGTCTTGATTATAGTTTCTTCGTGGCAATTGTGTCTCGTGAACGAGCGCCCGTTTCCCTAGGGTCATAAACACCACCTTTGGAGAGAAGATTTATACCAGATGGTGTTGCATCGACCTGTTGAGCGCACAGCAGTTATCGGACAAGTTCCTCCCTGTGTCAAAAACTTATGTTTTTCGGCGACGCAGAAAGTGTGCGACGCTCGGTTCTCATTAGAGTCGAGAGCAGCCGAGTGAAAATCCGTACGCGTGTACCAAAACACCTCGTTTGATACGGCTATTTTCTGCCCGACGAAAGATCGAAGAATCAAATAGATGGGCCGCCCTAATCTGGCACCCTTTGATACTCCGAGAAAGCAAGCGGAGATATGTGACACATTGGGGATATCAAGGGCACTGCGCAGCGAGCCGTTTTATCCTTGCCCAAAAACCTGCCTGAAATTGCGTCTCTAAATCCCTAGTGAATGGTGAGCCACTCCGTGTTGCAAATGCAGTCGATTAGGGGCGCACCCAAACTGTCCTGAAACCACACGTTTGTTGCACGGGGAAACGAATCGCAGCGGTAAGATTGGGCCTAAGAAAGAGAAGCCCTGGGCTGCGAACCCAGGGCGGAAAGGCAAACTCTCTGTGAATCGAGCGAAGGCTATACCCGCGGACTCGCGGAAAGCAAGCCCCGCGAAGAGACGCGGCGAGAGCACGAAGCACACCGCCCCCAACTCCTCTCATCACGCAGAAACGCGGAAACCCGATCGTGCCGCACAGAAGCACGTACCAGAATCAAAAGCAGGAACGGACTTACTGCTCGCTTTTGAGAATGAACTATCCGCACAAGACAGCGAGAAACGCTGCCGCTCAGCGTTTCGTTCTCTGACCGGCCCCGATCGGTGCGCGCCGGACAAGCTCATGTGGAGCGTCACAACCGTCAAATGGACTTTCGAGCATCATTATCGGATTCAAGATGAACCCTGCCGAATGGATTCGAAGAAGCTCGCAACACTTGTTAAAAAAACCCTCTGGGTTGCAGGAGAGTGGGAGCAGCAATTCCAAACCGTGTTCGGCAAGGAAGTTTTGCAACGGGCCGAAGGTCTTGATCTCCCCAAGAGCGAGGGAGGATTCCTTAGAGTGCCGCAAAGGTTGCGATTGCTCGCAAATGAGGCGAGAACTATTCACCAAGGAATACGTGCGGCTCAAGATGGGCGATGGTCACGACCCCGAGGTTTCCGCTTTGGTCTGGTGGGCTACAGGGACGAAAAACTACGACGAGAATACCCTCCGCGTCTGGCGCAATCAGCACCCCCAGGCAATTACCTGCGCCCGCCTCAGACTCAGCAAACGTTAGAGCAACCCCCCATTTTTGCGCGCTGTGCTAATGGCGCGCCTCAGTGTGTTTATCCCAAACTGCGCGTGTTGCGGCAAACGTTGCCGCGCGCGGAGGATCACCGATGACAGCATTGAGAAAATTGAGGGAGCGGGCAGGGCTCACGCAGTTTACCGTCGCCAAAAAGTCCAGTGTACCGAGGATGCGATTGAGCCTAGCCGAGTCCGGCCAATTGCGTTTGCGCCCCGAGGAAGAGGCCGCAGTGCGAGAGGCGATCCGCAAGGGACTCGAACAGCACGCTGCGCAGTTGCGGCGCCTGTTGGCGAGCAAGCAGGGCAAACCCGAGGTCGCAACGGCCCAAGCTTAGCTTCCAGAAACGCAAAACGCCGGGACAGGAAACCCCGGCGCTCCGCAAACTTATCCGCGTGGCAAGCGCGGACTCTGAAAGGCACAGACGTGGCGAAGTATAGGAAGACCGCAGAAAATCCGCAAGCAGAAAAATCCCGCTCGATAAATGAGCATCGACATCCGTGGGCCGTCGCGTTTTCGCCGACGCGCATGCGACAGCCTGACTGCAATGAGATTCGATCAGTGAAGGACGAACCATTCGGGAAAGCGTTCCGGTCGCTACGTCATTCACGGGAGGGTCATTATGCCGAACGATAACACGATCACAATTTCACAGGAACGATTCTCACAAATAGAAAAACGCGCCGGACGGCGCCCGTCCGGGCGAATCGGCAACTCACCAGGGCATTTCACATCTTGCGCGACGCAGGACACGCGGTCGCGAATCGCGAGCAGTTTCTAACTTCGATTGAGCACGGCGGATTCGGCATCACGCAGATTGCCACCAGGATTTTTGAACTTCGCAAGCTCGAATGTGTGATCGATAGTTTCCGCGCCAATCCTTCTGATGCCTTCGTCAGTTATCGACTCGTCTCCGCTCCTGCGGACATCGAAGAACGTCTTGATCGCCGCGAAGGATACAGCTCGCCAAAGCAAAGCACTGGCGGCTGGTACAAAGATTCAACAGGCAGGGAGCGGCCCTCTGCCGACACGTCCGATTTGCCACTTTTCGCGGGGTTGCAAGTTCCATGAATCGAGCGCTCGCCGTCATTCCCGAGACTCAGGATATATCTAGGCCGGATGTCGCTTGGATAAAGAAACACGTTTCTATCCTGCGTGTGGCGCGAGCGCTTGGTTTGACGATTCGACGCGGCAAGGCGAAATGCTGGCGCGTTGAGAACCATCGGCATGGTGACGTTGATCCGTCCCTCAGTTTTTTTGAAAAACGAAACCGTTGCCGCTGCTTTGTCTGCGATATGAAGGGCGGACACTCGAACGTTGACCTTGCAATGGGTGTCCTCGGATGTGATTTTGGCTCCGCCGTCCTTTGGATTGCGGAGCGCTTTTCTGTCCCTAATGTCAAAGTGGGACGCCCATCGGGGAATGCGCTTGCATCTCCCACACCCTACCGCGTCGGCGTTCATGGCTCTGCATGGGAAGTTGTCGTTCGCTCTGGCATGTGGGGAATGTTTACCTCTGCCGAGCGTAGCCTACTCTTCACCCTCGACAAATGGCAGGACGTGGAAACCGGGATAACCCGTCTGTCCTATCGTGCCATCATGCGTTACAGCGGCGTCGCCAAGCTCGGGAACGTTTCGAGCGCCATCAAAGTACTAAAAAAAAATCCACGCACTGCAATCCGTCCCCAGCCTGCGCGTCGGCCTTGTGCGTGAATGCTCCGCCTATCGCGTCATCCTTGATGACCCTAAATTCTTGGAACTGTGCAACGCCGTCTATACGTCGGCCAGAGAAGAGATAGTTCAAGAGCGCGAATACCGTGCTTCCCAAAAGGCGAAACGTCAACGGGACGCCCGCAAGCCTAACGGACCATCCTTGCATGTGGTTGGTCAAAACACGAATACAAAAGGGGGGTTCCACCCCCCTGTACCCCCCCCGCATCATGTATTTCCAATTTCAATTCCAAACCTGAAACCAAAAGACAGGAAGCACCTACCTGTGAAGGTCTAAACCTCTCTTCCCCTCGGGCAGCGCGTGCCGATTTATCGCTTCCCCCTGGG
>Ga0209802_1001850_pt1 | contig 15158 bp, 18 predicted proteins | sample GraSoiAngelo_129_FD_185886 | JGI IMG/M metagenome (GOLD analysis project Ga0209802, IMG submission 185886) | Grasslands soil microbial communities from the Angelo Coastal Reserve, California, USA - 14_0927_12_40cm (SPAdes) (version 2) | ecosystem: Environmental > Terrestrial > Soil > Grasslands ... | reverse complement strand
TTCCTAAGGTCGTCAAGGAACTGGTTTCCGAGGCCCTTCCCTGAGGATGCGCCAGGAACAAGACCCGGACAATCGATCAGCTCAACGGGGATGAACCGTTCGCCATCTATACACCGAGAATTGCGAGGTTGATCTTGAACGCCGAGATCCCTACAGACGCATTTCGTTCGGAGATATGAGATCCCTCGATTGGGTCTTATTGTTGTGAAAGGATAGTTCGCAATCGGAACGACTGCTAGCGTAGCCGCGCTGAAGAACGTGCTTTTTCCGGCGTTCGGCTTTCCTACAATTCCAACCTGCACTTTACTACCACAGAGAAATCAAGTGCTTGAATGAAGGCCCGTGATTCTCAACCCCGCAGTCTTCACACCATATCGAATGTTCAATGAAACTAGAAGCGCAGTCAGCTGCTCTATCGTTCTCGAATTACTCAGAGGTCCCGCGTCCACACCCCGAACGCCGGGAATCGCCTTGGCCAGATCGAGTACTACCTTCTTCGCATCCGCATCATCCCCACAAACCAAAACATCGCAGTCTACTTGCTTGGATATGTCGTTCAGTAATTCCGCGCTTACGTTATTGAATGCTGAAACCAGCCTTGCACCTTTCGGCAGAAACCTGGAAGTAAACTCACCAGCTGAGCCATCCCAGACCCCGACTGTCCGCGTCGCTGAGCCCCCGACCGCAGTTTCGAGGGGAACCGTAACGTTGACTACTATCTGCCCGGGTCTGATGAAAGATTTTAGCGATTTGATAGTGTCTGGGAGCGCTGCGAAGGGAACAGTTACGACTAGGATGTCTGCTTTCGATGCTACTTCCATATTGACGAGGCCGTAGACCCGAGAACTACTACCGATAGTTGTCTGAATCTTACTTGCAGCCGCCTTGGCTTTGTCCGGGTCTCTGGATCCGATTATGACTTCGTAGCCGTGCTTGGCCCAGCGCAGAGCCAGGCCATAGCCTTCGTCCCCGGTTCCGCCGACTACTCCTATCTTGAGACTAATCGGCTATCTCCTTCTCCGGCGAGCGGTCTGCGGTAGGCTCTTGATAAGACCTCGACGCATAAGCAGTTCAGTAGACTTGCGCGCGTGAGTGATTGTTCCCACCGCCCTCTCATAAAGCTCCTTCTTCGTCAGCCGGGTTCTCGCCAAACCTTGTTTTACCGCCTGCGCCCCAACAGCCGCCGCTTCTCTAGGAAAGAGTTCCCAGTCGCTCATGCTGGGAATTATTCTATCCTCTGAAAGGCCATTTTCTTCCGCGACCCTCGCGATCTCTTCAGCCGCCGCAATGCACATTTCATCGCTAATCATCTTCGCTCTCACGTCTAGCGTGCCCCGGAATATTGCGGGGAACCCGATAGAATTGTTCACCTGATTAGGAAAATCCGAACGACCAGTCGCAACGATCTTCGCGCCCGCCTCCTTCGCCTCCCAAGGCCAGATCTCCGGAATCGGATTCGCACACGCGAAAACAATCGCCTCATCATTCATCGTCTCGACGAGTTTGCCGGAAACCACCCCGGGGCCGGAGGATGACATCGCCAATAATGCGTCAGCTCCTTTGATCGCATCACTCAACCCTCCGGTTCGTCCTTCTCGATTCGTCTTGAGCGCCATATCCCACTTGGCCTTGAAACTCTCGCTCAGCTCGGTTCTTTCCTTGCCCAAGATTCCCCTACTATCGACCATAATTATTTTCCCAGGATCCACGCCCGCTTGAACTATTATTCTGGCGACGGCAATATTCGCGGCCCCGGCTCCCAGCATACAGATCATAGCCTCTCTCATCTTCTTACCAACTATCTTCAACGCGTTCATCAAGCCAGCACATACGACCGTCGCGGTCCCTTGTTGATCGTCGTGCCAGACTGGTATTCCCAGATCGCTCCTCAGTGCATCGAGGATTTCGAAGCATTTGGGCTGCGAGATGTCTTCCAAGTTGACTCCCCCGAAGGAAGGCTGCAGCCACCTTACCGCGCTCTCTATCTCTTCAGGGACCTTTGTCCCGAGACATATTGGATAAGCGTCCACTCCGCCCAGATACTTGAACAGCAGGCTCTTCCCCTCCATCACTGGCAAACCCGCCTCGGGTCCGATATCGCCGAGACCCAGGACCCTAGTACCGTCGGTGACGATGGCAACACTGTTCGACTTGTTAGTATAATCGTACACCTTCTCAGGATTGTGTTGAATCTCTCTGCATGGATCCGCGACCCCTGGCGTATACCATATCGCAAAGTCGTCATAGGAGTTGACAGGAACCTTCGAGCTGATCTCAATCTTCCCATGATAGTAGGGATGATATTTCATGGCTAGTCGGGCAGGCGCATAGGCACGCTTCAACAGTTTGACGTCTTGAGCCATCGACAGCTCCTCAACTACCGAGGATTCTCGGTCCCCTAAGAAGGTGAGATTTAACAATGTTGAACCTCACGCAGTCGAGTAAGCCTTATCAGACGTGTTTCTACCCCCGAGCCTCGAGACTGCATCCCCATGGCCTATTCACACATGGAAGGCTGGTGGCGCGACGGCACGGCCGATTTCCGAGACTGGCTGAGGCGAGCAGCGATAAGCTGGAGGAGAGAGCCCGTCGTGAAGAGAATTCATCGACCCACTCGACTCGTAACCGCCCGGCGCCTAGGATACAAGGCAAAACCCGGAATAGTCGTGGTCAGAGTCCGAGTTCGACGCGGGGGCGCGAGGAAACCAAGGCCAGTTTCCGGGAGAAGACAGAAAGCAATGGGAGTTTCCAAGTTCACCAGAGCGATTTCCCTCCAGAGTGTGGCCGAGAGACGAGCAGTGAGGAGATACCCGAACTTGGCTGTACGAGATTCTTACCACCTCTATTCGGACGGAATCAGCCACTGGTACGAAGTGATCCTTATGGATCACCATCATCCAGGTCTCCAAGAATAATCGAGTCGCTCCAATCACAATATGGAACTGAAAAGGGCACTAGCTAGCAAGCTCCTCATGACGCACCTGAATACAGACCGGGCTTCTATAGTAGCCTTCAACGAAGTGGCTGAAGAGTCGAAATGAGCCCTTCAGGACTCGCTAGATTTATTCGCCTGGGCCAACAGGCTGACCCAGTTATACTCGAAGCCCTAAGGCGCAGTGCACCCTCTGAGTTTCGACCTGCGCTAAGTTATCACTTTGAGGTGCCCGGGAAACGGATGAGAGCTGCCATGGTAGTTCTCAGCTGCGCAGCCGCCGGTGGAAGGGCCGAGCGAGCTATCAAGCCTGCCGCAGTCGTTGAAATGATCCACAACTACTCACTCGTCATGGACGATCTTATCGATCGAGGAGAGGTCAGGCGGGGAAGGCCGACCGTACGTGTTGTGATGGGGGACTCGATCGCCCTGTTGGTCGCCATGTTTTACCGTGAAGTTCTCGACGACTTGATCGAAGACTTGCCAACCAGTAGGAACGTCAGAGGGGTTGCGGTGAGGACTATGAAAGAAATTATCGATGGAGAGAGACTGGATCTGTTACTTGAACAAGCAGGCAGAACCGACTCATATCTCGTCAAGAACAGAATCTCCGATCCAACTTTCAAGATATATTTGGACATGGTAGGGAGGAAGACCGCTTCTCTTTTCAAAGCGGCTGGCCAAATAGGCGCTTACGCCGCTAAGGCAGAAACCCGCGTCGTAATGGCTCTAGGCGCTTACGGGTGGAAGGCAGGACTTGCCTTCCAAGTAATGGACGACGTCCTGGATATTTGTGGAGAGAAGACGGGGAAACAACAAGCCAAGGACATCATTGAACACAAACTAGGAAACGCCGCGATCTTGATCGCATTGAGATTTCTTTCTCGGAAAGACCGGGAGGAGTTGAAGAAGATAATCGGATCTGAAAGAGTTTCGAAACAGATGGTTAAGAAAGCCAGAAGTATGGTGAACAAGACTCCTGCAGAAAGGGAGTGTAGGGAGATAGCGATGAAATGTCTCGAGGATGCCAAGACGAGTTTATCAATCCTGAAGCCTTCTCCTTTCAGGGATGGCTTGTCTGATCTCGCAGATCAAGTAGTCGCGAGATCTTATTGACTCACTTTTCTCCATGGGACGAATCTTGTCCCAATGGATGAAGATCCTCTGAGCAGGCTTCCCAAGTTTCCCGATTCTGTGAGATTGAAGATGTAGCACTCGTAGCCATGCTTGGCCAGCCTAAGCGCCTCCAAGGCTTTTCCACGCATGCCACCTGTTACATCGCCGGTGGTTGGTTTCAATCCTTTCAACACTTGGAGGTAGTTATCTCGATTGACTTCGACGATTAGTTCAGCTTTCGAGGAAGACTTCGGGTTTCCATCATAGAGACCGTCTACATCACAACCGAATAGGACCCTCGAAGTTCCGATCTTCTCACCGAGGAGAGACGCGATTCGATCCGCCGACACAATACTGCATCCTCGTATTTCATCGAATGCAACGTCACCATGAATCAGGGGAATCAAGCCAAGTCGCAACGCAGCGGTAATAGGATCAAGAAACGATCTTTCTATTTGCCCCCGTCTCAACGTGATGAAGCTCATCGGTGCCAACGGAACGAAGGGCCTGTGTCGAAGCAGGAGACCTACCCCAATTATTCTTGTCAGTTGGTCGAGATTTAGTTCGACTTCTGATACTGAGGCTAGTTGGGATTTCTGTTTAAAGCCGTTTCTGAGCGCAGCCTTCGAGACGAAGGGGTGAGCGAAAGAGCCTCCACCGTGGAGTAGAACCATTCGGCCTGAGTAGGACCCGATTTCCTTGATCGCGTTGTGAATTACTTCGAGCCTCGCGGTAGAAGGTTTTGACTTCTGAGTAATTGCAGATCCTCCTAGCTTGACTACGACCGGAGCTTGCATGGGCTCCGGTTTACTCAGGTTAGCATTTAGCGGCTTCGGGATGACTGTTATCTTGCTATGCCGGTAACACGTGCCTTATGATAATCAGGGCTGACGCTCTCAGTTGACAGTCAGAGTTGACAACTAGACTAGAAATTGAAGATGATCGCCTGGATCTTATCGAAGATAAGATTGTTCACACTCTTGGTGAAAGACCCAGCAGTTCAATCGGCGAGATAGCCAGAGACCTCCGGGTCAATCGGTCCACCGCATCGAAGTACTTGCATGTCCTTAGGGCTAAGCGAATGGTCAACTTTCGACAGGTCGGACCAGTGAAACTCTGGTCCTTGGAGGACGAGAAGTAATGGAGAGCCGCAGGTCTAGCATTCCAGCCCTGCAGCAGAACGATGAAAGAGTCCAGACAGGCATCGCAAGCTTAGATAAGATAATCGAAGGCGGACTGGCTAGGGGAGACACGATAATCGTTGCCGGTCAGCCGGGAACAGGAAAAACCACTCTCGGTCTGCAATTCCTCTACCACGGAGCGGTCAGGTGTGGCGAGAACGGTGTCTACGCCTCCGTCATAGAGAGCGGCGAAAAACTGAAGCGCAACGCTCGACGTTTCGGCTGGGACCTTGACCGCCTTGAGAAGGAAGGAAAACTCCAGCTAGTCTCGCTCCAATCTACAATGAAAGCAGGCGTAAGCACAGCACTAGAGACCGTGCTTGAGGCCTTGCACAGCATCAATGCCAGAAGGCTCGTCTTCGACTCCCTATCGGCATTGATGACCGCCTTCGAAAGCACAGCGGAAGCTAGGAGCTTCCTGCACATCATGCTGAAATTCTTGGAAGCGGCCAACTGTACAACACTAATGATAAGCGAAGTCCCATGGGGAAAACAACAGTTAGGTACAAACTTCGAGGAGTTTCTAGGAGATGGCCTCATCGTCCTCGACGCCAGCTTCGACAATTCGAGAGTCCGAAGACGCATCTACATTCCCAAGATGCGAGGAACAGAACACCGCCTTGAAGGCTACGACTACTACATCACGCGAGAGGGATTTGCTCTGGCCCCGACCCCCATCCCACCTGACAAGATCCGATAACCGCGATTCTGGATCTAAGAGTGCCCCTTATGGACAACAAGGGCAGCGGTCGGCTCGATAAGGGACCCTCAAAAGCCGATCTGATTGAGAAACTGATTGGTTCGGAGACAAAGGCCGAACTCCTAATGTTTTTTCACGAAAACCCGGAATCTACCGACACTGTTGAAGGAATCGCCAACAAGATCCGTCGAAATCCGAAGGAAATAGACCGGGACGTGTCGGATCTTGTCGAGCTCGGACTTCTCAAGGAAGTTAGGACTGTATCCTTCAACAAGGCCAGAGATCAAGAACTGCAACGAGAGATCTCAAAGAGATTGATATCGCCTCCAACTGGGGACGAGACGGAAAGATCTTCATCGAGAGAAATGACAGGGATAGGAATAGTTGACGAACTCCTTCCCGAAGGCTACCCTTCGACCTCGGTCGTCTTGGTCATGGGAGATCCTGCAACTGGAAAGACGACACTCCTGACCCAGCTTGTAGTCGAGGCGCTCAGAAGAGACAGGAATGTTGTCTATGCAAGCCTCGACGACTTCCCGGATAGTGTAAGAGAATCTATGCGCATGATGGGCATAGATCCCCAGAAATACGAGGTTGAAGGACGCCGCAGATTGGTTTTCATCGACTGCTACTCCTTCCTTGTGGGTGTAAAGAGCAAAGAACAGTACAGCGAGGACCCTCAACGACTCTCTGACTTGAGTATCGTTGTCTCCAAAGCGCTTTCTGAGTCCCGTGACCCGAGCAATACTCTGCTGGCAATGGATTCTTTGACGACCTTGTTGCAACGAAGTGGCGTCAGGCCATCTTTCGACTTTCTCCACACTCTGGTTGCCAAGATCCGAAGCTGCAAAGCAAGTTGTGTAACATCTCTCTCAAGGAAAGCATTTCACCCCGCTATCATCGCAGCTATTCAGGACAAGGTAGACGGTGTGATCGAAATGAAAGCCGAGGATACAAAGGACGGGCTCGCCAGGTACATTCGGGTCCCCAAGATGAAAGGTGCACGTCACGTGACGGCGTGGACACCGTACAACAGAGACCAAGGCCTGGGCTTGATTATGCCCACTAGCAGCGGATTGCAGAGCTAGAGAACGCTTTCTCTCGGGAATACTTCGATTCCCGTGTCGGTAATTCTGTACGGGCGCGGCTGATTGTCGACCGGCGTCTTGCGCATCTTCTCGATCTGGATAACCCTCAGCAGCGATTTCCCCACCTGCAACTGTTGCAGCAGAATGACTCCATGTGCCAAGTATTCCTCATAGTCTATGCTTCTTTCAAATCCGGGTCGTCTCAGTTCTGTCGTGATAATGCATGTTGCGCCGGTATCGGCGAGTGCTTCCATCAACTCCACCAGCGCATTGCGTTGAGCAACAACTCCGTCATATTGGAAGACTAGCGTTGTCACAGGATCAACAACGATCCGTTTTGCACCGATTTCCTTTACGCTGGTCTTTATCATTTCGATGAGGGTCGCCATCGAAAATTCCTTCCGCCCTACCGTCAGTTTTCCAACCTTGATTTCGGCTGGAAGATATCTGATTGGGGAAGCTTCTAGAAAGATTAGCTTCTTGTTATTCTCTAGGTCTTCAAAATCCCATCCGAAGTCCAACATCTCTTCAAAAACGTGAACCTTGTTCTCGTCGAGACTGACGTAGACTCCAGGATCCTCGTAGTCTAGTATTCCGTTGACTAGAAATTGCGATGACATGATCGTCTTTCCGGTGCCTGGACCGCCGCAGAGAAGGATAGTTCTATTCTTGGGCAAGCCGCCAGTCAGCAGCTTATCTAGTCCTGGGATTCCGGTAGGCGTCCTAGAATTGGCCGATGAAGCGGCCGCGGTGTCGGCCATGAATCTTCCAAAGCTCTCACCGAGGTCTCGAAAGCATATTCATTCTGATACGCTAACCTTCACGAAAAGGGTACATTGAACGCATATCGATGAAGACTCGGTTCGCTTGGCAGAAGAGTCTGAGATAGATAACCAGGCGTCGCCAGGCGTGACATCGAAGGATAGGCTTGCTCTGTACCAGGATCCATCTGTACAGCTACTTCTAGGTAAGTTTGTTAGGGGAGAAATAGTTGAGCTGGTCCCGAGCTTCGATCTAAATCAGACCGTCAGATACCCGGAGGTGGAAGAAGTTGTCGAGGGAGACTCAGGGGCCGCGAAACATTTGGTTGAAAAACTCTGGGACGTAGGCATTTTCAAGCGCAAGTTTCATGAGAAGACTCTAGTCTGTCCTTCGTGCTTATCCGTCAACGTAAGTAACGACTACGTCTGCCCTAACTGCAATTCAATCGATATTGAACGCAAGACTCTTCTCGAACATACCGCTTGTGGAAACATAGACAGCGTCGACAACTTTCTCGTCGAGGGGGGCCTGCTCTGCCCAAAATGCAACAAGGAGCTGTTCAAGGCAGGGGTTGACTATCAGAAGCTTGGCGCTTGGTTTCAATGTAGTCAATGTGGAAAACGCTCCGACATGCCGAGCCCAATACATCGATGCAGAAATTGTGGACACATCTTCACCGTAAGAGACACGGGGTTCGTCAATATTTACGCATACAGGCTCGGTACTGAGGCCGAGGAGGAATTCAAGCGAAGCTATCTGGTCATGAAGCCCATAGGTGTTGTTCTCGAAGATTTCCAGTTCAAAGTGGAAATGCCCGGCCAGATCGCAGGCCGATCTGGCGCGTTGCACAGGTTTGACGCCGTCGCGACGAAAGGCTCTTCCGAAGTCGTAGTGCTTGATGTCATAGCCAGCGAAAAGCAGATCGACGAAGTACCAGTCGCTTCAATGTACGCGAAGATTTTCGATGTCACTCCAACTCAATCGATTCTCGTCGCCATGCCAGGGCTAACCGAGAAAGCAAAGAGGCTCGCTGGTCTCTATAGAATCTCGACAATCGAAGCTGAAAACTCTCAACAGGCTGCAGACCGAATCAAGGACAAGTTTGGATGGGCAGGGCTGTCTAGTAACGAAGAATCGCTCGGCGACTTGCAACTGTAACCGTGCAACATCAACAGCGGTTCCATTATTCCCATCCCTCCGTTCAACTTTGCGCCTACAAAGTTGAGTCTGAGTGACACTGAAAGTCCGTCCGGTCAAGCTGAGAGATAGTCTCTATCTCCTAATCCCAGTTGACATTGCTCGCTTACTTGGAGTCGCTTCATCATCTGACTTCCAGCTTAGCCTCAACGAGAACCAGGATTCTGTGAAACTGGTTTATGAACTCAAGAAAGACGAAAACCAAATCGTTGATGAGAAAACAGAATGAAATAGTCTGAGGTCAACATTCTGATTAACGTCCTAGACTTTCTCGCGCTCACCGCTTCGTGCTCAGCGCTATACTTCATCCTTCGCGCAAAGAAAACATACTTTCTGGATTCAGGATTCTTCATAGCTCTCGCAAATGTAGGATTTATCCTATTTCTCGCCGAGAGTACGTACGCTCACGCCTTTGAGGTCCCGGTATCCCCACTCATCGACTCCGCATTAGTAGCGATTATGGCAACTTCGATCGGAGTCGCGTCCTATCTCCTACGAAACGGCGACGAGACCGGCACTAGACGAATCTGGAGACTGAGAAGATTCGTTTCAAGACCGCCATTCCCTTTCCTGATCTTCTTGATAGCCGTCGGCATCTGGACCGCATCTGGTTTCATCTTCATTCCTTGGTCGCTAAATCAAACCTCCTTGGGGGGAGTTACCTACTATTATTTCTCATACCAGATCTGGTACATTGCAACGAGCGCTCTTCTACTAGTCTGTTTCGTCTCCCTGCCCGTTCTCTCGTTTTTCCACCAATCGAAAACCGTTCAAGACAGGAAAGCCTCCCTATCCATGAAAATTATCAGCCTCTCTTGGGCTTGCTTCGGTGTGCTAACCCTTTTCCAAATTGCCGCAGGGGGGCTCTTCCTTCCGATCTCCCAGAGCATCGGATCTGTTGCCGATAGTCTTCTCTTTGTGCTGATTGCTTTCGCCCTACGTGAACCCACAATCCTCGGAAGGATCGTAACATCAGGAGAGACTGTAAGCCAGGCCGTGTATTCTAATCCCAGCATCGACACGATAGTACTCTATAATACCGAATCCGATCGGAGAAACCTCGTCGAGACGTTTGTGAAGGATGGATTAGCAACAGGACAGGATGTAGTTTGTCAGGTAACAAAGGCGGAAGTGCCGTTCTACCGGGCAATACTGAAGGGGTCGGGACTATTGGGCTCTCCTACGGGCGAGAATTCGGTTACAATCCACCCGCTAGAAACAACCGCATCGTCGGGAGAGATGAGGAGTACTTTACTTGCATCGGTCACAGGTGAGAGGAGAGAACTGGTGGATCTCGATGAACTTGACCTAGATCGTTGTCAGGACATAATTGACAAGATCATGATCCCAGACTCTACCCTAAGATCCGGACACGTAGGGCGAATCTGGGCTTTGAACGTGGAGGGAGCCCACGCCGGAATACTCGACTTGCTCCAGAAGGTCAACCCGACCGCGAGAGTGATTGACTTGGCGATGCAACAAGACACTTTTTCAAGCATGTTGAGTATGAAGCATCAAGATATTTTAGGGAACCGACTACTACTAGAGTATGAGCCCACCAGCGATTACGAAGAAATCGTCCAAAAATTTGTGAGAGAGTTCCAGGCAAACGTTGAAGCGGTCGCCATCTTTACCAGCGCGGGCAGTCCGATTTACCGTCAGTTCAGAGATCAGAGAAACATCAGTCTCTTCAGCTTCAGCACAAAGACCTCGAGTCCGGCAAGGCTTTCCGATGAACAAGTCTTACTGCCCGAACGAGATACCTCGCTTCTTCTCGATGCAGTGGACAAACTCCTTCAAGCTCTCTCGAAGAGGAGAATCGGAATAGTGTTCGATGTCTTCACAGATATCATTCTCTCACAGGGATTCGAGAAAGCCTATGGTGTCCTGTCATCTGTAGTAGAAATGACCGAAAACGATACGGCTTCAATTCTAGTCCTAATCAACTACGATGCGCTTGAGCCTAGGGTTCTAGGAGCCGTCCAAGGTCTCTTTAGATCACAACTGCGCTTCAACTTTGACGGTCTCAAAGCCGTCAAACTGCAAGGTGGCCGACAGGAGAGCAGCTACGCCGAAGAGCCGTTGCCCCAGGTTCAGGAGCCTGCTGGAGGGATCAGAGCTTGACTGCTCGAGCCCAACCCTTCGAACAGCTCCTCTTAGAATGTATTGACGAAGGGCTCTCTGTACTCGGGAATGAGCCACGCGAAGCATTGTATCAGTATCTCCTGACGATATGTTCCCTGCCCCGTGAAGAGATCCCAGGTCGCGTGGCGGACTTTGTCGCCGGACTGAGAAAGTCTCTGGGCGGAGCCTCGAAAGTCATTGAACGGATAATACTGAGAAAGCTGTTCCAAAAAACCGGGTCTAGTTTCAGAGAAACAATCGACACGGAATTCACAGAGTATGTTGCCGACGCAAAAAGGCGATACGATATGCTTTCGCACAGGCACGGAGTTGCAGAAGATTCCACTGACCCCGTGAGATCAAAGAAGGGCCAGATCCCCGGTTAGGTTGTCTACGAGGTTGTCAGGCGCTGGGCCTATCCCGACGCAGGTAACCGTGTCTGGAGGCACTTGAGTGAGACCCCGATCCCGGACGACATAGACGGGAAGCCGATTCCTCCTTGCAACATTCTCAAGATTCAACAATGTGTCAAGGTCAGGCACCTTAAGGGCTATCTTTCGCTGACCATCTTCCAGCCATCCCTTCCACCATTGAGGAAAGCGCGTGCGCGCTTCTTCAGCAGCGCTCACCGCAGCGTGAGAACACTGGACAGCGATCTTTCCTCGACCAATCTTCAGGTCTAATCGGATTATCAGCGCCTGCTTGTATGCGAACCCTTGCGACATTTCCAGAATGTCCCAATTATCAGAGTATTTTAACGAAGCTAGTATAGAAGGGGAGCAGGATGGGTTTCCGAAGTTGGAAGTTATCTCCGCGAAGATATCGGCAATCGTTCACGCAACAGAAGATGCAGATCGGGTTCTCCGAGCATTGAGCCGTGTTTTTCCTGAAGGTTCTCTTCCTTCTAAAGCGGATACACGAAGGCTCCATGGACATTACGGTAACGAGATTCGAATGGTCGACATATCCATTCGCGGTGCGCCTGCCCGTTCGTTCTTGGAACATCTGTGGAAGAATCTCCCGAGTTTTGATCGCGCATCAGTTCTACACTCTTTGGGTAAGCACCTTGACTCGAATGGCGGGCTACATTTGCGTCTAGACAAGGAAGAGGTCTTCCGGGGAATAATTAGCATGAAGGATCAAGACCCGATCAAGATCCACCTGTCTTTTCGGACTAGAATTAAGTCCAGTCTCGAACCGAGGGAGGAAATCAGCCAACTCTTAGAATCGCTCGAAAACAGTGTAGGAGACCCTATCGAGTTGAGGGAGCCGGCAGGATAGACGATATTACGTAGTCCGTGATTACTCTTTTGGGGAATGAGGACGCCAGTCCCAGCATGACCTCTCCACGGGATGATATTCTCTGCGACGGGCCGACCCCGCGTTTGAATCATCGGAGAAACGAATCGTGGGAAAGGTTTTAGTACGCACCTACGGGCTCGCTTCTTCGAAATCTATCTAGGTGTAAAATTTGTCGATGTTTGCTGTGCCCGGTGCATACGATCGGGCCATTACTGTCTTCTCCCCTGACGGGAGGCTCTTCCAGGTGGAATATGCAAGTGAGACCGTTAAGCGGGGCGCGACAGTTCTTGGAATTGCGTCACCAGAAGGAGTCGTTCTTGCGGCGGAGGAGAGAGCCGGATCTAAACTTCAAGATTTATCCTTCATGTGGAAAATCTTCCAGATTGACGAGCACGTCGGAACGGCAGTGGCTGGCTTGAGTTGTGATGCTCACATTCTAGTCGATCAGGCGAGAATTTATGCTCAAAGCAACAAGCTGATGTATGACGAACCAATCGACATTGAAATCCTGACGAGACGAATCGGAGAGATCAAGCAGCTCTACACTCAGCATGCGGGAGTTAGACCCTTCGGCATCTCAATGCTCTTCGGAGGAGTTGACAAAAAGGGCAGCAGATTATTCTGGACAGATCCCAGTGGAGCCTTCTTCGCCTATCGGGCTTGGGCGATTGGGGCGGGCGGTGACGCTGCAAACGAGATTCTTGAAGCGGAATATCGGGACAACCTCACGATGGATGAAGCACTCTTGCTGGGAATGAAGTGCATGACGAAAGTGCTGGAAGGCAAGGCGGAGCCCCAGAAGATTCGGGTTGCAATTATTCCACGGGAGACTGGAAAGTTCCAGAAACTTCCGGTTGAAGAAGTAGACAAGTATCTTAGAAGGATGGATGCTAGCAAAAAGGCTCCGGCTGGCAAATGAGTGACAAGTACACAACCGCTCGCTTAACAAAGGGACAAGACCACTTCGAGATACTGGTAAAACCTCAGCCAGCATTAGACTACAAGCTTGGAAAACAAGTGCCCATCTCTGAAGTGCTTCTAATCGAGGAAATATACTCAGACTCAGGCAAGGGCACTAGGGCCTCGGAAGAGAAGCTGCAGAAATACTTCGGCTCAACCGACCCACAAAAGATTGCCGAGGAGGTCATGAAGAGCGGCGAACTCCTGCTCACAACAGAACAGCGCCGACAGCTCATAGAGGAGAAGAGACGGCAGATCGTCACAATAATCACCCGTAACGCCATCGACCCTCGAACCGGGACACCTCATCCACCTCTGAGAATCGAACAAGCGATGGGACAGGTTCGTCTCTCGATCGATCCTTACAAAAGTGCCGAGGAACAGGCGAAGCTGGTCTTGGAAGAGTTGAGACCTATTCTTCCGATAAAGCTGGAGCTGATGCACATTGCCGTCAAGGTTTTTCCAGAGCATGCGGCCAGAGCATACAATGCGTTCAAGAGCTTCGGGACTGTCAGTCGAGAGGAATGGCAGTCAGACGGTTCTCTGATGGCCGTAATCGAAATGCCTGCGGGAATGTATGGTTCATTCATTGACAGGGTTGGGAAGCTGACTCAGGGAACTATTCAGACGAAGGTATTGACCTAGAGGTAGCTGTGATTGGTGCTTCTCGCAGAACCAAAGCAAGTGGTGGCTCCTGGGGAGCTTCTAGCAGAAGGGGATCATCTTCTTGGCGACAACGCGTACAAGATAGGGACCCAGATATTCTCAGCTTGCATTGGGATTCTGGAAGTGGATGGAAACAGGGTCTTTGTGGTCCCGTTAAAGGGTGGGTACTTTCCGCGCGCGGGCGACCTTGTTGGCGGTCGAATAGTTGACATTGGATTATCGGGATGGTCTGTGGACATCGGAGCACCGTACGAGGCAATGCTGCCTGCTTCTGAGACACCCGGTCCAAGAGGGCCGAGGCGACGAGACCTTTCCTCTAGCTTCGAGGTTGGAGACATGGTCTTAGCAGAAGTACTCGATTTTGACAGAACCAGAGACCCCCTTCTCACGGCAAAGGGTCCCGGATTAGGAAAAGTATCAACTGGCCGGGTTGTCGAGATTAGCGCCGCGAAGATTCCGCGCCTAATCGGAAGAAAAGGTTCCATGATAAGTATGCTGAAGCAGGAGACCCGATGCCAGATTACTGTAGGTCAGAACGGCGTGGTGCTCGTCTGGGGCAAGTCTCCCGAGGATGAGAGAGTCGCGGTAGAAGCCATATACATGGTTGAACGTGAGGCACATACAAGAGGACTAACCGACCGCATAAGGGAAATGATATCGAAATCTAGGATGGTTGAACAAGTTGCCGGAACCCAAACAGCCTGAAAAACTGATCGACGAGAAAGGATTGCGGATCGATGGCCGCCGCTTAGACCAATTACGGCCATTGAAGCTAGAGGTCGGGCTCCTCGACAAGGCAGACGGCTCTGCCTACATTGAGCAAGGAAAGAACAAGATTCTGGTAGGAGTATACGGACCCCGGGAAGCTCACCCCAAACACATCGCTATGCCAGAGAGAGCTGTCATAAGATGCAGGTACCATATGGCCCCCTTCTCGGTTGACGAGAGAAAGTCACCCGCACCCTCCAGACGCGAGATGGAACTCTCAAAAGTCATCCGAGAATCCCTCGAACCAGTCGTCCTAACAGACCTCTACCCTCGAACCACGATAGATGTTTTCATAGAAGTACTCCAGTCTGACGGTGGATCCCGCTGCGCAGGAATCACAGCGGCTTCACTTGCACTCGCTG
>Ga0209802_1001848_pt1 | contig 15164 bp, 12 predicted proteins | sample GraSoiAngelo_129_FD_185886 | JGI IMG/M metagenome (GOLD analysis project Ga0209802, IMG submission 185886) | Grasslands soil microbial communities from the Angelo Coastal Reserve, California, USA - 14_0927_12_40cm (SPAdes) (version 2) | ecosystem: Environmental > Terrestrial > Soil > Grasslands ... | reverse complement strand
CGCGTCGAAGGGGTCGAGGGCAGGGGCGAACGGTACTGGCCGCGACCGGGTCCCATGGTCGCCGCGGCGAGCCAAGGTGTCATGAGCCCAGGGATGATCGAGGATCCCGAGCAAATCAGAGGTAGGCAGGAGGAGAAAAGTTCGAAGAACGTCTACTAATGGGAGCCAAATCTTGACTTTGCATTCGTGTTGAGCAGCAGGACGATGCATGTAACGACGATGATCCAAGCCTGTCGTGGAACCGTCTCCCACGTTAAGAGAAATAGATTTGACGGCTTTGGTCAGTCGGATTAGCGTTTCCATTGGAAGCCGGTGCAGTACGACTCAACGTGAACGATCCTCGTCCTTGCCCTTGTTTCCGCGCCGGGTGACATGGTCGATTCGTCGAGGACGTTTTCGGGATACGCATCTGCACGGCAAGATCGGCTCATCTCGGAGGTAGAAGCGTGAAAGGTTTAGTCGTCGCGATCAGTCTCATGGTGGCCATGTTTGCTACATCGACCGCCGCAATGGCCAGCGAAGGAGCTGCCACTCAGTACAAGGCCAGCTTCCAGGCTCCGATGCCTGACGGCGGTTTCTCCCAATGGACTTGTTCGGGAGTGCACGTAGTCAGTCGCGTCAGTATCAAAGACAGCGAGATATGCACTGTTACGGGAGATACAAGCGGTCTCGTTGCCGGCACTTATGTCGGAAACCCGACTGCTAACGTCCCGCCGTTTGGAGAAGTCCCTTGGTTTTCGGATTTCGACGGCGTAACGGCCACGAGGTTCAAGGCAATCATTGTCGAGAACCCTGACGGGACCTTCACCCAACACATACTCGCCTACTACAACTGACCAAGGCTCGGAGGTGCTGGACGACCGCGGTTCACCTGGGCCAGTACGCGACCGCATCACAATCGCAGCCGTCCGCCGGTCACGAGACTCCTGCCATACAGCGACGCCGATAGCAAACCACGGCATTTGGCGGCACCCCGCGATGGTCGCGGTACTCGAACGGCGATTTCTGAACGGGGTGCAGCGATCTGTTAACTGCAAGGCTGTGATGGTCCCGCGCTGCAGCCCAGCCTCTACAAGGAGCGAACTCGGCAGGCGAGCTGGAGCATCAGCCTGTGCTCCGGATCCTCTGGATCCAGCTCGAGGAACTCAAAGAGCCGGCGGACGCGGTACGCGACGGTGTTGCGGTGCAACCCGAGCTCGGCGGCCGCGCGGCTTGGCGAGTGGGGGTGATTGAGGAAAGCCTCGAGCGTCCGGATCGCCTCGCGGCTCTTGCGCGGCCCCAGCCGATCGATTGCCTCGAGCAGGTGATCGATCATTGCGCGAGATCCTTCCAGCGCATAGAACTGCAGGAGCATGCGGCGGAACCCAAGGCCGAAATAGGCAAAGGGACGGTCGGGTTGCTTGGCGGCGCGCGCCGCCGTAGCTCCGGCGCCTGCTTCCGCGGCGGAGGTCCGCAAGCCGCTGATTCCCAGGTAAGACCCTCCGACCCCGCAGTACGTCACAAGGTCGGGGAACTTGGCTTTGACGTCTGCGATCACAGCGCGGGCGACTTCCGTTACCTCACCGACCATCGACTTTGGTTCAGTTCGATCGGCTCGGACCAGGATCGCGGCTGAGCCGACCGCCGCTCGATGCCAGGATCCACCGTGCCGGGTGGCGGCGTCCAGGGCACGGGCCGCGACGGTGAGCGCGAGCTCATGCGAGAGAACCTCATCCCCCCGAGTGAGGCGGCCGAGATTGTCAAATTCCAGCCGGATCACGGTGAGCCAGCCGTCGATGGGAACTCCCAGCCGGCGAGCGCGGGGAACGAGTCGTTCTGCGTTGTCGGCGTCCGTGAGGAGCAGCTCAGAAAGGACCGCGGCGCGCGAGAGTATCGGCCGTTGCGATGCCCGGCGGGCAGCGATCATGTGATGTTCCGCGACCTGAGCCAGGCGATTCAGCACCAGGCCGGTGATCACATCGTCCGACGATCGCGTGGCGGGCACTGTAAACCAGGCCTCGTCGGTTCCGTCGACTATCACCTGCGCACCCAGCTCGCCGACAGCAGGAGCGCGCGCGGTGATCCGAATTCCGAGCTCGTCGGAGACGGTAGCCACCACGTCGCTGACGGACGACTCCTCCACATCAGCTCGATTGAGCGTCTCGGAGGCGGCACCGGCCCGGGCCAGTAGGCGGCCAACCCCGCCCAGCATTTCGTCGTGAGCGGCGGTGATGAGCTGCGCCAGATCGACACCCGGAGAAATCGCAACCACGGTGATGCCGTAATGGATCGCCAGATCCCGGGCGGTCGAGGGAAGGTTCTGGTCGTTGAAGTCGGTCAGGCAAAGGGCGGGGATGCTCCGCGTGGCTGCTCGGCGGACAGCCATGACCAAGCCGTAGCGAGCTAGGTCGCGGGAGGCCGCGGTCGTGAGGACGACGATGCTGTCGGACGAGGCCCCGACCAAGCCGTGGGCGTCCTCGAGGAGCACGACCCGGCTGACGTCGCGATCGTGGCCGGCGGCACAAAGCACGCGTACGGCATGCGCAATGTGGGGTGCCTCCATGACCGCTCTCAGCTGAGTCATCGCTTCCTATGTGGCGATCAGCATAAAACAGCCTGGAAATCAGTGCGATCGGCCGATGACAGCAACCCGTCGGACGCATATTCTCGCCCTAACGGACCGGCACTGGCCGGCCTAAGCGGTTGCGAACTGGGGGATACGAAGAGCCGGCAGCTCACATATGTCAACCCGTATCGGCATTGACGTTGGGGGCACCAATACCGACGCGGTCCTGATGGACGGCGAGCGTGTCTTGGGCGAGGTGAAAACGCCGACGACCGCCGACGTCACCAGCGGGATCGTGACAGCGTTGCGCCGGCTGGTTGTCGACAGCCATGTGCAGCCGGCCAGGGTAATGGCGGTGATGATCGGCACCACCCACTTTACCAATGCTGTGGTCGAGGCCAAGCGTCTCATGCCGACTGCGGCGATTCGCCTAGGTCTGCCGGCGACACAGGCCCTCCCGCCGATGGTCGACTGGCCGCACAGGCTGAAACAGGCGATCGGCAACCACACCTACCTCTGCCACGGGGGCCACGAATTCGACGGCCGGGTCATCTCAAAACTGGACCCGGACGAGCTGCGAACCGTGGCGGAGGACATCGGCAAGAAGGGCATACGCTCGATCGCGATCTCTTCTGTGTTCTCGCCTGTCAACGCCGAGATGGAGCTCGAGGCGGCGCGCCTATTCGAGGGCGAGCTGCCTGGCGTCATGGTGAGCGTGTCTCATGAGATCGGCCGCATCGGTCTGTTGGAGCGCGAGAACGCGACGATCATGAACGCTTGCCTCCGTGACCTCGCGGTCCACATCGTCGAGGCTTTCGACTCCGCCCTTCGTCAGGTCGGCATCAAGGCTCCGGTGTACTTGAGCCAGAACGACGGCACCCTGATGAGCGTCGACTACGCCGAGCGCTATCCGGTTGCGACATTTGCTTCCGGACCGACGAACTCGATGCGCGGGGCGGCCTTCCTGTCGGGTCGCCTCGACTGCGCGGTTGTCGACATAGGCGGCACAACGAGTGACGTCGGCGTTCTCCAGCAGGGTTTTCCACGCGAGGCATCCGTCACCGTTGAGATTGGACAGGTCAGGACCAACTTCCGCATGCCGGACGTCTTGTCCTTCGGTCTCGGTGGAGGCAGCCTCGTGCGGTCCGATGGTGAGCTCCGGATCGGGCCGGACAGCGTGGGATACGAGCTGACCACCAAGGCCCTGATTTTTGGCGGCGAAATCCTCACAGCGACAGACATCGCGGTGGCCGCGGGCAGGGCCGAGATCGGGGACGCGCGTGCAGTCCGGGGCCTCAAGCGCCAAGTCATCGAGGGCGCGCTGGCGCTGATCGAGGAATCCATCAGCCAGGCCGTCGATCGAATGAAAACCAGCGCTGATCCGATCCCGCTGGTCGTGGTTGGGGGCGGCAGCATCCTCCTCGGAGACCGCCTCGCCGGCGCGTCGGAGCTGGTCAAGCCCAACCACTTTGCCGTTGCCAACGCCATCGGGGCGGCCATCGCGCAGGTGGGGGGAGAGGTCGACCGCATTTTCGCCCTCGACCAGATGGGCCGGGAAGCGGCGCTCGAGCAGGCAAAACAGGAAGCCGTCGAGAAAGCCGTGGCCGCCGGCGCACGCGAGGAGACGGTGAACATCGTGGACGTGGAAGAGGTCCCGCTGGCTTACCTGCCGAGCAACGCCGCGCGGATTCGAGTCAAGGCGATCGGCGAGCTGGCGCTGGAGGCAGAAAGCGTTGCGTGAGGTCAGCCTATGAGCCGAATTCTGTGGATTAACCCGCTCGGCACTTCCGTTTTCGACGCCACGATCGGCGCAGAGCTGCGACGAGTCAAGCGTCCCACCACCGAGGTTGAGGTTCGCTCGTTGAAACGAGGGCCGCACCACCTCGAATACCACGCCTACGAAGCATGGGTCACGCCCGATGTTCTGACCGCGGTTGTCGCGGCGGAGCTCGACGGATTCGACGCCGCGGTCATCGGCTGCTTCTATGACACGGGCCTGCGCGCGGCGCGGGAGGTGGCGACCCGCATTGCGGTGGCCGCGCCGTGCGAGTCCGCACTCCACATCGCGTCCACGCTCGGTGACTCCTTCTCCGTCATCGTTGGTCGCCGCAAATGGGTGCCGGAGATGCGCGACAACGTGACGCGCTACGGGTACAGAGACCGTCTGGCGTCATTCAAAGTGGTCGAGCTCGGGGTCCACGACTTTCAGAAGGATCCTGACCTCACGCGCGAACGACTGACCAAAGCGGCTCATGAATCGGTCACCCACGATGGAGCGGAGGTGGTTGTCCTCGGCTGCACTGCCGAGTACGGATTCTTTGAAGAGCTGCAGAAGCAGCTCGGCGTCCCGGTGGTCGACGCCACTGTGGCGCCCTTCAAGTATGCCGAGCTTCTGGCTGACGTGGCTGGACTCGGTTGGCGACCAAGCAAGATCGGTGGCTTCGCCACGCCACCGAGAGACGAGCTCGAGGCTTTCGGGCTTGCCGCACAACTGGCGACATCGCCACAGGTTGAGACCGTGGCCAATCCGGGGAGGTAACCATGAAAAGGGAGCGCAGTCGACTGGAGGACCTTGAGGCATTGGAGGCGTTTCATGCTTCGGTCACGCGCCGAGATGTGCTCAAGTACGGCGTGGGCGCCGCACTCAGTCTCAGCATGGTTGATGTATTACTGGCGGCTTGTAGCCCCGCGCACGACAACACTACCGCGTCGACCTCGAAAACGCCAACCGACACCCTTGTCGTGGCAGTCGAAGGCGACATCGACACGTTTGACCCTGCCTTCACCGTCGGCAGCAAGCCGGCGCAGACGACCATTCAAAACACCTTTGACCAGCTCACTCAGTACAAGCACGCCGACAAGACTGTGGCTGGAGTCAGCTTCACAGGCGTCGACACCGAATCGATCGAAGGCATGCTGGCCGAGGGCTACTCGACCAGCGGCAACCAGGTGATCTTCACGCTCCGCCAAGGACTCACGTACAACGACGGAACGCCGATCACCGCCCAGATCATCGAGCAGGGTTACCGCCGGATCTTCGAGGCGCAGGGCATCTCTTACTTCCTGCTCCAAATGGCAGCCGTACCGGATCCGAGCCACATCAAAGCACTCGATGATCGTCGCGTCGCAATCACGATGGATGCTCCGAACCTGCTCTTGATGAAGAACAACACGATGCACAACACCAGCGCGCTCGACATCAAGGACGTCAAGGCGCATGCCACGAGCAGCGACAAATGGGCGACCGACTACTTCAAAAAGAACCTCGCCCCAGGCAACGGGCCCTTCATGCTCGATGAGTACGTCCCAGGCGACCGCATCGTGCTGAAGGCAAACCCAAACTACTACGGGACCAAGCCCAAGCTGGCCAAAGTGATTCAGAAGATCGTCCCCGATGCAGCCGAGCGCGAGCTTCTGATCAAGCGCGGCGAGGTCGACATGATCATGGTGCCTCCGGTGCAAGACCTGAACACACTTAAGCAAGATTCCGGCCTGCAGGTGCTCACCTTCCCGAACCCTCGCAATCTGTTTCTCGAGATGAACAACAAGATGGCGCCGTTCGACAAGAAAGCCGCGCGGCAGGCGGTCTCCTACGCGGTTCCGTACGACAGCATCCTGAAGGACGTTTTCCACGGCTACGCGCAGGTCAACCGCAGCATTATCGGCAACGGCATGCCGTCCAGCGACTTCAGCACGTGGAACTACAACACCGACCTGAAGAAGGCAGCCGACTTGCTGGCTTCGGCGGGCTTCGCGAAGGGTCAAGGGGCGCCCCCGATCACACTGACGGTCCGCGCGGACTGGCAGGAGGCGGAGCGAGCCGCGGTGCTCATCCAGGCCAACCTGAAGCAGATCGGACTCAACGTGTCGATCCAGAAGGTCGCCTTCGCGCCGTTCAACGAGCAAGAGCAAGGGCGCAAGCTCCACATGTGGATCGATGAGTGGCTTTCCTGGGTCAATGACCCGTGGTACCACATGAGCTGGAACGTCAGCTCTACCAGCCCGACCAACTATGTCAGCTATTCCAATCCAGCGGTCGACGCGCTGGTCAGTAAGTGGACGCTGTCGTTGGATAAGGAGGGCCGCATCCAGGGCAGCAAGGACGCTCAGAAGCTCGTGATCGCCGATGCTCCCCACGCGTTCCTCGTTGGACCGAACTGGAACGTCGTGCTCAGGAGCAACGTAAAGGGCTACGTCTATTACAACGACGAGTTGAACAGGTACGCATATATGTACAAGGCTTAGGCCCTTAGCCGGATAAGGGCCAAATGGGCTCCACACGTCTTCTCCTGTACGCGGCGCGACGCCTTCTCTTCATCGTGCCTGTGCTCCTTGTCGCGCTCTTCCTGGTCTTCGCGCTGACACGAATAGTGCCCGGCAACCCGGTCGACCGGGTTGCCGGACCGTACATCTCGAACGAACGAAGGGCCGAGCTCAAGCACATCGCTTACCTCGACCGGCCCTTCTACGAGCAGTTCGCTCTCTACTTGCGCGACCTGTCCCACGGCAACATGGGGACGTCCTACACGACTGCTCAGGATGTCTCCAAGGACTTGCGGCAGCGCTTCCCCGCGACGTTCGAGCTCGTCACCTACGCCATGTTGTTCGCGATCGCAGTGGCCATCCCGCTCGGGATCGCGGCCGCGATCAAGAAGGATTCGTGGATCGACTCCGTCGCCCGGGCCGTTTCAGTGCTGGGCGTTTCCATGCCCATCTTTTGGCTCGGGCTGATGCTGCTTTACGTCTTCTTCTATTTCCTGGACTGGCTGCCGGGCCCGGTTGGCCGAACTGGCTCGGCAACAGTTTTCATCAAGCCGATCACGGGGTTCCTCACAGTTGATTCATTGATCACAGGCAACCTGGATCTCTTCGGTCAAGTTGTAAAAGCGCTTGTCCTGCCATGTTTCACGCTCGGATTCGTCGCCATGGCACCCATCGCAAGGATGACCAGGGCCGTCATGGTCGAGGTGCTCCAATCCGACTACATCCGGACCGCCAGATCCCTAGGCCTGCCGTTTCGGGTCGTCGTTTTGCGGCACGCGCTCAAGAACGCGATGATCCCGATCCTCACCATAATCGCGGCCGTCTACGGGTACGCACTGGGCGGCGAGGTACTCGTCGAGATCATCTTTTCCTGGCCTGGCATGGGCCAGTACTCGTACAACGCGCTGCTCAGCAGTGACTTCCCGGCGATCCAGGGCTTCGTGCTGCTCGTGACCTTGCTCTACATGGTGATCTATCTCTTCCTGGACATCGCCAACGCAGCCCTCGATCCACGAGTGCGGTACTGAGGTGGCCATCGAAGAGATCGTTGCGCCCGGAAGCTCGGTTGCGGGGCCGCCACCAGTAGTTGGGCGCTTCGGCGACCTCGTCTACCAGCTCAGGGGCAACCCGGCCACCTTCGCTGGACTTTTCATCGTCGGGCTGATCTTTCTCTCGGCGCTGTTGGGCCCAGTTCTGGCTCGGTACGACCCGTACGGGGTGAACCTCGGCGACGCGGCACTGGCGCCTTCGTTCACGCACCCATTCGGCACCGACCAGTACGGAGAGGACGTCTTCACGCGCGTCGTCGTCGCCTCCCGACTCGATCTGATCATGGTCCTGTCGGCGGTGGCCCTTTCGACGGTGATCGGAGTCACCATCGGAGCTATCGCCGGCTTCTTCGGTCACTTCTTCGACGAGGGAGTCATGCGCAGCCAGGATGTCCTACAAGCGTTTCCCAGATTCGTCTTTGCGATGGCCGTGGCTTGGGCGCTTGGCCCAGGAGTCACCACAGTGATCGTGGCGACCGCGGCGATCAACATCCCCGGGTACGCGCGGCTCATGCGCGGCTTGATGCTCTCGGTCAAAGAGTCGCAGTTTGCACTTGCGGCGGTGGCTGTGGGCAACTCACGCTGGCGTCTTCTGTGGCGCCACCTGCTCCCTAACTGCCTGACTCCCGTGATCGTGCTCTCGACGCTGCAGTGCGGCTTCACGATCCTGGAGGCCGCCGGCCTGAGCTTCATCGGACTCGGCGTGCGCGTCCCGACGGCCGAGTGGGGAGTGATGATCGCGATGGGCCTCCAGGACTTCCTGCAGGGCCATTGGTGGATCTATACGTTTCCAGGCCTTGCGATCGCTGTTGCCGTGCTCGGTTTCAACCTGCTCGGCGACGGGCTTCAGGACATCCTCGATCCCAAGCGGCGGAGAGTGTAGGCATTGCGCTTGCTCGAAGTTTCAGAGCTGCGTACCAGCTTCTTTCTGCGTAGCGGCGAGCTGCGCGTCCTGGACGGTGTGGGTTTCGAGATCGAGCCGGGAGAGGTGCTCGGCCTGGTTGGCGAGACCGGTTCCGGCAAATCTGTGACCGCCTACTCGATCATTGGCCTCCTCAAACAGCCGGGGCGAGTGGTTGGAGGTCATGTCCGTTGGCAGGGACGGGATCTCGTGGGGCTCCGGGAGACTGAGCTGGAGCAGGACATCCGCGGCAAGGAGATCTCGATGATCTTTCAGAATCCGCGTGAGGCGCTCAATCCGGTGATCACGGTCGGCCGGCAGCTCACGCAGGTACTCGAGATTCGACGTGGAATGTCAAAACGCGAAGCGCGGCAGGAAGCAATCAAAATCGTGAAGAGCGTCCACATCTCAGATCCTGAAAGCCGGCTAGGTTCGTATCCTCATCAACTCTCCGGCGGGATGGCGCAGCGAATCATGATCTCGCTCGCGCTCTCATGCGAACCGCGCCTTCTCATCGCGGACGAGCCGACAACCGGTCTCGATGTGACGACTCAGTACCAGATTGTTCAGCTGCTGCGCGAACTTCGTCAGCGCACAGGAATGGCGATGCTGCTGATCACCCATGACCTCGCACTCGCGGCGCAGATCTGTGATCGGGTGGCCGTGCTTTACGCCGGAAGAATTGCAGAGGTCGGCCGTTTGGAGCACCTGTTCCGGTCCCCGCGCCATCCGTATACGAAGGCGCTGCTTGCGTCTCGGCCGAGGCTCGGCCTGAAAGGTGACATCGTGACGATCGCAGGCAACGTCGCCAACCTCATGCACCCGCCCCGTGGATGTCGGTTTCATCCGCGCTGCCCGAATGCCGTCAGCGTCTGTTCGCGCGAGCAGCCGGCCCTGGAACCCATAGATCCAGGTCAGCGGGTTGCGTGCCATAACCCGGTGGCGCAGCAACAAGAGGTGGCCGCGGGTGGCTGAGCCAGTGCAGGCGACAGATGTGCCCGTGCCGGCGCCGGATCCGGTGATGCTCGCGATCGAGAACCTGGTCAAGCACTATCCGATCAAGACAGGCGCGTTCCGGACGGAGCAGGTGCGGGCTGTCGATGGCGTTTCGCTGAGCGTACGTCGCGGCGAGACCCTTGGCCTGGTCGGCGAGAGCGGGTGCGGAAAGTCGACTCTTGGCCGGGTGGCCCTGCGCCTCGAGGCGCCCACGTCCGGGTCGATCCATTTTCGCGAAGTCGACCTGACGCGGCTCGATGGCCGCAGACTGAGGCGCCTTCGGCCCAAGCTGCAGATGGTCTTCCAGGATCCGCTCGGTTCGTTGAACCCGCGAATGAAGGTGTGGCAGACGGTTGCGGAGCCGCTGCTGCTGCACCGGCTTGTGGCTCCGGGCGGGGTCCGCATCGAGGTGCACGATCTGTTCAATCGGGTGGGACTCTCGGACGAGCTGTTTGACAGGTACCCGCATGAACTTTCCGGGGGACAGCAACAGCGAGTCGGTATTGCGCGGGCTCTCGCTCCCAATCCAGACCTGGTCGTCCTGGACGAACCAACGTCAGCCCTCGACGTATCGGTCCAGGCGAAGTTGATCAACCTGCTACGAAGATTGAAAGAAGAGCTGCGCCTGACCCAGGTCTTCATCTCGCACGACCTATCGGTGATCGGATACCTGACTGACCGCGTTGCGGTCATGTACCTGGGCGAGGTCGTCGAGCTGGGCCCGACCGCGGAAATCTTTACGGAGCCACGCCACCCCTACACCGGCGCCTTGATGTCCGCGGTGCCGGGAGACGATCTCCTGGATCGCAAGACTCGCCTGATGCTGCCTGGCGAGGTGCCTTCGCCGATCAAACCGCCGCCCGCGTGCAGGCTCGCCCCGCGTTGTCCGTTTGCCAAGGACCGATGCCGGCAGGAGAAGCAAGTCTTGCGAACAGTTGGGGCTGAACACATGGTCGCCTGCTGGAGGGCGGCCGAAGGTGAGATCTCGACAGAAGACTTCGAACGCAGCCGGGTCGCGCTGGAGGTGTAAGGAGATGTCATGCGACAAGTAGTTGAGGCGGACCTGGAGGATCTAGCGATCGGCGCGGCAGTACTCGGCACGGGCGGAGGTGGCAACCCGTACATCGGCAAGCTGCTCGCCCAGCAGGCCATCCGCCAGCACGGGCCCGTCACGCTGGTCGACGTCGACGAGGTTCCTGACGACGCCCTGGTCGTGCCGTCGGCCATGATGGGCGCCCCCACAGTGATGGTGGAGAAGCTGCCGCGCGGAGACGAGATCATCCGCGCATTCAAAACCCTCGAGGATTACCTCGGACGGCGCATCACTCACACGGTCTCGATTGAAGCGGGCGGACTGAACTCCACGACGCCATTTAGCGTCGCCGCACAGATGAAGATCCCCCTGGTGGATGCGGACGGGATGGGCCGCGCCTTCCCCGAGATCCAGATGGTGACGCCAACCATGTTCGGCATCTCCGCGACGCCAATGGCGCTGGCGGACGAGAAGGGCAACACCGCGCTCATCACCACAGTCGACAACCGCTGGACCGAACGTCTCGCACGCTCGATCACGGTCGACATGGGGGCGACGGCGATGATTGCCCTCTTTGTGCTCTCAGGACTGCAGCTCAAGGAATCGATGGTGCCCGGGACAATCGGCCTTGCCCAGGAGCTCGGACGCCTCATCCGAGAGACCCGCATGACGCACGGCGATCCAGTCAACGCGATCCTTCAACGGCTCGGCGGTTATCGAGTCTTCGAAGGCAAGATCGCCGATGTCAAGCGGCGAACGGAGGCCGGCTTCGCAAAGGGCGAAGCCCGTATCGACGGCGTCCAGGGCGACACGGGCGCCTCGCTAGTGATCCGTTTCCAAAACGAGCATCTGGTGGCGATTCGCGACGGCGAGATCGTGGCATCGGTGCCGGACCTCATCATCGTGCTTGGCGCGGAGACCGGTGAACCGATCACCACCGAAGAGCTTCGCTATGGCTTCAGGGTCACCGTGATCGCAACTCCATGCGACGGCAAGTGGCGGACACCGGCGGGGCTGGCCCTGGTTGGGCCGCGCTATTTCGGGTACGACATCGACTACGTGCCAGTGGAAGAGCGCTTCGGCGCAGCGGTGCGGGCCTGAGGAGATGGGGCGCGACCTGACGGCTCAAGACCTTCGGGATCTCGCCCGTGGTGCCGCATTCCTGGGCACCGGGGGTGGCGGCGATCCATATGTCGGGCGCTTGATGGTGGAGCAGGCGCTGGCCGAGGGTGGTCGCGTGACCCTGATCTCACCAGAGGAGGTGCCCGACGATGCGTTCGTCATCCCGACGGCGATGATGGGCGCCCCCACCGTGTTAGTGGAGAAGATCCCGAGCGGGCACGAGGCCGTCGCTTCGTTGCGCGCGCTGGAGGCGCACCTGGGTCGGCGTGCGTACGCGACCATGCCGATCGAGTGCGGGGGGATCAACTCCACGATGCCCCTGGTTGTAGGGGCGAGGCTCGGCCTGCCCGTGATCGACGCCGATGGGATGGGTCGCGCTTTCCCCGAGCTCCAGATGGAGACCTTCCACGTTTATGGGGTGCCTGGAACCCCGATGGCGATCACCAATGAATTCGGTGACACGACCATCCTCACCGCCCACGACAACAAAGCCATGGAGTGGTTGGCAAGAGGCATCACGATTCGGATGGGTGGCGCCGCCTACATCGCGGAGTACAGCATGGACGGAGCCACCGCCAAACGCACGTCCATCCACGGCACCATTAGCCTAGGAATTCGGATCGGCCGCTGTTTGCGCGAGGCAAGGGAGAGCCACCAGGACCCCTTCCAATCGCTCATCGAGATGCTCAAGGACACGCCTTATCGCTACGGTCGCGTGATCTTCGAGGGCAAAGTCGCTGACATCTTCCGCCGCACCACCGAGGGCTTCGCGAAGGGCCACGCGACGATCGAGTCGGATGGCGATGGCCCGCCACTCGATCTGAACTTTCAGAACGAGCACCTGATTGCGCGGGTCGATGGCCACGTCCGAGGCATCGTGCCGGACCTGATCTGCATTCTGGAGGCTGAGACCGCCGAGCCCATCACCACCGAAAGCATCCGCTACGGGCAGCGGGTCAAGGTGATGGTGGTCTCGACGCCCGACATCATGCGCACGCCTGAGGCCCTTGACGTCTTCGGGCCTCGGGCTTTCGGACTCGACCACGACTTCACTCCCATTGAGCAATTGAGCTGAGGAGGCGGGCATGGACGTCCTTGAATCGATTCGCAAACGCCGGTTCCACCGCTCGTTCACAAGCGAGCCTGTGGACGAGGAGTTGCTGGCGAGACTGGTATGGGCGGCCGGCCGCGCGCCCATGGGGGGTGCCGAGCTCGTCCGCCGAATCCTGGTAGTCACCGATCCAGACCTCATGCGGACGGTGCGCCAGGTCACACCAAGCTTTCTCGCCAACTCGCCCGCGGTCATCGTCATCTGCACCGACCTCGACCGGGCCGAAGCCTCGATGGGAGTCCAGGGCCGCGACACCCTGTCGCTTGTCGATGCCGGCGCCGCGGCTGAGAACATGGCGCTCGCCGCCGTCGCGCTCGGATTGGCCACATGTTTCGTTCGCTGCGCCAACGACGTCGCGCTTCAGGAAGTCCTGGATATTCCCAAAAACGTGAGGCCCGACATCCTCGTCGCCGTGGGACACCCCGCCCCGACGACTACGGCTCCCGTGAAGAACCCGCCTGCTGTCATCTTCCGAAACGGTTTCGGCAAGATCTGGAATCCACCCACGCTCCCGCTGCCTGGAACCCGACCCCCGGCAACAGCGAAGACCGATGTGTCAGAGCTGTTCGTCAACGTCCTCTACCTGGTCGCAAGCGCGCGGGACTGCATCGACGAACCGCTGATCTACGGACCGTTCCGGATGATCGAGGGCGTGAGCCGGATGCTCGAAGGCGCTCGCGGAGACGTCTTCCTTTCGCAGATGAAGGCGGAGATCGATGGCCAGAAGTACAGCGTGATGGGGGATAGGGTTTCTTTCGCCCGCTGGCTCGATTCCCTGCTCCGTGACTTCGCCGCCGAAGCCAAACGTCGGAATTCGCCCGCGGCCGTACCGGCCGCGGCGGTCGATGGGCGAGGTCGGTGATGCGCATACGAATGGCCACGGACATCGGAGGCACCTTCACCGACCTGGTGGCGCTGGACGAGGAAAGCGGAAAGATTACGCTGGCCAAGGCGGCCTCCACACCGCCCGAGTTCCATCGTGGGATTGCGGACACGATTCGCAAGTCGGGTCTCGACCCTCGAGCGGTGGCATTCTTCGTCCACGGCACGACCGTCGTGATCAACGCGCTGACCGAGCGCAAGGGCGCGCAGACGGCGCTGGTCACCACGCGTGGATTCCGCGACGTCCTCGAGATAACTCGCGCCAACCGACCCGACATGTACAACCTGCGCTTCCAGAAGCAAGCGGCCTTCGTGCCTCGACATCTTCGCTTCGAGGTCGATGAGCGTGTCGGCTACAAGGGCGACGTCATCAAGGCTATTGATGAAAGTTCGGTGCGCGCAGTAGCCGATGAAATCAAGTCGCTGGGCGTATCCGCCGTGGCGGTCTGCTTTCTGCACAGCTATGCCAATCCAAGCAATGAAGCTCGCTGCGCTGAGATGTTGGAGGAGCTCTTGCCTGGAGTGTTGGTGACGCCGTCCCACGCCATCACCCAGGAGTGGCGCGAGTACGAGCGGACGTCGTCCGCGGTGCTGAACAGCTACGTGAGACCGGTCGCGAGCAGCTATCTCGATTCCCTCTTCCAGGACCTTCGCAAGCTTGAGATGTCGGGCTCGCTCAACGTGATGAAGTCCAACGGTGGCATGGCCTCCTTTGGATTCGCCAAAGAGCAGCCGATCCACATGATCGAGTCTGGGCCTGTGGGTGGGGTCGTTGGTTCTTTGGCGATTGGCCTGGAGATCGGCGAGCGCAACTTGATCACGCTGGACATCGGTGGAACAACGGCCAAGACGTCCCTCATCGAGGGAGCCGAGATCAAGGTGACGACCGAGTACCGGATCGAGCAGGACTCGAGGAGGGCCGGGTATCCGGTCAAAGTGCCGGTCGTCGACATCGTCGAGATCGGAGCCGGCGGTGGTTCGATCGCCTGGCTTGATCCGATCGGGACGCTGCGTGTTGGTCCCCGGAGCGCCGGTGCGGTGCCCGGTCCCGCGAGCTACACACAGGGCGGTGCGGAGCCCACTGTCACCGACGCCAACCTGCTGCTCGGCCGCATCAACCCGAGCTATTTCCTGGGGGGTGAGATGCCGCTGTCGCTCGAGCAGGCGCGCAAGGCGACCGAAAAGCTCGCGGGCAAGCTCGGGATGCCGGTGGACGAGGTGGCCAGGGGAATTATTCGCCTCGCCAACGCGAACATGGTGAA
>Ga0209802_1001846_pt1 | contig 15166 bp, 13 predicted proteins | sample GraSoiAngelo_129_FD_185886 | JGI IMG/M metagenome (GOLD analysis project Ga0209802, IMG submission 185886) | Grasslands soil microbial communities from the Angelo Coastal Reserve, California, USA - 14_0927_12_40cm (SPAdes) (version 2) | ecosystem: Environmental > Terrestrial > Soil > Grasslands ... | reverse complement strand
TGTCCTGCGGGCCGCGACCAGCCTGACCGGCGTTCCGCGGCTGGTGGATGCCATCGGGACGGATGCCAGCGTGATGGCCCAACCGGGTGTCGGTGTGGTCCAGGTTCGACCGCTGCCCGGCATGGCCGAGCCGGTCGTCAACCGGTTGCGCGAAGCGCTGGGCCCGGGAGGCTCCGTGGTTGTGGAGCGCGCCCCGGCGGCCGAGAAAGCATCGCTGGATGTGTGGGGGCCGCCTCCCGCGGGATTCGCCTTAATGCGGGGACTCAAAGCCAGCCTCGATCCGCGGGGCGTCCTCAATCCCGGTCGGTTCGTGGGCGGCATCTGATGGACCGTCCGCTGGCCACCCTGGACTTCCAGCACCACGTGCAGCAGGCGGGGGTCCCCGACGCCGTCACCGACATCGACATGGCCAAGGTGCGGGCCTGCATCCATTGCGGTTTGTGCCTCCCCAAGTGCCCGACCTTCCGCATCCTGCGGCACGAAGGCGACAGCCCGCGGGGACGGGTGTGGCAGATCAAAGAGGCGAATCTCGGCCTGGTGGGCTTCGATGACCCGCGATTTCAGACCCACATCTACCAGTGCTTCAACTGCCGAGCCTGTGAGACGGCCTGCCCCTCCGGTGTGCAGTTTGGGGCGATCATGGAAATGGCGCGGGCGCATACACCGCCCCAGAATCGGCGGGACCGGCTGGTGCGCGCGCTGCTACTCAACGGGCTGCTGCCCCACCGGGGCCGGCTGGTCGCGGCCGGAGTGGCGTTTCGCACCATGCAGGCGCTGCGCATCCCGGCGGTGCTGCGCCGCACCGGCCTCTGGCGGGTGCTGCCCCTGGGCAAGTTCGCCGCCTTTCCACCGCCGGTCGACCGCGGTCCCTTGCGCGGTGCGCTGCCGGAGGTGATGCCCGCCCAGGGCACACGCCGGGCGCGAGTGGGACTCCTCTCCGGCTGCATCCAGGACCAGTTGTTCCGATCGACCAACCGCCGCACGGCGCTGGCCCTGGCGGCAAACGGCTGCGAGGTGGTGATCCCCCGGGAACAGCTGTGCTGCGGGGCGCTGGCCTCGCATGCCGGGGAGGCCGCCACCGCGGCCAGGCTGGCCGCCCAGACGCTCGACGTCTTCCAGCGGGCGGGCGTCGAGGCCGTGGTGGTGAATGCCGCCGGGTGCGGCTCGAACATGAAGGAGTACGACCTGCAGCTGCGGAGCGACCCGACCCTGCGGCCGGCGGGCGAGGCATTCTCGCGCACCGTCCGCGATGCGTCCGAGTTCCTGGCCTCGCTGGCCCCCCTGCGGGCACCGCGTCGCGGCCTCCGCCTGCGCGTCGCCTACCAGGACCCTTGCCATTTGCTGCACGGCCAGCGCATTTCCCAGCAACCACGCCAGATGCTGGCGGCCATCCCGGGGGTGCAGTTGGTGGAGATGAAGGAAGCCGACTGGTGCTGCGGCTCGGCCGGTGTGTACAACCTCACCCACCCCGAAATCGCGGAGGCCGCCCTGGCCTGGAAGGTCACCAATATCGTGGAATCGGGCGCCGAGCTGGTGGTCTCGGCCAATCCCGGTTGCATCATGCAGATCGCGATGGGGTTGCAGCGAGCCGGGCATGACATCCCGGTGGTGCACGTGATGGATCTGCTGGGCTGGGCCTACGGGGACGAGGGCGCGGCGCCGCGGCTGATCGAGGCGCGGTTCACCGGGTGATCTCCGCTCGGGAGTCGACGCTTGACGATCCTTGGCTGAAGGGCCTGCGGGATTTCATCTGGGCCAAGCCGGCCTTCTCCATGGTGCCGATCGACTACGAGGCGGTGCCCCGCCACCCCTCGATGAGCCGACCTCCCGCCGGACACGGGCTGCGGATTGTCTTCTGCGGCATTCCGTCGGATTACGGCACGGCTTTCCTGCTGCACCTGCTCGAGGAGGACGCCAATGTGGTGGCGGCGGTGGCGAGCACGCGCTGGCAACGTACCCATCCCAAGCCCGACTTGATCGGGCGTATCGCCGGGCACCTGGGCCGTCCGGTCGAAGTGGCGGCCGACGTCAACGCCGAGCCCTTCACCCGCTGCCTTCGGGAATACGCGCCGGACCTGGTGATCATGGCGAGCTTCGACCAGATCGTGCGTGCCGACCTTCTCGCCATCCCGCGGCTCGGCTGGCTGAATATCCATCCGTCCCTGCTACCGCGCCATCGCGGGCCGGAGCCGATCTACTGGGCTATTGCGAAGGGAGACCGGGAGTCTGGGATCACTCTGCACTGGGCCGTCGAGCGCGTCGATGCCGGCCCCATCCTGGAGCAGCGGACACTGCCGATTCTGCCCACCGATACCGCGGGAACCCTGTGCAAGCGGCTGGTGGCGGCTGGGCTGGAAGCCCTGGACGCCACCCTGATCCGGCTGGCAGCCGGCGATACGCATGGGCACCTGCCCGATCTCGCCGCCGGGTCGTACGACCCTCCGGTACGGGCTGCCCAGCTGGACCTGCGGCAGCCGTTTGCGACCCTCGACCGTGCCGTCCGGGCTGGCCAGCCGGACCAGCGGCCCGTCGTCACCTGGAAGGGCGAGCAGCTGTTTGTCGAGGGAGTCCGCCGGGTCCAGGACCGTGGCGAACGCCCGGTTGGTGAACTGAAACTCCCGGCCGGGGGAGCCGGCGGGGAGTTGCTGGCCGTCTGCGCTGACGCGGTGGTGGCCCTGCGGTGGGGGCGCGAAGGACACCGGCACGCGACGCGCCCGCTACCCGGGCAGCAATTTCCCTAGCAGGCGGCCCGTTATACTAGGTGCACACATGGCCCAGGAAATGCTCGATACCCAGACCCCACTCGTTTCGATGACCGACGCCGCCGCTACCCAGCTCCGGGATATCCTGGCCAAGCAGGGCCAGGCTGAGCTCGGCCTTCGCGTGTTCGTGCAACCCGGCGGCTGCTCGGGCATGTCCTATGGCATGGGCTTCGAGGACCAGACCCAGGATGGCGACATCGTGACTGAGCACAACGGCGTCAGGCTGTTCGTCGATCAGGTCAGTGCCCAGTACATCAAGGGCGCCGAGATCGATTTTGTCGATAGCCTGATGGGCGGCGGCTTCACTGTCCACAACCCGAACGCGGTCTCGAGCTGTTCGTGCGGCAGTTCCTTCGACACGGGTGAGGACGCCGGCACCGCCCAGCACTGCAGCCACTAACGAACTGCACTTCGGTCGCAGTGACCTGAGGGGGAGTCCCCCCACGCGCGCTACCCCGCGACACGGGGGTGAGGACGCCGGCACCGCCCAGCACTGCAGCCACTAACGAACTGCACTTCGGTCGCAGTGACCTAAGGGGGAGTCCCCCTACGCGCGCTCTCGCGGTGTCAAGGCTCGCTCGCCACGGCTCGCTCCTGTGCGTTGACACCGCTCGCCGCCGTGCTAAATAGCACGGCGGGCGCGCGCTACCCCGCGACACGGGTGAGGACGCCGGCACTCGCCCAGCACTGCAGCCACTAACGAACTGCGGGTAACACGGCCGGCCACTCACCAATATTGAGTGCGGCCCGATCGTTTTAGCTCCAAAACTCGATTCTTGTTTCCCGCGGAGTCCGCTGATACTTTGGACGGGCAGGGAATCCATGGCCATACAGGCTCGCGTCCTGCTGATCGAAGATCACGCGGACGTCGCCGATCTTTACCAGCTCAAACTGCAGCTCGAGGGGTATCGGGTCGCCGTCGCCCGGACCGGCGCGGCTGGGCTGGCGCTGGCCAACAGCCTCCTTCCTGACCTGATCCTCCTCGATCTCCATCTACCCGAGATGGACGGTCTCGATCTGCTGGCCCGGCTCCGGGCGCAGGACGAGACGCGAGGGACGCCGGTGGTGGTCATCACCGAGGACGAGAATCCGGAGCTCATGACCGCAGCCGAAGAGCTGGGCACATCCGGCTACATCATCAAGGCACTGACGCTCCCGAAGCGACTGGCCGAGGTGGTGTCCAGCGCCCTCACCCAGCGGGAGCAGACTGCGAGCCTCGGCGCAGACCGTCAAGCCTCCTAGACCCTAGCGCCGCCCTACCAGCGACGGTATCCTAGCCCGCAATGCCGCCTGCCCCAGGACCGCGAGCGATTCCCACCGTACTCCTGGTAGGGGTGACGGCCATCTGGGGCTGGACCTTCGTCGTGGTCAAAGACGCCATCGGGCATTACCCGATCTTTTCGTTCCTCGGCGTTCGCTTCGCCCTGGCTGCGCTGGTGCTCTGGCTGATCGTGGCCGCCCTCCGGCTTCGGATTCGCCGGCCCGGGATTGGGCTTTCGATTGGCCTGGTACTGGCGATGTCCTACCTGTTCCAAACCATGGGGCTGCGGGGCACCTCGGTCGCCAACACCGGCCTGATCACCGGGCTGTTCGTGGTCTTCACGCCCATCCTGGATCGGCTGATTTTCCGCGTGGCGACCGGCCCGGTCACCTGGCTGGCAGCGGCCGCCGCGTTTGCCGGAACTGCCCTGCTGACCGGCGGAGCGCCGGCCGGCCTCCACCAGGGAGACCTGTTGGTACTGCTCGGGTCCGTCGGCTTTGCCTTTCACATCACGCTGCTCAGCCGATTCGCGTCCGCCGGTCCGCTGGTCCTGGCTGCCTGGCAAATGACGGCAGCTGGCGTCTTCCTCACCGTCGGCGGGGTCGCCACGGGAGCGGTGGTGATCCCCGTCCCGAGGTCAGTCTGGCCGGCGCTGGTCATCACCGGCGTCTTCGCCTCGGCCATCGCCTTCTGGGTGCAGACCTACGCCCAGCAGCGCCTACCGGCGAGCCGCACGGCGCTGATTCTCACGACCGAGCCTGCCTTCACGGTCTTCTTCGCGTTTCTCCTGGTTGGTGAGCGCTTCCGCCTCATCCAGGTGGTCGGGGCCACGCTGATCCTGGGAGCGCTATTCTTCAGCGAACTCCGCGAGCGGCGCCCGGTAGGTGCCGCGGCGCCGGTCGAAGTACCGATCTGAGGAGTTTCTCACACCCCCTCCCTGACCCTCCCCCTGAGGGGGAGGGGATTCACGGTGTTTCTTTACCCCTCCCTGACGCTCCCGCTGAGGGGGAGGGCGATTTTTCGAGAACGTGGACGGCCGTCAGGTTGCGATAGAGCTCGTTGAAATCCAGGCCATATCCGACCACGAACTCGTTTGGGATGTCGAAGCCCTTGTACGCGATCGGCACCGGCTTGACCCGCCGCTCCTGTTTGTTGAGCAGCACACTGAGCTTGACGGACGCGGGGGCGTGTCGCTGGACATGCTCAAACAGGAATGAGGTAGTCAGACCGGTATCGATGATGTCCTCGACCATCAGCACGTGGCGTCCGGCCACGTCCATGCTCAGGTCCTTCAGCAGCTGCACGTGGCCGCTGGTCACCGTTGCCTGCCCATAGCTGCTGCAGGCGACGTAGTCGAAGTTGACCGGGATGGTGAGACTCCGACTGAGATCGGTGGCGAAGCTCACCGAGCCTTTCAGCACGGAGAGGAGAATCAGCGGCGTATCGAGGTCATCGTAGTCGCGCGAGATCTCGGCGGCCATCTCGCGAACGCGCTGCTGGATAGCCTGGGCGCCCACCAGCTCGCGCCCGAGCCGGTATCCACTGGCTCCGGCGGCCGGCTCTGAGGTGATCAGCGCAGGTGGACCGCCGGCTGGCGGTTGGTCCGGCGCAGGACGTAATACAGCAGGCCGGAAACGATGAAGCCAACGAAGAAGCTCAAATCCCCAAGCTCAGGGTGGCTGTGCGGGATCGGACCCGTAAACAGCTCCTGGTCCCAGAAGGGGACCGACGCCAGCATCCCGGCCAGCATCGCCACCACCCCTTGCCAGGGTCGGTGGTTGGGGTCGTAGAATTCCGCTTCGTCATACCGGCCTCCCCGCAGCCAGTAGTCGACCAGCGTGACCGCCAGATAGGGCGTGATCCAGTACGTGATGAGGAGCAAGAAACTCTCGTATTTGCTTCCGGGTCCGACGTTGGCCTGAAGGCTCAGGGCGACGACCAGGCCGAGCACCCCGAAGGAGAGGGCCACGATGGCCCGCCGCAGCTTCAGCCCCAACCGGATGCCCAGCGTTAAAAAGGACATGGACGCGCTGTAGATGTTGAGAACGTTCGCCGCCACGCCCCCGGCGGCGATCCCCAGGAGGACCAGGATCTGGAGGACTTCGGGCAGGGGGCTCGTGAACTGGGTGGTGGGGTTATTGCCCAGCGCCGAGATGGTGGCGGCTCCCGCCCCGGCAATTTCGAGGATGGCGCAGGACACGAACACGCCCAGCCCGGCGGCCAGTCCGACTCGCCACGGGCTGGAGTTGGGGGCGAGGTACCTGGTGTAGTCAGACGCGTAGGGATTCCAACCCACGGCGTAGCCGTAGGCAATGAAAAAGGCCAGGATGAAGGCGCCCGATGGGCCACCGCCGGCCGCCGGCGCCTGGGGATTGAATCCGAGCCCGTAATGAGTCTGGGCGACGATGATCACCGTCGCGGCGGCGAACACGAGGGCCAGGTATGGGAACAGCACTTTCTCGAACCGATGGACCATGTTGTGGCCGACGAAAGCCACCCCGACCTGAACCAGCACGACGATGGCCAGCGCCAGCTGAAAGGCGATGACGGGAGTCCCGAGGCGCTTGTTCAGCAGTTCGCTGAGCGTGACCAGGGCGAAGGTGCCGCTGACACTGTTGACCGCGAACCAGCCCACGCCGGCGGTGAAGGCGTTTAGCCCCGCCGGCAGCAGGTTCCCGAGGTAGCCGAAAGCCCCCCGGCTCCAGACCATTTGCGGGACGCCGAAGCGGGGCCCCATCGCCGAGAGAATCCCGTGCGTGACCGACCCTAGGGCGGTGCCCAGCACGACTCCCAGGACGGTTGGCCAGAACCCGCCGCCGAAGATGGCAATGGGGAGGACGCCAACGAACACGGTGGCGAACTCCAGGTTGGGAGACATCCAGGTCCAGAAAAGGTCTAACGGGTGGCCGTGGCGCTCTCGCTCGGGGATGTACTCAATGCCACCCGGTTCCACGGCGACCACGCGCGAACCGTACTGGCCCTCGCGAACCGGGACCCGGCGATCGGCGAGGTCCTTCACACCCATTCGTGTTCTGGCAAGATTCTAGCGGCTGTGGTTGATCTCCTGATCCGTCGGGCTCGATTGCCGCGGGCGAGCAGCCTCGCGGATGTGGCCATTCGCGATGGCCGCATCGTCGCGGCGGCGGCCGAGGAGCCCGAAGAAACGGTCGAGGCAAATGGGGCGCTGCTCACTCCAGCGCTGGTCGAGCCCCATATCCACCTGGACGCGGTGCTCACGGTGGGCCAGCCGCGGCACAACCTGACCGGGTCGCTCTTCGAAGGGATCGCCATCTGGGGCGAGCGCGTGAAGGACCTGACGGTCGCGGATGTCAAAGCTCGGGCCGAGGAGGTGCTGCGCTGGCAGGTGGCCAACGGGGTGCTGTTCGTGCGCAGCCACGTCGACGTGTGCGACCCACAGCTCACGGCGCTCAGGGCCTTGATCGAACTGCGCGCCGAGGTCAAGGACCTGGTCACCCTGCAGCTGGTCGCCTTCCCCCAGCAAGGGATCCTCTCCTTTCCAGACGGCGAGGCGCTGATGCGCCAGGCCGTGACGTTGGGGGCGGATGTCGTCGGTGCCATCCCCCATTTCGAGCTCACCCGCGACTATGGCGAACGATCAGTGAAGTTCGCCATGGAGCTGGCCGCCGAGCACGGCAAACCGGTCGACATCCATTGCGACGAGACCGATGACGACCACTCCCGGTTCCTCGAGGTGATGGTGGCGGAGACCATCCGGCTGAAGCTGACCGGGCGGGTCACCGCCAGCCATACCACCGCCATGCACTCCTACAACAATGCCTACGCCGGCCGCCTGATCAGCAACGTACGGCGGGCAGGGTTGCACATGGTGACCAACCCGCTGGACAACGCGGTATTGCAGGGGCGGTTTGACCACTACCCGATCCGGCGCGGCCATACCCGGGTCAAGGAGCTGCTGGCGGCCGGGGTGAACGTCTGCCTGGGCCATGACTCCGTGATGGATCCCTGGTATCCGCTGGGGTACGGCGACCCGCTGCAGGCGGCATTTGTGCTGGCCCACTACGGCCAGATGTCTGGGTATGAGGAAATCCGCACCCTGATCGATATGATCACGGTCAACGCGGCTCGCACCCTCGGCCTGGCTGACTACGGGCTGGCCCCCGGCTGCCGCGCCGACCTGGTCCTGTTCGAGGCGCCCACCGAGATTGATGCCATCCGGCTGGTGGCGCCACGGCGGCTCGTGCTCAAGGCCGGCCGGGTGGTGGCCCGCACCGAGCCGGCGCGCCACACCATCACCTGGAGGGGAGCCGAGCGGCCCGTCGACTACCAGGTCGCCGCCAAGGGATAGAGGCGGGCCATGCTGCTCTGGTCGGTCCCGAACCTGCTCAGTTTCTCCCGGATCGTGGCCGCCCCCATCCTGTACGTCCTTATTGCCTGGCCGGACCCGTATGGGTTCACGGTGGCGCTGGTGGTGTTCGTGCTCGCCTCGCTCAGCGACACGGCCGATGGCGAGGTCGCCCGCCGTCGCGGCCAGGTCTCGCCGCTGGGGGTCTACCTGGACACCACGGCCGACAAGATCATGGTGGCGGTCCTGCTGATCGCCCTGGTTTCGGTCCACGCGGTGCCAGCCTGGATGGCCGCTGTGATCATTGCCCGCGAATTCCTGGTGACCGGGCTGCGCAGCTATGCCGCCGCCCTCGGCATCGTCATCCCGGCCGGTGGGTGGGGCAAGGCCAAGGCCGCCATTACTATCGGCGCCCTGCTGCTCGTCCTCCTGGCCGGCGATGCGATGCGGGGCGGCTTCCTGTCCAGCCGGTGGGGCCTGGTGGACACCTTGTTGCTCCACCACTACGGGCTCTATTCCATCCCGATCTGGAGTCTGCTCATCGCCACCATCTGGACCGTGGGCTCGGGGGCGGAATACATCCGGGAGGCTTTTCCAATCCTGACCAGGCGGCCGTCCGGCCGATCGGCTTCGGCCATCCCACCCGCCGATTGACCCCGCGATTGTCTGTGGAATAAGCTCTGACTTTCAAAGGGGCCTCTCCCGAGGCTCACCTTGAGGAGGAAGCAAGGATGAAAGGAAGGAGCGCGCTTCGCGCGCTGGTTCTGGGCGTGGTCGGTGCGGTCGTGCTGACGGCCTGCGGCACGGGCAGCACAACACCGAGTGGCAAACCGTTGGCGGGCAAAAAGGTCGAGATCGCGGCCGTCTGGTCGAAGGACGAGCAGAAGAACTTTGAGGCGGTGTTGGCGGCCTTTTCGGACAAGACCGGCGCCACGGCGACCTTTACCTCGACCGGGGACAAGATTGGAACGGTCCTCGGCTCGCGGATCGCCTCGAACAGCCCGCCCGACGTGGCCGTGCTGCCTCAACCCGGGCTGCTCCACGACCTGGCCGTAAAGGGCTCGCTGAAAGAGCTGGACAGCGCCACGGCCAGCCTCGTCAGCCAGAACTATGCGGCGGTCTGGAAAGACCTGGGGACAGTGAATGGCAAGTTCTACGGCGTCTTCTACAAGGCGGCCAACAAGTCAACCGTCTGGTACAACGTCAAGGCCTTCGGGCAGGCGGGCGTGACGCCGCCCAAGTCCATCGATGACGCGACCAGGGTGCTCACCACCCTCGCCGCCTCGGGCGTGAAGCCGCTGTCCATCGGTGGCGCCGACGGCTGGACGCTAACCGACTGGTTCGAGAATGTGTACCTGCGGCTGGCCGGCCCGGACAAGTACGACGCGCTGACCAAGCACACCATCAAGTGGACGGACGACTCGGTCAAGGCGACCCTGCGGGTGCTGGCCGCGCTCTTCCAGGACCAGCTGATCGCTGGCGGCCGCTCGGGGGCGCTCCAGACCGACTTCCCGACGTCCGTGAGCAATATCGCCGGCAACCCCCCCAAGGCCGCCATCGTATACGAGGGTGACTTCGTCGAAGGCATCCTGACGGGGACTGCCCACATGACGCCGATTACCGACTTCAATTTCTTCCCCTTCCCGGACATCAACGGCTCGCCGCCTTCGGTGATGGGTGGCGGGGATGTTGTGGTTCGCTTCACCGACAACCCGGCCGCGGTGGAACTGGTCAAGTACCTGGCCAGCCCCGAAGCCGCCCAGATCTGGGCCGCCAAAGGCGGGTTCTCCTCAGCCAACAAGAAGGTCGACCTCTCGGTCTATCCCGACCCGATCGCCAAGGCTTCCGCCCAGGCGCTGGTCAACGCGCAGGTGTTCCGGTTTGACATGTCCGACCAGGCACCGGCCGCATTCGGCGGCACCACGGGGTCCGGTGAGTGGGCTGACCTGCAGGCCTGGCTCAAGGCTCCAAACAACATCGACGCGGCAACGGCCCAGCTCGAGAAGGATGCGGCCGCCGCCTACGGTAGCTGATCGATGACCGCATGAGCACGACGGTGTCGGCCGCTCCGGCGGCCGGCGTCGATGAGCGCCTGGGCCGGGCGGCCCAGGCGCCGCGGCAGGAGCCGAAATGGAACCTGACAACGGTTGGCTTCCTGCTACCTGCCGGGTTATTCGTGGGGCTGTTCATCGTCTACCCGGTGATCGCCACCGTGATCCGCAGCTTCTTCAACCGCGCGGGCGACAGCTTCGTGGGCTTCGGCAACTACGGACAGGTGTTCAGCGACGGCCGGACGCTCCATGCCCTGCAGAACAACATCATCTGGGTGGTCATCTTTCCGGCCGCGGTGACCGGCCTGGGGGTGCTTTTCGCCGTGCTGCTGGAGCGTGTTCCGTACCGGCTCTTGATCCGCACCCTCCTGTTCATGCCCATGGCCGTCTCGTTGCTGGCCAGCGGTGTGATCTGGCGGATCATGTACCAGCAGAGCCCGGACACGGGCGCGCTGAACGCCGTCATCGCCTCGGTGGCGAACGCGATCACCCACCCCGGACACTACACGGGCGCAGCACCATCGCAACCGGACCTGGTCCAGGCCGTCGGCGACGGCTACCAACTCAATCAGTCGCTCGCGCCCGGGGACGTGGCCCACGTCGGCTTGATTCGCTTCCCCGTGGCGGAAATCCCCGCCAGCGCGCGGCCAGCCCAAGACCCTGCCCCCCAGCCCGGCAAGATCGTGGGTGTGGTCTGGCGGGATTTCAAGCCCGGAGGGGGCGGGCAGGTGGGACAGGTCGATCCCGGGGAGTCGGGCCTGCCGGACATGACCGTCCAGCTCGTCGATCCGAAAGGCGTCGTGGCCGCTCAAACCCAGAGCGACGCGACCGGAGACTTCGCGTTCGGGAACCTGAACGGCGGAAGCTATTTTCTGGTGCTTCCGGCCCAGAACTTTCACCCGCCGTTCGGCGGGGTGCAATGGCTTGGATCCAGCCTGGTCACGCCGGCCATCATCCTGGCGGCGATCTGGGTCTGGGTCGGCTTCGCCACGGTGACGATCGGCGCCGGACTGGCCACCATGTCGCGGGACCTGCTGGAGGCGGCCCGCGTCGATGGCGCCACCGAGTGGCAGGTGTTTCGTCGGGTGACCGTTCCGCTGCTCTCACCTCTGATGATCGTGGTCTTCATCACCCTGGTCATCAACGTGCTCAAGATCTTCGACCTCGTCCTAGCTATCGCGCCCCAGTCGGTGATCCCGGACGCCAACGTGATTGCGCTCCAGCTCTTCCTGGTGGCGTTTACCGGCCTCGGTGACTTCGGCATCGGCAGTGCGATCGCCGTGTTTCTGTTCCTGCTGGTCATCCCGGTGATGGGCTTCAACATCCGCCGATTCCGGGGCGGGGAGGCGTGATGGGCACCCGGGCACTCGAGATTGTACGGCCGCGGCGACCCACTTGGGTGAGACTCGCGGAGAACGTTCCAATCCATGTCTTTTTCATCGTGGCCGGCATCCTGTGGGCGATTCCCGCTATCGGCCTGCTGGTCACGTCGCTCAGGCCGGTTGACCTGTTCAACGTGTCGGGCTGGTGGACGGCCTTTGGGGCCCCACACCAGCTGAGCCTGGCCAACTACCACAGCCTGTTCGCCTCCTCACTGATCGCCGGGAGCTTCGTGAACTCGGTGCTGATCGCCGTGCCCGCGACGGTAATCCCGGTAGTCCTGGCGACCATGGCCGCCTATGCCTTCACGTGGTTGAATTTCCCCGGCCGCACTGCCCTCTTCCTCTTGCTGATCGCCCTGATGGTGGTCCCCCTCCAGATGGCGCTGATCCCGATCGCCCAGGTCTATGCCGTCTTCGGCCCACCCGGCATCGTCAGAGTCTTCCTGTTCCACGCGGCGTTCGCGGTCCCATATGCCACCTTCCTCTTCCGCAACTTCTTTCTCGGCATCCCGCACGAGCTCCTGGAGAGCGCCCGAATGGACGGTGCCCGCGACGCCCGGATCTTCACCAGCCTGATCCTGCCGCTGGCCTTCCCGGCCATCGCCTCCTTTGCCGTCTTTCAGTTCCTCTGGGTGTGGAACGACCTGCTGGTCGGTCTCGTCTTCGCCGGCAACACGCCACCGGTGACCGTGGCCATCCTGCAACAAATGCGCAACTTCGGCAGCAGCGTCGACGTGATCTCGGCGGCATCGTTCCTGTCCTTGATTCCTCCCCTGCTACTGTTCTTCGCCTTCCAGCGGTACTTCGTGCAGGGGCTGCTGGCCGGATCGGTCAAGGGGTAACGCCGCAGGTGCCGGCTGCTGACCGGCGCTCGCGGGCCCTCCTCGTCTTGCAGGCCGCCATCATCCTCCAGCTCGGCCACCAGGTCGAACACGTCGTTCAGATGATCCAGATGCACGTCGACGGGCAGCCGCCGGCGTTTGCGCACGGGCTGATCGGCCGGCTCGATCTCGAATGGGTCCACTTCGGCATGACCCTGGGGATCGCCATTGTGGCGGGCCTGGCGCTGATGTGGTGGCCGAAGAACCCATTCGCCTGGCTATTGACGCCACTCGCCCTGTGGCACCTGACCGAGCACTCGGTCATCCTCACCACCTACCTCCGGACGGGCATCACTGGAACGCCCGGGATCCTGGCCCGCGATGGTCTCCTGAATGGTCCGCTGAGCCGACCGGATTTGCACTTCCTCTATAACGCCGCGGTGCTGTTGCTCCTCGTCGGCGCCTGGGCCTGGCAACGGCGGCGCGGGGCCACCGTTCGCGAACGGCTGGCCAGGGTACCCGCCCTTGGGATGACGCTCGGTGTGGCAGCCGCGCTCAGCCTGATCGTTGTGTCCTCGACTCGAGTCCAGTGGGTGGCCGCCGAACAATCGCTCCAGGACGCTATCAATCGGGCGCCGGCCGGTTCCGTCCTCCACCTGCGGCCGGGGCTGTACGCGGGGCCGCTGTTCATCTACCGGTCGCTGACGCTCATCGGGCCGGCGACGATCGTCGGCGGGCCGGACCGTGCGGTCATCACCATCGCTGCCAGCGGAGTCAGCCTCTCAGACCTCGACGTCCGCGGTGGCGACACCGGGGTGCTGGTCACCCGTGCGACACGGGTCAACCTCGAGAACATCGCGGTCACCGGGGCGGCACGGCGCGGCATCGATATCGTCCAGAGCTCGGCCCAGATCCACCGGTGCCGCGTCACTGACCTCACCAGCCAGTTCGCCTGGGGCATCGGCATCGTCAACTCGAACGGGCGGACGCCGACCACGGTCCAGGCCTGCTGGGTGGCGGGCGTCCAGGAAGGCATCGTCTCCCACGTCAGCTCGGTGTTCATCCGCGACAACGACGTCCGGAGGACCGCGACCCGGGGCATTGCGGTGACCGAGATGTCATCGGGAGATGTGGAGCGAAACCGGATTGAGGAGGCCATCGGCACCGGGCTCTACTGTGGTGACCGGTCGATCTGCTATCTGCGAGCGAACACGGTCAAGGGGATGCGCGCTGACCCCGACTCGCCAGTGACCTGGAGCAGGGGATACGGCGCCGTCCTGCTCTTTGGGGCCGATGCCTATATGGAGGGAAACGTCTTCATCGATACAGCGATGCCGGGCGTTGGCGTCTTCGTGAAGTCGACCCTGCACACGGAGCCGATCCAGGTGTCGATGCCCTAGCGATAGCCGCTACAGGCGGGTGGCGGTCCGGAGGAGGGTCTTGAGTTTCGCCGGTTGGCGGCGGTAGCGTTCCCATTCGGTGGCCGACGCCGTCACCTGCTCCATGATCGCCCACAGAACGGAGTTCACCGGGGTGGGGACACTGGCCCGGGCGCCAGCGTCGACCACGGCGCCGTTGAGGACCCGGACCTCCGTGCGGCCCTTGCCCCGCCGCAGGTCCCACCAGAGGGACGGCATCTTGTTTCCCCGGGCGCCCCCGATCCGGGGCTCCAGGAATAGCTGGGCCAGCAGGCTGGGCAGCCCCATGATGCGGCGCACGGTGGGAACCGGGATGCCCGGTAGGGCGGTGACGGGGATGCGCATCCGGTCCATCACCGCCGCGGCTTCCCGAAAGGCGAGCCGCTCGTAGCGGAAGAGCTCCGGGTCGGCGAAGACCTGGGTGGGCGGTACGTCCAGGATGGCGCTCTGGACGTTGCCCAACATGTTCCCCAGCAGCTTCGACCACTTCATGCTGCGGAAGTTGCTGTAGCGGCGCGACGCGAATCCGGCCTCGGCCATCTTGCGCACCAGCGGTCCCACGTTGACCTCGGGCGAAACCGGCGCGATGCCGACGCCGCCCCGTCGGCTGTGCTGGACCACCAGCCCGGGCTCGTCCAGGGTGACGGCCAGGGTCAGCGTGCCCGAGAGCACCGGCTGCTGCGGATACGCCAGGGCGACTAGTTCCTCGTTGCCCACCCCGTTCTGAAACGTGCCCACCACGGTGCCCGGCAGCAGGGCCGGGTAGAGCTGTTCGAGGGCTTCCTGGGTGTCATAGCTCTTCACGGTCAGCAGCACGTAATCGAACCGCCCCTGTCCGGCGGCCAGCTCGGGCGCCGCTTTGACTGCCTGGCTGGTGGTACTGCCGGCCACCTGCAGCCGGACCCCCTCCCGGCCCACCGCCGCCACGTGCTGGGGGCGCCCCAGCAGCGTCACATTGGCTCCCGCCTGGGCTAGCCTCGCCCCCAGGAAGGAGCCAACCGCGCCGGCGCCAAAGACGAGGACGTTCGGTTGCCGGATGGCCGGCTCACGGTCCGTCACGGTATTGCCGAAGCCCGAATCCACCGAAACGAACTCGCATCTTGGGCGCGGATGCGAGCGATCCGTGCGTTGGCTCCTGCGCGCGCTC
>Ga0209802_1001839_pt1 | contig 15221 bp, 15 predicted proteins | sample GraSoiAngelo_129_FD_185886 | JGI IMG/M metagenome (GOLD analysis project Ga0209802, IMG submission 185886) | Grasslands soil microbial communities from the Angelo Coastal Reserve, California, USA - 14_0927_12_40cm (SPAdes) (version 2) | ecosystem: Environmental > Terrestrial > Soil > Grasslands ... | reverse complement strand
CTAACTTCGCGAAGTCATTGATCGTTGTGACTCGAAGAGGCTTTTCGGACGCTGCACGACGCTCAATCGTTTCGCGGAGTTAGGAACCCTGCATGCGGCCGGGAAGGGATGTGCGTCGGTGATTAGCCCTGGCGCCCTCCCGCGGGCGCGGCCGCCCACCGCGTCGCGTCCGGCTGAAAGGACAAGCCCTCCGGCGTCGCGCGCAGCGGATCGCCCAGGCTGCGGGTGGGGTTCTCCGTGACGCTGCTGGGCGCCTCCTCGCCGGCAGCCACCTCAACAGCCCCGGCCGTACCGGCGCCGAGTCCTGGAAGACCGCCTTCAAGCGTTGTTCTGGTCGATCGCCGTCTCGGTGGCGAGGACGAGCTTGTTGAAGAGCCGGAGGGTCCCACTGCAGGCGTCGGCGGCTGAGGAGCCGCTCTCCTTGAACCAGCGCCGAAGTCGTGTCTGTCCTGATCCCGGCCGCCGCCAAGCTGGCCGGCCCCGTCCAGCGCCTGATCGCCATGGGCATCGACGCCGGCATCAAGCCGGGCGATCTCTACACACCCCGATGTCGTCTGGCTGAAGTACGCCGCGTCGCCTCAGAACAGAGATCGGAAGCAACGACAACGTGACCGCGTGCGCACCGCCGCCCGGCGAAGGACCCCCTACGTCGGCGACTCGTCGATGACGGAAGTAATCCCGGGCGAACGGCGTGCTCAGCGCGCGCCAGGCGGCCTCTTGGACGGCCCGCCACGGCGTCGGCCACCAGTACAAACACCTGGCCGACCCACGGCTGCATCACGTGCCAGGCGCGGCGAGGCCAGTGCGATTTTGGTGCGGGGCGCGGAACCGTGACCTTATCGGGCGAGGGTGGGGCGCCTTTGCCGCGGGCGCCCTCCGACCCTCAATCCTGCTTCACCGATGCGTGGGTTCCCCGGTCGAGATTAAGTGGTTTTCCGTATTGCCGCCATCCATCAGCGGACCGAGGCTAGCTGTGTGGTATTGCGCGCACTCGATCCGTCAGCAAGGGGATCGCGAGGACGGCGCCGAACCCTCTATCGTTCCTGTCGGCCGGCCGTCATGGAGGGGCATGCCCGCGTCTCGATAGCGAGCGGATCAGCGATCGGTCGGTGGGAATCTCGGGATCAACGACATCCCTTCAGCACGGCGCGCGAGAGGACCAGCACTGCGCTCTACGGGCCATCGGCCCCCGCCGCATCGGTTCGCGCGGCATCCATCTACGCACGACGGCCAATGCACGTTGGCCAGAAAGTCTGCGCATCCATGAATGCACACACGAGATCGATCGCGTCGAAGACGATCCCACCGCGGCTCTGCATGGCGATGGTTCTGTCAGCGCTCGTCTGGCTGGGCGGTCCGCGCTCGGCCGATGCGGGAGTCGACGTCTGGACCCCCACCGGGCCACCGAGCGGAACGATCCTCGCTCTGGCCATCGACCCTCAAAACCCAGCCACCCTCTACGCTGCCGTCTCGCGCGACAGCGTCTTTCCCAACAGCGCCGTTACGGGTGTCTTCAAGAGCACCGACGGAGGCGCCACCTGGGGCGCCGCCGGCCTGACGATCCCTACTAGCTCCTTGGTGATCGACCCGCTGACGCCGACCACTCTCTACGCGGCCGGTTCTTCCGGCGTCTTCAAGAGCGCCGACGGGGGCGGCACCTGGAGCGCGGTCAACTCCGGCCTGCCCACGCCCAGCCTGGTCAGACACTTGGCCATTGACCCCCAGACGCCCACCACGCTCTACGCGAGTCGGAGTTCCGACGGCATTTACAAAAGTACTGATGGGGGCGGCACCTGGGTCACCACAGGCCTGACGATCAGGACCAACTCCGTCGTGGCCATTGACCCGTTGACGCCGACCAATCTCTATGCGGCCAGTGTCGGCGACTCGGTCATTGCGAGCGGCGTCTTCAAGAGTACCGACGACGGCGGCACCTGGAGCACCACCGGCTTGACCCTCCCCACTCGCTCCCTGGCCATCGATCCGCAGACGCCGACCACCCTCTACGCGGGAGCTGGTGGTCCCACCGACCGCGGCGTGTTCAAGAGCATCGACGGAGGCGCCAGTTGGACCGCCGTCAACACAGGCCTCACCGATCTCGTCATTAACGCCCTGGCCGTCGACCCTCGGGTCTCGACCACCGTCTATGCAGGGACGTCCCGCGGTGGCATCTTCAAGAGCACCGATGGGGGCGGCACCTGGAGCGCCGTCAACGCCCGCCTACGGCCCGACCGGGGGCCCAGCGGCTGGCCCAGCGATCTGTCCGGCCACCCGTCGGTCCTGGCCTTCGCGATCGACCCCCAAACCTCGAGCACCATCTACACGGGCATCTCATTCAGCGGCGTCTTCAAGAGCAGCGACGGCGGTGGCAGCTGGCGCGGCGTCGGCCCGACTATCGCTGACGTCAGGGCCATAACCGTCGACCCCGAGATACCCACCACCCTCTACCTGGGTACTGCCTTGAGCGGCGTCTTCAGGAGCACTGACGGGGGCGGTAGTTGGGTCGGCATCACCCCGACTCTCATGTCCGTCTTGTCCGCCTCTCAGATGGCCATCGATCCGCGAAACCCCGCCACGCTCTACGCGGCGCTTCCCCCGTTGGGCGGCGTCTTCAGGAGCGCCGACGGCGGTGAGAGCTGGAGCCGCACAGGCCGGCCGAACAGCCGGGACCCTTCGAGCATCCTTGCCCTGGCCATCGACCCCCGAACGCCGACGACCCTCTACGTGGGTGGCTTCCCGACGTTTGACGACGCGGGCACCTTCAAAAGCACCGATGGTGGCGTGACCTGGAGCAGGTTGAGGATTCCGGTCGCTAGCGCTTTGGCCATCGATCCTGAGACTCCGACCACTCTGTACGCGGGCACCGGATTCAACGTCTTGAGGAGTACCGATGGAGGCGTCAGCTGGGCGGCGAGCACACTGAACTCACCCGTTACGTGCCTCGCCATCGACCCCGGGACTCCGACCACTGTTTACGCGGGAACCAACGGCGGTGGCGTCTTCAGGAGCACCGACGCGGGCGGCACCTGGAGCGCTGTCAACGGCGGCCTCTCAAGCCTCGACATTCGTGCCCTGGCCATCGACCCGTTGACGCCGACGACACTCTATGCGGGCACTTCAGGCGGCGGCGTCTTCAAGAGCAACGACATGGGCGGCGGCACCTGGAGGGCCCTCAACGCCGGCTTGCCCGACCTCGTCGTCAACGCCGTGGCCATCGACCGTCGGACGCCAACGACCGTCTACACGGGGGCGCGCGCCGGGGCGTTCGTCCTCCAGCAGACGACGGGTAGCGAAACCACTACCGTCAACTTCGACACGCCCGCTCCGGAATGCTGGGATAGCGCCTTTCAGGGCATCGACTTCGGCTTGGGGCAGTGGCAGATCTCCGGCCCATACAACGTGAACCCCACCAACCACATCTACTTCGCGGACTCGACCGGCACCTCCCGGAGCTTTCAGTTCACCTCGGCGCCGCGGGTGCTGAAGGGCATGCGTGTGTACAGCACCACGCCGGGGACCTTGACGCTCTCCGACGACGCGGGCCAGACGTTCACTCGGGCGGTGTCCACGGGTTCCCTGCAGCTCGTCACCACCGGATGGACCCGGCCCGCGACCACGGTGACGGTGAGCTTCACCAATGGGTGGGATCTCGGGGTCGACGACATCAGCTACGGCACGGCGCCGTAGATGACGGAGTAATCCTGGGCGAACGGCGTGCTCAGCGCCCGCCACGCGGCCTCTTGGACAGCTCGCCACGCCGTCGGGCTCCAGTGCAGGACCTGACCGAGCCACGGGCGTAGGACGTGAGTCCGGTGAAGAAACGTCGCCCGCCATCCGTCCTCGTCGCTGGGCAGTCAGTGGTCGTAGCCGTGATCAAATGTTGTTCGACGCTGGGGCGCGGCTCGCCGAGGCCGAGCACGAAGATCGTCAGAGCGTCGGCCACTTATGCTGCGAGAGCTGATCACGCTCGCGGACGTCGTCCACGATCCGGCTCGCCATCCCCCGAATGATGACAAGATCCCTAGCAGAACCGACGCGCGGCGCAAGCTGGAGGCGTATCTCGCCGTCGAGCTTCAGGGCGGGCGCGTCCAAGTTACGTCCAAGTTCGGAGGCTCACTCCTGCTCACTCGCGATCGCTGCTGACTAGACAGCGGGCAGGAGCAGAGACACGAATCCCCGCGATTTACGCGGGGACCGTGATCCTGAGTGAGCGCGAGTGATCTAGCGCGACATGGTCGGGACCGATTAGAAGTCCGATGCTCTATCCAGCTGAGCTACAGGCCCGTCAGGCACTTAGGGTACACCAGCCTGAGTTGGCCGACCCTGGCCGAACAGCCACCGAAGGAGGCTCCCGCTCGGGAAAAGAATGTCTCGAGAACGGTAACGCGCTTCCCTCGGGCTCGGTGGGCGATGGCCGTTTTCCGCGCTGGGCGTGCGTGGCATTTTGCTTGCCGCCACGTCGCGCGGAGGTCACCCATGAAGCGAGGGATCGTCGTCCTCACCGTCGGTCTTGCATGCGCCTCTCCCGTCCATGCCGCGCCTGGTGATCCGCGCCTCATCGAGGGCGTCCTGGAATGGCCTGCCCAGCTCACCGTCGAACCGTTCCTGGTGATCCGCACGAACGACGGGGGGTGGCTCTATGCCGACGTCGAGGCCGCAAAGCGTTTTGGCGACGAGATGCTCGCCGCAGGTGCCCGCCTGACCGTCATCGGCAGAGAAGCCTCGAGGCCGTTCGAGATCACGGCGGATGCCCTTGGCCCAGGGGACGTCACCGCGCTAGCGCGTGCGCTCCTCCCTTACGTCAACGCGACCACGGTCGCGTCGGGGGCTCGGCGCACCACCACGCCAGAACCCTCCGTGGCATCGCCTCTATCGGGCTCGCCCGCGGCCCTCGATCCCAAGGTCGCCGAGCCGAGCGGTCAGTTGCGAACCTCCGCCCGCGTCTGGGCGTGGCCGACCGGAACGCCGCGATGGGCGGAGCTCCAGGGCACGGTCGATGCTGTCGCCGACTACTGGGTGGCGGTGCGGACGGACGAGGGCCAGATGGTCCTCGTCGATCTTTCGTCGGTGCGCTCGATGGTGGGATCGTTCACCCCGGGCTTGGCCATCTCCGTGTACGGCACACCTGGTGACTCGAAGTTTCAGGCGATGGGCGTCATCCTCTCGAATACGCGAGCGCCGGCAAAATCACTCACGGTGCCGCAACGACGCTGAGGTCAGCCTCCTCCTCGCACGAGCCGAAACAGGGCCGCCGGCGTGACCGGCACCTCGCAGATCGAAACCGCCAGATCCGCGAGCGCGTCCTCGATGGCGTTGGCGATGGCCGGCGCACTCGAGATGGGGCCGCTTTCGCCCACGCCCTTGATCCCGAGCTCGTTGATCATCGAGCGATGCTCGATCAGCTCCACTTCGATCGGCGGCAGGTCGTCGGCGCGCGGGATCGCGTAATCCATGAACGTGCCGGTCAGGAGCTGGCCTCCGTCATCGTAGACCACGGCCTCCATCAGCCCAGCACCGATACCCTGGGCGGCGCCCCCGTGGAGCTGCCCCTCGACGATCATCGGGTTGATGGCGCGTCCCGGGTCGTGGACGACGAGGAACTTCAGCAACCGCACGGCGAACGTCTCCACATCGACCTCGACGACCGCGGCCTGCATGCCGAAGGCCCACGTGACCGTCTCCGGATAGAAGTACGTGCAGACGCTGAGCCCCGGCTCGCCGATGCCGCGGAGCGCCTTCGACTTCACCGCGGCCTGCGCGACGCGGCCGAGGCTGACGAAGCGATCGGGCATACCGGCAACGTGGGCGCGCCCGCGCTCGATGCGTACGTCGGCGGCGGCACATTCGAGCAGCTCGGCGGCGACTCGCGACGCGCGCTGGCGCACCTCGCGTGCCGTGCGTGCGACGGCGGGCCCTGCGTTGGCGGCCACGCGGCTCCCACCCGTGCCCATGCCGAAGGGGAAGAGGGTCGTATCACCGCTGATGACCTGGACGTCGTCGAGCGGCGCACCCAGTTCTTCGGCGGCGATCTGCGCGAGCGTCGTCGCGTGTCCCTGCCCCTGCGCGGTCACGCCGATGAACACGTAGACCTTGCCGCTCGGATCGACGCGAACGGTCGCCCCCTCGAACGGGCCGAGCCCTGTCCCCTGGACATAACACCCGAGCCCGATCCCCAGGCGCTTTTCGCGCTGCGCGCGCGCCTTCTGCCGGCGGCGCCAGTCCTCGTAGCCGAAGAGAGCCAGTGTGCGTTCGAAGGCCGCGGGAAAATCACCCGGATCGTAGGCGATCGAGACGCCGTCCTTGTACGTGAGGCCCGGACGGTACGGCATCTCGTCGGGGCGCACCAGATTGCGGCGCCGGACGTCGGCCGGGTCGAGGCCGAGGCGCCGCGCACCGAGGTCCATGAGGCGCTCCATGACGAGCACCGCCTCCGGACGCCCCGCCGCACGGTACGCCGCGTTCGGCGCCTTGGTGGTGACGACGCTCGTTCCCGCGTTCCGGTACGCCGGCACGCGGTACGGACCGGGAAGATGGTTCACCGTGTTGAGCGTCAGGCCGTCGCCCTGGAGGGGATAGGCGCCGACGTCTGCAAGGAATGTGGCGTCGATGCCGACGATGCGGCCATCGCGGGCGAAGCCGATCGTGACGTCGTGGACCTGCTCCCGGTCCTGGCCCAGCGCCGTCAAGTCCTCGCGGCGTGTCTCCACCCATTTCACCGGCCGCCCAAGGCGCCGCGCCGCGGCGGCGACGAGGACGTCCTCGGGGTACACGGCGCCCTTGGGTCCGAACCCACCGCCGACATCGGGAACGAGGATCCTCACCCGCTCCACCGGCAATTCGAGGACGGAGGCGATCGCCTCGCGAACCCGGTAGGGATTCTGCGTGGACGACACCACGACCAGCGCGCCGGAGTCCGGGTCGTCGTAGGCGAGCACGCCGCGAGGCTCGATGGGCGCCGCGGCGAGGCGCGCGTGGCGGATCGTCTCGTGGACGACGACGTCGGCGTCGGCGAGCGCGGTCTTGGGGTCGCCGACCGCGCCACGCGCGACGAGCGCCGCATTGTCGGGCCACTGGGCGTGCAGGCGCGCCGCCGTCGCCAGCCCGCGCTCGGCAGACGCGATTGGCGGCAGCGGCTCATAGTCGACCGTGATCACGGCCAGCGCGTCGGCGAGGTGCGAAGCCGTGTCAGCGACCGCGATCCCGATCGGCTCGCCGACGTAGCGGGCGACGTCGCCGGCGAGAACGGGCATGCTGTAGGGGCGCCGTCGCTCGGCGCCGGCGGTGACGAGCGGGCGGATGAGCTCGGGCAGATCACCGGCCGTCCAGACGCCGAGCACCCCCGGCGACGCCAATGCATCCGACGCGGCGACCTTCACGATCCGCGCGTGGGCCTCACGGCTTCGAATCACCCCGAGATGCACCATGCCATCCCGACGTATGTCGTCCAGATAGCGGCCGGCGCCGATGAGCAGGCGGCGGTCTTCCTTGCGGAGGGGAGAGGAGCCGATCAGGTCGGGCGCCACGCCGGGAGTGTAACTCGACTCGCGACCAGCCCAGAAAGGATCGGGATCAGCCCGCGACGCCGGCCCTCGACCGCTCACTCAGGCCGAGGATCCGGTCCAGGTTGCCGCCGAGAACCTGGTCCTTCTCGTGTGCCGTCAGGAAATTGCAGTGCCGACGGACATAATCCACGCACTGTGTGTAGGTGCAGAATCGCTCGACGTTGGGCATGTCCGAGCCCCAGATGAGCTTGGAGGCGCCGAACGTGTCACGAGCGTCTCGAATGAGGGCCTGCGCCTCGATATAGGGATACTCCCAGACACCGCCCCACGTGATGGGGAACATCACCTCGAGCCAGAGATTGTCGTGCTGGTACGTGGCCATGACGTCGTCCGGGAAATCCCACCGGCCGTCGCGTGCGAAGTACCGCACCGGTGGTCCCATGACGAGCACCCAGCGGATATCGGCGAACCGCTCGATCAGATCCTTCAGCCGAACCATGTTCTTCCGATAGCTCGTGTCGTCGTAGTCCGGAATGGGCGGCGCCTCGATGAACACCGGCAGCCTCCAGCGATCGAGCGTCGACCAGAACGCGTCGAAGCGCCGATCGTTGAACTCGACGTCGAAGCCGTAGCGCGCAAAGGTGTCGAGGCCGTAGTACACGCCGCGCAGACCGAGGCGGTGGTGGGCGCGGTCCAGCTCCGCCAGCACGGCGTCGGTGTCGGCGCGCGGCTCGTCGACGTTCAGCAGGCCGGTGAATTGACCCGGATACTGCTGCTGGGCGAACGCGTTGTAGTCGTTCATCGCGCCGTACCCGCCGCCCGCCTGCAGGACGCAGTGATCGACACGCGCGTAGGTCATCTGCGCGAGCATCAGCTCGGGAGGCGCGACGATATGCTGCATCCCGACGGGCATGTACTGCACGTAATAGTCCTCGCCGTCGAGCATGAAGTCGAGCTGGCCGTACACGCCGACCCGGAGGTTGACGTCTGTGAGGCCGGCCCACGAGTTGTCGCCCTCGCGAAAGAGCACAGCGCGCGTTACCTCTCCGCCGTCGCGCGCACGGAACACCTTGGCCGCCGGTCGCGTCAGAACTTTCTGGATGAACTGGCGATGCGTCTCGCGCGACGGATGGCCGCACGCTCCCGCCCAGTCCTGAAAGATGTGGGCGTGGGAGTCGACGATCACGCTTACCTCCTCTTGGGCGCCCGCGGGTCCACGGTATCGGGGAGACACACCCAGGCCGTGTGCTCGGACGGGTCATCCAGGGGCGGATCCGTCGTCGTCAGGACCTCGGCGAGCTTGCTGTACGCCCGGGTCTGGTCGACCTGCTCCTTCTCGCACTGTTGCCGCGTCGCGACCGCTGCGATCGGCGTCCAGTATTCACGTGACGCGATCAGCCATGTCCACCGTGAGCGATCGATCCAGGTGCGCTCCCACAACACCCATGCGCACTCGGCGGCGGCCGAGGTGGCAAACGGCATCATGCATAGGAGCACGAGCCCGAACGCCAACAGCACCCTGGTCATCGGCGCGGCCCTCCTCTGCTCGACCCCGAGCTTGGCCGATCATAGCCGACGTCACCGACAGAGTGGGTTCGCATTCGCACGGCCGCCGCGAAAATATGTCGGCCGTGGCGGCTCATCGCGCTAGCCTTGGCGCGATGAGACCTCGCTCGACGTGGATGTATGCGGTGGCGGCTGGTGGGATCCTGGCGGGCGCGGTGGCGGCATATCTCCGACACCACGAGCCGGCGTCGGCGCGTCATCATCCGCGGCCGGAGCACGCCTCAGACGGCGTTGAACGGAGCGCCGGCCCGCCCGCCTCGGTGCGCCTGTGGCACCCGTGGGTCAGGATCAGTCGCGCGTTCCGCTCGGTGCTGAGCACCCGATGGGATGCGACGACCTGGCCGACCACCAAGGCCGAGATGACGAAGGCGCTGGAGCTTCGGCGTCAGATTCGCCGCGCCGGCTGGTTCAACTGAGGCGGCCGGCCGCGCCAACGTCACACCGACCCGCGTGGCCTCAGCTTTGGTCGGCGCTGGCGCCACAGACTCAGCTCTGACCGCACGCGGCCGGTTTCAGCCGTGATGGCGTCTTCCTCGTCAGAGGTCAGGTGCTTGTTCCGGCGAAGCATCGCGACGACGGCCTCGACGGCCTCTTTGAATCTCTGAATCTCGGTATCCATATGTTCGCCTCAACGCGAAAGCCCGGCCCGCCTGGAGCACACGTCGGATGCGCGGCGGGGTTGCCATGCTGGCCGCGAATCGATCGACGACGTTATCGGGGCGGATTCAGGCGAGCGGAGGGGCGCGACCGAGAACAGAGGATAGGGGGCAGACTGCCTGGTGTTCCCGCTCCATCGGCATGACCAAGCCGATGACACGAGCCACCGGGCGCAACGACCACACAATGCCGAGCTCGACGGCGCCGAGATTGCTTGTGATCAGAAGGACGACATCGTCGAAGTCGGCGTTGTCATAGAGACCACTGATCCACGACTGGTCCGGCGGGCTGGCCTGGGCGGCCGGCGCCAGCGCCAGGATAGCGGCAGCCAGAAAAAGACCGACCAAGCGGCGCAGAATCACAATCGCGAGATTAAATGAGCCCCCGGCGGCAACGCAAGCAAACTGTCGGTCTTCAGGCTCTGGGGTACTCTGGGGCCTGGGGCAAATGACCTGACGATGACCGTGTGGACGATCGGCCACGGAACACGACGCGTCGACGAGCTGATCGAGCTGCTCACCTCCGAAGGCATCGGGCGGCTCACCGATGTTCGCACCATCCCGCGCTCTCGCCACAATCCCCAGTTCAATCGGGATCGGCTGCCCGACGATCTCGCGCGCGCCGGAATCGCCTACGTTCACATGCCTGGCCTGGGTGGCCTTCGGCGGCCGCGATCAGACTCCGTGAACCTCGCCTGGCGGAACAGCGGCTTTCGCGGCTACGCCGAGTACATGCAAACAGAGGCGTTCCAGGCGAATCTCGACGTGCTCGTTCGGCAGGCCGCTGGTGCGCGGACGGCGATCATGTGCGCCGAGACGGTGCCGTGGCGGTGCCATCGTTCGCTGCTCGCCGATGCGTTGACGGTGAACGGTGTCGCCGTCCTCCACATCATCACCGCCGGCCATACGCAGCTGCACGAGCTGACCGCCGGGGCCCGCACGTGCGACGCGCTCCTGACGTATCCGGGGGAGATCGACCGGGGTCACTCCCCCTGAACTGCCTCTAGGGCGTCTGGAGTGTGACCGCTTCCTCGGCGAGGGCGAGAGCGAACTTGGCCTTGCGGACGGCATCGCCGTGATCGCGCTTCGTCTTGGCGTTCTCGTGATGGGCCCTGGCCTCTGCCAGGTACTTCTTGGATTCGTCGATAAGCGGCTTCGTGTCGGCGTTCGGCTTCGCCTCCGCCTTCTTCAGCATGTCCTCGGCTTGCTTGATCACGACCGGACAGTTGAAGCCCCACGCCGCCCCGGTGAGCACGACGACCACGACCATCACCATCACCGCAACGAGTTTCGTCATGCGTGGCCGCTCCCTTCGATGCGCTGGTCGGGGTGAGAGGATTTGAACCTCCGGCCCCCTGCTCCCAAAGCAGGTGCGCTACTAGGCTGCGCCACACCCCGAGTCACACGTCCGGCTGCGCAGTATAGCATTCGCGCAACAACGGCCGGGCTCCTACTGCGCGTCCTCGATGGCCCACCGCTGCTTTCTCCGTATCCGACAACTCGGCGAAGCTGCGACCGAGCGGCGGGTAGAAGAAGAGCGGGTCGTAGCCGAATCCTGCCGTTCCCCGCGGCGCGTCGAGGATCACGCCCTCGACCGCACTCGCGACCACGTCTTCCCATCCGCCAGGCTCCACCACTGCGATCACGCAGCGAAACCGGGCGGTACGCTGTTCGGTGGGAACATCGCGAAGAGCATCGAGCAATCGCCCGCATCGGGCGCGGTCGTCGAGTCCGGGACCACCGAAGCGCGCGGAACGCACCCCGGGCAAGCCGCCCAGGGCATCGACCTCGATCCCCGAGTCGTCCGCCAGGGCGAGCCACCCGCTGAGTCGGGCCGCCGCTCGCGCTTTCAGCAGGGCATTCCCTCGATACGTTTCCTCCGTTTCCTCCGGAAGCGACGCGCCGCGGATGTCGCTGAGCAGCCGGATGTCGAATGGTAGGTCGGAGAGGAGGGCGACGAGCTCGCGCGCCTTGGCTCGATTGAGCGTGCCGATGACGAGCGGACGCTTAGAGCCGGAAGAGGCGCTCGTCTCGCTTCTCGAGAGCCCGGCGTTGCAACGTCACCAGGCGACCAATACCAATGCCGGCGACCGCGAGCATCTCGTCGAGCCGCTCGCGCGGGAACGCCGCGCGCTCTGCCGTGCCCTGCACCTCGACGAATGAGCCGGCGCCAGTCATGACGACGTTCATGTCGACCTCGGCGGCCGAGTCTTCCGCATAGTTCAGGTCGAGCACGGCCTGGCCGTCGACGATACCGACGCTGATCGCCGCCACGCAATCGCGGATGGCAGCTGACACGTCGACGTTCGGCAGCTTGGCGAGGGCATCCGCCACGGCGACGAAGGATCCACTGATGGCGGCGGTGCGCGTCCCACCGTCGGCCTGGATCACGTCACAGTCCACCCAGATCGTTCGCTCACTCATCTTGCTGCGATCGACGACAGCTCGCAGCGCGCGGCCGACGAGACGCTGGATCTCCTGCGACCGGCCGCTGGGGCCACGGTTCTCCCGTGGCGTGCGCGTATTCGTTGATCGGGGCAGCATCGCGTACTCGGCGGTCACCCATCCGAGGCCCTGGCCTTTGAGGAACGGCGGCACGCGATCCTCGACCGACGCGGTACAGATGACCTTGGTCGCGCCGAACTCGACGAGCACCGAGCCTTCGGGATGCAGCAGGTAGTCCCGCGTGAGGAGCACGGGTCGAAGCTGATCCACAGCACGTCCGTCGGGTCGAGGCATAATGTCAGCGGGCGCGGTCGGCGGTCGTTCGCATCCGCTGGTCCCAGTACCGTTTGTACTCGGCGAGTCCGGCGAGAATTGCCCGCGCGATCTCATCGCGGTACCTGGACTCACGCAGGCGGCGTTCCTCCCGAGGATTCGTCACGAAGCCGATCTCCACGAGAATCGCGGGCATGGCGGCGCCTCCCAGCACGTAGAAGCCCGCCTGCTTGACGCCGCGATTCGGAATCCGCAGCGACCGGGTCATCGAGTCCTGGACGATCTCGGCCAGCCGCGACGACTCGGCCTGGAATTCGGACTGGGCGAGGTCCCACAGGATCGCCTTGACGATGTCGGCGCGCCCTCGGCCTCCCGCCGGATTCTCGAGCTGAACGACGCTGTTCTCGACGGCGGCGGCCTGGCGGGCACCCGAGTCGGTCGCTTCCGACGAAAGGAAGTAGGTCTCCACACCTGCCGAATCGATCTGCCGGTGGGCGTTGCCGTGGATCGAGACGAACAGGTCGGCCCGCTCGCGATTGGCGATGCTGGTACGGTCGCGAAGCGTGACGAACGTATCATCGGATCTCGTCAGCAAGATCCGGACGCCAAGCTCCGCCTCCACGAGCTTTGCCACCCGGCGTGTCACGTCGAGAACCAGATCTTTCTCGGCGAGCCCGGTGGGGCCGGTCGCTCCCGGGTCGTGGCCGCCGTGGCCGGCGTCGAGCACGATCATGCGGAGCGGAGCCGCCCGCTCGGAACGTTCGCCGATCGCTTCGGTCACCGGACGGTGGAAATCGAGCACGAGTCGCGGCGGGTCCGTCAGCGCGCTCGTCCGCATCTCGCCAGGCGTGCCGTCGAAGGTCACACGAATGATGGCATCGGTCCCGGCCCGCTCGAGACGGACCTGGTCGATCAGGCCATCGCCGAGCGCCTCGGCTCGGGCGTCCCCGACGAGCCCGACGAGACGAATCCGCGCCTCCTTTGGGCCGGTCAGCTCGACGCGATATGTGACGGGCCCCGACGTCTCCAGCACGACGCGCGTGAACGAAGGATAGGAGCGCAAGCGGAGCTCATCGAGCGTCACTGACGTCGCCGCACGTGGAAGTGCAGAGGGTGACGGTGTGAGCCGGGGGAGTATCGCGGTGACGAAACTCTCCGGCACGAGCCACACGCCCGTCTTGATCCGCACCGGGCCGTCCAGCAGCACCGGGCGACCATCGACGAGGATCTGGGCCCAATTCCGTGTGAACGTCACGACGTTGCGCGGCGTGCGGATGCTCGTGCGCGTCGCGTCGGTTCCGACGTCGAGCCGGGCACCCAGGATCTGGGCGATTCGCTCGAGCTCGACGTAGGCATGGCCTTCGTACTGCACCGTCGGCAGCCCAGCCAGCACGGGTGTCGTCGCGAGCACGATGAGGACGAGGCTGAGACGAGCCAGGCGCATCGGTGGCGCCCATTCTAGCAATCGACCGCGGCGGGCAAAACGTTTAGCGGAACACGCGAACCGCGTCAGCGGGGCGGGATCGTCGACCGAGCTCTACGTGACTCCGGAGCACGCCGTGAGGTGTGCGGTGAGTTCACCGGATGTCTGAACAAGAGCGCATCGGGGGCAGAACTCATAGCTGTGATCTGGGATTTCGAGACCCGCGACGTGCTCACCGAACGAATCGTCCATAGCAGGGAGACGCTCGGCCTGTACTTCCGCAATCAACGTTGCCATCAGAGCGAACAATACTATTGCCGATCGGGAAAGTCAATATGCGCCTTGGTAACAATTCTGACAAACAAATTCACGCATTTACAGTAAATGGTGGAGGCGGTGGGAATTGAACCCACGTCCGGAAACCCTCAGCCGCAGGCGTCTACGTCGATAGCCGGTTTATCTTCCTGCTCTCTCGTCCCCTGAGTCTCCAGCCGGCAGGAGGTCCACGGGACCAGCCTCATTTATCTCGCCCCTCCCCTGAGGCCAGGTTCGGAGCCAGCCTTCAGAATATGACGCCGGTTCCCACGCCCTGAAGGCGCGACGTGGCCGACGCTGGCGGATGTTAGGCCGCCAGAGCTAGCTGTGTGTTGGCAGCTATACCGTTCTCTCTTTTTAACGAGGGGAGAGAAACCTCGAGACGCAGCCTGGACCTCACTGATCCCCGTCGAAACCTGTCGCCCCCTTCACTGTGATGTACTGAGCCAGTTTACCATCGCCGTCACCACTGGCCGCGCCGGGCGCCGCGGGCCGCACGGTCCATCTCCCGTCGGACCTCACGCTCGCGCAACGTCGAACGCTTGTCGTGGAGCTTCTTACCGCGGGCCAGCCCGATCTCGAGCTTGGCTCGACCTTGCTTGAAGTAGATCCGCAGCGGAATCAGGGTCAGGCCGCGCTCGGCAACCTTGCCGGTGAGCCGGCTGATCTCGCGCCGGTGGAGCAACAGTTTGCGATCACGCTCGGGATCGTGGTTGGCATCGGTGCCATGGCTATAGGGGCTGATGTGGCAGCCGAGCAGCCAGACCTCGTCGTTTCGCACCGTCGCATACGCGTCCTTGAAATTGACCAGGCCGGCGCGAAGCGCCTTGACCTCGGTCCCCCGCAACACGAGTCCCGCCTCGACCGTCTCGAGGATCTCGTACTCGTGCCGTGCACGCCGGTTGCTCGCGACGATGCGATCGCCGTCCCCTTGACTGCTCATCGGTGGTCGGTATTATGAACGCGCCGCTCGGGCCGAAGTGGCGGAATTGGCAGACGCGCATGATTCAGGGTCATGTGCCCGCAAGGGTGTGGGGGTTC
>Ga0209802_1001835_pt1 | contig 15243 bp, 13 predicted proteins | sample GraSoiAngelo_129_FD_185886 | JGI IMG/M metagenome (GOLD analysis project Ga0209802, IMG submission 185886) | Grasslands soil microbial communities from the Angelo Coastal Reserve, California, USA - 14_0927_12_40cm (SPAdes) (version 2) | ecosystem: Environmental > Terrestrial > Soil > Grasslands ... | reverse complement strand
GAATCCCTCGGACGACGACCCGGAGGAGCCGCTCCTCGTCGGGGCTGCCGCCGTCGTCCAGCCCATACGAGACGGCTTCCGGCTCGGTGCGGCTTAGCACGGCGACGCCGCTGTAGGACTTCACGCCGCGGAACGTGACATGGTAGCCGGTTGAGGCGAGTGCCAGCGAGGGGAAGTCCGCGTCCTGCACTTTGGTCTCCTGCAGGCACAGCACATCCGGCCTGTGGTGCTGGAGCCAGTCCAGGACGAGGGGCAGGCGCTTACGGAGGGAGTTGACGTTGAACGTGGCGATTTTCATGAAGCGGTGGAGGGCAGTGCGCGACCGAGGGTAAGCATCTCAGTCGCCATCGTAATGGCCGTCGGGCCGGCGTTCTCAGGAGTAGCCGGAATTGCAGCCGGCGACGAAGCAGAGGATGAGAAATAGCCCCCACGCCCACACGAAACTGTGACGCTGTCTCATGTGCGTCCCTCCCTCACCCTCCGCCCACCTCGCGGTACGCGATCTGGACGGTCTTATCGCCGATCGTCGCCTCGGATTGGCCCCACTGGTACAGGAACTTCTGGGTGCCGGCGGCATCGGGTATGGTGATCTCGACGATGTACTTGGGCGACGTCAGCTTGATGAGCTTGCCCTTGCGTTCAATCTTGATCGGGCAGCCGGTCGCCTGGAGATCGAAGACCTGCTCCTCGGTGGCGGAGACTTCTCCAAAGATGAAACAGTCCCGGGAATCCATCTGTGCGGACAACCAGGCCACGAACATGACTTCGAGGAGCATCACTGGGCCTCCTTTCCGTGCGGGGGTTGCTTTCCTGCCGGGCCGTTTCGCCCATTATAAACCGTTCGGGTCGCTTGCAACGAAAAAACCTTCCTTGCCCGGATCGCGCATTTCATTTACGCTTCGGCGGCACCACCCCCAGGTGGACCTGGAAGCTGCCCCGGCTCCGGTCCTGGACGTAGCGCTGCAGGGTTTCGTGAATGACGGAGAAGGCCAACGAGTCCCAGGGGATGTCCGCGTGCTTGAAAAGCTGGACCTCCAGGCTCTCGGAGCTGGGGCCGAAGGAGGGGGCGCGCATACTGCCGCGGAAGATCATATAGACCTGGCTGATATGCGGAATGCTGAAGACGGCGAAAAGCGAGGTGATCTCGACGTCCGCCTGGGCTTCTTCCAGGGCTTCCCGAGCGGCGGCCTGCTCGGCGGTTTCGCTTTGCTCCATGAACCCGGCTGGCACCGTCCACAAGCCGTATTTTGGCTCGATGGCCCGCCGGCAGAGGAGGATCTGGTCCTCCCACTCAGGGATGCACCCGGCCACGATCTTGGGATTTTCATAATGGACGGCCTGGCAGACGTCGCACACAAAGCGGGGCAGCGTGTCGCCGGGCGGAACTTTCCGCGAGACCGGCGACCCGCAATGGCTGCAGAAGTTCATAGCCGGATTATGGCACAGGTGAACACACAGTGACAGGACCCGCCGCCCCACACCAGACCTTCTTCGCGCCGTGCCCGCGCGGGCTGGAGGGCATGCTCGCGACCGAGTTGGAGGAGTTGGGCGCGCGAGACATCGCGGCGACCGCCGGGGGCGTCGGGTTCACCGGTGCGTTCAGCCTCTGCTACCGGGTCAATCTGGAAAGCCGGATCGCCAGCCGGGTACTCTGGCGCGTCTTTCATGGCCGCTACCGGACCGAGCAGGATGTGTATCAGGCGGCCTATGACCTGCCCTGGCGCGACTGGTTTTCCGCCCGCCGCACGATCAAGCTCAAGGTCAGCGCGCAACATTGCCCGCTCACGAGCCTTGATTACGTCACGCTCAAGATCAAAGACGCCGTCTGCGACAAGTTCCGCGCGGTCACCGGCGCTCGGCCCAGCGTGGACACCCGCCAACCCGACATCCGCATTGATGCCTTTCTGGACGCTCAGCACGTGACGCTGTACCTCGACACATCGGGCGAGCCGTTGTTCAAGCGTGGATTGCGCAAGGCGAGCGGCGAGGCGCCGCTCCGCGAGAACCTGGCGGCAGGCATCCTGCGCCTGTCCGGGTGGACGCCGGAGCAGGCGTTGCTCGATCCCATGTGCGGAGGCGGCACGATCCTGATGGAAGCCGTCCTCCTGGCGCGGCACATCGCGCCGGGCCTGGGTCGCCGCTTTGCGTTCGAGAAGCTGCAGAGCTTCAATTCGAAGGCGTGGCGCGACCTGTGCGAAGCCAGCAGAACGGCGCAAGCGGCTAAGGCTGCCCCTGTCATGTATGGAAGCGACCGCGACGGGCGTGCGCTCCAGGCGGCGCGCGCCAACTTCGATGCCGCTGGGCTGGCCGATGCGGTGGTCCTGACGGAGGCCGACGTGCTGGACATGAAGCCGCCAGCCGCTGCGGGCGTCATCGTCACGAACCCGCCGTATGGCGTCCGGTCGGGCGACCCGGGGGCTATCGCCGCGTTCTACCCGCGCCTGGGCGATGTGCTCAAGCGCAACTTCGCCGGCTGGCGCGCGTACATCTTCACGGCGGACCCGCGCCTGCCCAAGCTGATCGGGCTGGCGGCGTCGCGCCGAACGCCACTCTTCAACGGCGCGCTGGAGTGCCGCCTCTTTGAATTCAAGCTGGTTCGTGGCACCATGCGTCGGCCACGCGGCGCGGCCCAAGCCGGACCGTAACCGTCACGCCCGGAGCGATCCGATGCCCACGTTCAAAAGCGGCGCCTTTGTCCAGCAATGTTTTGCCTCGCATCCGCTGGCGCTGAGCTTCAAGGCACTCGTCTTTCCCGACCGGGTCGTGGTGACGTGCACGAGTTGCGACATGCGCCACCGGTTCCTCGTGCAGACCCTCACGACCCGTGCTGAAGAGGAGGGGAGTCCGGAGCGGGAGGCGAAGGACGACCTGGCGAAGTGCGTCGCGGCGCACCCGGCGGCCCTGCGGGTCAGCACGGTGGACGTGGTGCACGACTCCGTGAAGCTCCGGTGCGGCGCGTGCACCCTGACGTACAAGATCACCGTGTCGGCGTTCGAGACCTACCGCAAGGGTGCGTGAGCCGGCGTTTAATACTCCAGGCTCAACCCGGCCAGGACGAGGAACGGCGCACCCAGGGTTTTGATCGCGCCGGTCTGCGTGGCGATGTACTGCCGGTCGGTCAGGTTCTCCACGTCCAGGAAGAGCCGGACGAGCCGGCCGAGCTTCTTCTGGATCGAGGCGTCGAGCACCACGAAGTCCGCGACCGGTTGCGTGTTGAGGTCATCCGCGAACTGGCGGGACAGGTACCGGCCCAGCAGCGTGACCTGCACGCGGTCCGGATGGCCGAGCGTCAGCGTGAGGGTCACCTGATGGCGGGACACTGCGGGGAGTTGTCGACCTTCCCTCGTCGGGTCGGCCGGGAAGCTTGTCACCACCGAGTCGGCGTACGCGTACCCGGCGGTGATGGAAACCTGCTCCCAGGGTCGGGCTGTGAGGTCCGCTTCCCCTCCGATCGTTCTCGTGCGGCCGACGTTCTGACGCTGGGCGGCCGCGGGGCCGAGTGTTATGAAGACGATCTGGTCTTTGACCGTATCGTAATGGCCCGTGAGCCGCATCCTCAGCCGGCGGTTTCCCAGGAGGTCGCTCTCGACCTTGGCCTCAGCGCCGGTCAGGCGTTCCGGCGTCAAGTTCTCGTTCGGTAGGAAGGTAAACCCGCCGGAGCTGAAGCTCCGGTAGAGTTCGTTCAAGGTGGGCGCCCGGAAGGCCTGGTAGGCGGACGCCCCGACGCGGACGCGGTCCGTGAGCTGGTACTGCATCGCGAGCTTGGGATTCAGGGCGCTCTCGACGTTGTCCCGCGGCACCCGTACCGCGCCCGACTCGCTCTCGATCCGGCCGTCGAAGTTTTTCCACCAGTCCCAGCGCACGCTTGGCACCACGGTCCAGCGGTCTGAGGGGGTGTTGATCCATTCGCCAAACAGGCCCCAGCCGACTTGCTTGCCTCTCGCCAGGCTGCGGCCGACCGGCGCGCCAGTGCCGGCGGCGAAGACCTGCTCTTCCGACTGGCCCAGGATCGCGCGCGCGTCCGTTCCCACGACGAGTTGATTGCGGGGCGCGACCCGGATCGTCCATTGCCACAGTCCGCCATAATCATCGCTGGGAATGACCTGGATGCGGTCCAGGAGTTCGGTGAGCCGGACCGTCGGGGAAGGCAGGACTTGGCCGGTTTGATTGCGGAAGGTCTGCCACTGGGCAAAGAGCTTGGCTTCCCAGTGGCCGCTTGCGCCGAGCTCGCGCTCCAGGCCGAGGGTGGCGCTGCCGATCGTGCGGGCGGCCACGCTCAGGGTTGTCCCAAAGGTGCGGTCCTCCCGAAAAAGGTTCCCGCCGAGAGTGAGCGTCGTGCTGGCGTCCGGCGCGATCCGCAAGGTACCGACGAAGTTCTCGTGCCGCGAGTCGTCGGTGCGATCCACGGGGCCGCGCTGATACGCCGGCACCGTGATGAACCCGTTCGTGTGAAACCATCGGTAGCCCAGGTTCAAGCCGATCCGGTCGGTGCCGTAGCGGCCCGACAGCGATTCGGTGTACGTGTTGAGGTTTCCGGCGCGGCTCTCCGCGCGGAATCGCTCGCCGGGCCCAGGCTGCTCCGTCAGGATCTGGACGACGCCGCCCATGGCCCACGTGCCGTACAGGTTAGAGCTGCCGCCCGGGACCACTTCGATCCGCTCGACGGTGTCCGGCACGCGACCCCAGTTGATCCATCCCCCGAAGCCATCGTTGAGCGGCACGCCATCGAGGAGCACCAGCCCGCGCCGATTGCCGAGCCCGCGCAAACTGAAGAGTTGCGCGGTGGGATGGTTGTATCGGCTGCTGAGGAGGCTGGGCTGCACGCCGGGCACCGCGCGCAGCAGGTCGTCGATCTGGGGCCCGCCTCGGAAGGGCGTCGCGTCGATCTGCTCACGGGTCAAGAGCGTGGTGGAGCCCGGCGCTTGACGTGCCGGTAGGGGCGTGCGGGTGGCCGTGACCACGACTTCTTCCAGCTCGGACTCCGGGGCGTCGGGGCCGGCCGCCTGGGTGGGCGCTGTGATCCCGAGCGCGCCGCACCACGCCCCCAACAGGAGAAACGCCTCCGCCGCCCGTGCCTTCCTCATAACGGCCTGATGCATGAGACATTGGAACCGGAATGTCAACTGCCGGACCTCCTGCTCCGCCTTGCTTCTATAAGCAGTATCATGGAGAATGCCGTCCCAGACGCAGGCGGGGGTGAATGCTATGGGGACCGAAGGCGCATCAAAGAATCCGTGGATTGCGGGAATCCTCTCAGGTGTCCTGCCGGGACTGGGGCAGTTCTATAACCGTCAGTGGTTAAAAGGGGTGGGATTTCTGCTGGGGACCTTGATTGTGGATGGAGTGCTCGGCGTGACAGCTGGCATGATCAAATTCTTCCAATCTGGCGCACCGCCCGAGAACACGGGGCAGTTCTTGTTCGGTTCGCTTATTGTCTTGGTCATTGTCATTTGGAGCATCACGGACGCCGCCCGGACAGCCAAGCGGTCTCAGGTGTAAGCTCGCGCTGTCTCGTCCAATCTGCGGACCATCCGTGATCCATAGAGCGCGGTGCCTTGTAACGATTCTGTCCCGACCGGGACTATGGGGCAAGCTCTTGAATGAGAGGAGGCCCCATGACTACGGAAGTCGCCATGCCGGATTCGCAGGAGATGACAGCTCGGCCCGCGTCGTCGCCGGTCGGGAAGCTGATCGTCGTTGGGCTGTTCGCCTTGGCGGTCGGCGCATTTTTCTATTTCGATCTCAAGCAGTACCTGTCCCTGGAAGCTTTGAAGGCCAACCGCGACAGTTTGCTGGCCTATACCGAGGCCCACTACACCAAATCTGTCGTGCTTTTCATCCTGCTCTACTGTCTCCAGACTGCCTTCTCGCTGCCGGGCGCGGCGATTTTCACCCTGGCGGGCGGCTTTCTGTTCGGCAGCTTCCTCGGCACATTGTACACGAACATCGCCGCCACGTCGGGGGCCACGCTCGCGTTCCTGGCGGCACGCTATCTCTTGCGCGATTGGGTCGAGCGGAAATTCGGCGATCGGCTGGGCCCCATCCAGGAAGGGTTCGCCAAGAACGCCTTCAGCTATCTGATCACCTTACGGCTGGTGCCGCTCTTCCCGTTCTTCCTGGTCAACCTGGTGTCGGGGTTGACCCGTGTTCGGCTGGGGACCTTCGTCGCGGCTACATCCATCGGTATCATCCCCGGCAGTTTCGTCTACGCCAATGCCGGGCGCCAATTGGGCACGATCAATTCGCTGAGCGAGATTGCCTCGCCGCGCGTCCTGGGGGCGTTTGCCCTGCTGGGCCTGTTGGCGCTGATTCCGATTGCGTACCGGAAATTCGCCAACAGGACCGCGTAAAGGACAGCCGTGCCGGCCATCACACGCAGAGGTTTTTTGATCGGGTCGGCGGCGATGCTTGCTATGGCGGCCTTCAGACCGGCACGCCTTGCCACCGCCTTCAACTTTCGCATCTTCGGCGATGCCGCGCGGGCAACCACGCCAATCACGCCCAACGATGAGTTTTACATCACGTCGTACCGCCACACTCCCGAGGTGGATGCGAAGGGCTGGTCCCTGCGCATCAAGGGGCTGGTTCGGAACCCTCTCTCGCTGACGTACGACAGCCTACTCAAGCGCCCGCACACCGGGATGATCTCGACGCTGGAATGCATAGGAAATTCCATCGGCGGGGAGTCCATCGGGACCGCCAAATGGGAAGGGGTCAAGCTGAACGCCATTCTGGACGAAGCCGGTGTGAATCCCAAGGCGGTGGATGTGGTCCTGCGCGGTGCGGACGGCTATGCAGACAGTTTTCCGGCCCAGCGCGCCATGCGGGAAGAAGTCCTGCTGGTCACGAAGATGAACGGCGTCCCATTGCCCGATGACCATGGGTTCCCGGCCCGCGTGATCGTGCCTGGGATCTACGGGATGAAAAACGTGAAATGGCTGACCGAGCTGGAACTGGTGGACCACGACTTCAAGGGCTATTATGAGAGGCGCGGCTGGTCGGATGAGGCCGAGGTGCAGACGATGTCGCGGATCGATCTCCCCGGCCACAGCGAAACGTTGCGTAGCCGCGACTATACAATCAAAGGAATCGCCTTCTCGGGCATTCGGGGGGTGCGAAAAGTCGAAGTGAGCACCGACGGCGGGACGACGTGGCATCCAGCGACATTGGAGCCGGCTCTCTCCCCGTATTCTTGGGTCTTGTGGAACTATCAGTGGAAGATCCCCGGTCCCGGTCGTTACAAGATCGTGGTTCGCGCCACGGACGGCCAGGGCACGGTACAATCTTCGATCAGGCGGGACGACTTCCCGGACGGCAAATCGGGGCTGCATGACATCACCGTCAATGTCGAAATCTGAGAGGGACACCACGATGCACACGTCAGCGATCGCTGAGCAAGCGACCAGCCACGAGTCGGTCGTCGTTCTTCCGAACGACGAGCACAATCAGAAGCTGGTCAGCAATGTGCGCCCACCGGACTGGGTGAACCCTGATCCGACCGGCACGTACAACATCGTGGTGATCGGGGCCGGCACGGCCGGCCTGGTCACGGCGGTGATCGCGGCGGCGGTTGGCGCAAAAGTGGCCCTGATCGAGAAACACCTGATGGGAGGCGATTGCCTCAACGTCGGCTGCGTGCCGTCGAAAGGGGTCATTCGGGCGGCGCGTGCGTGGGCGGACGTGCGCCGTGCGAACGAATTCGGCGTGCACATCCCGCCCGGGGTTAAATATGACTTTGGCGCTGCGATGGCCCGGATGCGAAAGTTGCGCGCGCGGATCAGTCACACGGATTCTGTCCATCGCTACACCAAACTTGGCGTGGACGTCTTCATCGGAGACTCTCGGTTTTCCGGACCGGATACGGTGGTGGTCGAGGGGGCGGCCGGCAACCGAACTCTGCGGTTTGCAAAAGCGGCGATCTGTACCGGCGCTCGGGCCTCTACTCCGTCCACTCCTGGGTTACAGGAGGCCGGCTATCTCACGAACGAAACGGTCTTTACGCTGACCGAACTGCCGCCACGCCTGGGTGTCATCGGGGCTGGACCGATCGGATGCGAGCTGGCGCAAGCGTTTGCCCGTTTCGGCAGCCAGGTGTACCTCATCGAGGCGATGCACGGCATCTTGCCGAATGAAGACCGAGACGCGACGGAACTCGTCTACCAGTCCATGCTCCGCGACGGCATCAAGCTGCTCTGTTGCAGCAAGGACTTGAGGGTCAAGAAAACGGACACTGGCAAGCGGCTGACGGTCGATTCGCACGGCCAACAGTACGACATCGCGGTCGATGAAATCTTGGTCGGCGTGGGCCGCACGCCGAACGTGGAAGGACTGGGATTGGAAACCGTCGGCGTCGAATACGACAAGACCGGCGTGAAGGTGAACGACCGGCTGCAGACGACCAATCCACGAATCTACGCCGCCGGCGACATCTGCTCACGGTACAAGTTCACACACGCTGCCGATGCGATGGCACAGATTCTCATTCAGAACGCGCTCTTCCCGCATCCGTTTGGACTCGCCTATGCCAGCGCGAACTCGCTGATCATGCCGTGGTGCACGTTCACGGAGCCTGAAATCGCGCATGTCGGCATGTACGAAGCAGACGCCAAGGCCAAGGGCCTCGAGGTGGACACGTTCACCTTCAAGCTCGATGAAGTGGACCGAGCCATCCTCGACGGCGAGGACGAGGGCTTCGCGCGGGCGCATGTCAAGAAGGGAACCGACCAGATACTCGGCGCGACCATCGTCGCAAACCATGCGGGCGACATGATCAATGAGTTCACGGTGCTCATGAATGCGGGCCTGGGCTTGAAGACCATCACCGGCACGATTCACCCCTATCCGACCCAGGCGGAGGTCGTGAAGAAGGTCGCGAACGCCTGGCGCAAGACGACGTTCACCCCGCGCGCAAAGCAAATCCTCAGCAAGTGGTTCGCCTGGACGCGATGAAAGGCAGCGGTGTTCCTTCCGTCGTATTGGCGATTCTTCTCACCTGGCTGCCGGTCGCGCATGCGCAGACGTCTCCCGCCCTTGAGGTCGGTAAATTTTCCGCCGCCAAGGAAGGCGCCGCCTTGCCGGACGGCTGGAAGCCGCTGACCTTCAAGAAGATCGAGAAGCATACGGCCTACACGGTGGTGAAAGACGGGGAGACCACCGCCGTCAAGGCGGTCAGCGAAGCGTCGGCGTCCGGTCTCACGCGAGAGATCACGATCAACCTCAAGGAGTTCCCGATCGTGCGATGGCAGTGGAAGGTGGCGAACGTCCTCCAAAAGGGGGATGTGACCCGGAAGGAGGGCGACGACTATCCGGCACGGATTTATATCACGTTCGAGTATGACTCCTCCAAGGTGGGGTTCTTCGACAAGGCCAAATACGAATTGATCAAGCTGTTGTACGGACGGTATCCGCCCCTGGCCGCCATCAATTACATCTGGGAGAGCAAGGCTCCCAAGGGCACGGTGGTGCCCAATCCCTATACCGAGCGGGTCAAGATGATCGTGGTGGAGAGTGGCGTGGAGCGCGTGAACCAGTGGGTGAGCGAGGAGCGGAACGTGTACGAGGACTACCAGAAGGCCTTCGGCGACGAGCCGCCGCTGATCTCGGGCGTGGCAATCATGACCGACACCGACAACACCGGCGAGGCGGCGACCGCTTTCTACGGCGACATCGTCTTCAAGAAAGACCGGTAGAGAAGGTTGTCTCCGCTGAGAACGCAATTGCCACGCTGCGCGCTGGTGTGGTATATAGTGCTACGTACGGTGAGCCTATGGACGAAGAGAAAGGCTTTACTATCCGGGATCGTCGGGGGGCTGGGAGCGAATCGGCGGAAAAGACTGGCGAGAGCGCTGCAAAGACCCACGCCGATAGACCGGCCGAGTCTGTCCCGAACCAGCCGGTCCCACCCATCAACTTCGTGTCGTTCGTCTACTCCCTGGCGATGTCCGCTCTGATGTCCCTCGGTGAGCCGGTCGGCGAGGGCGCGGCGGGGCAGGTTCCCAACCTCGCCCAGGCGCAGGAAATCATCGACATCCTGACGATGCTCGAATCCAAGACCAAGGGCAATCTCATGGCGGAGGAAGAGACTCTGCTGCAGGAGATGCTCTACACCCTCCGCATCAAGTTCGTCGAGCGGGCCAAAGCACGCAAATCCTGAAAAGGAAGCCCGGGTGGGACAACGGCGCCCTCTGATCCTCCTGGTCATCGTCCTCGCCATCGTCGCGACGGGTGCAGGCCTGACGGAGGGGCTCCTCTGGCAAGCCAACCAGCGTCCTGCCGAGCGCGTCCCGTCTCCCGCGCCCGCCCCTTCAGGGTTCATTGCTCCTGCCCGCACCGTCCTGCCTGAACTTTCAGCGAGCGTCTCGGACACCTCGGCTAGCCGTGACATGGCGCGCCTCAACAGCGAAGGCATGGCCTTGTATGAGATCGGGGGCTTTGCCGAGGCGCTTACGAAGTTCGAGCAGGCGGCCGCGACAGGTGCGACCGATCGGGCCGTACAGCGCAATCTGGCCTTGACGAAGGCGCGCCTGGCCTGGGTACGTCTGGAGCGCGGAGAGCCTGACGAGGCCGTGCGCACCTTCGAAGACGCGAACCGCCTCCAACCCCGCGAAGGAGCCGTGCTGCTGGGGCTCGGCGTCGCCCATCTCTACCGAGGAGACGAGCGCAAGACCGAGGTCTTGCTCCAGCGGGCGCTCGAGGCGGATCCCACGCAGATCCTCGCGCATAAGCTGTTGGGAGAGATCGCCTACCGCCGCGACGATCTGCAGGCCGCCCGATCGCGCTTCGAATCGGCGCTCCGGCTTGACCCATCCGATGTGGCGGTGCGGGAGCGTCTGGATCTGATTCTGGCCGAAGCCGGTGCGCAGAAAGACGTGCGGCGGCTCGAGAGCCCGCACTTCACGGTGCGGTTTGAAGGGGAGCAGGGGAAGGCCCCGGCACGGGCGGTCCTCGCTCGGCTGGAGTCGGCTCGCCAAGAGATCGGTCGCCGCTGGGGAGTGTACCCGGATCGCAAGATCCCGGTCGTGCTCTCTCCGGGCGGCACATTCCACGAGCATGCGCAGGCTCCGGACTGGGCGCAGGGACTCTTTGACGGCAAGATTCGGTTGCCGGCGGAGGGGGCGATGCGCGACAGGGCGGCGCTGGACCGGGTCCTCCGGCACGAGTACACGCATGCGCTCGTCCAGGATCGGACGCGCGGCCGTGCACCGACGTGGCTCAGCGAGGGGCTGGCGATTGCGTGTGAAGGACGCGCGACGGACCGCGAGCGGCAGATCGTGCAGTCGTCCAACCATCTGATCCCCATCCGCGAGTTGCACGGCTCCTTCCTGACTCTCCCTCGAACGGAAGTCCCCCTCGCGTATGCCGAGAGCGCGGCGGCCGTGGAATATTTGCTGCGCCGCCACGGCGAGACGGCCGTCCGGACGTTGCTGACACGCGTGGGGGAAGTGAAGGATTTCGCCTCCGCGTTCGAGGAGGCGACAGGGGCTCCTTATGCCGAGTTCCAGGCGGACTGGCTGCGCCGTCTAAGACCCCCTCCCGTTTCAATTGATTCCAAGGGGAGCAGCAGCTAAGATGTCTGCCGTGACTCCACGTCGAACGCCGATCATGGCTCCCAGGACGGACGCCGACCGTCCCGGCCATCATCTGCGCCCCGTCCTGACCGTCCTGGCCTTCCTGGTCCCGATGGTCTTCCTCACGGTCTACTACTACGACCAGTCGCAGCCCGCGCCGTTCGTCCCCAGCAACATCCTGGTGCTGGCGCTCCTCAACGTGGATGTCATCCTGCTCGTCGTGCTGGCCCTGCTGCTCTCCCGCAACCTCGTCAAGGCCTATTTCGAGCGACGCCAGCGGCTGTTGGGGTCGGGGTTCCGCACCAAGCTGATCGCCGCGTTCGTGGGCTTCACCCTGATCCCCTCGCTCCTGCTCGTCGGGCTGGCCAGCGGGCTGTTGTCCCAGAGCATCGACAATTGGTTCGGGCAGGAGGTGGAGCACGCGTTGAAGGATTCGCGGGATGTGGCGCAGGCCCACCGACGGGGCCACGAGGCGGTGACGGTAAACTCCGCGAAGGCGATCAGCCGGGAGATCTACGCCGATGAGCTGCTGTCCTCGGAGCACCGGGAGACGCTCGCGCTGGCCATGCAGCGCAAGCGCATGGAGTACGGGGTCAGCGGCGTCGAGGTCTACGCGGCCCCGAAGCAACTGCTGACCCGCTCAGTGGATCCGAAGATTCCCCTCGCGGTCCTGGACGCTCCCGAGGACAAGCTCGTGGAAAACGCCCTGGCCAGCGGCGAGGTCAAGTCGTTCCAGTTCATCGAAACCGGGGATTTGATCCGCGCCGCCGTGACCATCCCGTCGGCCACGGACACGTCCCAGGTGGGCGGCGTTGTCGTGGTCGACACGTTCCTGCCGGAGGCCTTGGTGGCGAAAATGGACCGCGTCACCCACTCCTACAAGAACTTCAAAGAAGCCATGACCTACAAGGATCCCATCAAAGCGCAATACATCGCGCTGGTCGTGGGCCTCGCGCTGGTGATCATCCTCTCGGGGTCGTGGTTCGGGTTTCAGATCGCCAAGGGAATCACCGTGCCCATCCAGAAGCTGGCGGAAGGCACGCAAGCCGTGGCCTCGGGGGATCTGAACTTCCGGATCAAGGTCAAGGCGACCGACGAGATCGGCGTCCTGGTGGACTCGTTCAATCGCATGACCAGGGACCTCCAAGCCAGCAAAGCGCAACTGGAGCGGGCGAACATCTCCCTCCAGCAGTCCAACGTCGAGCTGGACCGTCGGCGCGCCTACACGGAAACGGTGCTGGACAACATCGGCAGCGGCGTGGTCTCGGTGGACGCCGCCGGGCGGATCACGACGTTCAACCACTCGGCCGAGCGCATCCTGGGGCTGAAAGGCGAGGAGCTCCGCGGCCGTCTCCTGACCGACGTGTTCAAGCCCCTGGGGCTGGAGATGTTCACGGACCTCGTCGCGCGGATCCACGCCGGGGATCGGGAGACCCTGACGTGGGAAGGGCAAGCCGAAGTCGGGGGCAGCGTGCTGGTCCTGGGATTGAACGGGTCGAGGCTCCGGGATGACAAGGGGCGGAGCCTCGGCGCCGTGGTGGTCTTCGAGGACCTGTCGGCCCTCATCAAGGCGCAGAAGGCCGCCGCCTGGCAGGAAGTGGCGCAGCGGATCGCGCACGAGATCAAAAATCCATTAACGCCGATCCAGCTTTCCGCCGAGCGCCTGCGCAAGAAGTTCCTCGAGGGGGCACCGGATTTCAACGACATCGTGGACCAGTCCACGCGGACGATCGTCAACGAGGTCAGCGGCCTCAAGCGGATGGTGGACGAGTTCTCGAACTACGCGCGGATGCCGGTCCCGGTCATGGAGCGCCAGTCGCTCCACGCGACGATCAACGACGTGGTCATGCTCTACAAGGGCGCGCACCGCGACATCGAGTTCGTCACTGATCTCGACGAGCACCTGCCTCCCATCATGATGGACCGCGAGCAGATGAAGCGGGTCTTCGTCAACCTCTTCGACAATGCCATCCAGGCGATGAACGACAAGGGGCGTCTCTCGGTAACCACCCGCCAGCAGGCCCGGGACGGGAAGGTCGTCATCGAGGTGGCCGACGAGGGCATCGGCATCCAGCCTGAGGACCAGGAGAACCTGTTCCTGCCCTATTTCTCCAAGAAGAAGACCGGCACGGGCCTTGGGCTGGCCATCGTGCACCGCATCATCTCGGACCACAACGGCCGCATCCGGGCCGCCAACCATGTCCCGAAAGGGGCGATCTTCACGATCGAGCTGCCTGTTTGATCCCTGCGACAGCCATGCCGAACCACATCCTGATCGTGGACGACGAGCCGGGGATCCTCGATACGCTCTCGGGCATCCTGCAGGACGAGAGCTACGAGGTCTCCGTGGCGAAGGGCGGCCAGGACGCCCTCAAGCTCATCAAGGCTGATCCGCCTCCCGATCTCGTGCTGCTCGACATCTGGATGCCCGATCTCGACGGCATCGAGACGCTCCAGCGGGCGATGGAGGCCCACCCGCGTCTCCTCGTCATCATGATGTCGGGCCACGGGTCCATCGAGTCGGCGGTCAAGGCGATCAAGCTCGGCGCCTACGACTTCATCGAGAAGCCGCTCTCCCTCGACAAGGTCACGCTTCTGGTGCGCCACGCCCTGCACGAGCGCCGGCTGGAGCTGGAGAACCGGGCGCTCAAGGAACGGGCCGTCCGGCGGTTCAAGCTGGTGGGGGACAGCGTGGTCATGGTCGAGCTGCGGCGCCAGATCGGCACGGCCGGGCCGGCGCCGAGCCGCGTGCTGATCACCGGCGAGAACGGCACCGGCAAGGAGCTTGTCGCGCGCGGCGTTCACCTCGAGAGCCCGCGGGCCGACAAGCCGTTCATCGAGGTCAATTGCGCGGCCATCCCCGAGACCCTGATCGAGAGCGAGCTCTTCGGCCACGAGAAGGGTGCCTTCACCGGTGCGTCGGCCATGCGGCGGGGCCAGTTCGAGGTGGCCGACGGCGGGACGCTGTTCCTGGACGAAGTCGGGGACATGAGCCTCGCCACGCAGGCCAAGGTGCTCCGGGTCCTGCAGGAGCAGCGTTTCCAGCGGGTCGGCGGGACGAAGCCGATCAAGGTGGACGTGCGGGTGATCGCGGCGTCCAACAAGAACCTCACGGAGGCGATCCGCAAGGGGACGTTCCGCGAGGATCTCTACTTCCGGCTCGCGGTGCTCCCGATCGACGTGCCGCCGCTGCGCGAGCGCCGGGAGGACATCCCCGTGCTGGTCTACCACTTCATGCAGATCAACATGGAGGAGCAGGGCCTGCGCCCGCGCGAGTTCTCGGAGGAAGCGCTGGACGTCCTGCAGCGGCACGACTGGCCGGGGAACGTGCGGGAGCTGCGCAATCTGGTCGAGCGGGTGGTGATCATGGCGCGCGGACCCGTCATCCAGGCGGCGGACGTGGCGCCGCTCGTGCGCCAGTCCGGCGAGATCCACCCGCCGCAAATACCCTCCGCGTTCGACTATGCGTCGCTGCGGGACGCGCGGGCGGCGTTCGAGCGGGAGTACATCGGGCGCAAGCTGCGCGAGCACGGCTGGAACGTCTCGAAGACGGCGGACGACCTCAAGGTCGAGCGCAGCCACCTCCATCGCAAGATCAAACTCCTGAACATCGAAGTCCGCCCCGAATCGTAGGGGCGGCCCTGCGTGGCCGCCCATCTGCAATGAATTAACGTTG
>Ga0209802_1001834_pt1 | contig 15244 bp, 18 predicted proteins | sample GraSoiAngelo_129_FD_185886 | JGI IMG/M metagenome (GOLD analysis project Ga0209802, IMG submission 185886) | Grasslands soil microbial communities from the Angelo Coastal Reserve, California, USA - 14_0927_12_40cm (SPAdes) (version 2) | ecosystem: Environmental > Terrestrial > Soil > Grasslands ... | reverse complement strand
CCCGTTTCCCCTTCAATTGACAACCGCTCGATCAGGTAGCGGTCGCCAGTATCTCGCCCACAACGTAAAAGGAACCGCAAACGAGCACGTTGCCGTCTCGGCCGGCCAGCATCCTGGCTCGGTCGAGCGCGGCAGGCGCGGGAAGAACCGCCTCGGCGTCCCCACCGAACATCGCCGCCAGATCGCGCGCCGGAATCGCGTGCCCGCCTGCGCTGGCCGGCTCGGTGAACACGGCGGCATCAGGCCTCAGCGTGCGAAGCGCGGCAAGAAGCTGTACCGGATCCCGCTCGCTCAGCATCGCGAACACCGTCACCAGTCGCTCCGATCCGATCAGCCGTCGCAGCGAGACTCCGGATTTGGTCATCGCCGCCGGATTGTGCCCGCCGTCGAGCACAACGCGCGGAGACGTCGCAATGACCTGCAATCGGCCCGGCCAGGTCGTCTGCGCCAATCCGAGCCGAACCGCCCCGTCATCGATGTCGTCGAGCGCATGGGCGGTGGCCACTGCCAACGCCGCGTTGTCGGGCTGGTAATCGCCGACGAGTGGAACGTTCAGGTTCTTGTGCGCGAATCCCGGACCAGTGACCGAGACCAAATGACCATCCCATCCCCTTGACATTGATTCCACGCGAACCTCGTGACCGAGCCGCCACAGGCTTGCTCCAGCTTTTCGGGCATGGGCCCTGACGATTTCGAGCGCTTGACCTTCACAGCCCGTGATCACGCGGTTGCCCGGCTTGATGATTGCGGCCTTCTCGTTCGCGATCTCCTCGATGGTGTCGCCGAGATATTTCTGATGGTCGAGGTCGACGTTGGTGATCACCGCGACCCCGAGGTCCAGGGCATTGGTCGCATCGAGCCGTCCACCAAGGCCCACCTCGCAGACCAGGCGGTCGACCCGCGGCGCGAGATATGCGAGCGCCATCGCGGTAAGCATCTCGAACTCGGTCGCCTGTCCCATCTCACTCGCGATTTCCTCGAGGGTCGGAATCAAGCCCTCAAGCGTCTGCACGAACTCCTGCTCCGTGATCGGCTTCCTGTTGACCTCAATGCGCTCGGTGTATGAGATCAGGTGCGGCTTCGGCATGAAACCGACTCTGTGGCCGGCGGATTCCAGGATCGAGGCGAGGCATGCGGCGGTTGACCCTTTGCCGTTGGTGCCGGCGATCAGGGCGCCAGGGAGCCCGTGGTCGGGTTGGCCAAGGCGGTCGAGGATGGCCCGGGTGCGTTCGGTGCCAAGCTTCATCCCGAAACGGCCCAGGCGGGAGATGTAAGCAAGCGCCTCGGGGTATGTCACGAGCCAATTGTCGCGGGGGCGCTGGACCCACCTTCGCCCTCGGGGGCCCTCCCTCCCCCAGAGCCCAACGCGCCTGACGCTTCAAGTCAACCGCGGACTTCCACTTCCCACAACCCTGGCTGTTAAGGGGCGCTACTGAAACTCGATCAGCTGAATGGTTGAATCAGGGGCGGCGGCGGATCTCGGCTTCGTAGGTGTTGCGCACCAGCATCGCGCGAGTCATGGGCCCCACACCACCTGGATTCGGCGTCAGCCAGCCCGCCACCTCATCGACGCCTGGGCCAAGGTCTCCAACCTGGGTGTTGTCGACGCGGTTCGCGCTCACGTCCACGACAGCCGCCCCCGGCTTGACCATGTCTTCGGTGATCAGATTGGCCTTGCCCGCCGCGGCGACGAGGATGTCTGCACTCCTGGTGAATGCCGCGAGGTTCTTCGTGCGCGTGTGGCAGACGGTCACCGTGGCATTTCGCTTAAGCAGCAACAGCGCGGTAGGTTTGCCAACGATGTTGCTGCGGCCGACCACCACGGCGCTCGCGCCTTCTATATGGACGCCGCCGCGATCGAGCAGCTCGATGATGCCGGCCGGCGTGCACGGCTGAACGCCTCCAGGGAGACCCTGTGCGACCAGGCCCGCATTGATGGGATGAAACCCATCGACGTCTTTGACAGGGTCCACCGCGATCACCACCTGGAACAGATCGATGTGTGTTGGAAGGGGCTGCTGGACCAGGATGCCGCTCACCGATTCGTCTCGATTCAAACTGCCGATCAGCTCCACGAGCTGTTCCGTCGACGTTTCTGTCGGCAGTCGATGGTCCTCGGAATCGATTCCGACCTGTCTGGCGTTCTTCTGCTTGCTGCGGACGTACAGCGCAGACGCCGGGTTCTCGCCGACGATGATCGTTGCCAGCTTCGGCCGTGGTTTGCCCGCGGCTACGCGCGCACCGACCTTGGTGGCAATGTCATCGAGGATCTGCTGCGCCGCAGCCCTGCCGTCCAGCACCCGTGCCGTCACGCGGCTATTGTCGCGGGTGCTTGCGAGCCGCCGCTTCTAAGGCGATGGACTGGGCGCAGGCGACGGCGACGCGGTGGGGGCGACGCCGATCGGCGCCACTCCTTGATTCTGAGCTGGCGTCGTTACCGTTTGCGTAGTCGAACGCGACGGCGTTCCAAACCATTGCCAGCGCGTGAATCCGAAGAACAGCAGCAGAAGGAGCAAGAGCACCATCAGTCCGCTGCTGACCCCGATTGCTGCGGACACACGAGTGTCCTGTACCGCTTCGCCTTCGGCATCGGCGACGCGCCAGCGCGAGCGATAGTAGCCCGCCGATTGGCTGATCACCACGAACAGCATGAAGACCACCAGGGTGGCCAGAAACGTACCCATGTAGGAACAAACGCCTGAGCGGTCCTTGATCGACCTAAAAGTTGTCTAGGTCAGCCCCAGCGCAATTCGGGCCGCTTCGGATACAGAACGCATGATCGTAGCGAGGTCACGACCGGATTCCATGGCCAATCGCCTGCAATCCTCAAACTCGGGCGCGACGTCGATCGGCTTCCCGCCCAGCTCCTTGACTTTGACATGCGCAACCCCGAACTCTGTCCGCACTTCTATCACGCGGCGCGGCGCGATCACGCGATCAGCTTTGGAGAGGCGCACGCCAAGTGTCGTGCTATGGCGGAGTGTGTGTTCGGTCAAGAGGGCAACCGTGTCGGGCGTGGCGATGATCGCTATCACGTGGCCAGGGCGGCCCTTCTTCATGACCGCAGGCAACACGCTCACATCGAGGGCACCCAACGCCATCAGGTCTTCACAGAGCGCGGCGATGAGATTCGGCGCCATGTCGTCGATGTTGGTCTCGATCACGGTCACTCCCGTTTGGGTGACGCTCTCCTCACCGATCCACACTGCCAATGCGTTGCCTGGATCATTCCGCGCGCCGATCCCGTAGCCGATCGACTTCAGTGACAGGGCCGGTCGCGCAAATTGCGCCGCGACCGCGAGAATCGCAGCCCCGGTCGGGGTGACGAGCTCGCGAGTGTCATCAGTGGCCTGGAAAATCGCCCCACTTCCTTCGAGTACCCGCATGCTCGCCGGCGCCGGGAGTGGCATGTGGCCCGCTCTGCCGCTCGGTGCCGGAAGTGCAGACGCATAGACCTGCACCACACTCAGGCTGTGAAGAAGCCAGAACGCGCCGACCAGATCAACGAGTGTGTCGGCCCCGCCGAGCTCATGCAGATGAACCTCTGATGGGGACGTGCCATGTAGCCTTGCTTCGGCTCGGCCCAAGCGCCCGACCGCATCGAGAGCCGGCCGCTTGACCTGATCGGGAATCTCGGCATCGACGATGGCGCCCTGCAGATCGGGGAGTTTTCTTTCTACACGGTCCTGACTTGCCACGATGACTCTGGTACCGCCTGCGTGGCCGCGCTGCTCATGACGCACCTCGATGCTGACCTCATCCCCCAGGCGCAGCGCCTCGACTGTCGCGTCGAGTATCGTGCGATCAGCGCCCACGTCCACCAGGGCACCGAGCGTCATGTCGCCGGAAATACCCGAGAAACAGTCGAAATAGGCGATCGTCATGCGCGCGTCCTTCTAATGTGCACGGCCGCCCCATCGATGGGCGCCATGCTCGGCGGCCTTTTGGCAACCCTGACGGTAACGGCAGCCACGTTCGGTAGGGCCAGTACGCCATCCGCGATGCGGGCTGCGAGGGTTTCGAGCAGCTTCGCAGGCTCGCCTTCGATCACTTGTCTCGCGACGGCACGCACTTTGGTGTAGTCGACAGTATCTTCCAGCCGGTCGGTACGGCCGGGTTCGGACAGGTCCGCCTCGAGCTCGACGGTGACCTTGAACTCCTGTGTCTGCTCGCGCTCGGCGGGACGCACTCCGTGGCGGCCGCTGAACGACATTCCCTCGAGAACGATCCGGTCCACCCGGCAATTCTCGCGCTCGAGAGGCAGCGCCCACTCGTCCAGGCGCGCTGAATACACTTTTGGACGTGAATCGGAGAAATCTCTCGTGCAGCTGAGCAGCGGCAAGATCACGGTGCGGCACGCGAGTGAGCAGGACCTCGCTCAGCTCAACGACATCTACAACCGGTATGTGATCGAGACCCACTTCACGTTCGATATCGAACCGATGACGCTCGAGGCGCGCCGCGAATGGTTCGAGCACTACAGCGCCACCGGCCGCCACCGGGTCGTGGTTGGGCTCTCGGACAGCTCCGTCATCGGTTATGCATGCAGCAGCCGCTGGCGGCCGAAGCCCGCTTATGAGACATCGGTCGAAACGAGCATCTATGTCGCTCCCGACGCCGTTGGGCGCGGCATCGGGACGCGCCTGTACGAAGAGCTGTTCAAGCAGCTGCAAGGTGAGGACGTGCACCGAGCCTATGCCGGGATCGCATTGCCCAACCAGGCGTCGATAGCGCTGCACGAGCGATTTGGCTTCAAGCGGGTGGCCCACTTCACCGAGCAGGGACGCAAGTTCGACCGGTACTGGGATGTCGGCTTCTATGAAAAACCGCTTGGAGGCGGCTAGCTACATTCGCTCGCGGGGGCCGGCCAGGGCGTCATGGGCAAGGCTCCCGACCACCGCGCAGCCAATGCCCACACCCACGCCGACGACGACATAGCCCGAGATTCCGAAAACCCCGTTGATGAGCATCAGCCAGCCGAGCAGCCCCACGACGAGCGCCACCAGCGCCCACACCAGGCGGGTGGGCACGGCTCCCTAGCCGCCGCCCGTGCTACCGGTGCCGGTGCGTGCGCCTCCCGCCGCGCCGATCTGGATCGATGAAGCCAGGATCGAGCCATCTGCCTGGCGCGTCCCAGTGACGGTGACGGTCTGGTTGTCTTGGAGGTCGGACGTCGTGCCCAGCACCTGCTTCGAGATGGTTACCGTGGGTCCGAACGTCACCTTGATGTCACAGCTGGTGCTGGCCACAGTCATCGACTTGCCGCTGAGGTCGGTCACCGTGCCGCGAGCCAAGCTTGCCGTGCCCGCAGCGGGCGAGGCGCCGGGTGAAGGGCATGCTCCTGCGAGGGTCCTGCCTCCGCCGGTGAAACCGCTGGGAGCGCCGCCGGTGGTTCCGCGCGTACCCGTCGACGTGTTCGCGCTGACGTTGTTCTGGCCCACCTTGTAGCCGCCATAAAAACCGCCCAGCACACCGACCACGACCACCAGGGCAAGTACATACATCTTCATCTCAGTCACTCCTCACTCGTGTCTCAAGGCTTCGATCGGGTGCAGTCGCGCGGCGCGGTTGGCGGGGTAGATGCCGAAGAACAGGCCGATGCCGACGCTCACCCCAAAGGCGAGCAGCACCGAGGGGATCGAGACGACGGGAGGCGGAAAGCTCGAGCTGGCGATCGCCGGAATGTGCGGCGCCTCGGCTGCCAGCGCCGCGCCAAGCGCAATGCCCAGCGCCCCACCGAGTCCGCTCAAGACCATGGCCTCGATAAGGAACTGCGTGAGCACGTCACGCCATCGCGCGCCGATCGCTTTGCGGATTCCGATCTCGCGGGTCCGCTCGGTGACGGTGACCAGCATTATGTTCATGATTCCGATCCCGCCCACCACCAGCGAGATGCCGGCGATCGCTCCCAGCACGAGAGTCAGCGCAGTCGCAATGGAATTGGCCTGGTTCAGGATGTCCTGCTGGCTCTGCATCTGAAAGTCGGCCTGCGCCGGATCGGAGATCTGATGGCGCTGCAAGAGGATCGTCGTGATCTCGGTCTCGGCCTGCGTTACGGCGCTTGGCGACGTGGCCGAGGCCACGATCTGGCTGATGCCCTTGCCGCGTCCGCCGCTCAGGTAGGCCCAGACGGCAGTGATCGGCGCCACCACGACGTTGTCCTGAGAACCGAACCCGCTGCCGCCCTTGGCCGCGAAAACGCCGATGACCCGGAAGCTCTGGCGATTGATCTTGATCGTCTGGCCGACCGGATCGGTGGTGCCGAACAGGTTTTGCACGACGGTCTGGCCGAGGACAACCACCCGATGCTGCGCGGCGACATCGTCCTGCGTGAAGAACGCGCCCTCCGCGATCTGGTAGTTCCGCACCTGCGGGAAGTCGACGCTGGTGCCGGTGGTCGGCGCGAAGTAGTTCTGGTTCGCATATGTGATCGTCCCGCCGCTTTGCGCAATTGGGATCGCGGCCACCACGTCCGGGTCCTGCTGCCTGGCGTTGATGGCGTCGACGTCCGCCATCGTCAGCGTCTGGCTGGTCCCGAACCCCTGCGAGACGCCGCCCGCGCTCTTGGCGTTCGACGGGTAGACAAAGACCACGTTGGCGCCAAGTGCCTGGATCTGGCTGTTGATCTGTACGCCGGCGCCGTTGCCGACTGCGACCAGCAAGATCACCGCGGCGACGCCGATGAGGATGCCGAGCATGGTCAGCGAGCTGCGCAGCCGGTTCGCGAGCAAGCCCGCGGAGGCAACTCGGAGCGCTTCGAAGATGTTCATGCGGCGCGGCGCTCGTCGCTGAGGATGAGGCCATCGCGCAGCTCGACCACGCGCCTGGCAAACGCCGCGATGTCGCGCTCGTGCGTGATGAGCACGATGGTCCGGGCCTGCTGCTCGTTGAGCCGAGTGAGCAGCTTCATGATCTCGACGCTCGAGGCGGTGTCGAGATTGCCGGTGGGCTCGTCGGCGAGGAGTATGGCTGGGTCGGTGACGAGGGCTCGGGCGATGGCCGCGCGCTGCTGCTGGCCGCCCGAGAGCTCGGTCGGTTGGTGGCCGGCGCGATTGGCGAGCCCGACTGCCTCGAGCGCTTCCAGAGCTCGGGGCCGGCGGTTCTGCGCGCCGGCATAGATCAAAGGCATCTCGACGTTGTGGAGCGCGGTCGTCCGCGGGATGAGGTTGAAGCTCTGAAAGACGAAGCCGATCTTGCGATTGCGAATGGTCGCGAGCTGGTCATCGTCGAGCTTGGCGACGTCGGTGCCGTCGAGCAGGTATCGACCGGTGGAGGGGACGTCGAGGCAGCCGATGATGTTCATGAGCGTCGACTTGCCCGATCCGCTCGCGCCCATGATGGCGACGAAATCGCCGCTTTCGACCAGCAGGTCGATGCCGCGCAGCGCCTGTACCTCGACCCGGCCCATGCGGTAGGTCTTGGTCACCGCCTCGAGCCGGATCATCCGCCGCCACCGATCCGGACCCCACCGCCGCCGTTGCGGACGCCGCCGCTCGAGCTTGACACCCTGAGCGTGGGAATCACTACCTGGGCGCCTTCGCTCAACCCACCAGTGACTTCGGTGTACTGGTCGCCGACCACGCCGGTCTCGATCTGGGTCTGAACCTGCTTGCCGTTGACGAGCAGGTTGACGTAGGCCTGGCCGCCGAGCCTCGTGATCGCCAGGTTCGGGACCACGACCGCGTTGGTTGCCTTGCTGACGACGACCGTGGCGTTCGAGGTCATGCCTTGCTTCAGCGCCGGGTTGGTCTGGTTCAAGGCGACGGTCGCGTAGTAGTTGACGACCCCGCTCTGAACCGTCGCGGCACTACCCACAGCGACGACATGGCCGCTGATAGTCAGGTTGGGAACCGCGTCGAACGTGACCTGTGTGTCCTGGTTGAAGGCGAGCTTGGAGGCGTCGGATTCGGCGAAGGGGATGACAACCTCCATTCCGCTCACGTCGCCGATGACCATGAACGCGTTCGACGCCTGGCTCGTCGGCAGCGGCGCCTGCGTTCCTGGCGCCTCGGCGGTGGCGCCGGAACCCGTGAGGGCGGATTCGCCGACAACGCCATTGATGCTGTTGACCACGCCATTCATCGGCGCCACGAGGGTGGTCGCGGCCAGGTTCTGCTGCGCCGTCTGCACGGCGGCTTGCGCGCTGGCCAGCTGGGCTTGCGCCGACAGGATCTGGTTCGGCTTGCTCTCGGTCTGGGTCTTGAGGGCGTCCTGAGCGCTCGTCACCGAAGCTGCCGCCTGGTTGATGCTTCGCTGGCCGCTGGTCTTGTCCGATTGCTGTTTGGCCGTGTCCTGGTTCAGCTTGGTCTGGTCCGTCGTGACCGCAACCGTGTAACCGTTGACCGCCAGCTGGTCGGCATTGACCTTGCTCTGGTCGGTCGCCACAGTGTTGAAGTCCGCCAGGCACGGGCCTGTGTATGGATAGGTCTGGGTCTTGCACCCATCCGTGTTGAACTGATCGATCGCCGTCTGAAGGGTGGCCTGGTCGGTGGCGAGAGTCTGCTTGGCCGCCTGGTAGGCGGAATTGAAAGTCAGCGCCTGCTGATCGGCGGCCAGCTGGTTCTGGTCGGCCGTCACCACAGAGGCGTCCTGCGTGTTGGTGAGATTCACCTGCGCAACGCCGTCGTTGTACTGCTGCTGCGCTGTGGTCACGTTGTCGCGCAGCTGCGCGATCTGGTTGGACGTTAGCGGGACCTCGGCCGTCTGCAAATTCGCCTGCGCCATGGCCAGGTTGGCCTGGGCGCTGGCGACGGCGTTCTGCTCCTGGGTGGGATCGACCCGCGCCAGCACCTGGCCGGCATTCACCCGATCGCCGACGCGTACGTCGATCTCGGTCAGCGTCCCGGTGACCTTGAAGCTCACGTTCGCCTGCTGCATGGGCACGAGGTTGCCCGTGCCGGTGACACTCGATGTCACCGTGCGCCGTCCGACCGTGTAGAGGTTGAGGGAGCTGGCCGTGTTCTTGGTGCCGACGAAGACGTCGCGGTAAATCAGGCCCCCGAGCACCAACGCAATAGCCGCGAGGGCGGCGACCACCAGTCTCGATCTCTTCAACAACCGACTCTCACCTCCGTCCTTTTTGCTTTCACCAGTCGAGATCTGAAAACGTCCATCCGGATTCGGATCCAAAGCGCGTGACCACCGCGAGCCCGAGGCCGGAAATTGCGACCGCCGCCAATGCAACCGCACCCAGGTAAGGGATGACTGCCAGGTCGAAGACGACCAGCGCGCCCGCAACCGCCGCCACCAGCGGGTGCGCCGGGCCCATGCGGAGACGTCGCTGCAGAAGGCGGCCGATCGCGAGCCCGATGCACGCGAGCCCGAATAGTGCAGCCGCGAGCGCAATGATGAAAACGGCCGGAATCACGGCAAGGAAGATGAGCGTGAATCGCAGCAGCGCGACCGCTCCGACACCCAGCAGGAAGGTGGCAACCCCGGCGGCCAGCGCTATCGCCGGGCCGTAGCGGCCCTCCAACCGTTCGACCGCAACCCGCGCGCGGCTGGGAAACAGCAGCAGCGCGCCAAGCGCCAACAGCACGAGGCCGGCCCCGTTGCTCAGGAAGGCGCGCAGCGCCTGGAAGGGGCTGATCGGACCGATGTTGCCGAATGGTCCCGCGACGTTGATGTGGTCGGGAACATGCGTGCGGGTGAACTTCCCCGGGTTAGGGGTCCCGCGTGGGGCAACGTTGATCGTGGTCGCAGCGGGGCCGATCACGAACGTGGCATAGGGACCGAACTTCGGGCCGTAGAGGGCGGTGTCGGCGATGGCGAGGAGCACGCCCAGAAGGGCAAGCGCCGCCACGAGAATCGGCCAGCCCCATCGCCGCCAGATTGGTGGCGGATTTCCGACGTTCCGAGGCGCAGGCTCTCGAGGCGCGTCGTCCGGCGACGCGCCCTCGCCCTTCTGAGGTTCGCTCACGCGCCGCGCTGCTCGCGCAGGTGAACCATCCCCGACTGCTCGAGTCGCGCGAGCACTGATAGGTGGTAAGCCGCCAGCGCCGTGAGCGCGATGAAAGCACCTAGGAGCAACACATCGGCTACCGGGATGCTCGGCAGGGGCGAGACGCCGGAACCCCAGAACGCGAGGCCCTGGAGGTCGCTCCAGGCGCCGGATGCCAGGGCGGTGAGGCCGTCGAGCCCCGAGAGGTACCAGAGGATGAAAGCGACGAGAATCGCCTCCGGGACCAGCAACCCCCATGCGCGTCGCGAGGTCGCGGGCGCCGGCGTGATCGAGTTCATCACCGACGCGATCAAGGATTCCGGTGGAGCTGGTGAGCGGAGCCCCCTCATCCGGAAGGGCAGCGAGACAGCCTGCTCGTGCTGGCGGCGGCAGTCGGCGCAACTATTGAGGTGCTCCCGAACCGCCTGCGCGCTGCTCGCGTCGCGGAGCACGAGGTCGCCATCTACGTACGCCTCCAGGAGGACGCGCACGCGCGCGCACGTGAGGGTGGCGGTCACTGGGTGCCGGCCTCCTCGGATTCCGCCAGCGTGTTGCGGAGCATCGCGCGTGCTCGGTGCAGACGTGATTTGATCGCCGGCACCGTGAGGTTCAGGCTCTGGGCCACCTGCTCGAGGGGAAGGTCGGCGTAGTAGTGCAGAAGGACGGGCAGGCGGTAGGCGGGGTCGAGCTGGGCCAGGGCGTCCACCAGGGCGGGATCGTGGACGGGAAGGGTTGACTCGGTGCCGGCTTGTGCGCGGTCTGCTGTCTGGTCGGTCGGAGTCGGCACCCGTCTCCGCCGATAGTTGATCGTCGTGTTGGCGGCGAGCTTCCAGAACCATGGCTCGAAAGGTCGTGCGGCGTCGTATCGAGCGAGGTTGCGGTAGAGCTTGACGAAGATCTCCTGGGTCAGGTCGTATGCCTCGTCGAAATCGCGCAGGTGCTGGTAGGCGAATCCGTAGACGCGTCGCTGGAAGCGCCGAACGAGCTCCTCGAAAGCATCCAGGTTGCCACCCGTGGCCTGCTCAACGAGCTGGCCCGCGGCGATCGCGCGCGAGTCCGGCGTCCCGGTCATAGGGAGCGCGTCGGCGGCCGCCTGGGCATGCATCTACGGTAACTACCCCTTCCCGCCTATGGCGGTTGCGCCTGGCGAGCCAGACGTGGCTTTGGCGGCCCTCCCTTCGGATTGGCTCCCCTCCCCCGAGCCGAACGACACCTAGCGGCAACTCTAGAACCGGCGGGTCGGGCGTCCAACCGTGCCCGTTAAGACGCTCCGCACGGGATACTTGACTTGATATATCCGGGTCCGTATACTCCAAATGAAGTATATGCCTGACCTCGACGCGGAAGTTTCCTCCCCGCTGGCGCTCTCGATCCTGACGCTGCTGGACGAGCGGCCGATGCATCCCTACGAGATGGCCTCGACCATGCGCGACCGCCACCAGGACGAGTTCATCCGCCTGAACTTCGGCACCCTCTATCACACGGTTGACGTGCTCGAACGCGACGGATGGATCCTCTCGGTCGAGCGCGAGAAGGAAGGGCGTCGTCCGGAGCGCACGATCTACAAGATCAGCGACTCAGGACGCAAGGTGCTGCAGCGAAGTCTCGGCGAGCTCCTGCGCAAGCCCAAGCGCGAATACCCCAACTTCGTAGCCGGGCTGATGTTCATGCACCACATCGGCAAGGTCGAGGCAGCCAGTCACTTGCACGAGCGGGCCGAGCTCCTCGATGCCCAAACCGCAAAGTTCGAGCGCGTCTACGCGGAGCTCCGCAATCAAGGTCTGACGCGTCTCTCTCTTATCGAGGTCGAACACAAGATCGCAATGCTCGACGCCGAGCGCAAGTGGGTTCGTACGTTAGAGAAGGAAATCGACGAAGGCAAGCTGGAGTGGAAGGCCGGAATTGAATCCGGCCATGGGGTGTTAAGGAGAAGTCATGGCACAAGCACGAACTAATCCCTGGTTGGTTCTCGTCGTCCTGACGAGCGGGTTCTTCATGATTCTGCTCGACACGACGATCGTCAACGTGGCGATCCCGGCGATGAGCGCCGGCCTCAACACCACCCTCGACCAGATCTTGTGGGTGTTGAACGCATACATCCTGGTCTATGCCGTGCTGTTGATCACCGCCGGCCGGCTCGGCGACCTGTACGGACAGCGCAATCTTTTCGCCATCGGCCTCTTCGTCTTCACAGTCGCGTCAGCGCTGTGCGGCATCTCGCAGAACGCCACCGAGCTCATCGCCTTCCGCATCCTCCAGGGCATCGGCGGCGCCATTCTGACACCGCAAACCCTGTCCATCATCACCACGCTGTTTCCGCCCGAGCGGCGCGGAGCTGCGTTCGGCGTTTGGGGCGGCGTGGCCGGTCTCGCCACCATCGCCGGACCGACGGTTGGTGGCGCGCTCATCACATATTTCAGCTGGCCGTGGATCTTCTTCATCAACGTCCCTATCGGCATCGCGGCCCTCATCGCGACATTCCTGATCATCCCCGACGTCCGCCCGGGGCGTAGGCACGGATGGGACATCGTCGGCGTGATCCTCGCGACCGTCGGCCTCTTCGCGGTCGTTTTCGGACTCATCGAAGGCCAGCGCTACAACTGGGGCGAGATCGCTTCGTACGGGATCACGATCCCTGAAGTGATCGTCGGCGGCGTCGTCATCATCCTTGTCTTCCTTTTCTGGGAGCGCTTCCAGCCAGAGCCCCTGCTTCCGCTGACGCTCTTCCGTGAGAGGAACTTCGCGGTCGCCAACTGGATCGCCGCGGCAATCAGCTTCGGCATGCTCAGCCTGTTTCTCCCGGTCACGATTTACCTGCAATCGGTGCGCGGCTTCTCGGCTTTGACCGCAGGCCTGACGTTCGCGCCGATGTCGCTCACGTCGATGTTGGTCGCGCCGTTTGCGGGACGCCTTGCTGACAAGATCGGCGGCAAATACATCCTTCTGAGCGGCATCTCGCTTTTCACGATTGGCTTCGGCCTGGTCACATACGTGGCGGGGCCCGACTCCACATGGCTCACCTTCCTCGTGCCGGCGATCGTCGCGGGCGCGGGCATGGGCATGACGTTCGCTCCCATGACCACGGTCGCCATGCGAAATATCTCGCCGCAGATGGCGGGCGCGGCGTCGGGCATTCTCAACACCACGCGCCAGCTCGGTGCCGCCATCGGCAGCGCCGTGGTCGGCGCGCTCCTCCAGAACCACCTCGCGACAACTCTGCACGACCAGGCTGTCAGCCACGCCTCGGCGCTGCCCTCCAATTTTCGAGAGCAATTCATCAAGGCTTTCAGCTCGGTGTCAAGCAACGGCTTCGAGATCGGCACCGGGCAGAGCGGCGCCAAGCTGCCGCCGGGCATCCCGCCCGCGGTCCAGCACCAGATTGCCACCCTGGCCCACGATGTCTTCGTGAGCGGGTACATCGACGCCATGAAGGCGACGCTAGTGGTGCCGATCGCCTTTCTAGCTTTCACCGCATTGACGACGCTGCTCATCAAGCGGCGCCGGCAACCAGCAGCGGCGCAGCCTGTTCCTGTTGAACAGGAGAAAGTGGCGGCCGCCGCAGGCTAGGCTAGGTCCGTTGGGCGAACCGGTCGAGGGCTGGCTGGAGCGAGAAGGCGTCAGCCTCCACTACGTCGAGTGGAGACCTGTTGAAAGCGCGCCCGGCGCTAGGCCATTGCTGATGCTCCACGGCCTCAGTTCCAACGCCCGCTACTGGGACCGGCTCGCGAGCAAACTGCCTGGCCACCGGATCGTGGCTCTCGACCAGCGCGGCCACGGCCGCACCGGCCTGCCACCCCATGAACCACCGGTGGCCGGCGGTTACACCATGGACCAGCTGCTCGACGACGCTGCCCTCGTGATCGACGAAATTGGCCTCGACAGGCCGGTTGTGGTCGGCCATTCGTGGGGTGCGACCGTCGCGCTCGAGCTTGTCGGCACGCGACCGGGACTCGCTGCTGGTCTTGTCTTTATCGATGGACCCGTCCAGAGCGCAGCCAACATGTTCAGCTGGGAAGACGCGCAGCGATTCATGCAGCCGCCGCTGCCGCGCTTCGCCTCGCTTGCGGAGGCAATCGCCCAGTCGGAGAGCGATTTCCAAGGCGCATGGGGCGATGACCTCCTTCCCTTCGTGAAAGCTCGAGTGGTCAAGAACGGCAGCGCGTTCGTGCTCACGCTGAAATCGGCCGTGAGGTTCGAGCTACTGCGCGGTCTGTACGACTCCCAGCCGGATGTGCTCTGGCCGCGCATTGACGTTCCCGCGATTGCAATGCTTGCCCGTGACGGCCCTGCCAGAGTCGCCGGCTGGAAAGAGCTAGGCGCCGCGCGGCTGGCCGAGCTCGCGCCAAGAATTGAAGTCCGGTGGTTCGACACGCCGCACGACATCCCCATCTTTGCGCCGGCTGAGGTGGCGGCGGAAGTCCAACGCGTCAGCTCAGCGGCTGCTGCAGCCTCGAGCTCAGAGGCGACCGCCGGATAAGAGCTTCAGCGCCGCCAACAGTGCGGCCGCGCCGATAAACGCGACCACGATGCTGCCCCAGAACCCGACCGTCCCGGTCATATGGAAAACGGCGCCCAGCAGGAATCCGCCGATGATGGCGCCCGCCACCCCGACCACGATGTCGGCGATGCATCCGAACCCACGGCCAGCCACTACACGAGCGGCGACGGCACCTGAGATCAGGCCGACGATGATCCAAGACAACCACGACCCGGGGTCGAGGGTCACGCTGACAACCAGTCCGCGATCACGCCGAAGACCTCCTCGCTGTCCACGTCGTTGAAAGGTTCATGGTACCGGCCATCGAAGAGTCTTAGCGTGCTCGCCCTTTCGCAACGCGAATGCAACTCTTCACTTCCGGCGGGGTCGATAAGCCGGTCGTCAGTGCCGGCGAGGATCAGAAATGGAACTTTGATCTCCCCTGCGCGCTCGAAGATTGCCTTGCACGCCGCTCCCCACTCGCTGTAGAGCCGGCTCGAGATCTTGCTGTGGACGAGAGGATCGGTGCGGTAGGCCTCGACCACCTCCGGAACCCGGGACAGTGTTTTCGGATCGACCTCGTTGTCAAGAGTCAGGGTGGGCAGTAACACCGATGTTGCCTTGCCGAGGGCCAGCTTCCAGCCGGGTACGGTGGTCTTGAGCCGGAGCGCTGGGCTGGACAGGACGAATCGCCTCGTCTCCGGGAGTTTGCGGGCGAGCACCGTGCTCAGCAGGGCAGCGGCCCCGAACGAATGACCGACCGGCACCACCTCACCTTCGGCGAGGCCCTCGACGTGCGCCACGAACGCCGCGATGTCGTCCGTCCT